>Ga0209839_10001056_pt1 | contig 14169 bp, 12 predicted proteins | sample OrgsoiDNA2013050_FD_185800 | JGI IMG/M metagenome (GOLD analysis project Ga0209839, IMG submission 185800) | Permafrost soil microbial communities from the Arctic, to analyse light accelerated degradation of dissolved organic matter (DOM) -... | ecosystem: Environmental > Terrestrial > Soil >... | reverse complement strand
GGAGGCCACACGCTCTACGATATAGGCAACGGGAAGTAACAATGCAATCATTACGATCAGTGTTCTGCTTTTTTTATTCTTTAATTCGTAAATGATATTTTTTTTATATCCAAACTGTTTCAGCAAACTGTCTACCATCCCCAGGACACCCAGGTGGAAAGAAAAAGAAGTCGTTTTCAGGGGCCTCAGGTTTATTTCCTGCAAAAGCTTCTCCAGTCTTTCGGGAGAAAAATGATGGATATGACGCGGAACATCCTGATGGATCCAGTTTTCTTTTGCGATCCCGGATTGCCAGCTGCTCATATTGGGGACCTCAATAACGACGAAACCTTTATCCGTCAGATTATCTTTTATTAATTGATCCAGCAAAATACCTGGTTTCGGTAGGTGCTCCAGCACGTGAAAAAGAGTTATTACGTCAAACGGAATATTAAATATTGAACCGGCTGTATAGAATTCCGAATTCACGTCCAGGCCATACACGTTCCTGGCATAAGCCGCCCTGTCCGGAGACGTTTCGACCGCTTTGACCTTCCATCCATTTTCGCGGGCAAGGCTGCCGAATTTGCCCTTTCCACAACCAAAATCAAGAAGGTTTCCTTTGCGAATGCTGAATTTATCAAGCTGACGTAGAACGCCATTGTACTCTCTTTGAATGATTCTGTCAAAAATGGAATTCCGGTTTTCTACAATTTTATATATTTCATCATTATATAATTCGTCAATATTAATTTCCTTTCTTACAATGCTGAACTGGTGCCCGCAATCATTGCATTGCATGATATCTGCGTCATTGTACTGCGGTAAATATTTATAAACAAAGCTTACATTTTCGCTATGGCATAACAGGCATATTTGATTCATACTACAGGATATTTACTGCATTGTTTATGCTCTTCATAAAGGCTTTAGCAGATAAGGTCCAGGTAAATTGTTTTGCTTTTTGAAGACCCCTAATCCTTTGCGTTTCGTATAGATCAGCATCTTCTAATAATGCATCTATGGCATGAGCTATACTTTCCGGTTTAAACGGATTAATATAAACCGCAGCATCTCCACATACTTCGGGTAACGCGGTCGTTTCGGAAACAATCACCGGAACGCCGGAGGCCATGGCCTCAAGTGGCGGGAGACCAAAACCTTCCGCAAACGAAGGAAAGCAAAATAATCTGGCCATTGAATAAGTTAAAATCAGTTCATCATCCGTCATGGCTCCCGTCATGATAATTCTTTTTTTCATTTCAGGATCGGAAAGCAAAACCTGAAGATCGGGTGTCTTCCAATCTGCCTGCCCAACAATTACAAGTTGAATTTGAGTGTTATGAAGCAGAAGTATTGCCTTTAACAGATTTTCGATATTTTTCCTCACATTCAGCCTTCCGACAAACAATAAAAACTGATCCGGCAATTTATACTTTTCTTTTACCTCTGCCAGTTTTTTGGGATTGTGATACTCAGTGGGTTTATACTTTTCGCTTACTGCAAGTGGCACCATATCGATCTGCGATTTACTGGTCGCATAATTATATTTTAAAAGGTCATTGGATACGAACTCTGTAGTCGCAATCAGGCGCTCACTCCGGTTGCGGGTTAGCCAGGACAGGGGGAGAAAATAGAGTTTCTCTTTCCATGTGAAAAATTCCGAAAACCGCCGGAATAAAACATCATGGATAAAAGATATGGAAGGAGCTACGCGCAACAGGGAGGGGAAGGTCTGGTAAATCATCACATCCACGTCTAAGGACTTCAATTTTCCGGACAACAGGAATACATTGGAGAGCATATTGTTACCGGCCCAGAGATATTGCAGCTTTATATTGCCTGTTTGAACGGGGAACCGGATCTCTTTATCTTTTTTATCAAGGATAATGATCCATTCATGTTCGGGAAAGAGAGCAAACAATTCCGGAAGGAGATTTTGCAATACAACACGGGTGCTGACCGGGCCCCTGAAAAACCATTTGGCATCAATTCCAATTCTCATTCTCAGGACTTTTGGATTTCAAAAGCGGGAATATTAATAGAATGATAATATAATTTCTGATTTATTAAAGCAGGCTCGTTTTTAATAAATATTTTTTTCATAAATTTTTATCATTAAAACATTCAATTATGAAATCTGCATACTGGTCAATAATTTTTGACCAGGTAAATTCTTCCTGGATCTTTTTAATATTGTTGGTAATCATATTATTTTCCTTTTGACCATGAGAAACTTCCTCCACCAGGTTTTTGACCTCATCAGCGTCCAGAAAATAATAGGCATCCTTTTTTAATAATGACGCATTAAATTCATTGTTATTGGCCGCGATCAGGGCCCCGCTGGCCATGGCTTCCAGCAATGACGGGTTGGTTCCGCCGGCGCTGTGGCCATGAAAATACAGGGCAGAAAAAGCTTTCAGGGAATGTAATTTCGCCTTGTCGTATATGGCGCCTAAAAAAATGATCCTCGGGTCGCTCCGGAATTTGCTTTGCAGGTAAGTGCCATACTGGTTTGTGGGATTTCCGATGATGATCATTTTTTTCTCAGAATGACTTGCTGAAAATCCATCGAGCATCATTTCAATGTTGTTCTCCGGTTCCATCCGGGCAATAATCAGGAAATAGTTGTGTTTGGTAATACCCTTTTCCTCCAGATCAGATTCCTCGGCTTTTCCCGGCATTTCGGCACCATACGCAATAAAAGTGCTGTGCACATCATATTTGCTCTGGAGGTATTTTTGAATGGCGAGGGAGTCTGCTACAAAATAGTCACAAAACTTTACGGCCAGTTTTTCCGCGTAGAATAAAAACTTCCTGATCTTACCGGCATATTTATTTCTTTTCCATTCCAGGCCATCCATGTTGATGATAATAGCTGATTTTTTAGGAAACAGTCTTCCCCAAACCGATATGCTCGTATATCCAAGTATCAGCAAAACATCAAAATCTCTTTTACGCGCGTCGAGAATGCAGTTAAGGTCATAAATAAACTGCCCAGCCGTTTTTAATTTTTGTTCCGGGTTGAAACGGTGTATAATATTTACGCCATTCCATGTTTTCTCCTGGTATGAATGGTTATGGGTATTATAAACATAAACTTCAAATGATTTTTTTACTAATCCCACGGACAAATATTCGACCAGTTGTTCAAAGCCACCGTATTGATTGGGGATGCCCCTTGTACCCAGAATTCCTATTTTCATTTTAGCGTTTAATTGTTGCGTTCTCCATAGTCAATCAACACAGTTTTTTACCTGACGTTTTTCAGGAAAATTCATTTTAATTTATCCGGAAATTTTTATAAGGTATGGCGACAGACCAGTTTAATTCATCAAAACCATTTTTGTCCGGGTATCGGGAAGTGGTATAAGAATTACGGGCTCCGGTTAACAGGTTGGGGGTATGTGGAAGTGAACCGGCCGAAATATCCCTGACAAATTTCTTCTTCATAATTCTGGGTGAGCAAATGTAGGTTATTTCATGGTTTTCCGGTCATGGTCACAGGCTTTGAAACTCCATCGGGACGGGCAATAACAGCAGGGTCATTGGGGCACGTCAGCGGCCAGCGGAAAATGTACTGATACAAACAATATCCATTTGTCTGATCCGGTTATATCGTATCCTGGTGGACATATTTAAATTGATTTAGATCAGGAAAGTTAAATTGTCAATTTAGATTTCATTTAAACGACTTGGATTTATTATCTGATTTCTAAAAAATCGTAAATTTGACATTTATTCAGTGGGCTGGAAATAGAAAATGCTAAGGCAGGATTTCGGAAACAAAACCCAGTTTGGAAGGCTCTTTGGTAGTGTAAGTGTAAACCCTTACACACGAAAAAAACAGAGGATTTTGTAACAAAAAGGAGAGGCTATTTTTTCGTATTGCAATAAATTGCAAAATGTACCGTTTGGCTTTTAATGTAATTATTTTTTTCGGTAAAGCATCCTTTTTCAGCCAAAAACTGTCAAGGTGATAAATGAGGCACATTATTGTTAAAATAATGCAAAAGGACGGAAAGGGGCAGGGAATTTGAAGACAAGGATTTTAAGGTAGTTATTAGTTGATCGTTTAAACCTGATATCTTATGACCACTGGTGTTGTTAGTAGAAACCATGTATCGCATTATCAGTTCATTTCAAGAAAGAAAAAGAAGGTAAAAGCGCGTTTCAGTGGCGTTTTCTATCAGATCGGGAAGCGTGTTTTTGACTTTACGGTTTCCATTCTGATGATTACGCTAGTCCTAAGCTGGCTTATCCCCATACTGGCTGTTCTAATCCGGCTTGATTCCAAGGGCCCGGTATTTTTTGTTCAAACCCGGATCGGGTTTCTCGGTATTCCTTTCCGATGCTTTAAGTTGAGGACAATGGTCGTGAATCAGGATTCCGATTCCAAGCAGGCTATGTACAATGATGCCCGTATTACGCGGATAGGATATTTTTTACGTATTACCAGTCTGGATGAATTACCTCAATTTTTGAACGTGCTCATAGGAAATATGAGTATTGTCGGCCCCCGTCCATTTATGAAGAAAGACGACCAGGAATTTAGTATTGTGGTTTCAAATTATCCGCTCAGATACTGCGCCAAGCCCGGCATAACCGGTATGGCCCAGGTTAAGGGATACAGAGGGAGGACCGATAATTTCCAAAGCATTTTCCATCGTTACCAGTGGGATGCTTTCTATGTCCGAAATGCCCGTCCGGCCCTGGATTTCAAAATTCTGCGGATTACTGCCCGTCAGACGATCAAAAGCATTTTATCTTTCAAAACCATCAAGCTGCAACAGCTTGGAAGACTGAATATAAGTGAATCCCAGCCCCAGTTCATGCTGGAAAATCTCCGTCAGTTATCCCGCCCCTGATTCCTGTTGGAGGTTTGGTGCTGGAAATTCTACGCTCGTTATCCCGCCCATGATTCCCTGTCAAGGCTCCTGTATTGGATGGCTTCTGCCAGGTGCTCGGTCCTGATTTCTTCTGTTTCATCCAGGTCAGCAATGGTCCTTGACACTTTAAGGATCCGGTCGTATGCCCTTGCAGAAAGATTTAACTTTTCCATGGCCGATTTTAAAAGGATCGATCCCGCTTTCTCAATGACACATATTTTTTTCAGCAGGCCGCTGTCCATCTGGGCATTTGCATAAATGCCTGGCTGATCGCTAAACCGCCTGTATTGTTTTTCCCTGGCCCGAATAACCCGTTCACGGATAGTGGCAGAGGTTTCGCCTGCGTCAGAGGAGGACAATTCATTGAAGCCCACCGGGGTAACTTCCACGTGCAGGTCTATCCGGTCAAGCAGCGGACCGGAAATCCGGTTAAGGTATTTTTGAACGGCACCGGGAGGGCAACTACAGGCCCTTTCTGGGTGGTTGTAAAATCCGCAGGGGCATGGATTCATGCTGGCAAGCAACATAAAACTTGCCGGGAAATCGATGCTCATCCTCGCCCGGCTGATATTTACCCTTCTTTCTTCCATTGGCTGACGCATGACTTCGAGCACCGACCTCCTGAATTCCGGTAGTTCATCCAAAAATAAAACGCCGTTATGCGCCAGCGAGATTTCGCCGGGCTGGGGTAAACCACCCCCGCCTACCAGGGCCATGTCTGAAATGGTATGGTGTGGTGAACGGAATGGACGCCGGGCTACGAGCATGGAATCCGGTTGTAGTTTACCCGCCACACTGTGGATCTTTGTAGTCTCCAGAGCTTCCTGAATGTTTAAGGGTGGCAGAATGGTCGGCAGTCTTTTTGCCAGCATGGTCTTTCCCGAACCCGGCGGACCGATGAGAATGGCATTATGCCCGCCGGCGGCGGCTATTTCCAGGGCTCTTTTTATATTCTGCTGTCCCCGTACGTCTTTAAAGTCAATGTCGAACTGATACTGAGTCGCAAAAAAATCCCGACGTGTATCCGGATCGAGTGGCACTATCTGGATTCGTTCATCCAAAAATTCAACCACTTCCCGTATATGAGATACCGGGTATACGGCAAGCTGGTTCACAATGGCCGCCTCTGCACTGTTTGATTTTGGAACGATAAACCCCTTAAACATTTCCTTTCGTGCCTGTATTGCCATGGGCAGAGCCCCTTTTACCGGAAGAATGCTCCCATCCAGATTTAATTCGCCCATGATAATAAGCTGACGAAGGACACTGATATTTTTGATCTGGCCGCTACCCGCCAAAATGCCGATAGCGATCGGCAGGTCGAAAGCCGAGCCGGACTTCCGGATATTCGCGGGTGCCAGGTTCACCAGCAATTTGATCCGGGGCATTAAGAACCCGTTCGTTTTCAAAGCACTTTCTACCCGCTGGAGACTTTCCTTTATGGCATTATCCGGCAGTCCCACAATGAAGTAATTCTTACCCTTCATTACATTCACTTCAACTGTTATCGTGATGGCGTCCACTCCATATACCGCACTACCATAGGTTTTAACAAGCATGCATTGTTTTGACGCTTACAAGTTATTCTTTTGGAAAGGGGAAGTCAATTACCTGTTTGTGGAAATTTTAAAACCAGTGTGCTAATGTGCTAATGTGCCAATGTGCCAATGTGTCGATGTGCCGGTGTGCCGATGTGCCGGTGTGCCGGTGTGCCGGTGTGCTGGTGTGCCGATGTGCCGGTGTGCCGATGTGCCGGTGTGCCGGTGTGCCGGTGTGCCGGTGTGCCGATGTGCCGATGTGCCGGTGTGCCGGTGTGCCGATGTGCCGATGTGCCGATGTGCCAAATAAATGGATGGCTTACGACGAATTGTAAAAGTGTCGAGCTGTCTAAATTAGTAATACTATATTTTAATTGGCAAATTGGCACATTAGCACATTGGCACATTGTATTACTCGCCTTTAAACACCGGTAGTCTTTTCTCCAGAAAAGCTGCTGTTCCTTCTTTCATGTCTCCGGTTGCGAAACATTCGCCGAAAAGCTTCGTTTCCAGCGCATATCCATCTCCGTTACCCGTAGCAGCATTGACCGCGTTGATACATTTCGCAATAGCCAGCGGGGCTTTGCTGATGATCTGCGAAAGAATGGATTTGGTTTTTTCCATCAACTCTTCCTGGGAAGTCACATAATTCACGAGTCCATATTGTAACCCGATCTGGGCACTGATCGGGTTACCCGTGAGCATCGCTTCCAATGCCGGTCCCTTTCCGATATATTTCGTTAGGCGCTGAGTGCCGCCATACCCCGGAATCAGTCCCAGGCTGATTTCCGGTTGTCCGAATTGCGCCGTATCGCTGCACAACCGGAAATGACAGGCCATGGCCAGTTCGCAACCGCCTCCCAACGCAAATCCGTTGACAGCTGCCACAATGGGTTTTGGCGAGTTTTCAATTTTGAAAAACACGTCCAGCCCCTGTTTCGCCAGGGCCATTCCTTCTTCTTTTGTAAGACCCGCAAAACCCCGGATATCTGCACCCGCGGCAAATGCCCTTGTCCCGGCACCTGTTATGATCGCTGCGCGGATCAACGGATTATCATATACTTCCGCTACGGCCTCTCCCAGCTCACGGATGACGGTTTTGTTCAGTGCGTTTAATTTTTCCGGACGGTTAATTGTGATGATATAGATATTACCCGTCATTTCGGTTGATAAAGTTTCGTACATACGATTTAATTTGGTTATTCCCGATTCGTTTCCACCCAGTTGCGGATGTATTCTGAAATATCCGTGGTTACGGCGCCGGGTGCGAATAATTTCCCAACACCCATTTCCTGCAATCGAATGCGGTCCTCCTCGGGAATAATACCGCCTCCGGTTAACAAAACATCCGTGAGATTATTTTCTTTCATCAGGGCAATGATCTTCGGAAAAACCGTCATATGCGCGCCGCTTAAAATACTTATGCCGATCGCATCCACGTCTTCCTGTATGGCAGCGTTCACAACCATTTCCGGCGTTTGCCGGAGGCCCGTATAAATAACTTCCATGCCCGCATCGCGAAGTGAACTGGCAATAACTTTTGCACCACGGTCATGGCCATCCAGTCCTACTTTAGCCACGAGCACGCGGATCGGTCGTGAAAAGGATTTGTTCATGAATCAAATTTACGCAACTGTTTTCTCGAAATCCGGATTTAATAACCCCGTGTTTTTATCCGGTCGGCATGTAATTTGTCGATGAAGAATTTTCTGAATTTTTCGCTTGCGCCAGTCAGCAGCACGATGGCCGTTCCTTTTTCCCGTGCAAAAGGATTTGTGATACTGTCGGTCAATATGGCACCTGAAAATTGCTTTATAAAATCATAATGCATTTCGTTCGGATCATTTTCAACGAGTACAAGATTTTGAAATTTTACAGAGTCCGGAATCCAGTATAAAAAACTGGCATTATCGCTATACGCTTCGGGCAAGAGGTATTTTTTCCTGTAATAATTTATGGCGCCGGCCATACCATAGTTGTCACAAAAAATAAGGGTATTCGCCTGTTGATTACGATCCAGCGAGTGAAAGGCGGCGGCTGTTTTCCGAGCCATTTCCTCCCATCCCAGCATGTCGGCAAAATCCTGAGGCAGGGGGTGGTCCTGCTGGTCTTCCCATCTTAATACGCCCATGCCGGCGGCATGTGTTTTCTGATAATGAGCCGCCAGTTTCGAAGGATCCAGCAGGGGCAGGCTGATAAAGGTGAAATAAATTCCGAAGTAGATAATGACAGCTGAAAATACAAACCGGAGAAAGAAGCGTGGCCGGACAGTCCATTTTTCTATGGCAAATGATCCAAATCCGAACAGCATGGGGTACAACCCTAATGCATAATAACTTTTTCCATGGAACCAAAGCAGGATGACGATCACACCAAGGTACGCCCAGCCCAGAAAAACATAGGTTCTTCCTTCTTTACTCAGGAACAAATATAAAAATCCGGTCACCCATATAAAGCAGCAGGGTAGAAACATTACCAGTTGATCTGTGAGAAATGAAAGTGGCTGCACATACTGAAGCTGGGTGGAATTCAGTTCATGCATATGATAAAAGACAGGAAAATGATGAACATACTGCCAGATCAGATTTGGCAGGAAAACCATGAAGGCAAGCACCAAGGCAAAATAGAGATGACGGTTAAGGAAAATGGTTCTGTGTCTGGTAAGTAAAAGCGCCGGCACCAGGCTGATCAGATAAAAGGCGACTGAATATTTACTTAACAATCCAAACCCGGCGCCCAGGCCGGTGATATAAAGCCATTTATTTTCTGCAGTCCGGATATACTGTATCAATCCGAATGCGATGACAGTATAAAAAAATGCTTCCAGGAAATTGGGCTGGAATAAAAAATGTACACGGAGAAATCCGGTAAAGAAAAAACAACAGAAGAGCAGGAAGAGGGCAAATGTTTTGGCGCCCAGGGAAATAATGAGTTTACCTACCAGTATAAAATTGAGAGCGCCGAACAGAGAAGGCCAGCATTTTATCCAGAACATATTATTTCCCAGATGCCGGGTCAACCAGGCAAAAACAGACAGCATCGGGGGCACTTCCATGAATCCAAAAGCCATATGGTTTCCTTCGGCGAGGTACAGGAATTCGTCCCGGTGCGGTTCATAAACAGGGTTCTGTAAAAAAAAAGGGAGAACGAATTTGATCAAAGCCAGTAAGTACAAAAACCGGTTTAATTTTTTCATGTGCATCACCAATTTCCTGTTTGCCCGAGAAATCGGTTTATTCTTTCACCCGTTTCCTTTTTCCCAAGCAGCGCGGCGATCTCAAAAACCGGAGGTCCGGATTTTTCTCCGACCAGCATGATGCGGAAGGGAAGTTGCAACTCTCCGGCTTTGATCTGCCGCTCTGCGGCGAGTTCTTTAAAAACCGTTTCCAGGTTGTATGCATTCCATTCTGTCCCGCTGGCAAAGGATTCGATATAGGCAGTAAAGAATTCCGTTTTTGCCGCCGTCCACTTCGGCTTGACGGATTCCAGGTCCCATAGTTTCGGTGAAACGAAAAAAAATTTCCCTTGTGAATAAAACTCGGGTAGTAAATGACATCGGTCCCGGATGAGATGGGTCACAGAGCGGATATAGATTTCATCAGGAATATCCAATGCGTGTTCCGAAAAAATTTTTCTGACCGCCGGAATGAGTTCTTCAACGGGTATTTTCCGGATCCATTCCTGGTTAAACCACTTAGCTTTTTCGTAATTGAATTTTGCACCGCTCTTATGAACCCGGTCTATGGAAAATTTTTCAATCAGCTCCGGAAGAGAATAGAGTTCCTGTTCGGTCCCGTCGTTCCAACCCAGCGCGGCCAGCATATTGACAAAGGCTTCCGGAAGAAATCCTTTTTCGCGGAAACCGGAAATGATTTCACCGGATACCGGGTCCTTCCAGTCCATGGCAAATATGGGAATTCCGAGCCGGTCCGAATCCCGTTTGCTGAGTTTTCCGTTTCCGTCGGGTTTTAATATCAGGGGGAAATGTGCCCAGGCGGGCATGTTCTCTTCCCCAAAAAGCCATCGCCAGATGAGTACGTGCACCGGGGCACTGGAAAGCCACTCCTCACCGCGGAATGCGTGTGTTATCTGCATGAGAAAATCATCCACTACGACGGCCAGGTGATAGGTCGGCATTCCATCGGCTTTCAGTAACACTTTGTCATCTACCAGAGAGGTGTTGAATTCCACCCGTCCGCGGATCATATCGTTCAAGGCAACGGTTTCGCCTTCCGGCATTTTTATTCGGACCACAGCCGGCATTCCGCCTGCTAATAATTTCCCGGATTCTTCTTTCCCGACGGTCAGTGTATTTCGCATATGCATGCGCGTTTGATGGTCGTATTGCGGGGAAGGATTGGCGGCGCTTCGGTGTGTGGTGCGCATGATTTCAAGTTCTTCGGGCGTGTCGAAAGCATAATAGGCGTGTCCTGAGCGAACCAGGTTTTCAGCATATTCGCGGTATATCATTTTTCTTTCGCTCTGGCGGTAAGGGGCGTAGGGACCTCCGGCCCGGGGACTTTCAACGGGCTCCAGCCCGCACCATTTCAGGGTTTCGTAAATATATTCTTCGGCACCGGCTACAAAACGTCCCTGGTCCGTGTCTTCAATACGGAGAATAAAATCCCCTTCGTGTTGTTTTGCAAAGAGGTAATTATATAGAACGGTCCGTACACCACCGAGGTGCAGACCGCCTGTGGGACTGGGAGCAAACCGCACCCTGACTTTTTTTTCCATGCGGGCAAAGATAATCAATGGGCCAGGAATCATTGATCCGGGTCAGTTCTGCTGCGTGTTTTTTGTTAAAGGAACCCGGCCCGGTTGCTCAATGCAGGTTGAAATAGTATATTCACCCGTGAAATTTTTTGCTACCATCGCTTGTTTATTTTTGTGCAGAATATTGCAGGCACAGGAAATTACGTATGACAATGTGTATGTTGACTATGATTCCGCTATAGAATTTAAAAACCTTCGGATCATCCCTATTCGCCCTAAAAACGGATTCGGAAACGGGGTGCCACGCGTGATTTCCCTTAGCCAGGCCATGAAGCAGGGCATCGCCACCATTACAGAAAGAGGGTCCGCTTCTACAGAAAACGTACACTTCCTGCGCATCAATAATCATTCCGACCAGACGATCTATATTTCATCCGGTGAAGTGGTTTCAGGAGGACGCCAGGACCGCATCATTGCGCAGGATACTTTGCTCGAACCGAATGGACGGGATCAGTATGTGTCTGCGATGTGTGTGGAAGAACTCCGTTGGAGTGATAAGGAGAAAAAATTTTCTTATGAGAATTATGCGAATCCGTCGCTGCGAAAAGTGCTTGACGAAAGTAAGAACCAGGTGTTGATATGGCGGGAAATTGCAAAGCAGCTCGGAGAAGGTAATATCCCCAATAAAAGTTCAGCCTATCTCTCCCGGATTGCCGATAAGAAAATGATGCAGCTGAATGATGAATACTATCAGTTTTTCCAGAAGAAGTTCAAAACCATGGACAGCACGATCGTGGGTTTTGTATGTATGAGCGGGGATAAAGTGATCGGGTCTGATATCTATGCTTCTACCGACCTGTTTTATAATCAGCTGGATCCTTTACTGAAAGGTTACTGTGATCAGGCCGTATATATGGGTAAACCGGTGACGATCACCAGGGAAGAAGAAAAAATATACCTGGATAAGTTATTGACGGACAAGTTCACCCAGGAGCAGTTCTTAAAGGATAATGGAAAAGTATTTCGCCAGCACGGGCAGGTTATTCATATCAACAGCTTCTGAGTAAATTGCATCATGTTTTACTTTACAAAGACACCTTTCTGGCTGAAGATGCTTTATCCGACCTGTCTCTGGAACTATCCACCTAAGTCGGGCGGGAATAAAATCTATCTCAGTTTTGATGATGGTCCACATGCCGCCGCCACTCCTTTTGCATTGGACGAGCTGAAGAAATATAATGCCAAAGCCAGTTTTTTCTGCATTGGAAAAAACGTGATCGAGGAAACGGCCATATATAAACGAATTCTGATGGAGGGCCACCGGGTAGGCAATCATACGTTTAATCATTTGAACGGATGGAAGACCGACAATGCGGTCTATCTGCAGAATATCGAAAGAGCCCGTGAACAGATTGATTCGGATTTATTCCGCCCTCCTTATGGACGGGCCAGTGCATTTCAAATTCGAAACCTGATTGACAAACTTCATTATAAAGTGGTGATGTGGGATGTGCTTAGCGGAGATTTTGATCCTTCCGTAAGTGGCAAGCAGGCTGCGGAGCGGGTCATTCGGAAATCACGCCCGGGCAGTATTGTTGTTTTTCATGACAGTACCAAAGCATTTCCTGTTATGCGTGAGGCATTACCCATTGTACTTGCGTATTTTTCACAGAAAGGTTTCTCTTTCGAAACCATTCAATAAATGATGAGGGGAAAACACGTAAATGGTAGACGGAAAACGAAGATGAACAGGAAGAATTCACTAAAAAAAAATTGGGCCGGGGTAGACACCCTGGCCCGTTTTTAATCCGTACCCTATGAAAACTGATTTAAAGGTAGAACTTTTTTTGATTCACCAAACATATTTCGCAGATAACCATGCTTATACAGGCATTTAGCGGCATGGAAGGACGAAGGAAAAGAAACCGGATTTGAAACCAAATAACGGACTAAGTGTTTACCATTAGATGGAAAATTTGAAAAAACGGGCTGCAACAACATACCGGAACACCAATTGAAATTGTATATGGAACTGATTGATACACATTGTCATTTATATGATCCCGCCCTGACAGAGGATATTGATGAAGTTATCCGGCGGGCTCTGGCAGCCGGGGTCAGTCGGTTTTATCTTCCGGCCATTGACCGGGAAAGTGAGTCTTCTATGCTTGGACTGGAAAAACGTTATCCGGACATTTGTTTTGCCATGCAAGGCCTGCATCCCTGTTCGGTAAAGGCAGACGTGGAAGAGGCGCTTCAACATGTAGAGCAAAGTCTTGCTGGCAGGCTATTTGCGGCGATCGGAGAAACCGGGCTTGATTTTTATTGGGACCGGAGTTTTGAAAAAGAACAATACCAGGCCTTTCACCGGCAGATAGAATGGGCCCTGGATTTGAATTTGCCCATCGTGATTCATTCACGCGAATCCATTGATCAAACCATTGCCGTTGTCCAGGAACATCAGAAAGGAAATCTGCGTGGTATATTTCATTGTTTTAATAATGATGAACAGTCAGCCAAAAAAATTGTCGGGCTTGGTTTTTATCTGGGTCTTGGCGGCACACTGACGTATAAGAATAGTAAACTTCCGGAGGCGATCCGGGAGATCGGGTTGGAGAATATTGTATTGGAAACGGACGCACCTTACCTGCCTCCCATGCCCTTTCGCGGGAAAAGAAATGAGAGCAGTTATCTTACTTATGTGGCGGAAAAGTTGGCGCAGATCAAGGGAATTAGCGTGGATGAGATTGCCCGTATTACGACCGCCAATGCCTTAAAAATATTTTCCAAAGCCTAAAGCTCAAAGCCTAAAGCCCAAAACCTGTGATTAATGGCTAAACAGATTCGTTCACCGAATCTTTAAAGCAGGCGAAAATAATTAACGCGGGAATGCCCATACCTTAAAAATATTCGAACCGTAAGAGCTGAAACCTTATTTTTGCGGTCCTTAAAAGCGGAAGGAGAGGTGTCCGAGTGGTTGAAGGAGCACGCCTGGAAAGTGTGTATAGTGGAAACGCTATCGCGGGTTCGAATCCCGCCCTCTCCGC
>Ga0209839_10001055_pt1 | contig 14170 bp, 12 predicted proteins | sample OrgsoiDNA2013050_FD_185800 | JGI IMG/M metagenome (GOLD analysis project Ga0209839, IMG submission 185800) | Permafrost soil microbial communities from the Arctic, to analyse light accelerated degradation of dissolved organic matter (DOM) -... | ecosystem: Environmental > Terrestrial > Soil >... | reverse complement strand
TGCTGTCCCGGCTGGTTGCGGAGCCTGCCGAGGTCGAGCTCGATCCGGTGGCCGTGGACGATCACGAAGATGCCGGCGCCCTCGGCTCCGTGGCCATCAGGTAGTCATACAGAGTGGACAGCAGCATGTCGTCGCGGTGCTCCAGCCGGGATACCACGCCCTGACCGCTGACGGCGAGGCAGCGGACGCCGGTCTCGGCGACCGCGCGGGCGTTCTCGCGCTCAGGTACGAATGGCGGCAGCGGACGCCGATGTTGCAGGGGCAGGTGGGGCCGCCTTGGTGCCAGGGGCGGGTGTGGTCGAGGTCAGCTCGCGGACCCGGCAGGTCGCACACCAGAGGTCCCATAAGCCCAGGCCGGCGACCTGGCCGGGATGAAGTGTGTTTAGTCCGTCACTGTGGGTACCTCCCCGAGTACGCCCGCCGCAGCGCGGGCAGTAGCCGCCAAGCCGCCTATGCGGCCTTGCGTGGATCGGGGGAACACATGAGCATGCCTCAAGGTGGCGGGTCGGGTCAGCCATGGGAGACCGGCCCGCAGGCCGGTGCGCAAGGACAGGCAAGCGCGCCAGGGCCGAGCAACGCTGGGGAGCAGGGCCGCATGCCCGGCGCCCCGCAGGGCCAGCAGTACGGCAGCCCACCGCAGGGCGGGGTGCCTGGCCAGTTCGGCGGCTCGCCGCAGGGCCTTCCGATCTCGCCAGTAAATGAGCTGGAGACGCGGGTCACCGGCCGTCGCATCGTCCAGTTCATCATCGACGACGTCATTGTCGGGGTCATCTGGTCGCTGCTGTTCTGGGCGCTGGACCGGGGAACCGGGGTGGCGAACGCCCTGCTCGAGCTGCTAGCGGCCGTGGTCGCCGTGGCCTGGGCATTCTTTTACTGGGCCTACCGCCCCTTCACGGCCAACGGGCAGACGTTCGGCATGCAGCTGATGGGCATCCGGGTGATAGCCAAGAACGGCGGCCCAGCGAGCCTGGGCCAGTTCGTCATCCGGGCGATTCTGCTGATCGTCGACGAGTTGCCGTTCCTCTTCCTGGTCGGCTACATCACCGTCCTCTGCTCGCGTTACCGCCAGCGCGTCGGTGACCATGCGGCCAAGACTCTGGTGGTCAGCGCGAGCGTTGAGCCACTCCCCGCGCAGCAGGAGCTCGCGGGCGCGGGGCAGGCCGGCTCCCGGTAGCAAGGCCCTAGTCGCCGCGGGACCCGGACGGCCGTCGCGCCGTCCGGGTCCCGCCGTCCGGGTCGCGTGTCCGGGTCACTCAGCGGTGAGTTCCGCCTGGGCGAGTTCCGCGCGCAGGCGCTTGCGGTCGGTCTTGAGCACGCTGGTCAGCGGGATGGCGTCGATGACCCGGACCTCGCGCGGGTACTTGACCACCGACAGGTGCTGCTTGGCGAAGGCGACCAGCTCGGCCGGGCTGACCTCGGCGCCGCTGCGGAGCTGGACGAAGGCCACGACTTCCTCGCCGTACTTGGGGTCCGGCCGGCCGACCACGGCCGCGCCGACGACGTCCGGATGCTGGACCAGCACGTCCTCGACGTCCCGCGGGTACACGTTATAGCCGCCCCGGATGATCAGATCCTTGATCCGGTCGACGATGTACAGGTAGCCATCGTCGAGGCGGCCGACGTCGCCAGTGTGCAGCCATCCGCCGCGCAGCGCCTGCTCGGTCTCCTGCGGCGCGTTCCAGTAGCCGGACATGACCACAGGCCCGCGGACACAGATCTCGCCGTCCTCCCCGGCGGCCGCCTCGGTGCCATCGGGAAGCTCGATCCGAACCTGCACCCCGGGCGCGGGCCGGCCGACACTGCCGCGCCGGGCCGCCCCGATCGGCGAGGTCGCGATGATCGCCGCGGTCTCGGTGCAGCCATATCCCTCGGCGATCTCCAGGCCCGGCAGCCGGCGCTCGAAGTCGCTGGCTACCTGGCCGGGCAGCGGGGCCGCGCCGCTGGTGAGCCTGGCGAGCGCGGACAGGTCGTAGTCCTCGAGTGGCTGCTGCAGCAGCATCTGCAGCATGGACGGCACGAGCGGGCTGATGTTGACCCCGTGCTTGGCGGCCAGCGCGAGCCAGCCGGCCGGATCGAACCAGCGCATCAGCACCGTCGTGCCAGGGTCGGGCGAGTGCAGGGCCATGACGCTGACCATGAGCCCGTAGACATGCGACAGGGGCAGTGGCAGCAGTGCGGCGGTCATCGCCGGGTCGTGCGACGTCGCCGTGGCCGCCCAGGCCGCGGCCGACAGCGCGTTGTGGCTGATCATGACGCCCTTGGCGCGTCCCGTGGTGCCACCGGTGTACAGCAGCGCGGCGAGGGATGCCGGATCACTGTCGATCAGCGGCGCCGGCTCGGCCGCCTCCAGCGCCGCGAACTGCAGGAGCGGCACGCCGTCGGCCGTCCCGCTGGCCTCGCCGACCACCACGATGCCCCGCAGGCTGGTCAGGCCCGCCGCCGCGGCGGTCACCTTGGGCAGGAACTCGGGCGTGGTAACGGCCAGCACCGCGCCGCTGTCGCTGAGCACGTGCCGCAGTTCGTCCTCGCTCAGCAGGAAGAGCACCGGGGTCGCCACCGCCCCGGCGCGCCAGACGGCGTGATAGGTCACGCCGACCTCCGGGCAGTTGGCCATGCAGATGACCACGCGCTCGCCCGGCCGGAGCCCCGCCTCGCGCAGTCCGCCGGACAGGCGCCGGGACCGGTCGGCCAGCTGGGCGCCGGTCCAGCGCTGGCCTTCGTAGTACAACTCCGACCCCTCGGCGGTCCGCTGCCAGGCCGCCTCGGCCAGGCGCTGCAGGGTGGATCCTGTCGCGCTGGTCACCATCTCTGTCGTCATGCTCGCTCCATCCGGCGCGCCGTCGGGCCAGTTGTTATCTGCACGAGGTTCACGGGACCATCGAAGTAACGGGGGACGGTTAGCCGGTGTTCTGCAGGCCTGCGGCGACACCGTTGACGGTCAGCAGCAGCAGCCGCTCCAGCCGGTCGCGCTCGTCCGGTCCGCCGCCGCGGCGCAGGGCAGTCAGGGCGCGCAACTGGAGGTGCGAGAGGGCGTCCACGTACGGGTCGCGCAGCGCCACCGCCCGCGACAGCACGTGTCGTCCGCCCAGCAGCCTGTCGTGGCCGGTGACCGCCAGCACGAGATGCTTGGTCAGGTCATACTCAGCCAGCACGGTGGCGGTGAGCTCTGGACGCCCGCCGAGGGCCAGGTAGCGCGCGGCGATCCGCCGGTTGGTCTTGGCCAGGCTCATCTCGGCGTTGTCCAGCAGCACGGCCAGCAGCGGCCAGCCCTGGTAGGCGGCCTGCGCCGCCTGCAATCCGGCGCCGTCCGTCACGGCCGCCAGGCCGCTGCCCAGGCCGAACCAGCCCGGCAGGTTCACTCGCGTCTGGGCCCAGGCGAAGACCCACGGAATCGCGCGCAGGTCGGCCAGCCCGGTCGCCGCGCCGCGGCGGGCCGGCCGGGAACCCATCCGCATGCCGCCCAGTTCCTCCAGCGGGGAGATCTGCCCGAACCACTCGGCAAAGCCCGCCGCCCCGGTCAGGGCCTGGTAGGCACGCACCGCCGCGTCATCGATCTTGCTCGCGACCTCGCGGAACTCGCGCGCTACCGGGTCGGACTCGCCGGCCGCGACCGCCGGGTGCGCGCGGTGGGCCGCCGAGGCCAGCAGGACCGCCGAGGTCACCTGCTCCAGGTGCCGCTGGGCGATCACGGGATGGCCGTACCTGGCGAAGATCACCTCGCCCTGCTCGGTGACCTTGAACCTGCCGTCGACCGAGCCGGGTGCCTGCGCGAGCACGGCCCGGCCGGCCGGGCCGCCGCCCCGGCCGAGGGCTCCGCCCCGGCCATGAAACAACGTGAGCCGGATGTGCTGCTCGCAGGCCCATCGCGCCAGCTGCTGCTGGACCTCGAACAGCCGCAGGGTCGCGCTGACCGGGCCGAGTTCCTTGGCCGAGTCGGAGTATCCGAGCATGGCCTCTAGCTGCCGGCTGCCGGCCGCCAGCCGCTCCGCGACCGGCGGGAGCGCCAGCATGCCGTCCAGGATCTTGGTGGCGTTCTCCAGGTCCTCGCCGCTCTCGAACAGCGGGATCACGTCCAGCACCGGCGGGGACCCGCCGGGCACCGCCAGCCGGGCGAGCTCGTACACCGTGGCGATGTCCGCCGCCGACCTGGTAAAGCTGACGATGTAACGATGACACGCCTGCGGGCCAAAGCGGTCCTGGATGGTGGCGATCGCCCCGAGCGTGGCCAGAACCTCGCGCGTCTGTGGCGACTGCGCCAGCCCTTCGCGCAGCTCGCGCACGGCGCGGGCGTGTACCTCGCTGTGCTGGCGGACCTCCAGTCCGGCCAGGTGAAAGCCGAAGGTCTCGGCCTGCCAGATCAGGTGCTGCACATCGCCGAAGGCCTGGCGGTTCGCTCCGGCGGCCACCAGCGCGCGCTGCAGCAGGCGAAGATCGGCGATGAGCTCGGCCGGGTCGCGATAGGCAAGCGAAACCCCGGCGGTCCCCGCCATCTCGGCGATCCCCGTCGTGCCCGCGGGCCCCGCGGTTCCCGTCGCCCGCAGCCGGGTTGCCTGCAGCCGCAACGCCACCTGCAGCAGAAACTCCCGGTAGGGCTCCTCTGGCGAGCGGGCCGCCAGCTCGCCCATGACCTCCGGGTGATTCCGGCTGGCGGCGGCCAGTGCGAGGCCCAGCTCCGACTCCGGCGGCAGGACGTCGGCGTGCACGGTCAGGGCCCGGCCGATCCGGGTCGCGGCGTTCTCGAGCGCGCGCAGCGCGTGATCAGCCTGAATCTGCGCCGTCTGGACGGTGACCTCCGCGGTCACGGACGGGTTGCCGTCCCGGTCGGCCCCGATCCAGCTCCCGTACCGCAGGAACGCGGGCGCCAGCGGCGGCACGCGGCCGGAATCCGCGCCCCGCAATGCACGGTCCATCGATCGGTACAAATCCGGAACTACGCGAAACAGGGTCTGGTCGAACGCCGTCATTCCGGCGCGGACCTCGTCCAGTGGCTGCATCGCCTGCACGCGCAGCGCGGCGGTCCGCCACAGCAGGTCCACCTCCTCGCGCAGCCTGCGCAGGGTCTCTTCCCGGTGACTGGCGCCCTGCCGCCCCTCGGCCAGGTCGTCCAGCAGCGCGCCGATTCGCCGCAGCGCCTCGGTCACCGCCCGGCGGCGGGCCTCGGTGGGGTGCGCGGTCAGCACGGGATGCACGCGCAGGTCGTCCAGCAGCCCGGCGAACGCGTCGGGATCCAGCTGGTCGCGCAGGGCCGAGATCGCGGCGGCCAGGGACTCCCGCGGCGGCTCGCCGCCCGTGTCCCGCTCCCGCAGCGTGCGGATGCGCTGATGCTCCTCGGCCAGGTTGGCGAGGTGGAAATAGACGGTGAACGCGCGGGCCACGGCATCGGCCCGGTCCAGCGGCCAGGAGGCGACCAGCCGGGCGATGTTCTCGTCCGCATGCTCGCCCGCACCGTGCCGCCGGGCCGCGATCGCGGCGTGCCGCAGCTGCTCGACATCGTCGAGCAGATCCTGGCCGCCCGACTCGGTGAGCACCTGGCCGAGGATGTCCCCAAGCAGCCGAACATCCCGGCGCATCGGCGCCGGCACATCCTGGCGGTCAGCGTCCCTGCCCACGGCGCCAGCGTATCGATATCCCGCCAACTGTCCACACCGGCCCCGGGGTATGTCCGCCTAGACTGGCCGATATGCCGAATTCACTCGCAAATCCGGTCGTGCGCGGCGTTCTTGACCGGCTGTTCACGGCGGCCGACGAGGGTGACGAGGCCAAGCTCGCCGAGATCTCGGCGGAGCACGGGGGGATACTCGGGTCCGGCACGGCCAGTGAGCGCGCGGAGCTGTTCGGCTCCCTCTACATTCCGGTGTCACCGGAAACCGGGCGGCTCCTCTACTCGCTGATCCGGGCCGGCCGGCCGCAGACGGTGGTCGAGTTCGGCACCTCGTTCGGCATCGCCACGATCCACCTGGCCGCCGCGATCCGCGACAACGGAGTCGGCCGGGTGATCAGCACGGAGCTGAACCCGGCCAAGGCGCAGCGAGCCCGCGAGCACCTCGCGGAGGCGGGCCTGGCCGACGTCGTGGACATCGTGACCGGCGACGCCCTGAGCACCCTGGCCACGGTGTCCGGCCCGATCGGCTTCGCGCTGCTCGACGGCTGGAAGGAGCTCTACCTGGACATGCTGCGGGTGATCGAGCCCCAGCTGTCGCCGGGAGCCCTCGTGGCGGCGGACGACACCCTGTCGTTCGCGAAGATCCTGACGGGCTACCTGAGCTACGTGCGCGACGAGGCGAACGGCTACGTCAGCGTGGCGTTCCCGCTCGGGGACGGCGTCGAGGTGAGCTGCCGGGCCTAGCCGGCACTCTCTAGGCCAGCGCCGTCCAGCACCACGGGCGCCCACAGCCCCAGGCCGTCAGCGTCGGCGCGTTCGGCCCAGCCCTGGAGCTGCAGATGCTGCAGATGTGCGACGACCTCGCCGAGCGCCGCCTGCCGGGGGAAGCCGCGCAGCTGGCTCCAGGGCCGCGACCAGGAGATCTGGGCGGCCACCTGCCAGGCGGACTGCCTGGTCCGTGCCGCGCTGAGTACCTCCGCGATCTCGGTCAGCCGTTCGTCGTGGTGGGCGGCCAGGTCCGCCAGCCGCTCGTCGAGATCGGTGAACCGGTACTCGTGCGCCGGCAGTATCTCGCCCGGCTCAATCCCGCGCAGCGCCGCCAGCGACCGCAGGTAATCATCCAGCGGCGAGGACGTCATGTCGTAGGACGAGATGTTCGGCGTGATCCTGGGCAGCACATGATCGCCGGTCAGCAGGAGCCCGCGGGTCTCGTCGTGAAAGCACAGGTGGCCCGGTGAGTGACCGGGCGTCCAGACGGCGCGCAGCGCCAGCCCGGGCACGTCGATCAGGTCGCCGTGCGCGATGCGCCGGTCGGTCCGCGCCATCGGTCCGGGCCTGGGCTGGCCGGCGCGCCGGGCGGCGATGTCCGCCAGATGCTCGGGCGGTGCGCCGCACCAGCGCAGGTACTGCCGTATGCCGTCCTCAACGACCCAGTCCGAATGCGCGGCCAGGAATGCGTCCTCGCGCTCGTGCATGCCGATCCAGGCGCCGGACTGCTCCCGGACGGCTTGTGACAAGCCATGATGATCCGGATGAACATGGGTGATAACGATCGCGGTTATCGCGGTGAGCGGTATCCCGCAGGACTCCAGCCCGGAGGTCAGCGCGCGCCAGCTGTCCGGGTGGTCCCAGCCGGTGTCCACCATCAGGAAGCCGGACCGGTGCTCAATCAGGTAGCTCAGCACGTACCGCAGGGGGCTATCGGGTATCGGTACCGGCACCGACCACACGCCGCTGGTGACCTCTTCGACGGGCGGAAATTCCTGCCGCAGCCATGCCTCGCGCTGCCGCGTGCCGGTCACCTGCATACGCCCGGGATCCTCTCACGCGCCGCCGTTGACACCGGATCCGGCGCTGTGATTCGCTCAGAGCCAGGCAATTAGCATAACTGATTTCAGTTTTTGGCCTGGGTGCGGGCGGCTGGCCTTATCCCTGGGCGGGAGGCGGTCGGATGAGCCCGCAGGGAATCGGCGCCCGCACCGGCGAGAAGTTCCGCGATCGCGCGCGAGCCTGGCTGGTGGAGAACGCGCCGCGGCATTCGGCCGACGGCGGTAGCGAGGACGCGGGCAACTCGGCCGGGCTGGACGCGCAGCGGGCCTTCCAGGCCAGGCTGTACGACGCCGGGTTCGTCGGCATCACCTGGCCGGCCGAGTACGGCGGCCAGGGACTGACGAATGCCGAGCAGATCGCCTTCAGCGAGGAGGCACGGCACTTCTCGCTGCCGGTCGGCGCGTTCATCATCGGGCTGGGCATGCCCGGGCCCACGATCCTCGAATGCGGCAGCGAGGAGCAGAAGAAGCGCTACCTGCCGCCGATGCTGCGGGGCGAGGAGATCTGGTGTCAGCTGTTCTCTGAGCCCGGCGCGGGATCGGACGTCGCCAGCCTGCAGGCGAGCGCGGTCCGGGTGAAGGGGGATGGGGAGGTGGGCGGGGACACCTGGGTGTTCAACGGGCAGAAGGTGTGGACCTCGGGCGCTCAGTACAGCGACTACGGCGCGGTCCTGGCCCGGACCGATCCGGCCCAGCCCAAGCACCGCGGCATCAGCATGTTCATCGTCGACATGCGCGCGCCGGGGGTGACCGTGCGCCCGCTGCGGGTGGCGACCGGCTCCGCCCCGTTCAACGAGGTCTTCTTCGACAACGTGCGGCTGGGGCCCGACGCGCTCATCGGCGCGGAGAACAAGGGCTGGGACGCCGCCGTGGTGATGCTCCGCAACGAGCGGGTGGCCATCGGCACGATGACGGCCTCCCGGGGCAACCCGCTGGGGTTTGAGTCCCTGCGTGAGCTGGCGGCCAAGCTGGGCCGGGCGAGCGACCCGGCGGCCCGGCGGCGCCTGGCCGAGCTCTACGCGCGGGAGCGCTCGCTCGCCCAGTTCGGGCGGCTGCTGCGCGAGGAGGCGATGTCGGGCCGCTCGATAGGTGCCCGCGGCTCCGTCGCCAAGCTGGCCGGCGCGGAGCTCGGGGCCTTCGCCGCGGACGTGGCGGCAGACGTGCTGGGTGACGCGATCGCCGGATACGACAGTTCTGCCGACCACGGTTCTGCCGCCCACGGTTCTGCCGACCACGGGTCCGAGCTGCGCGCGGTGGTCACCGCGATCGTCGCCGTTCCCGGCGGGGCGATCGCCGGCGGCACCAACGAGATCCAGCGCAACATCATCGGCGAGCGCGTGCTCGGACTGGCCAAGGATCCGGGAGTCGATCGCGCCACCCCGTTCAATCAGCTGCGGGTCGGCACCCAGAAGCGCCAAGGAGCGTCATGAGCCTGATACTGAGCGCCGACGAGCAGGCCCTGCGCGATTCCGTCCGCCGGTTCGTGGCCGACCGCAGCCCGCTGCCGGCCGTCCGCGAGCTGATCGCGGCCGGAGAGCCGTATGACCGGGGGGTGTGGAAGCAGCTGACCGCTCAGCTGGGCGTGGCCGGCCTGACCATCCCCGAGGAGTACGGCGGGGCGGGTGCCGGGCACGCCGCCCTGGCCGTGGCGCTGCAGGAACTCGGCGCGGGGCTGGTGCCGTCGCCGCTGCTGGCCTCGGCCGTGCTGGCGGCCGGGGCGCTGCTCCGCCTCGATGAGGAGGCGGCCCGGCAGGATCTGCTGCCGGGCATCGCCAGCGGCGAGCTCGTGGCCACCCTGGCGATCACCGGCGGCGGCGGCGGACGGATAACCGCCGCGGGGACGGGCGCGCAGGCCACGCTGACCGGCGAGCTGGCCCCCGTGCTGAACGGCGCGCAGGCCGACATGCTCCTCGTCCCGGCTGCTGCCGGGGACGGGGTCGGCATCTACCTGGTGGACGCCGGTGCCCGGGGCCTGACCAGGGTGGCGCTGACCACCGCCGATCCCACCCGGGCGCTGGCCAGGATCCGGCTGGATGACACCCCAGCCAGGGCGCTGGCCGGTGACGCAGCCGGCGCGCTGGCCGCCGCGGCTGATCTGGCCAACCTCGCGCTCGCCGCCGAGCAATGCGGGGCGATGGCCGCCTGCCTGGCGATGACCACCGAGTACGCGAAGCTGAGAGTGGCGTTCGGGCAGCCGATCGGTGCATTCCAGGGCGTCAAGCACCGGCTGGCGGACATGGAGACCGCCTGGGAGCTGGCGCATGCGACCCTGCGGGCCGCAGCCCGCAGCGCCGACGAGGAGCCGGACAGTTTCGCCGCGGATGCCTCCGTAGCGCGGGTGATGATCTCGGGCCCGTACTTCACCGCGGCCGCTGACACCATCCACCTGCACGGCGGAATCGGCTTCACCTGGGAGCACGACGCGCACCTGTATTACAAGAACGCCCTGTCCGGCAAGGTCCTGCTCGGCGGTCCCGGCGATCAGCTCGACCGGCTCGCGGGGACGCTGGGTATATGACGCGGGGCCTGTGACGCGGCTGATGGCGGATCGATGCAGCGCGCCGCACCGACGGTAGGCCCCGCAGTTCCGTCCACGCCTGCCCAGCATGGCCGGCGCGACCGCATCCTGGAGACCGCCACCGCGATGCTCAGCGATGGCGGTGCGGACGCGCTGCAGATGAAGGAGCTGTCCCAGCGCGCTGACGTGTCGCTCGCGACGGTGTACCGCTACTTCCCGGCCAAGGACCATGTCCTGCTCGCGATCACGCTCAGCCGCTACGAGCGCGCGCTGGCGCGGGTCCAGGCCGAGTCGGCGCCCGGCGGGACGGTTCGCGAGCGGGTGACCGGCCACCTCCTGCGCGAGTTCCGTGCCGAGCAGCGCGAACCGCGGCTCACGGCGGCCCTGAGCCGCGCGGTGAGTGAGACGGGCCGCAGCTACAGCGCCACGATCGAGCGGATCGAGCGCCTGCATTTGCGCGTGATCCGGCACGTCGCCGCGGCCGACGGCACGCTCGGTACCCCGCTCAGCCCCCCGCTCAGCCCCCGGCACGACGCCGTCCTGCCGGTCGTGGCGGACGTCTTCACCGCTGCGACCAGGCGCTGGCTCGCGGGCGTCTCGTCGCCGGCCGCGGCCCGCTTTGAGATCCGGCTCGGCTGCCGTCTCCTCGACCTGCCCGACGAGGCGCTGGACGAGGAGATCTCGCGGGCCCGGCCGGCGACCGCTACCGGCTCGCCTCGAGAATGACGACGGGGATCTGCCGGGTCGTCTTCTGCTCGTACTCGGCGAAACCCGGGTAGGCGCTCTTCTGCGCGGAAAAGATCGGCTCGCGCTCGTCGTCGCCCGCCACCCGGGCGGTGAACAGCAGGGTCTGCGTGCCGATCTCGGCCTGCACGCTGGGATGGGCGACGAGGTTGTGATACCAGTCCGGGTTGGTCGGGGCGCCCGCCTTCGAGGCGAATACCGCGTAATTGTCCCCGACCCGCTGGTACATCATCGGGTGGACCCGCTCCTGGCCGCTCTTGGCTCCGGTCGTGTGCAGGAGCAGGACCGGCGCGCCCTCGAACGGCCCGCCGACCTTCCCGTCATTGGCGCGAAACTCCGCGATGATCTTGCTATTCCAGTCGTTAGCGTCAGCCACGCGAACTCCATGATTGCTCGTCGGATAGTGGTGCTCCGCGGCGGACGGTGCTCCGCGGCGGACGGTGGTGTCCCCAGTTGGGCCGGGATCAGCGCGCCCTGGCCGGATCCGCGCCGCGGACCTCTAGCTGGCCCAGCAGGTCCGCCGTGGCGGCGGTGATCGCCTGCACGGCACGGTCAAAGGCCTCGGCGTTATGCCCGGCCGGGCTGCGGAACCCGCTGACCTTGCGGACGTACTGGAGCGCGGCAGCGCGCATGTCCGCCTCAGTCACGTCGTCGGCGTAGGGCTCCCGGAGGGTCTTAATGCTGCGGCACATGCCAACGACGTTACGCCAGGAACTCGCTCACGAGCGAGCCGAACTCTCCGGCGATGCCGGGTCGTCATCGCTCCGGTCGCCGGCGACGTGCGTGCGCGGCCGGGGCGTGCCGATATGCGTGGCGTGTACCCCGGCGGGAAGGAGATGGTCGGACAAGGTTTACTGGTCCTTTCCCCGCAGCGCGCCGATGCCCTGCTATGTGGTAGATCATGCCCGCTAGGAGGCACAGGCAGTGGTTGAGCCAGAAAATGTGCGGCACTCCGCCGACGTGGGTCCGCGCCTTGGTGATCTCGCGGCCACCAAGCTAGCGGGGGCCGGTCTCGCCGGGGCCGGTCTCGCGGGGTCTGCCCTTGCGGGGTCTGGCCCCGCGGGGGCGAATCTACCGCGCGCCGATCTCGCGGGTGTCGACCTCACCGTGGTCGACCAGCTGGCCCGCGCCTTCGCGGAGCGCGACGGACAGCCGGGCCTGGCCTACGGAGTCGTCGCCGGGGGCGCACTGGTGCACTCCGGCGGTCTGGGCGAGCGGTGGCTAGGAGGTCCGAGCCCGGACGCCGGCACGGTCTTCCGCATCGCCTCCATGACGAAGAGCTTCACCGCGGCCACCGTGGCGCTGCTGCGGGACGAGGGCGCGCTCCGGCTCGATGATCTCGCGCAGGACTATGTCACCGAGCTGAACGGCCTCCGCCTGCCCAGCGCCGATTCGCCGCGCCCGACTCTGCGCCACCTGCTGACCATGACCGCGGGATTCCCGACCGACGATCCGTGGGGAGACCGTCAGCAGGGCCTGGCGGCCGCGGAGTTCTCCCGGCTGCTGGAGGGCGGCGTGCGGCTCGGCTGGGCCCCCGGTACCAGGTTCGAGTATTCCAACCTCGGCTACGCGATCCTCGGGAAGGTGATCGAGGCCGTCACCGGAACGGGTTACGCCGACGCCGTCCGCAGCCGGATCCTGCGACCGCTCGGCCTGACCCGGACGGGCTATGAGGTCGGCGAGTTCGACCCGGCCGAAGTGGCGCGCGGCTACCAGCGCGACGGCGGCGGCTGGCGGGAGCTGGTCCCCGACGGAAACGGCGCCTTCGCGCCGATGGGCGGGATCTTCAGCACGGTCGCGGATCTCGCCCGCTGGGTGAGCGGTTTCGCCGACGCCTTCCCGCCGCGCGACGGCGAGGCCGGCGGGCATCCGCTGAGCCGTGCCACCCGGCGGGACATGCAGCTGCCGCAAGTCGCGATCGTCGCCCGGTCGGCTGGCTCCTATCCCGATGCCAGCACGGCCAGCTACGGCTTCGGCCTGTTTGTCGAGGATGACCCGGTGTATGGCGCGATCGTGCAGCACAGCGGCGGCTACCCCGGCTACGGCAGCCAGATGCGCTGGCACGTCGCGACCGGGACCGGCGTGATCGTCCTGGCGAACGGCACCTACGCAGCGGCCGGGCCGCTCGCCGGCCGGATCCTCGCTGAGCTGCTGCGGCAGCTCGGTCCTGCGCAGACCGGTGCCGCGACGGTCTTCGGGCCCGCGCCCGCGGGCAGCCCGTGGCCGCAGACGCTCGCCGCGCGCGCCGAGGTGGACCGGCTGCTGCAGGACTGGGACGACGACATCGCGGGCCAGCTGTTCTCGCCCAACGTCGCCTGGGACCAGCCGCACGCCGAACGCCGTGCGGCGATCGACCAGATACGCGACCGCATCGGCGACTTCCAGCCCGATCCCGGCCGCCGGGCGGAGTTCGACTCGCCCGCGCACTGCCGATGGTGGCTGCGCGGCGACCGGGGCAGCGTGCAAGCCGAGATCAAGCTCGCCCCGCTGTGGCAGCCGCTGGTGCAGTCGCTGCGGGTGGCGGTGCCGCCGGCCCCTGGCTCGTCGCTGCTGCGGCTGCTCGACTCGGTGATCGGGATGATCAACGACGGCGCCACGCAGTGGCCGGACTGGCTGCCTGCGGCGGCCGACGTGGACACGGTGGCTGTGGCGCGGCGGCTGCGCGTGGCCGCGGCGTGGGCGGGCCGCTGCACCGCGGGCGCGTTCCGGGCCGGAGACGGCGAGGCCAGCACGACAGTCGAGCTAGAGGGCCCGTCGGGCCGGGTTGTCCTGGCGATCTCGGTAGATGAGGCGGGCGACGTGCTGCGCCAGGCGGACGTCACCCTGCTGCCCTGATCTGCGCAGCTCCGATCCGGCCCGCGCGCTCGGCGCGGCCCCGCCGCAGCACCTGGCAGGCCGGGTGCCCGGGCGACTGCCTGAGACGATCCGCCCGATTTTGCCTAGCGGGCTGTGGCAGCCAGGTGCGGGGTTTTTTGGCACGTCCAGCGAGGCTGCGGGCGGTGCGGTCGGAGACGCGGAGCAAACGGTTGCGGGTCAGGCGCCGCTGGTGTCAATCAGGGCACCGAGGCCATCGATGGCGCGCTGCAGGCCGAAGGTGTAGGCGTGGTCGGGATTGTAGGCGCCGCCGTGGGCGGCGCCCGCGGCGGCGCCCACGCGGGCAGCCGTGGGGTACTTCGCCTCGTCGAAGACCCGGGCGAGCAGGGGGGCGTTGGCGGCCCACCATTGCTCCTCGCTCATCGCGCTGTCCTGCCGGGCGGCGGCCGCCTCGGCGGCCGAGCGTGCGGCGGCCTGGACGAAGCCGAGCAGGAATGTGAGGGCGGCGTCCATCTCGACATCGTCGAGCCCGAGGCCCTCGAACGCCTGAAGCTCGTGCTCGTATTTGGCCATGAGCCCGGGAGCCTTTCTATGCAGATCACCGCTTCCGCCGTATCCCTCAACGTCGCCGACGTGCCCGCCTCCGCCGCATTCCTGACCAGC
>Ga0209839_10001054_pt1 | contig 14175 bp, 10 predicted proteins | sample OrgsoiDNA2013050_FD_185800 | JGI IMG/M metagenome (GOLD analysis project Ga0209839, IMG submission 185800) | Permafrost soil microbial communities from the Arctic, to analyse light accelerated degradation of dissolved organic matter (DOM) -... | ecosystem: Environmental > Terrestrial > Soil >... | reverse complement strand
ACGCAAGGGAAGTACACAGAGTTATGCAGAAGCGATTCAGGATAGACATTTCAAAACAAAATTAACAAACGAATGGAAAAGGATGTCAGCTATGGACGTAAGTGATGTCTACTATGACCGTTTTTTAAGCAACGGCAAACCGGAAAATCAGGCACCTCAGTTTAAGGCTGGTGACAAAGTGAAACTCCGGATTATAAACGGAAGTTCTTCAACCTATTTCTGGCTGCAGTTTGCCGGAAGCAAATTAACTGTTGTTGCCAATGACGGAAAGGACGTGGAATCCGTTGAAGTGGACAGAATGATCATTGCTGTTTCGGAAACCTATGATGTCTTTATTACAATACCAGATGATAAAAGTTACGAATTTCTGGCCACGGCGGAAGACCGTACAAAATCAACCTCATTATGGATGGGCAGCGGTGATAGAATTAAGGCGGTGCTCTTATCAAGGCTTAAATATTTTGAAGGCATGAAAATGATGAATGATATGATGAAAATGAACGGGGATATGAATGATATGGGTATGAAGATGAGCCTGCAACAGATGGATATGAATACGGTCATGTATCCCGAAATTACTGGAAGTGATTCAAAAGAAATTGTCACGCTGAATTATACCATGCTAAGATCTCCGGTTAGGACCGTATTGCCTGATTCGCCGACCAGGGTAATTCACTTTAATCTTTCCGGAAATATGAATCGCTACGTCTGGACCATAGATAACAAAACAGTTTCAGAAACCGATAAAATCCTGATCAAAAAAGGGGAGAATATCCGGATCATTATGTACAATGGTACAATGATGCGCCATCCCATGCACCTGCATGGCCATTTCTTTCGGGTACTCAACGGGCAGGGTGACTACGCACCTTTGAAAAATGTCCTGGATATAATGCCCATGGAAACAGATACCCTGGAATTCGCGGCAACAGAGAGCGGAGACTGGTTTTTTCATTGCCATATTTTATATCATATGATGAGCGGAATGGGAAGACTCTTTAGCTATGAAAATTCACCTGTGAATCCGGAGATACCTGATCCTCAAAAGGCCCTGAAAATAATATACGCAGATGACCGGAAAATACACTTCCTGGGTAAACTTGCATTGGAAACAAATGGCAGTGCCGGGGAATTAATTTTTGCAAATACCCGGTATGAATTGCAAACAGAATGGAGAATAGGGATGAACAATATGAATGGATATGAATCTGAAACCCATTTTGGCAGGTTTATGGGAAAAATGCAATGGTGGTTTCCCTATATAGGCTGGGATCTTCGTTACCATAAAATGGATTCCCCCGAAAAAAATATTTTTGGAAAAATAAACGAAAAAGAAAACCTAAGTGCGTTCTGTGTGGGTGTTCAATATACTTTACCGCTATTAATTACTGCTGATGCGAGGTATGATACGGAAGGAAAATTCAGGTTCCAGCTGATGCGGGAGGATATCCCGGTATCCAGGCGGATTCGTTTAAACTTCCTTGTAAATACTGACAAGGAATATGTGGTCGGCCTCAGGTATGTGATAACAAAATATTTTTCAGCATCAACACATTATGACAGTGATATGGGTTATGGGGCCGGATTCACCATAACTTATTAAAAAAAGGACCTATTTCACTTTCAGCATACTTGCATTTATAGCAACTACAATTGTACTAACCGTCATGAGGACAGCACCAGCCGCGGGGCTTAGCAGGATACCCTGTTTATACAACACACCTGCCGCCAAAGGTATAGCCACTACATTATATCCCGTTGCCCAAATCAGGTTCTGGATCATTTTTCTGTAAGTCGCTTTCCCAAATAATATCAGGCTTACTATATCCTTTGGATTGCTGTTAACCAGGACAATTCCTGCAGTTTCAGCAGCAATATCGCTACCGCTGCCAACAGCGATTCCCACATCCGCCTGTGCCAAAGCAGGCGCGTCATTTACGCCGTCACCTGTCATGGCTACAAATTCACCTTTGTCCTGCAATTCCTTTATTTTCTCCAGTTTTTGGTGGGGCAATACTTCGGCAATGAAACTCTCCATACCCAGCGAATCACTTACACTTTTGGCCACTTTGTTATTATCGCCCGTTAGTAAAATGGATTTGATTTGGTTTTCCTTTAGGGTTTTAACAGCGCCTGCGGATTCCGGACGTATCTTATCTGACAAAGCAATATATCCAACCAATGCATTATTCACGATTGTAAATACGACCGTTTCAGTATCATTGGACGAAAAACCAGCAGGAAGAGCCACATTGCTTTCTTTTAAATAGCCTGGGCTAACAACCTGAACGTTTTTGCCTTCTACTGTGGCTTCTACGCCTTTACCCGTCAGGGCATTAAAATTTTCTGTTGCAGGAATTTTCAAGGACAGATCTTTTGCTTTCTGAAGGATACCGGTTGCGATGGGATGCTCTGATTTTTGTTCCAATGCTGAAGCCAATCGAAGAATCTCATCTTCATTGAAATCTTTATTTATTGTCACAATCCTGGATACCTCAAACTTTCCCACCGTTAATGTGCCCGTTTTATCAAAGACAATGGTTGTGATTTTTCTTGAATTCTCAAAAGCCGTTCTGTTTTTAATAAGCAGTCCGTTTTTTGCCGAAAGGGCAGTTGATTTAGCTACCACCAGCGGAACAGCCAACCCCAATGCGTGGGGACAACAGATAACAATGACCGTTACCATTCTTTCAGTGGCGAAAGCGAGTGGCTGGCCTGTCATATGCCAATATAAAAATGTAGCTATTCCAGCTACAATTGCAATAACGGTTAACCACTTGGCAGCTATATCTGCCACTAGTTGGGTTTTGGATTTTGATTTTTGAGCATCATCAACCAGCTTAACTACCTGTGAGAGATAAGAATCCTTTGCGGCATGGGATACGGTAACTTTAATTGCGCCGTTTCCATTCATAGAACCGGCAATTACTTTGTCTCCCCGCATTTTTCTGACTGGTTTAGATTCACCAGTCAGTAAAGACTCATTCAGATAGCTTTCTCCATCCAGTATAATTCCGTCAGCCGCCACTTTTTCACCGGGCTTCACCAGGATGATATCTTTTTCTTTCAGCGAATCGGTTTTTACATCATGGATCATTTCAACCATTACCATATGGGCATCGGTGGGCATTAACTGAACCAATAACTCCAGGTCTTTAGATGCTCCTGCAACGGCTTTCATTTCTATCCAGTGACCGAGAAGCATGATCAGAATAAGTGTTGCCAGTTCCCAGAAGAAATCCATTCCCTTCAGTCCAAAAACTACCGCCGCGCTATAGGCATAAGCAACAGTTATTGCAAAGCCGATTAGGAACATCATGCCCGGATTCCTCGCTTTTACCTCATCTTTCAATCCTTTTAAAAATGGCCACCCACCATAGAAGTAAACAACTGATGATAAAACCAATAAAATATAGGCGGAGCCTGCAAATTGCCAGTGTATCCCAATAAAATGCTGAATCATGGTGGAAAGCAACATGATGGGGATGGTTAAAACAAGCACCACGTAAAAGCGTTTCCTGAAATCAGCAATCATCATTTTATGGTGATCATGACCTGCCATCCCCATTTTTGGATTAACTCCATGCTGAACAGATCCATGGTTCATTTTTGAATGGTCCATCTTAAAGTTTTAAGAGCTAAATAATCACAAATCAAGGACTGCTCCATAAATTTGCTTTTCCAAATGTCTTTCCTAAACCATCATTTACATTTGCTTCATATTATGTTCTGGTTTTGTACCTTTTCTAAAAATATACTCACTATTAAGTAAATAAGCCCCACTAGTGACGATAATATCACCTTCCTTCAACCCTTTCCGGATTTCAATTTGGTCATTGCCTTCCTGTCCTGTTTCAACTGACACGGATTTATAGGTATTTTTTCCGGTTTGTAGCCAAACCAGTGAGTTTTTTTCGTTTCGAATGATTGCATCAGCTGACAAAGTAAGGACATTGTTTTGACGATTTTTTATTGTGACATAAGCAGGCATGCCTGGTTTTAATTCATTTCCCTTATTTGAGATAGCAACCCGAACCAGATTAATCCTTGTATCCGGGTTTATTTCTGGATTGACCAGTTCAATTCGGCCTGGTATTTCCTTTCCGAGGTCAGGTATTTGAACAACGGCATTTCCTTTGGCATCAATGTCTGATAGTTGTGAGGTATATACCTGAGCCTGGGCCCAAAGGTTAGACAAGTCGGCTAACCTGAGAATGGTACCGCCCTCAGATATATATTCACCTTCATGGCTTTCAAAGGACGTAATGGTTCCGCTGGCAGGACTATAAAACGTGGTAATTGGTGAAGTTTGTTTATTTGTGCCTAACAGAGCTATTTGATCTGCATTCAAGCCCCATAACAGTAATTTGTTCTTTGAACTTTCGATTAATTGTTTAAAATCGATAATGGAATGATCCAGCAGTCTTTCTTTTTCAATTGCAAGGATATATTCCTGCTTGGCATTATTTAAGGCTTCGCTGTTTAAATCATATAATCTGTCGCCCTTTTTTATATGTTCACCTGCATTCTTAAAATACAATTTATCAATACGCCCGGCGATACGACTGCTTACAGCCGTACTTTTGGTTTCATCTATTGTAAGGGCGGCATTTAAAACGGTCGTATTCCCAATTTTTCCTTTGCCAATGGTGTCTACCTGGATATTGCCTAACTGCACCTGCTGATCACTCAGCATAATAACATTTTCAAGTTGGTCGGGGTTTTTTTTAACGGAAATTAATGTCATTCCGCAGATTGGGCATTTGCCAGGTCTTTCTTCCATAATCTGCGGATGCATGGAACAGGTAAAGTAGGTGTCATTAATCTGCGCGGATTCCTTTTTCTTCGTTTTACAGGATCCAAGAATAAGTATCATGCAAATGGCGAGGATATATTTCATGGTTATTGTTTTACTTTAATAAAGCTTTCGCTGTCTGTTAGATACTGTCCATTGGCTGCAACGGAATCGGTTTCTTTCAATCCGGAAATGATCTGGATTTGATTTTTATAACTTAACCCGGTTTCAATTTTATGCGCCTGAAATCCTCCTGCGGTCTTCAGGAAAACAACCTTATTAATCCCGAGTGAAAGCACAGCGTCTTTTGGTAGCCAGTTTGTTAGTTCATTTCCGGTAAATATTCGCGCACGAACCTGGGCGCCAATCGGAATCATTCCCATCGGGTTTTTTAAATAAACCCTGGCAGTCAAAGTTTTATTTTCCGGCCTAAAAACCGGTTCGATAAAATCTATTTGTCCATTTAAACTCATAGTGGGATTCGTTTCGGGAGTAATCTTAACGGGGTTGCCTACTTTTACGACAGCCTGAGATTCCGGGAAAATATTCAGGAGTACCCAAATATTGTCGGTATTGAAAAGCTGGAATATATTCTGTCCCTGCTGGACATACATTCCTTCTTTAACAGGAAGTTCCTCCATGGCAGCCGAAGCATCGCTTTTTTCATCGTTATTGTTACTGACAGGCATACTATTTCCTGCTTCATGAAGGTGACCACTATAATTGCTGTATATCGTTACTGTGGATGAAGGTTTGTTAGACGAAATGACCTTACTCAATTGCTCGTCGCTCATACCCAGTAATAAAAGCTTCTGTTTTGCCGCCCGGATCAATCCTTGATTTTCAGGATCATTTTTTATCAGAAACAACAGTTCCTGCTGGGCAGATGATAGTTCAGGACTATAGATATCCATAAGTCGTTCTCCTTTTCGAATATGCTGGTAGCGGTACCGGACATATAGTTTTTCAATTCTTCCCGAAACCCTGGCTGAAATGCTGTTGATATGACGCGTATCATAGGTTACAATACCAAGTGCTTCGACCGGCATAGTTTTCTTTTCATTTTGAAGACTTACTACTGGAATGGAGGATACAACGAATTGATCCGTCGGTTGCAGGAGATCATCTAACTGAATCTCTTTAATGACTGCCGCTTTATCTTCCTTTTTGATCAGATCCATCCCGCAAATGGGGCAGGATCCTGGTCCATCCCGAATTACTTCCGGATGCATGGAGCAGGTCCATACTTCTTTTGCTTTGATCGTTTCTGTTGGCTTCTTTCCACTGTCTTTACATGAAAATAGCAGGATAGCGAAACCAGCAAGAATTACTCCGATCAATAAATTATATTTCAGAAAACCCCTTTTCATAATTTCTATTTTACTTCTCTTATCCTTTCCAGTTCTACCTGCATTAAAAGAATCTGCTTTACCTGGTCCAGATATTCAAGTTGTGTGATATTTAATGTCTCCCAGGCATCGTACAATGTAAAAAGTTCCTCGGTATTCTGTTCATAGGCTAGTAGCAGTGATTGAAAGTTTCGTCGTAAGGCAGGTATGATATTATTCTTGAAAACTTTAATTTGCTTCTGCTTGGAAATGATCCCTGTTTGTATGCTGTAAGACATTCCGGTAGCGGTGTTGACCATCATTTGCCTTTGCTGGTTCAGCGCTTCAGCTTTCCAATCCAGGCTTATTACATTTGCCTTTGAAGATCTGGACGACCACCTGGCCATCGGCAGTTTCACTACTCCCATAAGGGAATATTGCAAGGGAAATCCTCCGAACCCAAACATATTATCATAACGGACTCCAAATTCAGGCTTCAGTTTTGATTTTTCTACATCTTTTTGCAAACTGGTCAGCTGAATGTCTTTGTCTATGGCCCGGATATCGCTTCGGGCGTTTACAATAGATGAACTATCTAATGAAAGACTGTCGTAGTTTTTAAGTTGAAAAAGAGTATCTATATCAAACTGAATTGATTTATCACGGTTCATCAGGGTATTCAGGATGATTCTTTTTTGAACAATTTCATTTTCAAACTGTAGGCGCGAATTTTCAAGGTTTCCCAGCGACGCTTTTGCTTTATAATATGCGCCAACCTTGCCCAGATTATTTTGATACCTGAGTTCGGCGTTCTTTATCATAAAATCCAGCAGCTTTTGATTCTGGTCCAGTATGTCCAGCTTCTTTTTAATGATCACCCATTCATAATAGTTTTGTTTTGCGGCAGCATTTAACTCATTTAGACTGGCACTTTTATTTTCTTTAACTACGGAAGACATGGCAAGCATATATTTTTCTTCTGTTTCCTGTTTTTTCCCATTCGGAAACATTTGCTCAACCGAAACTATATACTGCCCCATACCGGTTGATCCATTGCTTTGTCTTTTCCACAGATTGGGATCATATGGTGTCATCCAGAAGCCGGTACTCATCTGCGGTGCTTCCCAGTTTCTTGCCCCGGCTGCTGCTGCATCTTGTGACCGGATCTGGGCATCATACATTTTCAGCTGGGGATTATTATAAGAGATCGTCGAGAAGATGCTGTCAAGTGTTAATTTCTGTTGCGCATAACCAGACTGGTGATTAAAAAATAAAAGTATCAGTACAATCTTTTTCATCGTTTTAGTGTTTTGCATCCAGGACATCGATCTTCCCGAATTTTCTGAGTTCGTATTCTTTGGTCATTAAAAATATAAGCGGAGTAACAAGCAAAATGTGGGTAGCGGATGTCAGTACGCCGCCAACCATCGGGAGCACGATTGGTTTCATGACATCGCTTCCGACTCCGCTGCTCCAGAGAATTGGAATCAGCGCGAAGAGAGAAACGGAAACGGTCATGAGTTTGGGTCTTAGCCTTTTGGCAGCGCCTGCTATTACCGACTCCCGTAAATCCTTTGAAGTAATGGTTTCCCGTGAATTGCCTTTTTTCGCTACCAGTTGTTGCATGGCGTCATTGAGATAGATCACCATGACAATACCCGTTTCAACAGCGAGTCCAAAAAGTGCAATAAATCCGACTGCAACAGCAACCGAAAGGTTCACACCCCAGAAGTATACCATCAAAGCACCTCCGATCAACGCAAAAGGAATGGAGATCAGACTAAAGAATGCCTCCCTTGCCGAGTGGAAGGCCATGTACATGCAAATGAAAATGATGAGCAGTACGACCGGCAGAATCATTTTCAGTGTCTTTTCACTTCGGATCAGGTTTTCATACTGTCCACTCCATTCCAGGAAATACCCCTTGGGTAATTTGGTGAGCATGTTATCCAGCTTCCTTTGAGCTTCCTGAACCGTGCCTCCGAGATCCCGGTCCCGGACATTGAATAACACAGTCCCTCGGAGTAGTGCATTTTCGGAATTGATCATTGGTGGACCTTCAGAGATGTTGATATCTGCTACGGCTTCGAGTGGAATCGGTCCGAACTTCATGGTTGGAACCTGAAGCCTTCTGATGGCTTGCAGGTTATTTCGGTAATCCTGGCCAAAGCGGGCGTTTACGGAGAAGCGCTGACGACCTTCTACCGTTGTCGTTAATTTAATTCCCCCCAATGCACTCTCAACGATCGTATTCACGTCGTCAATTGAAAGACCATATCTACCGATCTCATCTCTTTTGATTTTGATATCTAAATATTTTCCACCGGTTATCGGTTCAACATATAAATCTTTTACTCCCGGAATTCCAGTCAAAGCTGCCCTGATTCGTTGTGCAAAGACATTGATTGAATCGAGATTCTGGCCATACACTTTTACGCCGACATCAGTACGGATACCGGTGGAGAGCATATTGATCCGGTTGATGATCGGTTGGGTCCAGCCATTGGTCGTTCCGGGAATCTGCAGCTTGGAATTGAGTTCATTGACAATATCATTTTTCGATAACCCGGGCCGCCATTCCGATTTTGGTTTGAGCAGAATAATCGTCTCGATCATGCTGATGGGAGAGTTATCTGTGGCCGTATTCGCACGTCCCGCTTTACCGAGCACATTGTCTACTTCTGGAACAGATTTAATAATCTTATCCTGCACCTGCAACAAGCGTTTGACTTCCGCATTAGAAACATCAGGCAGCGTGACCGGCATAAAGAGAATAGAGCCTTCATCAAGTGCGGGCATAAATTCAGTACCTAAACTGAATAATAGTGGTATGCTGATGAGCAGGGCGATGATATTAATTCCAATGGTTGTTTTTCTCCATTTGATACAGGCTCTGATAACAGGTTCGTAAATTCTCTCGAGAAATATGTTCACGGGGTTTGCAGATTCAGGACGGAACCTGCCTTTCATGAAAAATGATATCAGGACAGGGGCCAGGGTGATCACCAGAAATGCATCCACGATCAGGATAAAGGTTTTCGTATAGGCCAGCGGATGAAAAAGTTTCCCTTCCTGTCCGGTCAATAAAAAGACTGGTAAAAATGAAGCAATGATGATCACCGTTGAAAAGAATACGCCACGGGATACCTGCTTGCAGGACCGCTCAATGATGGCCATTCTCTCCGCCTCCGGAATCTTCTGATAGGTTTTATCTCTTTTAAATAGATTCATGGTAAAGAATTTTTAAACCGGCGGGTTATTTTGTCTTTCAGATAAATTCCGGTACGCGTTCTCCGACATAATAATGCCATTGTCAACGATCACTCCAATGGCCAGCGCGATTCCGGTTAAGGACATGATATTGGAAGAAAGTCCGAATGCATTGAGTAGTATAAAGCTTAGCGCGATCGTAATCGGTATTTGAATAATGATACTGAGGGCGCTTCGCCAGTGCAAAAGAAAAAGTAGTACAATCAGTGAGACGACGATCATTTCTTCAATCAGCTTGCTTTTGACATTGTCAATGGATGCTTTGATGAGTTCGGTCCGGTCGTACGCTACTTTGAATTTTACCCCGTCTGGTAGTCCTTTTTGGACATCGGCCATTTTCTTTTTGACGTTTTCTATCACTTTACTGGCATTCTCTCCGTATCGCATGACTACGATTCCACCGACTACTTCTCCTTCGCCGTTTTCATCGAAAATACCGAGTCGCAGATCACCACCCATTTGCACGGAGCCGATATCTTTTACCCGGACGGGTATTCCATTATTATTTCCTACAGCAATAGACTCCAGGTCTTCTTTATTTTTTACATATCCCAGTCCCCGGATGATATAAGCCATATCGCCCATCTCGAACTTTCGTCCACCGACATCATTGTTATTGGCTTTGACTTTATTCATGACGTCCATCATGGAGATATTATAGTACTGAAGTTTGACTGGGTCAATCACGAGCTGGTACTGCTTTTCAAAGCCACCAAAAGACGCGACTTCGGCCACTCCCGGAACGGTTTGTAAAGCCAGTTTAACGTACCAGTCCTGCAAGGCCCTTTGCTCCCCGAGATCCATTTGTTTTGCATCGAGTGTATACCAAAAGACATGACCCACCCCCGTACCGTCGGGTCCAAGGGTGGGTGTAATGCCTGCTGGCAGAAGCCGCTGCGCGTAACTTAATCTTTCCAGCACCCTGGTTCTTGCCCAGTAGACATCTGCATCATCATCAAAAATGATGTAGACAAAACTCATCCCGAACATAGAGGTTCCCCGGATATTCTTCACCTTTGGAATCCCTTGCAAGTTGCTTACCAGGGGATAGGTAACCTGGTCCTCAATCGTCTGGGGACTTCGGCCCATCCATTCCGTAAAAACGATGACCTGGTTTTCGGACAGATCCGGAATGGCATCGATTGGATTTTGCTGGACTGCGAAGAATCCCCAAATAAAGAGTCCTGCTGTCAAAAGCAACACGATATATCGGTGACGAAGAGATAGCGCAATGATCTTCTGAACCATAATAAAAAATTGATAGTCTTTACATTTTCACCGGTGGCGTTGAAGTCTTTTCGACCAGTTTCATCCCGCATTTCGGACAGTTGCCGGGTTTATCGCTGATGACATCCGGGTGCATGGTACAGGTGTAGATTTTATCTACCTTCTTTTTTACCAGTGTCATCCCGCATTTAGGGCACTTTCCGGGTTTGACCGTCATCACTTCCGGATGCATCGGACATGTATATATATATTTTGCGGTCGAGTCGGATTTGCTGTCTGGCATTTTCGGTTTCGAGGTTTGTGCAAAAGAAAAAGTACTACCTGTAACTACTAATAAGAAAATGATCAGTTTTTTCATTTTTTTCCTTTTTATGATGAATATTTATTTACGACTTTCTCTGGTAATGGCAGCATTCAGGAAGTTTGTCATAAACACCTGCTGAAGCATTCATGGAATCAATATCATGACCTTCTGCGCTGTCACTGCAATAGCAATGAGCAAAAACGTTTTTTGGCGTTTGCATAAAAATTAATTTAATAGAAGAAAATGATAATCGAATTTCTGACTGCCGGCAGATATGCCAGACACTTAGCTCAACAGCATGTTAAGCATGATTGAAGAAGAAAAAATCAAAGGCGGAAATTGCGGTAAAGAACGAATAATGGGTGTTTGTCTAATAAAGGCGGTGCATTGGTATTTGGATGCTCAATAGAAATAGCAAAGGCCTGAATACCTTGTATGCCGGGCTCATTTAGAGCAATGGCATGAGATAGATAATTGTATTTCAAGAACTCGGAAGGGAAAAGCTTTTGATCCTTGTCAGTCTTGATCTGTTTGTGTTCATCCCTACAGCAACCCATTTTGGCTGCCATGCACTGAGAAGATGAAGTTTTTTTGAACATTCCGCACTGAGCGCAATTTTTACTTTCATGGTCGATAAGGCCCCAGGATGCCAGCTTCCCCATGCAATAATGCAGGTGAATGGTCGCTCCCATAGAGGTGGAGAGGTAAACAAAGGCCAGTATGGTTGCTAAAACTTTTTTCATCGAATCCTACCTAAAAGTACCATTTTTTGTCCTATATCAAAATTAAGCATTGTTAATTTCTGAAATGTCGGGTTTCAGACGGATGCCAAACCCTAATTATTTACAACAATCCTTCTTTCTGACGAATAGCGCTTTAAATATGCTAAGAAAAAATTGTCCTATAGTCTTAATAGTTGTCATTGTGAATTACAGGTAAAGGTATACCATGATTTAAACGGATTCTTATCGGATTATGGTATTAACTTATATAATTTTCTATCATTCCGCGCCATTTCCACCTTAAATCCGGCTTTTTCGACAACAGTTTGAATATCCTTTGCCTGAATATTCTCACCTGATACGGTAAGCGTTTTGTCCGGGTTTTGCAGGTCTACCTTCCAATTATCCCTGCCTGTCAATTCATTTAGTGCAGGAGTCACTTTTTCAATGCATCCTGAACATTTCATGTTCGTTTTAAAAATGATCGTTTCCATGGTTTTCATTTGTTTTGATGGGTTATTACAAATCGCTCCAATTGGAAAATATTCAGCACGATGTACGGGTAATTCTGGCAGACGGTAAATCCAAAATCAAGAGATTCTATTCCATGACAGCGGAGGCGTTAAGAAAGACGCTGTTGAAAAACAACCTGAGCGAAGACTCTCACGAGGGAGGCTTTTAAAAAATCAATAGGGATTGCATTAACAGGGCCGCTTTGTTTAGTACTCGCGGCCCTGTGTTGAAGAATATAGCGTAAGTTGAAATGTAACGTCTTTTATTTATTGATCTGCGTCTGCCAATTGAAATGTAACGGGCACTTCCAGTCTTGTTTTTACCTTTTTATTGTGCACCATGCCGGGAGTCCACATAGGCATATTACTAAATACTTTCAATGTCTGGGTCACTATGTCATCACCCAGATTTTTACCGTCCATTGCCTGCGGGTTTATTACTTTTCCATGCTCATCCACAACGAATGTGACGTGCACTGTACCACTCGTGCCGTTGTCAATGGCCGCCTGTGGATATGAAATATTTTTATTAATGTAAGCAGACAAGGCAGCTTCTCCACCCGGGAACTCAGGTGTTTTTTCAGCCCGGTTGTATACGCCATGTACGTCTTTCACCATTTTTGCACTGTCGCCTGAGGTTATGGCAACGGACAATTGTAATTTCTTTTTCTTCGTTGCCTTTACGCTTGTGGCCGAATCAATGGCTTTCGCCGCAGACGCTGTGGTCGTTGAGCTATCGTTTGCTGTTTTATCTGAGCTACCGGTGCCGTTACAGGCCATCATGCCAAAAATCATGGACATGATAACGCTTACATGCATGAGTCTGCTGGTTGTTTTTTGTTTCATATTTGTATTTAGGTTAAAAAATATGTATTATATGACTCAAAAACCGGGCCTCGCCACTATTCAGCCGTTGGAGGCTGCATTGTCACTTACCGGACGATAATCGTATGGAAGAAGTGTTGACATCGGTTCCCACCAGTCACTTAGTCTGTCCTAAGTTGTTCTATGTTGAAGGCTTCTCATAACAATTTATTTTAAATAGTCATTCGATTGGCTGCAATAACTTTATTCTTGTCGGGCATCATATTGAATGGATATGGCCGATCCAATATGGCCTTTCTTTACTTACTAAAGTTCTTTAAAGTAAGGGAGAAAGTTGATCAGCAGATCAAAATTTCCGTTATCATTTTCAATAATTTTATACTGTGCTGTATTGTATTTAAGCAGGATTATTAATTTGCTTATTGTTTTTGCAGATTTAATACGCAATCTACCCGCAACCAATGATAATCGGTAGAGAAGGGACATATTTGACTTATCTGGAAATCCACATAAAGTTATTTGAATACCTAATGAAGTTGTTCCTGTCACAAGTGTTTTTGGCAGAAAAGCTCCTTCAGTTGAAAGATTAATGTGCTGACTGTTCAACCAGCCTATTGTTTGAAAGATTTCCAAGATATGATCCGGATGTCTCAATTGATGAATCGTTGGCCGGTGGTAATGTTTCCGTAGCAGCAATGCAATTAAAGTTAAACTCATTATGATCACTGGAATAGAATGCCAAAACTGTAGAGGAAGGATGCCCCGGATTTCAAGGCAGATAACGATAATACTCAATGACAATGCCGTCCATTGCGCCTCGGAAAATCCAGAAAAATAAACCCGTTTAGGATCACCTCGCATGAATTCAAGAAAGAACCGGAGGATACCATACCCGATAACATACCGGGATACATTATCACCTGGCAAATGAAAATTCAGAACAGTAAGCACGGAAACGATAGCCAAAAAAAACAACCATATGCATTCAATAAACTGAACCGGGAAAAACCTGATTTTATTTATGAAATATATATAGCCTGTTTCCGAATACTTGTCACCATAACATATTCCCCACCTGCTCGGCCTGCCATGACAACAACCAGTAGTGAGACAACCAATTCGTCCAAACGCCTGATATAAGAGCATACCTATAACCAATATATCAAGGTTGACTAAAATGGGTGCATTCACT
>Ga0209839_10001053_pt1 | contig 14182 bp, 10 predicted proteins | sample OrgsoiDNA2013050_FD_185800 | JGI IMG/M metagenome (GOLD analysis project Ga0209839, IMG submission 185800) | Permafrost soil microbial communities from the Arctic, to analyse light accelerated degradation of dissolved organic matter (DOM) -... | ecosystem: Environmental > Terrestrial > Soil >... | reverse complement strand
GCGTGGCGAGTCGAGGCCGTCCATCGCGGCGCGCAGGGTGGTGGCGGCGAGCGGCCCGTGCCAGCGCGGGTCGAACACCCGGTCCAGGATGTAATCGCGCGCCTCCGGGATCCCCACGGTCTGGGCGAGCAGGTCGCTGTAGTAGTGGACGACGACACCCCGCGAGCGCAGCACATCGGCGAACGCGTCGTGCTCGGCCTGCGCCCTGCTCACCCAGAGCATGTCGTCGAAGAGCAGCTCGGCGGCGTTGTCTGGGGTCAGGCGCTTAAGTTCCAGGTCAGGGCGGTGCAGGACCACCTGTCGCAGGCGGCCGACTTCAGAATCCACGTGAAACATGGCATCCCCGTTCTGGATAGGTCCCGTTCGCCAGCTATCTAACGGCGCACGGTAGACGTGCCCTGGAATGATTTCCCACGAGTTCAGTGTCGTACCCGGTTCAGCCGCTTATATCCGGTCCGGAACCTTTCGCAAGCAAATCCGCCGATCTGGTAGCGGGTGGTGGTGGTACAAAAAAGGCGGAGGGCTCCTCTAGATTTCCGAGGAGCCCTCCGCTGCTACTCTGATCGACAGCTACCACGAGCAGGACGCTACCGCGGCTTGCTTGTATGGTTACTTCCTGCCGAAACTGTCGAATTCTCCGTTTCGTACGCCTCCGAGAAATGCATGCCATTCGTCCGGGGTAAATAGGAGAACCTGTCCTTCGGGGTCCCTGCTGTTCCGAACACCGACCCCGCCATCGGACAGACCCGCCACCTCGACGCAGTTGCCGTTGGAGAAACTCAGAGAGCTCTTAACCCAGTGAGAACCCGAACCCGGCCCTTCAGATTGGCTTCCGAGCATAGCTCTTCCCACGTTATACCTCACTGATTGTTGGATGTTATCCTGAGTGCGCAACTACGGAATGTAGTTAATTCATACTCATCGTAGTCACGTAACATTAAGCGTAGCAGATGCCATCGGGCACCCGTGGTCACTCTCGGACTCAAGCAGCACTGCGGCCTCGTGAATTTCTGTTGTCCCTGAGGTGTACCGCATAGCCAAACGTGGGCGGACATGGCTATGTCCGGCGACTCCGCCCCGTCGCTGACTAGTTACCGCAAAAGGAGGCAAACTCCCTGGCCACCGAGCCGACTACGAACGGCTACGTCCTAGGCCGTCCCCGCGACGGCGGGACGATCAACGACGTGCATCACTTACGCATGAGCGCGCCGCGGGCGCGCACCGGACCAATGCGACTCCGCCGTCTCGAGTATGAGCGCCCTAGACGCCGCCGGGTCGAGCGACACGTCGGCGAGCATCTGGAATGCGATCCTGTGCAAGTACGTCTCCCTCTCCCCTTCCACGGAGAAGCCGCTCCTCAAATGCTCAGTGCTTACCACATCTTGCAGCGTCTCATCACTATCTGCCCCGAAGCCGAATATAACAAAAGACTCCCCGAAGACCGTGTGCTGTGCGTCAAGGGGGAGAATCTGCAGCGTCAGATTTGGCCGCTCAGCCTCTTGGGCGAGACGCTGAAGCTGCTCATACATCACCGAATCGTCACCGATCCGGCGCAGCAAGACCGATTCGTCGAGCACGACCGATAGTTGAAGCTCCTCGCGATCCAGCACCTGCTGACGTTTCATGCGGACCCTGACCAATCGCCCGACCATGCCCGGCGCGATTGGCTCGACTCGGCTGTAGCTGCTAATTATATGCCTGGCGTAAGCTTCCGTTTGCAACAGGCCAGTGACCACATCAACGTGCCATATGGCCATGGACGTTGCCTCATGCTCGAGGCCGATGAACTGCCGGTAATCCTCGGAAAGGCTGTCACTGAATTCTTCCCACCAGCCCTTCTGGGTCGCATCCTCGGCGAGCTCGAGAAGGAGCGCGCGGCGGGGCCCGGTGATCTGGTAGTAGTCGAGCAACCGCTCGACTTCCCGCGGCCGCAAGCCGGTCCTGGCCCGCTCGTACCTGCTGATCTTGGAGGGCGACCATCGGAGCGCCGCGGCGACGGCTTCTCCGCTCTTGCCCTTGCTCTCCCTGATCCCGCGCAGCTCAGCGGCAAGCCGACGCCGACGTACCGTGGGGCTTGCTGGCGCGATCATCGGGCGACGCTCCTCCTCGGTGCCGCGCGGGCGGACTAGGACGGTTACGCAGTTTTCACGGAAACTATTTGTGAAACCCTTAGTACACCGTACACTCGCCCCTCGCAACCAAGGGCTTCAGCCCTCGCCAGTCCGAACGAAACATGCTATCCCGCGCCCAATACTTGGTGGACGCATAACGCCTGCTAGCCCGGACCGGGTGCACAACGACAGCCGTCGGCGACATGCCCTGGACATGTATGGTCATCGTCCGGGCGGGGACTATCGGACAAGCTCCGAGGCAGCGGTCTCGCCATCGTCGGCGCGGACCTGCCCGCCGCTGATGCGGGCCCGAACCTGGGCCGGCCTGGCGGCATCTGGGCACGGTCGATTGATGAACTCGCCGTTGGTATGCCGCGTCCCGCCGGCCTTGATAGCGCCTATCGCAGGGGAATGCCCAGCGCTGCGACTGCTGTATAGCTATATGACGAGGGGGACGGGAGTGTATAAATGCGCCTGGAGTTGCTAGCCCGGCCGGAGTCCGTGAGAGGGGCTCCGGCAGTCAGTCAGGCTTGATGCCACAAAGCTTGCCGCCTGGCGATAATCACCCGACCAGGCTGCTGCAAATTCGGCGAATCGGCAAAAGACCGCTAGTTGTACGCCAGGTTAATTCACCCGTGATAGTGAGTGTTCGGGCTCGCTGCCACCACGTGGACGCTGGGTGCCTGCGCCGCTGCGGCGGATACCGCGGAGCCGGTCAGAATTGACCCTGCTGCGGCGAGTGCTAGGATAGCGGGAATGATGATGGATCGCCTTACGGACATGATTCCTCCATGGCATCGACAGAGGTCAGCGGCCTGTTGCATGGCTCCTGCGGCACGCACGGCACATCTGAGTTACCTGGCGTAATAACCGGTTTTCGGCTATTACATGACCTAGCGTAAATCCCCGGCTACACTATTTTCAAATACTAAATATTTCAATATTCTTTTATGCAATATTCAATGTTCTCACCAGGAAAAGTGTTAGCTATTCGTGCAGTGAAAGGTTCTATGCAATTTTCACTGCACGACGCAAAGATGTGGCGATATTACCGATAGAAAGCGCTCCGGGATGCCGAATTTATGTCCGGAAATAGTCCGCTTGTTCAGTAAATATTCTGGTAGTAAAGTTTGTTCCATGCCCGCGGTGACCCCGGCCGGCGCGCTGGTCGGCCGCGATAGTGAGATGACGACGCTAACCGGGCTGATAAAAGAGCTGTCCCGGGGGCGCGGCGGTTCTGTGCTCATCGAGGGCGAGCCTGGCATCGGCAAGTCCGCGCTGGTGCGGGCGGCGGTGGCGGGAGCGCCGGAGGCCGGCTGCCAGGTGTTCTGGGGGGCCGGCGACGAGCTGGGCCAGGCGCTGCCGCTGCTGCCGTTCCTCGACGGGTTGCGAGTCCGCGAGCCCTCCGCGAATCCCCGGCGGACCACGATCGTCCGGCTGTTGCGCGGTGAGGTCGCCGCCGACCGCGGCACGGACGTGCCGGCGGTGCTGGCGGAGCAGCTGCTGGCGCTGGTCGCCGAGCAGTGCGCGGTGCGGCCGACCATCCTGGTCATCGACGACCTGCAGTGGGCCGACCAGGCCAGCATCGCCTTGTGGGGACGGCTGGCGAGGTCGGCGCGGCAGGTGCCGCTGCTGCTGATCGGGATGATGCGACCGGTGCCCCAGCGGGATGACGTACTGGCGCTACGGCGAGTGGCGGGCGATGCCGCCCGGCTCCAGCTCACCGGGCTCACCGGAACGGCCATGTCCGACTTGCTAGCCGCCCTGGCCGGCGGCAAGCCCGACGGCAACCTGCTGCGGCTCGCCGACGGGGCGGCGGGGAACCCGCTCTACCTCACCGAGCTTGTCGCCGCGCTGGCCCGCAGCTCCAGTCTGACCGTCACCGAGGCGGGCGCCGCCGAGCTGGCCAGCGGTTCCGCGCCAGGCTCCCTGTCGGCGGCCATAGCGGACCGCCTCGGCTTCGTCGCCGGGCCGGTGCGCGAGGTGCTGCGGGCGGCGGCCCTGCTCGGCATGGATTTCGCGGTCCCTGATCTGGCCATCGTGCTGGGCCGCAGCGTGGCGGATCTGATCCCGGCGGTCGACGAGGCCTGTGCCGTTGGCGTGCTGGCCGAGTCCGGCCAAGGCCTGGGGTTCCGGCATCCGCTGATCCGGGCGGCGCTGTACGACGAGATGCCGGCGCCGGTACGCGCCGCCTGGCACCGCGACGCGGGGCGCGCCCTCGCGGCGGCGGGCGCGCCGCCGGACCGGGTGGCCCGGCAGATGCTGCGGACGGTCGGCGGATCGGGCGGCATGGCCGAGCCGATGGATGAGTGGATGCTGGACTGGCTGGGCCGTACAGCGGACCTCCTGGTCGGCCAGGCGCCCGGGGTGGCGGCAGAACTCCTCACGCGAGCCGTGGCCAGTTCTCCGGCCGACTCGGCCCGGCACGGCTGGCTGGCGAGCAGGCTCGCCGACGCCGCCTACCGTGTCGGTGACAGGGCACAGGCCGAGCAGGTGGCAAACCGCGCCCTTGAGCACGCCGTCGAGCCCGATCTCCTGGTAGACCTGCACTGGACGCTGGCGCAGTGCCGCATGCTGGCGGGCTTGTCCGCGGAGTCGCTGGCCACGCTGGACCGGGCGCTGGCTTCGCCGGGGATCTCGGCCCGGCACCGCGCCAGGCTGCTCGTGCTCGCCGCGCGGACGCACAGCAACCTCGGGGAGGTCGACAAGGCTGGCCGGGTCGCCGCCAGCGCGCTCGCGGCGGCGTCGGAGGCGGGCGATAACTGGGCCATGGGCTGGGCGTTGCACGTGCTGGCGCTCGTGACTTCGGCGCAGGGACGTATGGCCGATGCGCTGCCGCTGTACGACCGGGCGCTGACCGTGACCCAGGCCGATCCGGCGCTGACCGACCTGCGGCTGCTGCTGCAGCTCAACAAGGCCGTCACGCTGGGCAATCTCGACCGGTACGAGGAGGCACTAGCCGCGGCCGGGCAGGCCCGGGACCTGGCGGACCAGGTCGGCACGACGTTCCGGCTGACTCAGGCGCACGGCGCCCTGGGCCAGTTGCTCTTCCAAACAGGGCGATGGGACGACGCGCTGGCCGAGGTGGAGATCCTGCACGAGGACCTGAAGGAACCCGCTGCGGCCTGCTGCGATCACGGCATCGCCGCCGTGATCGGCTTCCATCGCGGCGAGGTCGGCGCGGCGCGCGGCCACCTCGCCGCTGCCGCCCCGCACGCCGAGCGGCTCGGACACCGGCTTATTACCTCATTGGCTTTGGCCCGCAGCCTGGACTGCGAGCATGACGGCGCACTACCTGAGGCGCTGGCCGCACTGACGGAGGCGTTCGACGGCAATCCAGAAGAAGTCGAGGAGATCGAGGATCTGCTTCCCGACGCCGTCCGCCTCGCTACCGAGACCGGTGACCTGACCACCGCGCAGGCCCTCGCGAGCCAGGCCGCCGCGCTCGCCGCCGAATCGGAGATCCCGCACCGGCAGGCTAACTCGCTCTATTGCCGCGGCCTGCTGGACCATGATGCCTCCCGGCTCATGGCGGCCGCGGAGCGTTATGACGACGCCGGCCGGCCACTGCTGAGCGCGAAGGCACTGGAGGCGGCCGCTGAGCGCTTCGTCGACGCCGGCGACCGCGGCCAGGCGCGGGAGGCGTTCACCCGGGCCGTGGAGGTCTACACTTCCCTGGGCGCGGCCGCGGACGTCGCCCGGGTACAGGCCACGTTCCGCGCTCACGGCATCCGGCGCGGGCCGCACGCCAAGCACCGGCAGGCGCGAAGTGGCTGGGACAGCCTCACGGCGACCGAGATCAAGATCGCCGCATTCGTGGAGGAGGGATTGTCCAACCCGGAGATCGCCGCCAAACTGCTGCTATCCCGGCGGACCGTGGGGACCCACGTCTCCCACATCCTGAAGAAGCTCGACGTCCATTCGCGGACCGACATTGCCCGTGAGTCAGCCCTGCGCACCATCGCGCCGAAGTGATGGCGCGGCGGGAATCACAGGCACGTTCGGCGGGGACGGTGAGCCGCTAGGGGGGGCTCACGACTCACCGTCCCCACGTCTGGACCCCCTACGGGCCGCGCCGGTCGTCCTCGGCCAGGTCGGGCTGGAACGCGAGCGTAAAAAACACGGCCTTGCCCGCAGGGGTGGGGTAAAAGCCCCAGTCAGCCGACAGGGTGGCGACCAGCATCAGGCCCCGTCCCATCTCCGCATCGGCCGGGGCGTCCACCAGCACCGGCAGCAAACGCGACGTGTCGTGGACATCAACGCGTAGCTGGTCGCCGGAACAGGTAATGACAAGCAGGACGATCTCACCCGCCTCGTACCTGATGGCGTTGGTCACCAGTTCGCTGGTGAGCAGGGCGGCGACGCTCCCGTCGACAGGGACATCCCAGGTGCAGATGGCCGCCCGGACCTGGCTGCGGGCTTCAGCCGCCGCCGCCGGTCCCGTGGTCAGCGGGACACGGCGCCAATGCAGCTGGGTCTGAAGGGTCAGCGCCATCGCGTTCATCGGGTTCCTTAGTGGGCCGTTTTGAACTCGTCCGGGAGAGTGTGGTCACTCTCGCGGCTGCGTGCTGGTTGCAAGAAAAATAGTGCTGCAATTTGCAGTGAGAGACATCGGTCAGCTGACGGATTTTGAACCAAGGCCAACGAGCCCTCCCGGCCTGACGGCGCATCCAGGTTCTCCTGCCGGTCAACGGCCGTCCGCGAGCTCCTGCATTACGGCCGCCGGCGGGTAAGACCGTGCGCTTCCCGAAAGACACCTGCGCCGCCTGCCCGCTCCGGGAGCGCTGCACCACCAGCAGCAACGGCCGCAGCGTGGTCATCCACCCCGGCGAAGCGCTGCTCACCGAGCTGCGCCAGCGCCCGCCGCCGTGCCGGCCGGTGTCATCCGCCGCCTCCCGGCCGCCTAGACTTTCGCCGGCAAGCCGCCGGGATGCGGTGGGCACACCTCATGGATCCAATGACCATCTGGCCGCAGCCGTGCATCCTGGCCCGGAGTGATGACAGTCCCGCACCGCTCACAGACCTCGCCGGGGGCATGCGCTTCGTTGTCTTCCGGATCGAGGTACTCCAGCTCTCGCTCCTCCTCCTCATGCTCTTCGATCTCGCGCTCACCCAGATCATCGCGGCCCGGTGGCGGCACACCCCCGGACTGCCACTTTTCCTCCCCGTACTCAGGTCCGAAGTCAGGCCGTACAGACATCGCGCCTCCTCATATGTTCCCCGACGGCAGGGCAATCGCCGACGCTCCCAGTCTGACACCGGTACCGGCCAGCGACCCCAGCCGTGTCACGGCTCTGCCGGGGTCTATCTCGCTAAAGGTTTAATGGCCCGGGGTCGTGGATGCCTCGGCGAGCCGGGCGTGCAGCCGCGCCCGGAGCTCCTCAGGGGTGTAGGCGCGACGGCGCCGCTGGTCCCGTGCGATCACGACTCCGGTGGCCGCGACGCTCGCGAAAGCGGCCAGGCCGAGTATCTTCCACCAGCGCATCTGCCTAGGCTACGACTGTGCCTGACACGCGCATCGGCCTGGATGAGGCCGTCGACCTGACCCGCACCGGTGACGTGTGGTTGTTTCGCGGGCACACCGCGGCCGATCGGGCTATCCAGCTGACGACCAACAGCCCGGTCAACCACGTCGGCATGTCCGTGGTCCTGGATGACCTGCCCGCGCTGATGTGGCATGCGGAGCTGGGCAAGTCGCTGCCCGACCTGTGGTCGGGCAGCCGCCACCGCGGCGCGCAGCTACATGACCTGCGCGCGGCCGTCACCCTCTGGGCCACCAGGTACGGTCAGCGGGCCTGGCTGCGCCAGCTGGAACCTCCGCCCGCCCGCGAGATGGAAGACGCGATGCTGCGCACCATCGCGCAGCTGGATGGCACGCCATTCCCGTCCACGGCCAGGCTCGCCTCCGGATGGCTGCGCGGGCGCATGCCGGCGGTCAGCCGGGGTGCGCGCGACGCCGCCCTGGAAACCGCCTACTGCGCGGAAATCGTCGCCGTCACCTACCAGGCCATGGCCCTGCTGCCTACCCGGCGGCCGAACTGGTACGACGCCGGCCGGTTCTGGAGCGGGGATGATCTCCGCCTGTCCGCGGGGGCCAGGCTCGGCGGGGAGATCGCCGTGCGGATCCCGGCGGCGCAGCTTTCCGCAGCTAATGACTGACATCCACCGGCGTTGATCACCATCCGATCATGCCGCCGGCAAGGCGAGGCCGTCCCACGAGTCCTGGAGCGGCCGTGGTTCCCGCCGGTTCCGGCCGTGGCCGTGGTCAGCTTCGGGGAGAGGGCGGTGGGCCATGTCCGGCGCCGGGAGCGACAGCGGCGTGGCTGGCCGCCTGGTCTTCTCGCGAACCCCGGCCGGGAATCCGGTCGCGGAGTGCGAGCTGGCTGCGGGCGACACCGGCCTGCTCAGCGAGCTCGCCAGACAAGCGGCTTGTCACGGGGCGGTCCTGCTGTGGGTCCACTGCGCAGCCGACCTGAGCCACCGCCGCGTACGGACCGAACTCGTAGCACATCAGCTGGACCTGTGAGCTGGCCGGCGGCAGGCTCGTGTCAGGACGCAGCATGCCGCTCGCCACCTCGCCGGTCACTGCCTGCTTACTCACCAGGAAGTAGCCCGTACGGCCGGGCACCGGTCCCGGCGGCGACCCGCTCCCTCGCGCTTACCGCGCGCCGTTCGCCGGGATGGTATGGGATTCCCGCACCGACACCGCCGGCTCTAGCGGGCCGCTTCCGGAGCCCCGCACCTGGACATAGAGCCCGTCCTTCATCTTCCTGATCACGGTCACCAGCGCTCCGGCCGGGACGGTGACGTCACCGGCGTCGCCGGGACGGTGACGCCGCTAAGCACCATGCCCAGCCATGGGAACGCCGTACGCTCCCGACAGGGCGGCCCGGCGGAGCCTTCCGGCGCACTCTTCACCGGCCCGGCGTCGCTCAGCGGAGCTTCGCTCATCACGCATCCCCTGCCAGAGATCCGGCCCGCGCGCCGGGCAGGATACCGGCGCCCCTTCCGGTGCTAGCCAACTGCAGCACCAGTCCCTCGCGCCACATCCGCACCCGCCGTGTCACCCCCCAACTGGCCCTCCATCGGCCCTATGGAACAGCGGGCCGGTTACAACCGGCCCGATGTTCCATAGGGTCCAGCGAAACCTGGTGAAACCTGCGGACACAGACCCCGGCCATTCAATTTCTGTAGCTGAGGTACGCCCGTAGGTTAGGCGGTGCCTGCCCACACGACGGAACGCCCGCTGCAATTGCGCCAGGCATTTGCCAAAAGCGTCTCCGCGGTTACTACGCGGGCACGGAGCCCGTGCCCAAACCAGTGAACAGAGACCCAGCCGAAACGTGAAGACCTCACCGCGGACGCGACCGGGCTCGAACCACGGAGCCGCCGCCATGCCCAGCAGATAAGATCGCCCTGGTAGTGTCCGTAGCCGCCCAGATTCGGACGACCCGGGTGCTCGGCGATCTCCCGGCTCAGCGCAGCTCTCGAGACCGCCATCGACGGGTTCTACGTAAAAACGCGACTGGCAGATCTCAGCGTCGCCCACCGTGAATACGATCACGCCACGCTGGAGATAAGCTCCGAGCCGGGCGGCTTACATCATCGCCGCGAGGCTTGGTCCGGTGGGCATGCACCACGGTCCGTTCAGAAATTAATCTCTATTTTTGACCTTTGTCATCTGTAGAACCCTGCCCGGCGATGGCGGGTCATGGGCCGGGCAAGCCAGGCGCTGGACCAGAACCACCGGCGCGTTTCAGCTCCGCTCCGCCGGGCGCCGGGATCGACGGCTCAGCGTCGGGTGGCAGGTGCGGTCATGGCCGGGCTTGCTTGGTAAAGCCGCCGATCATGTCGCTGGCGGAGGTGACCGCGCCGTGGCGGCGGCGGATGATGTCCGCGATCAGCCCGGTCCATCCGGTCTGGTGCGAGGCGCCGAGCCCGGCGCCGTTGTCGCCGTGGAAGTACTCGTTGAACAGCAGATTGTCCTTCCAGGCCGGGTCGTGCCTGAAGCGTTCGACCCGCCCGAAGCAGGGCCGCCGCCCGTCATCGCCGACGGTGAACAGGGAGATCAGCCGGTCCTGCAGGTCCATGGCGATCACATCCAGGGGCACCCTATGCCCCGAGCCGGCCGGGTACTCGATGGTGAGCTCGTCACCGAAGAACTGGTAGTAGCGCTCAAGCACGCTAACGACCAGGTAATTGAGCGGGAACCACAGCGGTCCGCGCCAGTTGGAGTTCCCTCCGAACATGCCGGTGGTGGACTCGGCCGGCTCATAGTCGACCGTGGCGGACAGTCCCTCGACGTTGAGCTGATACGGATGTTCGCGATGGTAAGCGGACAGGGCGCGCAGCCCGTACGGGGACAGGAACTCGTTGTTATCGAAAAGCTTGGCGAATATCTTCTCAAGGCGGTCGATGCCGACGACGCTCAGCAGCAGATGCCGGTCGCCGGGCGCACCGCGCACCAGGCCCTGATCGCCGAGCTTGTCCGGGTCCGTCAGGCCGTGCCGGCGGAGGAGGCCGGCGAACTGCTTGCCGACCGTGAGCGACTGGCTGACCCATCCCTCGTCGATGACGGCCGCCGACAGCATGGGGATGACCCCTACCATCGACCGGTACTTCAGCGGCACCGCGGTCCCGTCCGGGGTGAGAAGGCGGTCGTAGTAGAGCCCATCGGCGTCGTCCCACAGGCCCTGGTCATCCATGGCCGCCGTGATGGCCGCGAAGTGCTCGAGGAACTTGATGACAAGATCGACCGCTGGCCGCTGGCCGCTGCGCTGCAGGACGCCGGCGATGGCGGCCATGGCGATCGCGTAGAAGGCCATCCAGCCGGTAGCGTCGGACTGCTCCAGGACACCGCCGACCGGCAGATGCGAGCGGTCGATCGGGCCGATGTTGTCCAGCCCGAGGAAGCCGCCCTCGAACACGTTGTTGCCACCCGCGTCCTCCAGGTTGACCCACCAGGCGAAGTTGAGCAGGAGCTTGTCGAAGACCCGGCTCAGGAAGTCCAGGTCGTGGCCGCCGTCGATGGCGAACACCTCAAGCGCAGCCCAGGCCTGCACCGGCGGGTTCACGTCGCCGAAATCCCACTCGTAGGCGGGGATGGCACCGTTCGGGTGCTGGAACCACTCACGGCAGAGCAGGATCAGCTGGTACTTGGCGAACGCCGGGTCGACGTGGGCCAGGGCCACGCAATGGAAAGCGAGGTCCCAGGCCGCGAACCACGGATACTCCCACTTGTCCGGCATCGACATCAGGTCGAAGGAATCGAAGTTGCGCCATTTGGCGTTGCGCCCGCCGCCCCGGCCCGGCGGGGGTGGCGGCTGGGTGGGGTCACCGTCGAGCCAGCGGCTGACGTCGTAGTTGTACAGCTGCTTGCTCCACAGCAGTCCGGCGAAGGCCTGGCGCATCACCATCGCCTCATCCGGACTGGCCGGGGCCGGGGTGAGCTCGCGGTAGAACTCGTCAGCTTCGGCCCGGCGCTGCCTGACGACCTGATCGAAGCCAATGCCGAGCACGGCCGCCGCGCGCTCGTCGGCCGGGGCGCCCGCGGCGGCGGCCGGGCGCAGCCGCAGCCGCAGCTCGGCGGTTTCGCCTGGTGCAACCGTCAGCCGGTACCAGAACGCGCACTTGGTGCCGCGCTGGTCGGGGTTGACGGTGGGCGCGCCGCTGATCACGTGATCGCTGATGCCGTCCTTCGGGTAGGGCGTGACCGGGGCCGCGCCGAACAGGCGGGCGAGGTTGGTCTCGTTATCGCAGAACAGCGGGAGCGGGCTGGTGCCATCCGGGCCCGGGCCGGCCAGCAGCTCAAGCGAGCCGAGGAAGGGGTGCTCGGCGGTGATCGCCGAGCCGCCGGCACCGGCCAGCACCGGCTTGGGCGCGCCGGCGTCCCAGGACCAGGTGTTGCGGAACCACGCGGTCGGCAGCACGTGCACGGTGTCGGCGTCCGGGCCGGCGTTGGTCACCCGGACCGTCATCAGCACGTCGGTGGGATCGGCCTTGGCGTACCAGACTTCGGTGATCCAGTAGCGGTCATCGTCGAACACGCCGGTGTCCAGCAGTTCGTACTCCGGGTCGTGCTTACCGCGGCGGCCGTTGACCTCGCGCAGGTCCTCATAAGGGAACGGGCCCTGCGGGTAGTGGTACCGCCACCGGTTCCACGCATGGCTGGGCAGCGCGTCCAGGTACCACCAGTACTCCTTCACGTCCTCGCCGTGATTGGCTTCGGCGCCGGTCAGCCCGAAGGCACGCTCCTTGAGGATCGGATCACGCCCGTTCCACAGCGCCAGCCCCAGGCACAGCCGCTGCTCCACGTCGCAGAAACCGGCCAGGCCGTCCTCGCCCCAGCGGTAGGCCCGGGACCTGGCGTGGTCGTGCGGCAGGTAATCCCACGCCTCGCCGTCCGCGCTGTAGTCCTCGCGGACCGTGCCCCACTGACGCTCGCTGACATACGGTCCCCACAGGTACCAGTCGCCTGCCTGCCGCAAGCCGTCCTCGAGACGTCCGAACCCGTCAACCCGCTGGCGTTCAGCGCTCATCGGTCGCCTCCTGATTGTTACTGCTCCCGGCCGGTGGCTGCAGGCCGCATCGAGTATGACATTGAGGCATGGATCGCCGAGGGGCACCTTCTGCGCGCAGGTTGATCTACGGCCAGTCCCCGGAGCACAACAACCTCACGATCGAGGGACCCGGCGGGAACGGCGGGTGCTGCTTCGACTACGGGAACGCCGAGCCGGCATCACCGCCCCCCACGGTGACCCCAGCAGGCTGGTAATGGGCTGAGACCCCGCCCGCACCCCGACGACTCCCCGGTGGCCCCCGGCCACCGGGCGAGTCACATAGCCACGCGGGGCCTTCAGGTCCAGGTATCACGCATCGCGTTCCCCTCTCGGTCCAGATGCTTCCCCCAGCGCTCCGGCTCACCGAGTTCAACACAGTATGTACTCAGATAACGACAGGTAGTTAGCATCGGTTCAGGGCCCTGTCTGCCCTCGCTAAGCCACGACGACGAGGCGATGACGAGCACGACGGCAGCGACGTCATCTGAGTGGCGGCGTGGAGACCCCGGCCTTCGGGCCGGGAAGGAAACGCCGCTCCGCTTCTACCCGACCCCGGAGCAGGCGGCGGAACTGTCCCGGACCTTCGGCTGCGTCCGCAAGGTCTACAACCTCGCGCTCGAAGCGCGCACAGCGGCGTGGGACCAGCGGCAGGAACGCGTGACCTACCTCCAGTCCGCATTCGCCAGGTTCTGGGACAAGCAGGCCCGCTACCCCAGGTTCAAGTCGCGGAAGAAGTCTCGCGCCTCGGCGGAGTACACCCGGTCGGCGTTCCGGTACCGCGACGGCCAGCTGCACCTCGCGAAGATGACCGCACCGCTGGCCGTGGTCTGGTCCCGCCCGCTGCCGGACGGCGCCGAGCCGTCCACGGTGACCGTCAGCCGGGACCCGGCCGGCCGCTGGTTCGTGGCCCTGCTGTGCCACTGCGCGGTCGAGCCCCATCCGGCCAGCGCTACGGTCGCCGGCGTCGACGCGGGGATCACGTCCCTGGTCACCCTCTCGACCGGGGAGAAGATCGCCAGCCCCCGGCACGAAAGGCGCGACCGGGCACGGCTCGCGCTGGCGCAGCGGCGGATGGCCCGCACGCAGAAGGGCTCCGCGAACCGGGACAAGGCCCGGCTCAGGGCCGCGCGGGTGCATGCCCGGATCTGTGACCGCCGGAAAGATTTCCTGCACAAGCTCACTACCCGGCTCGTCCGCGAGAACCAAGCGGTCGTGATCGAGGACCTGAGCGTGCGGAACATGGTCCGCAACCACCACCTCGCCCGGGCGATCTCGGACGCGGCGTGGCGGCAGATGCGGGCCATGCTGGCGTATAAATGTGAGTGGTACGGGCGCGATCTTGTGGTGACCGGCCGCTGGTACCCCTCCAGCACGACCTGCTCGGCGCGGGGCGAAGTCAACTACGCGCATACCCGCGGCTGCCCACGGACAGGCCGTGGAGCGTACTCAGGTGTCGTGTAGGGCCCGGGGGCGGCGCTGAGACGGTAACCCGACGGCAGCCGCAGGCCCGGG
>Ga0209839_10001052_pt1 | contig 14185 bp, 16 predicted proteins | sample OrgsoiDNA2013050_FD_185800 | JGI IMG/M metagenome (GOLD analysis project Ga0209839, IMG submission 185800) | Permafrost soil microbial communities from the Arctic, to analyse light accelerated degradation of dissolved organic matter (DOM) -... | ecosystem: Environmental > Terrestrial > Soil >... | reverse complement strand
CGCGGCCAGTTCCCCAATCGAATGCACGGCGGCGGCGCTGCCGCATTGCGGGCACACCGCCCCGGACTGGCCATCGTTCACGGCTCTATTGTGCGCTCCCGGCTGGGCCGCTGGGAAGACTCACTGCACCTGACGCCGGGGGCGACGGCTGGCCTGCCACCAGAAGATCAGCGACACTGTCAGGGCGGAGGCCAAGAACGCGCTGCCGAATCCATCATGCGAGGGCCACCAGATCGAGATGGCTAGATTGGTGACCAGGCCGGCGCCCGAAGCTATCGCTCCGGCGGCACGAGCCGGAACCGCCTGGCGGAGCGACGGCGCGGTGGCCGGAGGGCCTGCCACCAGGAGACAGCTGAGACGCCCATAGAGGCCGTGAAGATCCAGCCGGCGAGCCCCTGATCCGAGGGCACCCAGATCAAGAGCGCTATGCCTACATATGTCGAGCACCCACCGCGCGGAGTTTCGCAGGAGCGCCGGGCAGCAACCACCGGCCGTTCGGCATGTCCATGAGATCCCGCCGCGACCCGAGGGCGCTCCCGGCGGAAATCCCGGGGATCGTAGTAGTTACCTTCATCAGAAGAAGGTAGCTATCCACGTTAATTCTTGACCCGCAAGTGCCGTGGGCGAAGATGCTTATGGGTGTGGCGGGTCTCGTGATGTTCGGGGCTGGGGTGACGGCAGAGTGAGGTGGTCAGGCGCCGCTTGGCTTGGGGGTCGTGCAGGAGATCTTCGGATCCAGGCCGACGTAGTTGAGCGGGCCGGCCACGATGGTCAGCGCCATCGTGGCTCCCTGGGTGCAGCCCAGGTTGGGAGTGCTGAAGTAGCCGCGCTGGCCGGCCGCAGCCGCTCCGATGATGAGCCACAAGAATAGGATCACCGTCCCTTTGCTCATCATCTATCTCCTCCGCCGACCGGGACCCCGCCATAGCTTGCTGCGATATTAGCCCTCATACCCCAGCTGAGGCTTTCGCCGCGCCGTCAACCGCGGTCGAGAAAGGCGCGAACCGCGGCTTGGTAAGGCTCCCGGTCGTAACCGGCGACGTAGGCGCCGGCCATCCGCGCCTGGTCGCCGAAGAAGTAGTACTCATACAGCGCCTGGCGGCCGGCGAAGGCGGAGATGCAGGTGTCCCACACCAGCCGGAACAGCCTGACCCGGTCGGCTCCGCCGAGCGGAAGGCGGGGTGATCGGCCACGCCACCGGTCAGGGTCTGGCCCTGGATCTCCACGTGGACGCGGGCGGCGGATCGCCGCTCGAGGAATTCCCTGCCGCTCAGTGCCGCCATACCGGGGACGGTACCGTCTGTCCATGGCCGTCCGTCAAGCAGGCAAGTCGCCGAGGTCCCTGGCCGAGCGGTGCACCTACCTGCTCGAGCCGAAGAACTGGCTGATCGTCACCGTGGTCGGCATCGGCGGGCACGTGGACGGCCTGGCGGGCGTCGGCTGGGGGCTGCTGGCCGCGCTGTTCACCGCCGTGCTGCCGACCTTGTTCATCTCCTACGGCATCCGCCAGGGCCGCTGGGATGACAGGAACGTCGGCGCGCGAGGGCCCCGGCTGATCGTGCTGGCGTTCATCACCGCGTCGATCGCGGCCGGGCTGATCCTGCTGATCGTGCTGGCCGCGCCCGGCCTGCTGGTCGGTTACCTCGGCTTCATGCTGGCCAGCGTAGCGGTGCTCGCGGGCATCACCACGGTGTGGAAGATCTCCATCCACTGCGCGGTCGCCTCGGGTTCGCTCACCCTGCTCGCCTTTACCTACGGGCCGCTGGTGCTGCCCGGGTTCGGCCTCGTCGCGCTGCTCGGCTGGTCCCGGGTGGCGGTCAAGGACCATACGACCGCCCAGGTCGTGGGCGGCGCCGTGCTGGGCGCCGCGGCCGCCGCCCTGGCCTACGCCGCGTTCGCCGGATCGGCCCCTTCCTCCTGGTAGCGCCACCCGCCAGCGCATGGCGTAGCTGGTGCGCTTGTGCACTCCTGCGCAAGTGCGGTAGGTAGGCTTACCGGCAGGAGGAGCCGAGATGGGCAAGGCGTTCGCAGACCGGTGGGATGTTCCCGTCCGGGCGGCCAGCCCTGGTGCGGTGGCGCTGCTCGACGAGGCCATCGAGGACCTGGCCGCGCTGGCCGGCGATCCCGTCGCGGAGGCCGAGGCGGCGGTGGCCGCCGACGACAGTCTGGTCCTCGGCCACATTTATCGTGCTTACCTGCAGTTGTACTCCACGACACCCGGGGGCGTCGCCGCCGCGGGCGACATCTTGAAGCAGCTGGACGAGACCGTGATGGGCGAGCGGGAAGCGCACCACCTACGCGCCGCCAGGTCCTGGGTCCAGGGTAACTGGGAGGCCACCACCCGTTCCCTGGAGCGGGCCCTGCTGCGCCATCCGCGCGATCTGCTCGCGCTCAAGGTCGCCCAGGATCTGTACTTCTTCCTCGGTAACCGGCTCGAGCTCCGCGACACCGCCGCCCGGGTGCTGCCCGCCTGGCCGCGCGAGCGGCCCGGCTGGGGGTACGTCCAGGGCATTTACGCGTTCGGCCTGGAGGAGAACGCGGACTATCGGCAGGCCGAATCGCGCGCCCGGGCCGCCCTTGAGCACAACCCCAGGGACGTGTGGTCGGGGCATGCGCTGGCGCACGTCCTGGAGATGGAAGGCCGCCAGCGGGACGGCGTGGCGTTCCTCACCGCATCGGCGCCCGACTGGTCGGCCAGCTACTTCGCCATCCACAACTGGTGGCACCGCGGCCTGTTCCACCTGGAGCTGGGCGAGATCGACGAGGCCCTCGCCCTGTACGACGACCCGATGCGCGCAGGCCGGTCCGCTGAATGGCTCGACGTCGTGGACGCCGCCGCCCTGCTGTGGCGGCTGTCGCTGTTCGGCGCCGACGTCACCGAACGGGCCGAGCAGCTCGCGGCCGACATCAGCGACCTGGTCAGCAGCCCGGTCTATATCTTCAACGACTGGCACGCGGTGATGACCTTCGGCCTGGCCGGGGACCACCCGCGCAACGAGCTGGTGGTCGCCGCGAACCGGCACCTCACCGCGCCGACCAACCGGGGAGCCGTCGAGCGGGCCGGCCTGGATCTGCTCGAGGCCTTCAGCGCGTTCGCCGGCGGGCGCCCCGACCGGGCCATCGACCTGCTCATCGACATCCGGCCGCGGGCCCATGCCGTCGGCGGAAGCCACGCGCAGCGCGACATCATCGACCTCACCCTCATCGCCGCCGCGACGCGGGCCGGTGATGACGCCCTGGCCCGGGCCCTGGTCACCGAGCGGGTGGCCCGTAAGCCGGCCGCCGAGGCCTCGGCTCGCCAGCTGGTCGTCGCCAACGGCGGCTCACCGGCCGCGCTGCGCTGGTAAGTCCGGCGGATCGTCCGCCGGGCCGGCCGGGTCTGGCGGGTCTGGCGGGTCGGCCGGGTCGGCCTGCTGGGCGGGCGCAGGACCGGGGCGTTCGGGCGCGGCGCGGAGCGCGAAGGTGGTCTCGACGTCCTGGCGGGTCACCGCGGGGCCCGGGATCTCGTACGGCCCGTTCGCGGCGAGGCTGTTGACGAAGATCGCGAGCTGGCGTCCGGCGATCAGCGGCCAGTCGGGACCGTGCGGCAGCGGCTGGGTTGATCTCCCGCCGCGCCTGCACGGCCTGGGCGGTGATGAGCGGGGGTGCGCCGTGCAGCGGCAGGATCAGCTGGTCACCGATCGCCCGGCAGCGCGCCAGGAACTCGCGGACGGCTCCGAGTCCGGGGATGTCCCTGCGGTCGACATCATCGAGGATCTGGTTGAGCAGGCCGTAGGCGCGGTACTCAAGGGCGTGCAGCAGGGCGTCGCGGTCAGGGTAGCTCCGGTAGAGCGTCCCCACGCCGGCTCCGGCCTCGGCCGCGATGACCGCGAGCGGGACGTTGCGGCCTTCCCGCGAGCATCGCGGAGACGGCCGCGGCCAGGACACGCTCACGGTTCAGCTCGGCGTCGCGCCGGGGACGCCGGCGCGACGGGTTACTGGCCATCCGCCCTCCCTTTACCGGACGAAATCCTCCGATTAACTTAACGAGCTGGCGGGTCCCGGTACAGTGGCTTAAGCGGACGAATTATTCCGATTCAGCGATGGCTGATCAGGTGAGGCGTCCGCTTGCCCAGGCACCTGACCGCAAATTGCCCAGGCAACTGACCGCAAAGGAACAGCCCAGTGACCGACAGCCCGGCTCCCGCGCAGCACCCCGCGATCCCGCCTGACGACCCGCACCGGCATCTGGCAGTCGCACGCCCGGATGAGGACCAGTCGCTTCCGCACCTGGGCGTGGTGGGCGATACCTACACGATCCTGCTGTCCGGTGACGACACCGCGGGCCGGTACACCCTCATCGACATGCACGTCCCGCCTGGCGGCGGTCCCCCGCCGCACCGCCATGACTTCGAGGAAATGTTCACCGTGCTGGACGGCGAGGTGGAACTCACCTTCCGTGGCGAGCACATGGTCGCCCGGGCCGGCCAGACCGTCAACGTGCCGGCCAACGCCCCGCATGCCTTCACCAATGCCTCCGGCCAGCCCGCGCGGCTGCTCTGCATGTGCTCACTTTCGGGGCAGGAGAAGTTTTTCCTCGAGGTCGGCACGCCCGTGGCCACCCGGACCGAGGCACCGCCGCCGCTCGACGAGGCCCCCCAGGCGGCATTCATCGCGAAATCGCGGGCCCTTACTCCGCTCTACAACACGGAAATACTGCGGCCCTCTTAAGCGCACCTGCCGCCGCTGCGTGCTATACATGTGGATAGTTAGCTATATCTCCGTATAGCTCGGTAGACGAGAGGCCGGCCGCTTATGGGAGCTACGGCCATCCGCACACAAGGGCTGACCAAGCGTTACGGTAACGTCGCGGCCCTCGATCATCTCGACCTTGAGGTGACGCAAGGTGAGGTCGTCGGCTATCTGGGCCCCAACGGCGCGGGTAAGACCACGACGATCCGCCTGCTGCTCGGGCTCATCAACCCGACCGAGGGGCGCGGCGAGATCTTCGGCCTCAATTGCTGGCGCCAGCCCGTCCAGGCGCACGGGCGGCTGGCGTTCGTGGCCGGCGAAGCGAACCTGTGGCCTTCGCTCACCGGCGGCGAGACTCTCCGGCTCCTCGGGCGCGTCCAGGGCCGGGTCGACGAGGCGTACCGGGATGAACTGGTGGCCAGGTTCGAGCTCGATCCGGCCAAGAAGGTCCGGGCCTACTCCAAGGGGAACCGGCAGAAGGTCATCCTGATCGCCGCGTTGATGACCCGCGCTGACCTGCTCGTTCTCGATGAGCCGACGAGCGGGCTTGATCCGCTGATGGAGCAGGCGTTCCGGGGCAGCATCCGCGAGGCCCGCGATCGCGGCCAGACCGTCTTCCTGTCCTCGCACATCATGAGCGAGGTGGAGGCGCTGTGCGACCGGGTGGCCATCTTGCGGGAGGGCAAGCTGGTGGAGATGGGGACGCTGGCCCAGATGCGGCACCTAAGCGCGCTCACGGTGGAGGCGACCTTCGAAGGCCCGGTCCCTGATCTATCCGGTGTGCCCGGGGTGAGCTCGGTGCAGGTCGACGGGCGGGTGGTCCGCTGCCAGGTGCGCGGCCCGGTCGCGCCGCTGCTGAAAGTGCTGGCGAACGCGGACGTCACGGAGCTGCTAAGCCGCGAGCCCTCGCTGGAGGAGCTGTTCCTGGCTCAGTACGGTGGCGGCCAGGACCAGGGCGTGCAGCATGCTGCACGCTGAGCACGCCGCCTGGGCGCCGGGTCACCCGGCCGCCCGGTCACCCGTCGCCATCGTCCGGTTGACCGCTCGCAAGGCGGTCCGTTCCGGGGCCATCTGGGGCTACATCTTCGGCCTGGCCATCGCCTCGTCCGCCGTCAGCTACACCAGGCTCTACAAGACGCCGGCCCAGCGAGATGCGCTGGCGGCCGCCTACGGGTCTGACAAGGCGACCAGTGCCTTGTTCGGACCGGCTCCGCAGCTCCAGACGGTGGCCGGCTTCACCGTCTTCAAGATCTCCATGACGCTGATAATCCTCGGCGCGGTGTGGGGCCTGCTGACCAGTACCAGGCTGCTGCGCGGCGAGGAGGACAACGGGCGCTGGGAGTTGCTGCTGGCCGGCCAGTACACCCGGGCAGGCGCCGCCGCCCAGGCTCTGGGCGGCCTGGGCGCGGGCGTGTTCACCTTGTGGGCGATCACCGGCCTGCTGACCGTCCTGACCGGCCTGGACTCGGCCGTCAGCATCGGGGCCGGGCCGGCCCTCTACTTCGCCCTGGCCATGGTGGCGACGGCGGTCATGTTCCTGGCGGTCGGCGCGCTGACCAGCCAGGTGGCAGCGACCCGCCGTCAGGCTGCCTCCTACGCCGCCTGGTTCCTCGGGGCGAGTTACGCCGTGCGGTTGATCGCCGACGCGGGGCTAGGCCTGCACGGGCTGATCTGGGCCTCCCCGCTCGGCTGGGTGGAGGAGCTCCGGCCGCTGACCGCGCCCCAGCCGGCGGCGCTGGTCCCGGTGGCCGCCTTCACCGCGGTGCTGGCCGCCGCCACCGTGCGCCTGGCCGGCACCCGCGACGTCGGGGCGGGGCTGGTGCCGGACCGGGCGAGCCGCCGATCGCAGCTGCGGCTGCTCGGCGGGCCGGCGGGCCTGGCGGTCCGGCTCGTCCGGCCCGCCGTCATCGGCTGGTGGGTGGCGATCGCCATCTCGGCCCTGCTGTTTGGGCTCATCGCCCGATCGGCCGGCGGCACGATTTCCGGGTCATCGGTGCAACAGGTGTTCGCCAAGCTCGGCGCGCAGGGAAGCGGCGCGGAGGCCGTGCTCGGCGTGTGCTTCCTAATCCTGGCGGTCCTGGTCGCCTTCACGGCCGCTGGACAGCTCACCGCGGCCCGCTCGGAAGAGTCCGCCGGACGCCTCGACCACCTGCTGGCCCGGCCCGTCTCCCGCTGGCGGTGGCTCGGCAGCAGGCTGCTGGTGGCCGTCGTCGTCCTGCTGGCCAGCGGCGTGGTGGCAGGTGTCTTCGGCTGGGCTGGCGCGGCCAGCCAGCACGCGGGGGTGAGCTTCACCGCGATGGTGGAGGCGGGCGTGAACCTCACCCCGCCCGCCATCACCATCTCGGGCATCGGCGTGCTGGCGTTCGGCGTGCGGCCCAGGGTCACCTCGGCCGTCGTCTACGCGCTGCTGGCCTGGTCGCTGCTCGTGCTCATCGTCGGCAGTATCGGCTCCACCAGCCACTGGATACTCGACACCTCGGTCTTCCATCAGATGGGGTCGGCCCCGGCCACCTCGCCGCACTGGGCCGCCGACGGCGTTATGGCCGCCATCGGCGTAGCGGCCGCCCTGATCGGAGGCATCGCGTTCAACCGGCGGGACCTGCAGGCAGAATGACCACCGGCCAGCCAGATCCGGCCGCGCAGGCGGTAAGCCCGCCCGGCGAGGCCGTCGTAGCGTTCGAGGATCTCACCGCCCGGACCCGGATCCGCGAAGCCGCCCTCAGGCACTTCGCCGAGCAGGGTTTCCAGCGCGCCACCATCCGGGGTATCGCCCAGACGGCGGGCGTGTCCCCCGGCCTGCTGCGACACCACTTCGGCTCCAAAGATGACCTGCGCCAGGAGTGCGATGTGTACGTGTCGGAGATGCTGCGCCGCGTCAACGCGCAGCTCCTGGACGATCCGGGCGACGCGGCCGCCGCCCGACGGGCCTCGAAGCGATTCGAGCGGTACATCGCGCGGACCCTGGCCGACGGGTCCGTCACCGCCGGGCCGATCTTCGATGAGATGGTGACCCAGACCGAGCTGTGGCTCGCCCGGGCCGACGAAGGCCGCCCCGACCCGCCCGCCGTCGACCGCAGGATCAGGGCCGGCCTCATCACGGCCATGGCGGTCGGCATCCCGCTGCTCCACGAGCACCTGTCCCGGACGATGGGGACCGACTTGTTCGGCCCCGAAGGTGACCGGCTGCTCGCCCTCGGGCTGCTCGACATCTACTCCCACAAGATCATCAGCACCGACACCGCCTCCGCTGCTGAGGCCGGGCTCGAGACTCCCCCGGTGCCCCCGGCTGGCCGCGAAGACAGCCTGGGCTGAAACCAGCGGGGCTAACGCCCGACGACGCATAACCGGCGGGATTCCTAACCGCCCGGGTTCACCTCCACAGTCCCCACTCGGGTCCCCGGCCCGGTCGTGTCGCATCATCGTGGATATAAACCCTGGTCTGACCAGGGTTTATATCCACGATCATCGTCATGGGTGATTCGGGGGCGCAGGAAGCTGCTGGCGGTGAGGATCTGGGTGTACTCGTGATACGGGCGATGAAGCTGGTACGTGTGCGCGTTCAACAGGCCGCTGACCGAACCGGATGATGTGTTTACTTGCGGCGGATGTTGGCACCGGTGGGAGCGCTGGTGAAGCCGTGCCGCGATGGCCCGGCGGACACCGCCATTCCGATCAGGGCGAGCAAGAACAGGACGAAAAACCCGCCGTAGTAGGTCAGGAAAGCGGCCCATATCGCGGTCGGCAACACGATCGCGGCCGCGCCCCACGCGACGACCTTCTTGTTCACCGGTTTCCGGGCGGGCGCGGGCGCCGGCTCCAGCCAGGGCCGGGCTTCGGTTCGCACTGCGGGGATGCCGGCGGTGGCGGCGGCCAGCTCGGTGTAGGTGCGCGACTCGAGCGCCCGGCCGGTGCGCAGGCCGAGTTCGTCCCTGGTCAGCCGACCCTGCACGAACGCGGCCTTAAGGGTATCGATCGCTCGCTCGCGGTCGGCGTCAGAGGCTCGCAGTGCGCCGGGGAACGGGGCAGCGGGCACATTCCGGTCTCGCGGCCCGATATTCACCTGCACCTCCCGGCAGCACCATGCACGCAAAGCCTAACCCAGCGCCCAGGTGGCGGTCATCCCCGGACTCGGCCGTGGGCCCGGTGAGGCTGCGATTAGCGGGACGGCCGTTCGTGCGGGACGGAGGGCCGGGTGGCCGGGATGACGTGGAGAAGGGTGTCCAAGCCGGTGAAGTGATCGGGGTTGGTCGTGTAAAGAGGCAGCCTCTCGGCGATCGCAGTAGCTGCGATCATCAAATCGGCGACGCGGCCCCGCGGCTTACGGGCGGCCGCGATGACGGCTGCCGTCACGCGCCCAAAGATGCGGGCCGCCTCGGCCTCGAATGGCACCGGGTCAAACTCGTTCTCGACCCGCTACAGGACGTCCAGGCGCCGGGCTCGTTCGGCATGTTCGCGCGCTGCTCCTGGAGCGGCGGCGGAAAGTCCTCAGGCCACGGACCTCGGCGGCTTTCGGCCGGATGCCTGCCGGTGACCGGACGCGCCGACAAGGGTATTCAGGACGCCGGATGCGTGTCCGGCGGGCCGGCGGTGCGTGATAGTCAGCGCGAAGACGGGGATCAGGACCGCGGCCACCACGAGGTGCATGCACGCCAGGGCGAGGCGCTGGGTGCCCGGGCTACCGCCCGCCGAGCGGGCCGGGGCGGTGCAGGCGGAACATCAAGCGGAACCGCGGTGGCGGGTTCTGCTTGACCCCGCTGGTCACCCGTTCTGCATCACGACCGTGACGCCGCCGGACGGGCCGCCGGCGTTAGGGCCGGAAGACGTCGTCTTCTAGCTGCCCCACGGCATGGCGACCGAGCCCGGGGCGGTCGAGGCGACGGTGAGGATCTGGACCTGAGCGGCCGGCCCGGCGGTCAGGGTGACCTCATAGGCGGCCAGGGACTTCGTGATCTGCGTGGGGGTTTCGGCCAGGTTCACGAAGAGGGCCCCGCCGGCCTGCGAGATGACCCCGTTCAGCGGCGGCTGCTCGGGAGTAAACGCGCAGAAGTATTTCTGCGCCGACGCGGCGTACTGGTAGACCCCGAAATTGAGGATCACAGCTGTGCTGGAGATCTGCTGGCTCAAGATCTGCTCGAGCACGCCTCGGTTATGAGCGGAGACATAGACGGTGAAGGACAGCGGCGCCTGGATGCTTTCCTCCCACTGGACCTGCGTGAGCACACCGACCGCGGGCATGCTCACGGTGGTGACCGGATCAGTGACGGTGAGGTCGGCCTTGAGGACGGTGCCGCAGATGGTGGCCGCGGTCAGGGAGCCGATAGCATCACGCGAACCAGGCGTGAAGGTAAAACCTTGCTGAGTATCGAGGGCGTAGGACAGCGTCATAGTGCGAACTCCTTTGGTCGTTCGCGGGCAAGCCGGCGCCACCAGCCGCATGACTTTTCCGTACCGCTCCGCTAGATCGTTGACCTGATCTTATGGCCCGGGCCGCAGATGAGTGCCGGGGAACCGGCCAGGCCTAGGCGGAATCCCAGTGGGGCGGCCGGTCCAGGGTCAGGCGCTCGTCGTCGTCTGGCTCAGGCTGGTCGCCCCAGGCGACATCGGAATCGGCCGGGCTCCGGTCCGGCAGCGCCGGCGGGTCGTCCGGATCGGCAGAACTGGCGCTGGCCGGCTGGTTCGCTGCGGTGTCCGGGGGCATAATCAAGATCTCTCCGGGAAGTCGCGGGCGGGCGGGCCGTGATCCGGGTCAGCCGATAGCCCCCGTGCCGTGGTGGCCGCGTATCACGTATCGTACAGGCGGGGCCTTCCTGAGCAGGCATGCCAGTATCCCGCAGCGACCCAGACCCGAGTAACCCCTGGAGAGAGATGCCCAAACGGGTTCGTCCCTACGGCTCTGCCGCAGACGCCGAGTCGGCGGCATTGTCCCGCGGACCGAGAGCCGGAGGTGAGCCTGTGAGCGAGCTGGCCAGCATGATGATGGTGCGGGAGATCGCCAGCCAGGCGGCCGAGGCCACCCGCACGCTAAGCGATCTGACCGCTGACGGGACCGACTTCGCGAGCCTGGAGGATGTCCGCGACGTCATCGCGAGCCTGGAGCGGATGGGTCAGGACCTGCCGCACCTGTACGAGCAGCTCGCCCGGATGCTGGTCGTGCAGCGCGAGGAAGGGCAGATCGTGCCCGGCACCGGCCAGGATCCCGACTTCTGGGTCGTCGAGGTGGTCGAGGCGCTCGCGGCCGCGGGTCAGGCCGCCGACATGATGACCGCCGCCCTGAACCAGGCCAGCAAGACCTCGGCGGAGCTTCGCTCGGCGCGCTGACCCGATCCTGGCCGCGCCCGGATGGCGGGTCAGAACGGCACGCCCACCGGAGCCTGCGTCGAGCCAGAGCCGCCGGTGAACGTCACGGCCGCGGCGGCCGACCCGCCGTACAGAGGCCACGAGCCCGTCAGGCTCGTGCTGGTGCCGTCGGCCCGGACGCTGAGATCGGCCGTGACCGTGGTGGCCCATGGTGACGGTGCCGCTGGCCGACGTGGTGACGCTTCCGCCGTAGAGCCCCGCGTCCGGCGAGGATCCGACCGAGGAGTAACGGGCCACCGCGTCGCCCGCGGTCTGGACCGCGGCCGCCGCCAGCTTCAGCGTGATCGCGCTGGCCCGACCGGCGCGTGTTGAGCGCATCGGCACAGGTTCCGGCCACCGCGGCGAAGACCGGCGTGCCGGTGGGCCCCTGGTAGTTCTGCAGGACCGGGCAGTTGAGCACCGTGGAGCAACCGTACATGTCGCGGAAACCGTACGGCGCGACCGACAGTATCGACGGGTAGCCGGGACCGCCTTCGACCGGAAGCACGGTTCCTTCCGGCCGCCCGCTGCCGGTGGCCGGATACCAGCGGTAGCACACCGAGATGTCAGGTCCGCCGCGGCTCTGCCAGTCGAGCGGGACCTTCAAGGTCCCGCAGAAGGCGGCCGGGGAGGTGGCCGGGGAGGTGGCGCATCGCTTGAGGACCTGCGAGCCGACCCGCAGGTTAGCCGGCACGCCAGAGCCCGGCGCGGCGCCCAGGACGGCGGCGCTCGCGGTCCGGGTCATCAATCCCGGCACGAGAACAGCCACCGGTGCCGCGATGACCGCTGCGAGCAGGAGGGAACGCGCCCTTCCCCAGGCCAGGTGGATCATAGGGGATACCTTACGGACAAACGAGGCGGAAACAGGCTCCATGCGCGTGAACCGTGAGCGGCTGCGGTGGCCGCTGACCTGGCGAGGGTGAGCCGTGCGCCGAATGGCTGGGGTGGCTGGGGCGGTGTCGGCTGGGGTGCTAGCCGCGGTGCTGGCGGCCGGGTGCTCGGGGGGTGCGCCCGCCTCCTACCGTGCGACGGCCGAGACATGCCTGTCCTTCGGGCTGCGGGCCATCCAGCGGCATGTCATGGTGACGGCCGAGCCGCGGGCCTGCGCCGGGCTGACCCCTGAGCAGGTCAATCTGGCCGTCGCGAGGGCGATCCGGGAGGCCGTCGGGCCTGAGCCCAAGGCCCTGGCCCGGCACCTGGCCGACCAGGACAGCACCTATCTCGCCCCCATCCTCAGCACGATACGGCCGGCTCCGCCCGCGCCGGTGACGCCGGCGACCGCTGCGCCGACGCGGCCATCCGCGAGCCTGCCGCTCGGTCTCGCCGCGCTGGCGGCCTGGCTGTTCACCGCCGCCGCCGGAGCTTACTTGTTCGCGGGCTGGCGGGCGGGCGGGGGCCCGCGGCGCCCGCGCCGGGCCGGCCTGGTGCCGGTTACCGTGCTCGGCCATGTCGGGCTGGCCGTGGCCGGGCTGGGCATCTGGGTCGCGTTCGTCATCACCGCGGCTCCCGTGCTGGCCTGGCTCGGGGTTGGCCTGATCGTGCTGATCGCGGGACTGGGCATGGGTGCGCTGTCCGCCGCGCTGCCCGAGCCGAGCCGGGGCCAGGTGCCGGTCCGGACGAGGCTGCCGGTGGCCGTCATCGCCGTCCATGGGATGCTCGCGACTGCGGCCATCCTGCTGGTGCTGCTGGCGGCGATCGGCGCTAGCTGACCACGGCGGGCGGTCCGCCGGGGCCCTTCACCGTGCGGACCGTGAGCAACATCGCCCGCGGCATAAAGTAACGCCGGCCCGGCCTCAGGTCAGGCTGGCCAGATCGGCGTCGAGGATGGCGCGGTCATCGGCGTCGATGATCCCGGCGGCTTCGGCCCGGCCCAGATGGTGACCTCGATCATGCCGGCTGAGGTCATGCCGTCTTCTCAGGCGCGCTGAGCAGGTAGGTGGCGCTGATGTCCTCATCGCCGTGTTCGGGGACGGCCTCGCCGAGCCGGCGAGCCACCACGTCGAGCAGCGGCAGGTCCACGCCGTGCTGCCAGGCCGCATCGGTCACCAGGCGCGCGTCCTTGGCGGCGAGCGCGAGGCGGAACGAGGGAGTGAAGTCGTGCTTAGTCATCGCCTGGCCCTTCATCCGCAGGTACGGCAGGTCAAGGGGACCGCCCTCGATCGCCTGGAAGAACAGCGACGGATCCACCCCGAGGGCATCAGCCAGGGCGATGGTCTCGGCGCCGGCCTCCACCACCGAGACCACCCAGCTGTTGGTGACGAGCTTCAGCCGGGTGCCGGCCCCGACCGGCCCGGCATGGATGGTGCGATGGCCGACCGCGTCGAAGACCGGCTGGACCCGGGGCCTGAACTCGTCCGGGCCTGACTCGAGCACCACGAGCTGGCCCTGCTCGGCCGGCTGCCGCGTGCCCAGCACGGGCGCGTCCACGAACCCGACGCCGTAGCGGTGCGCCAGCCCCGCGCACGCCTCGGTGGCCTCCTCGCCGATCGTGCTCATCTGCAGCCAGATGACCTGCTCCGGCTGACGGCTGTCCGCCATGACGGGCAGCGCGCCGTCATCGCCTTCCATCGCCGCGACGACGGCATCGGCGTCGGCCAGCATGGTCAGCACGATGCTCGCACCCGTGGCCGCCTGCGCCGGGGTGGCCGCGATGCAGGCGCCGTCGTCGGCCAGCGGTTCGGCCTTGGCCCGGGTGCGGTTCCAGGCCCGGACCTTGATCCCGGCCCGGGCGATGTTCCGCGCCATCGCGAACCCCATGGTGCCGCCGGCTCCGAGCACGGCCACGGTTTCCGCGGACCGTGGGATACCTGCCGCGGACTGGCCGACCGAGTTTTCACCGTGCGTCATGGGAAACGTCCTTTCACGTTCAGTCCAGATGCCGGGACCGTATACCCACGCTGACCTGGGCTACACCAGTTTGTGATGACAGCTAGCTGACTGGGGGATGAGACGTGGGCAACATCGCCGGCACGCGTGGAAGGCGAGGCGCGGGGTAGAGCCCGCCCGTGACCAGAGGGCAGGAGCTGGCCGGCCGCGACGGCGTGATCGACTGGTGGGCCGCCCCGGCGATCGACTCACCGCCGCTGTTCGCGGCCGCGCTTGACCCGCAGGACGGTGG
>Ga0209839_10001051_pt1 | contig 14188 bp, 15 predicted proteins | sample OrgsoiDNA2013050_FD_185800 | JGI IMG/M metagenome (GOLD analysis project Ga0209839, IMG submission 185800) | Permafrost soil microbial communities from the Arctic, to analyse light accelerated degradation of dissolved organic matter (DOM) -... | ecosystem: Environmental > Terrestrial > Soil >... | reverse complement strand
CACGGCCTTGCCCGTCTTTCCGCCGGCGCCGGTAACCAGGATCATGCGTGGCACCCCGACTTTGCGCTATCGCTGCGCATTCCGAGTGAGTTCGAACAGCCGGCTCGGGCTAAGCGGGATTTCCAGCAACTCGACGCCGCGCCCCTTTAAGTCGAGCGCGTCCTCGATGGCTTGCGCAAACAGTGGCCCGCCGGGAATGGCGCCGGCTTCACCAGCGCCCTTGATGCCCATCGGATTGAGCGGCGACGTCGTTACGGTGTGGCCGAGTTCCATGCGTGGCACTTCGAGTGCGGTCGGCAACAGATAGTCCGCCAGCGAGGCGTTGAGCAGTTGGCCCTGGTCGTCGAACACCAGTTTTTCGTAGAACGCATTGCCGATCCCCTGCGCGACGCCGCCATGGATCTGGCCGGCCAGAATCATCGGATTGATCACGGTGCCGCAATCATGCACCACGACGTATTTTAAAATCTTCAGGTCGAATGTTCGCGGGTCCATTTCGATGATCATGGCGTGAACGCCGTTTGCCGTCGCCCCCATTTTGGGGCCGAAATACTGCGTCGATTCCAGCCCGGGCTCGGTGCCCGGTTGGACCGCCCCGCGCATCGGATTGGCTTGCCTCGCAAGATCGCCGAGCTTCACGAATTTGCCGGGAACGCCGACGATCGATACTTTGCCGTCCTCGATCACGAGATCTTCCTCGGCGCATTCGAACAGGTCGCTGGCGAGCTTCAGCGCCTTCTTCCGCACCACCTTTGAGGCTTCGTTGACGGCGTTGCCCGCGACCACGGCGCCACGGCTGGCAAAGGTGCCGGCGCCCCAATAGAACTGATCGGTATCTCCGGTGACGACATCGACATCCCCGACGGCGACACCAAGCTGGTCGGCGGCAATTTGCGCGAACACGGTGAAGTGTCCCTGTCCCTGGGTGCCGATCCCGGTTGCGACGCTCACCTTGCCGTTGGATTGCACCTGCACTTTGGCGCCTTCATAAGGACCGATCCCGGTGCCCTCGACGTAGCAGGCCAGACCAATGCCGATATGGCGGCCTTGAAGTCGGGCTGCGACCTGTTCTTCCCTGAACGCCTTGTACCCGATCGCTTCCAGCGCCATGTCGAGCACCGGCTCGTAGTTGCCGCTGTCATATTCGAGCGGCTGGAAATCCTGGTAGATGATTTCGTTCTTGTAAGGGAATGCCTCGGGCGGAATCAGATTCTTGCGCCGGATTTCGGCCGGGTCGATTTTCAATTCACGGGCCGCGAAGTCGAGTAGTCGCTCCATCACGAACACGCCGTGCTGGCGTCCGGCGCCGCGATACGGCGTGACCGTCGGCAGATTGGTGAATACTTGCGTAAAGGTGCTGTCGTAGTTCGGCACGACATAGGGGCCGAGCAGGGTGCACTGGCTGTTGATCGGCACCGTCAGCCCATACGGATCATACGCGCCGCCGTCGTGCAGGAACACGTCCTTGATGCCGAGGATGCGGCCATCCCTTGTCAGGGCAATCTCGGCGTCGTGAATCTGTCCGCGCTCATGGGTGGTGGCGAAGAAGTGCTCGAGCCGGTCCTCGATCCATTTGACCGGCCGGTTCAGTTTCATCGACACCCACGGCAGCAGTACTTCCTCGGGATAAAACATCATGATCTTCGGCCCGAAGCCGCCGCCGACGAATGGCGCGATGACGCGGACCTGGCGTTCGTTGAGGCCGAGCATGCCGGCAAGCCCGTTGCGGACGAACACCGGCGCCTGTGTCGTATCCCAGATCGTCATCTGGTTGGCGCGCTTGTCCCATTGCGCGACGACGCCGCGGGTTTCGATCGGCGACGAGATGCCATGCTCGTAGAGAAAGCGACGCTTGATGATTTGATCCGCCTTTGCCGCGGCGGCCGCATAGTTGCCCTTGGTCTGGCGCACATGCGCGGAGACGTTGGAACCGACGTCGTCGTGAACCAGCGCTGACCCGTGAGCGAGCCCCTTTTCGAGATCGACCACGGCCGGAAGCGGCTCGAGTTCGACGTCGATATCGTCAAGCGCGTCCTCGGCAATGTAACGGCTCTCGGCGATCACGATCACCAGGGGCTCGCCGACATGGCGGACCTTGTCCTTGGCCAGCGGAACCTGGGTTCGCTGATGGAAGACGATGCCGGCGATCGGAGGCGGCGGCACCAGCAAAGGGCCTTGTTGCCAGTAATCGCCGAGGTCGCCGGCGACGAAGGCGGCGACGACGCCGGACCGCTTCAATGCGCTGGAAACATCGATGCTGACGATCTTCGCATGCGCGACCTGGCTGCGCAGGAACGCGACATGCAGCATCCCCGGCAACTCGATGTCGTCGATAAACAGCGCCTGGCCTGTCAGAAGCCTGCGATCTTCATTGCGTTTGACCGGTTCGCCGAATGTGCGGGTGGACATCTCTCACCGGCTCCGCGTTCGCATCGCGGCGGTCATCACTGCATCGACGATGTTCTGATAACCGGTGCAGCGGCACAGATTGCCCGACAGCGCTTCACGCACGTCATCCTCGGTCGGCGACGGGTTTTCATCGAGAAACGCCGTCATCGTCATCAGAATGCCGGGCGTGCAATAGCCGCATTGCAGCCCGTGATGGTCATGCATCGCCTGCTGCAGCGGATGATATTCGCCGTCTTTGTCGGTGAGACCCTCAACGGTCGAAATCTCGTGATTCCGGGCCTGCACCGCCAGCATCAGGCATGAACGTATCGGTTGCCCGTCGAGCAGCACCGTGCAGGCGCCGCAGACGCCGTGCTCGCAGCCGACATGGGTGCCGGCCAGCGCCAGATCGTGGCGAATGAAGTCGCTCAGCAGCAGGCGCGATTCGACACGGCGCCGATATTGTTTGCCGTTCACCGATAGCGTGATGTCGTGGAAATCACCGTCCATCGCGCACCCGCTGGTGGGCGGTCCGCAGCGCGCGCTCGGTGAGCACGCCGGCGATGTGGCGCTGATAATCCGCCGTGGCGTGAACACTGCCTCCGGGATCGATCATTCCCTGCATGGACGCCGCGACATCGCGGATCGCTGCTTCGGTCGGCGTGCCGCCGACGAGAACCTCGGCAGCCGAACTTGCATCGATAGGAGTTTCGCCCACGCCGCAAAACGCGAGACGAACATCGGTGCATTCATCGCGCTCACCTAACGTCATCATGGCGGCCACGCCGACAATGGCGAAATCGCCGCGCCGGCGCGCAATCTCCATGAAGCAGCAACCGGTTCGCGGCTTCGGCAGCAGCAGTTCTATATCCACCAGCATTTCATCGGGCTGCAGATCCGTCGTCAGCGCGCCGACAAAGAAGTCCGATGCCTCGATCCATCGTTCCTGTGTTGCCGTCCGAGCGTGGAACCGGGCCCCCAGCGCCAAGGCGATGGCGGGAAGCTCCGAGGCCGGATCGGCATGCGCAAGATTTCCGCCGATGGTGCCGCGATTGCGGATCTGCGGGTGCGCGATATGCGGCAGCGCTTCGCCGATCAAGGCAAAATCGCGCGCAAAAGCCGCGTCGCGCTGCAGCGCACGGTACCGCGTCACCGGCCCAACCCGGGTCGCCGCGGCGGACCGACGAATGCCGGTGAGATCCGCGATCTCGTTAATGTCGATCAAGACCGCCGGTTGAGCCAGGCGGAAATTCATCGCCGGCATCAGGCTTTGACCGCCGGCCAGGAATTTCGCGTCGTCGCCATGTTCCGCCTTGAGCGAGAGCGCGTGATCGACGGAGGCGGCGGCTACGTATTTGAAGGAGGCAGGCTTCATGGCGCTCGCGTGCGGGCAATCGAAACGCGGCTCGGCGCACTGGGGTGCGAAGCCGCGGCGAAACTATGAGGCGGCCCCCGGCGCAAGTCAAAATCGAAGCGCTTTTTGGCTATCTGAAAATCCGATAGGGGCATGTTTGACCCCGATGGTTGTTCTTGCCCACTAATATCTCCGCGTGCGCAAACATTGAGCGCGCCATTTGCAGCGGCGTTTGTCAGTATTTGTCCATGGCGTTGCTGGTGCCGAAGTCATTGAAGCCGGATAATCCGCGCGTTACGCTGCGGCCGGACGGGCGAGGGTCGTTCGTCACTTCGATCGAAACGGTACGCATGAACAAGCCAGCGGATGTCACGGCTGAGTCAGTTGCGCTGACGCCGCGCCTCGCGGTCGACGTTCGCAATGTTTCGCTGACGTTCGAGACCGCCGACGGCCAGGTCGATGCGCTGTCGGATGTCAGTCTGCAGATCGCCGACGGCGAGTTCGTTTCCTTTATCGGCCCTTCCGGCTGCGGCAAGACCACGATGCTGCGGGTGATCGCCGACCTGCAGCAACCGACGGCCGGCACGCTTCTGGTCAATGGCATGAGCGCGGAGCAGGCGCGTCTGGCACGCAGATATGGCTACGTGTTCCAGGCGCCGGCGTTGTTCCCGTGGCGCACGATCGAAAAGAACCTGAAGCTGCCGCTCGAGATCATGGGATTTTCCGATAGCGAGCAGCAGCAGCGGGCGGCGCGCTATCTGGCGCTGGTCAATCTCACCGGCTTCGAGCGCAAGTTTCCCTGGCAGTTGTCCGGCGGCATGCAGCAACGGGTTTCGATCGCGCGCGCGCTGTCGTTCGATCCGGAACTGCTGCTGATGGACGAGCCGTTCGGCGCGCTCGACGAGATCGTCCGCGACCACCTCAACGAGCAGTTGCTGCAACTGTGGGACAAGACCGGAAAGACGGTGCTGTTCGTCACCCACTCGATTCCCGAGGCGGTGTTCCTGTCCAGCAAGATCGTGGTGATGTCGCCACGGCCAGGACGCATCATCGATATCATCGATTGCAATTTTCCGCGCGACCGCACCCTGGAAATCCGCGAGACGCCGGAATTCCTCAAGATCGCGCAGCGCGTGCGCGTCGGCCTGCGGGCGGGACATTCCTATGACGAGTGACACGCTGGCGCTGCCTGCATCGGGTATCGGCACGCTGCGGCGGCATCCGCTGCTGGCGCGCTACGCGCCGATTGTCACGATCGTGCTGGCGCTGATTGCGATCTGGTATGTCGCGGCGGTGCTGATGAATTTATCGCTGGTGCGTGATGCCTTCGAGCGGGAGGAGACACCCTACACCGCCTCTGAGCTGATTGCAGGCACCATGAGCGCCGAACGGCCGCTGCTGCCGGCGCCGCACCAGGTGATTGCGGCCTTCGTCGATTCGGTCTTCGGTTACGCGCCGACCGCGCCGCGCAGCCTCGTCTATCATTCGACGGTAACGCTGTCGGCAACGCTGCTTGGCTTCGCTCTCGGCGCGCTCTTTGGTATCGCTCTGGCGCTGATGATCGTGCACAGCCGCGTGCTGGAGAAAAGCCTGCTGCCCTGGATCATCTGTTCGCAGATGGTCCCGATCCTGGCGCTGGCGCCGATCTTCATCGTGGTGCTCGGCGCCATGGGATTGCAGGGCCTGCTGCCGAAGTCGATCATTTCGGCCTATCTGTGCTTCTTCCCAATCACGATCGGGATGGTGAAGGGTTTCACCGCGCCCGATCCGATGCAACTCGACCTGATGCGGACATGGTCGGCGTCACCCCGGCAGGTGCTGGCAAAGCTGCGCTGGCCGTCGGCCGTGCCCTATCTGTTCGCGAGCCTCAAGGTCGCGATCACGATCTCCCTGATCGGCGCCATCGTGGCTGAACTGCCGACCGGCGCCGAAGCCGGAATTGGCGCGCGGCTGCTCGCAGGCTCCTATTATGGCCAGACCATCCAGATATGGGCGGCGCTGCTGGCGTCGGCGATCCTCGCCTCGGGCCTGATCGGACTGGTGGACCTGACCGAGCGGTTGGTCGGATTGCGAATGGGTGCACGGTCATGAACCCGCGCAGGCTGAGATTTGGATTTATCCTCGCCGCGGCTGGCATGCTGTGTGCCGTGGTCCTGCCGCTCTCGAGCGAGGCGGTGGCTGGGTTGCCGGCGCGGCCGATATGGTTGGCATTGACGCTCGCTTCGGCGCTGCTGTTTGCGGTTGCCGCCTGGACCGGGGAAACGCGGGCGATCGCGCCCGGTTTCGCAGGCGTTCTATGCGGAGCCGCAACCACGCTGGCCCTGTTGCGCGATCCCGGCGTCGGCGGCTCGGCCGCGGCGGGGTTTTGGGCGATGGTGCTTGCGGTCTGGCTCGGCGCGGCACTTTGCGTGATCCAGCTTGCTACGATGCGTCCGCGCGGCGACGCATCGCGCCGTACCCTCAGCCTTGCGATTCCGCTGCTGTTCGGAGCGGTGGTGTTCTATCTCTGGGAAGTGCTGGTACGGGGCTTCGGCGTGCCACCGGTGCTGATGCCCTCGCCAAGTGCCGCGGCGGCCCGCTTCGTATCGTCGCTGCCAACGCTCGGTGCGGATTTCGTCCAGACCTTCGTTCGCGGCGTATTGATCGGATACGTCATCGGCTGCGGTGCGGGCCTGCTGGTTGCAATCGTCGCGCAGCGCTTTGCGTTTCTCGGTCGCGGCCTGCTTCCGCTCGGCAATTTCTTTTCGGCGTTGCCGCTGGTCGGCGTGGCGCCGATCATGGTGATGTGGTTCGGCTTCGACTGGCCGTCGAAGGCTGCGGTCGTGGCACTCGTCACGTTCTTCCCGATGCTGGTGAATACGCTCGCCGGATTGTCCGCATCGGGCCATATGGAGCGCGACCTGATGCGATCCTACGGTGCCGATCATCGGCAGACGCTGATGAAGCTCTATCTGCCGGCAGCACTGCCGTTTATCTTCAACGCGCTGAAGATCAACGCCACGCTGGCGCTGATCGGTGCGATCGTCGCCGAATTTTTCGGGACGCCGACACAGGGAATCGGCTTTCGCATCTCAACGGAAGCGGGACGCATGGCGATCGATATGGTGTGGGCGGAAATCGCTCTCGCCGCCATCGCGGGAATGGCGTTTTACGGACTAGTCGCGCTCGCCGAGCGCGCGACCACTTTTTGGCATCCATCCTATCGAACCTGACTCGGCGGTTCTCAAGCTTCGGAGCATTGCATGAAGAATATAGTGGCACTCGCAGCGGGCGTGACGATGGGCTTGTCGTTGGCGACTGCGCAGGCGGCGGACACGGTCACCGTCCAGTTGAAATGGGTCTCGCAGGCCCAGTTCGCGGGTTACTTCGTGGCCAAGGAGAAAGGTTTTTACAAGGACGCCGGGCTCGACGTCACGATCAGGCCGGGTGGTCCGGACGTAGCGCCTCCGCAGGTGATCGCCGGCGGCGGCGCCGATGTCGTGGTCGACTGGATGCCGTCGGCATTGGCGTCGCGCGAGAAGGGCGTGCCGCTGGTCAATATCTCGCAAACGTTCAAGAAGTCCGGGCTGATGCTGACCTGCCGCGCCGACACCGGCATCAAGAAACCCGCGGACTTCAAGGGCAAGACCATCGGGGTCTGGTATGGCGGCAACGAGTATCCATTCCTGTCCTGGATGTCGAAGCTCGGCTACAAGACCGACGGCTCCGCCGGCGGCATCAAGATCATCAAGCAGGGTTTCAACGTCGACCCGATCCTGCAGAAGCAGGCCGATTGCGTTTCGACGATGACCTACAACGAGTATTGGCAGGTCGTCGACGGCGGCTACAAGCCGAGCCAGCTGGTGGTCTTCAAATATGAAGACGAGGGCGTCGCGACGCTGGAGGACGGTCTCTATGTGCTGGAAAAGAATCTGAAGGACCCGGCGTTCGTGGCCAAGATGGCGAAATTCGTCAAGGCCTCGATGAAGGGCTGGGACTACGCCAAGAAGAATCCGGACGAGGCCGTGAAGATCATCCTGGCCGGCGATTCCACCGGCGCCAAAACCGAAAAGGATCAGAAGCGGATGATGACCGAAATCGGCAAGCTGCTCGGCTCCGCCGACGGCAAACTCGACGTCAAGGATTACGACCGCACGGTTGCCACCCTGATGTCGGGCGGATCGGATCCCGTCATTACCAAAAAGCCCGAGGGCGCCTATAGCTTCGCGGTCTACGACGCGATGAAGTGATTGGAGCTGACGAGGTGATATCGAGCGGGCGGCCGGCTGAAATTCGGCCGCCCAAGGGCCAACCGAACCGCTATCGACAGTTGCGTAGAGCTCACAGAGACCGCCGATCGGGAGCGAACCGCCTTGGCGCCGGCGGTTAGATACGGCATGCATCCCGATAATCGAAACCGAAGATATTTCGTCGTCGTCAGCCGCCGCGGCGATGGCGCAAATCCATTTTGCTGGGAGATCCAGCGCCGCAGGCAGGCCATGGGCGTCAGAGTTTCCGGCGATGGCTATCGCTCTTATCGGGCCGCCCACGATGCCGGAAACCAGGCGCTGGATAAATTGTTGAACGACCTTTCCAAGGAAGGCGGAACAACGCGTTAGCCGGCCGCAGCCCTCGTTGCGCGATCGACACAGTTCACGGTTTGCCGGCCTTGAAGGCTTCGAGAACCTTTGGGCAGGTTGGTCCGGATCGGGTGCACCAGGCCTGCTGCGCCTCCGCCGCTCCGGATTGAAGCGCCGCGACGACGGCGGGAGCAGGGCTTGAATCGATCGTGACGCCATTCTGGCGCATTCGCTGATAATTCTCTTGCAGCCGGGTCGACAGGGCCAACCACAATTCAATCTCGGTTTGGCGGCTGGCGGTGTCGACCGCGTCTCGCAGGTCGGGGGTCAGTCCGTCGTAGATTGCCTGGTTGACGCTGGCGACCGAGAGCGGCAGCGAATAGGTAATTTCGCTGAAATAGGGCAGAAATTCCCAAAGCTTCCGACCGCTGCCACCGTCTCCCGACGACAGCACCGCATTGATGCTGCCGTCGACCAGCTTCGGCATCGTATCCGCAAAGCTGATTGACGCGGCCTTGGCACCGGCGCCGGCAAAAACTTCACTTGAGACCTTGTCATAGGTGCGGATCGAAAGGCCTGCCAGGTCTGACGGCGTCTTCAGCGGGCTCTTCGACCAGATACCGGAGGGCGGCCATGGTGTCAGATAGAGCAGTCGTTGGCCCTTATTCTGCAAGGCGGCTGCCAGGAATGGCCGCGCCAAGTCTGCAAGCCGCCTTGCATCCGCAATCGATGTCACCAGAAACGGCAGCGAGGGCAGGGCAAAGATCGCATCCTCGGCTTCCAGCGCGCCGGCGAACGCGTCGCCGGCCTGAACCCGGCCGTCCGCGATCGCGGCGAGCATGCCAGCCGATCGAATTCCTCCGGAAGCATCGAAGCTCGGCCTGATCAGGAGTTTTCCCGCACTCTTTTCGGCGACGTGCTTTGCGAAGGTCGTTACGCCAAGTCCCGGCATGGCGCTCTGCGGATACTCCGTCGCCATATCCCAGACAGCCTGGGCACGGGCCGCAGCCGGATGCAGCAGCAGGAGCGCACCGGCCAGCAGACGAAAAAGCAGCATGGTTTCTCCCGATCCAACGAGCCCGTTCACCCAGCCGGCATTGCTAGCAGATCAAACAGGAGATGGTGATAATTTCATGCGCCGATATTTGCAGACAAAATTACCCGTTTTCCGCCAAAGGCCGCGGCGATGCTGATCAACGCGAAGTGAGCGTTCTCAAGCCCTGTTGAGGTGGCGCGGTGAAATCAGCGACCTAGATAGGGCGTATGCCGCATCGGAAAATGCAGAATGCGGTTTTGGAGAACGTCGCATCTTCGAAAATCCTGCGGACCTGGATGCAAGTCCGGATTTTATGGGAGCCGCGAGTCTCGCAATCGATCAATAGACGGAGAAACCAGGCCATGACCAGCTTCAAGATTCTCAGCGCGGCGGCAATCCTCTCGATGATGACAGCGCCGCCGCTGTTCGCGCAAGCCGCGATCGGGGAGCCGGGCGCGTACGCATTCTATCATCCCAACGCGGATGTTCTCAACGCCGGGCGGCCCCTTCCACGCGAAACGGCAGGCGCCATGGCATCGGTACCATTCCGCGGCAGCAACGCTTATGCTGGCACGGACAGCGGCGCGAACGCCTCCTGCGCTCGGCGTTACCGTTCCTACGATCCGGGGTCAGGTACTTTCCTTGGCCGTGATGGCCACCGGCACCCGTGCGAGTAACGTGGCACGAGCAAGTCAAAAAGGCGGTCAAAATCGACCGCCTTTTTTAATCGTCCATTTGCACTGGGGTAACAGCGTGCGGATGGTGTTTCCCATGACGCTTTTCAAAGGTCGTTCGGTCCGGCCATTCCGGTGCATAACCGACCAATCATGCAAAACAAAAGCCGGTCGCTGTGTGCGACCGGACTCGGTTCAGCGCGACAGTTCAGTGTCCGGCGGGTGCTGACCCCGCACCGTATTGGTAGCGCGACACGTCCGGCTGCGCCCACGGCGATGGCGCGTAAGCGTTGGCGTTGCGGAACGGCTCACTTGCCGGCGCCGGCACGCGTTCCGCCTTTCGGACCCTGTGGTGCTCCGCGGCCGCGGCGAGCTGAATGGTCGACGCAGCCAGCAAGGCCGAACCGAGAATTGTAGAAATTGTCCTTCGCATCTTGAATCTCCTTTTTTCAGGGCGCTTGGTTGCGAGGCGAATTGGCCTCTCGTATGTCAGCGCCTTGTCGGCTTAGATGGCGACGGTCATGGCGATTGATACGACTTCGCCCATCACGAAGCGGCGAGCAAATTTATTGGTCAAAAATTTTTCGGACCAAATATTCGGCAGGCGAACAGGCTCAACCGCTTTCGCGAAACCAAATATGCTTTATGGACTTCTTTTGGCTGATCCGGTTCAATGGGTCGAACCGGCGCATGGCGAGAGAACCCGATGAAGAAGCTTGTATTTGCAATTCTGCTGATCTCATCGCCGGCATGGGCGCAAAGCAAATTGCTGCCCAAGAGCGTGACGGCGCGTGCCGATCCCTGTGCGCCCATCGGCCGGACCGCGGACGGCAAGCTGGTCTATTCGATGAAGTGCGAAAATTTGCCGGCCCCGCCGTCACCGCCTCCGCAGGCTGAAGTCAGCCCGCCACCGGCGCCGGAGCCGGAAGTGCAACGAAGCGGGTTTTTCGGTCTGTCTTACGAACGAAAGAGACCGGGCGAATAGGCACGGCTTTTTCCAGAGCGAACAGCAACTCACAGAGCGTTCATGACCGGATCGGCCTTTGCTGACGAGGCAAAAGGTCCTAGAATCCGGCCGTGGGCTGGAATGTTCCTTGCTTCCGGGATCTTCCGCTGCAATCTGTTTCGTCAACGTCCTGCTTCGCAAAGCCATCACGGGTTATTTGAATGAGCCAACTCATTGTCCACGCCGGCGACTTCACGTTCCAGGCCCGTTTCGAGGAACAATTGGCGCCCAAGACCTGCGCCGCCTTTCGCAAGGCGATGCCGTTCGAGAGCCAGGCGATCCATGTGCGCTGGAGCGGCGAGGGGGTCTGGATGCCGCTCGGCGATCTCGATTTCGGCGTTTCCTACGAGAACCACACCAGCTATCCCGCGCCCGGCCAGATCATTCTTTATCCCGGCGGCATCAGCGAAACCGAGATTCTGCTGGCCTATGGCGGCGTGCATTTCGCCAGCAAGATGGGACAGCTTGCCGGAAATCATTTTGTCACCCTGACCTCCGGCCTCGAGAATTTGGCCGCGTTCGGCAAGACCGTGCTCTGGAAGGGCGCGCAGAAGATTCGCTTCGAGGAAGTCTAGGTGGCCGAAGCCGGATACCCCAGGGATCTCCACGGCTACGGCCGCAACCCGCCGGATCCGCGCTGGCCCGGCAATGCGCGGGTCGCCGTGCAGTTCGTGGTGAATTTCGAAGAGGGCGGCGAGAACAACATCCTGCACGGCGACCGTGCATCGGAAGCATTTCTCTCCGACGTGCTCGGTGCACAACCCTGGCCCGGACAGCGCCACGCCAATATCGAATCGATGTTCGAATACGGCTCGCGCGCGGGCTTCTGGCGGCTATGGCGGATGTTCACCGAGCGCAAGCTGCCGACGACGGTATTTGGTGTCGCGACGGCGCTGAAACGAAATCCGCAAATTGTCGACGCCATGAAGGAAGCAGGCTGGGACATTGCCAGCCACAGTCTGAAATGGGTCGAGCACAAGGACATGTCGGAGGCGGAGGAGCGCGCGGAGATCGCGGATGCGATCCGTATCCATACCGAGGTCACCGGACAGCGCCCGCTCGGCTGGTACACCGGGCGGACATCCATCAACACCGTGAGGCTGGTGATGGAAGCCGGTGGCTTTCTTTATTCCAGCGACTCCTATGCAGATGATCTGCCGTACTGGATCAAGGGACCGGCCGGGCCGCATCTGATCATTCCCTACAGCCTCGACGTCAATGACATGCGCTTCGTCAACGCGCAGGGGTTCGGCGGCGGCGATCAGTTCTTCACATATCTCAAGGACAGTTTTGACGTGCTCTATGCCGAAGGCAAGACGTCGCCCAGGATGATGTCGGTGGGCCTGCACTGTCGCGTGGTCGGACGTCCGGGCCGCGCGGCGTCGCTGATGCGGTTTCTCGACTACATCATGCGTCATGAACGGGTCTGGGTGCCGACGCGGCTGCAGATCGCGCAGCATTGGCATGCCAATCTGGCGCATCTCGCCGCAAACGCGCCTGATATCGGGTAGGGCGCGAGCATGTCGCAGAAAACGGTCTCCGATTTGAACACGTGCAGCAAGGACGATTTTGTCGCTGCACTTTCGAATGTCTTCGAATATTCGCCGTGGATCGCCGAGCGGGCCGCATCCATGCGGCCGTTCGCCGGCGTGAAGCAGCTGTTGGAGGCGATGAAGCTGGTTGTGGATCGTGCGGCGCCGGAGCTTCGCGTGGCCTTGATCAAGGCGCATCCGGATCTCGCCAACAAGACCCAACGCGCGGCCGGGCTTACCGCGGAATCCAGCGCCGAACAGAACAGCGTTGGCCTCGACCGGTTGTCGGATGCCGAATATGACGCCTTCGAGGGCGTCAACAACGCCTACCGCGCCAAGTTCGGTTTCCCCTATATCGTTTGCGTCCGGCGCCACACCAAGGATTCCATCCTGCGTGATTTCGAGCGTCGCCTGCCGAACGATGCGACGACCGAGGTGCAGAGGTCGATCGAGGAAATCTGCCGGATCGCGGCATTGCGCGTCGATCAGTTTGTGGCGTCCGACGATCGGCTTTCCGTCCACGGCCGGCTGTCGACTCATGTGCTCGACACCCACAGCGGCAGACCGGCGGCAGGGATAGCGGTCGAATTGGTCGAGCTGTCCGAGCTCGGCCAAAGCCGCGTGGTGACGCGCGCGGTCACCAACGCAGATGGCCGGACCGATCAACCGTTGATTCACGGCCGGCCGGTGCCGATCGGCCGTTACGAGCTGACTTTTGGCGTCGGGGACTACTTTGCCGGGCGGCAAGTGGCGGTGTCGGATCCGCCGTTTCTCGATTCCATCCCATTGCGGTTTTCGGTGAGCGACCCCGAAGGTCACCTCCACGTACCGCTGTTGGTCACGCCCTGGAGCTATGCGACCTATCGGGGAAGTTAGTGCTCATCCCAGCGCCGCGCCGAAGCGGCCATGCCGAACAGTGCTTGCCCGGTGGCACGAACGTTGCTCATGATTGGGCCGGCCCGGGGTGAAACGAGACCCGTGCGAAATTGCCGGCTGAACTGGAGGCGCTCGAATGCCGCTCATCAAGAACAAATATGGCAAAGGCCGGGTCCGCGTCATGCGGATTCATCGTGATGGCGACAAGCACGAGGTCAGCCAGCTCAACGTCAAGGCGATGATCGAGGGCGACTTTGCGCGCGCCTATACCCACGCCGACAATTCCACGGCCGTCTCGACCGACACCATCAAGAATGTGGTCAATATCGTCGCGCGCCAGAACACCGGCCTCTGCACCGAGGAATTCTGCCAGGTGCTGGCGAAGAAATATCTCGATACCTATCCGCAGGTGGTCTCGGTTAACGTGACGGCGCATGAGACAAAATGGAGCCGCCTGAGTTTCGGCGGCAAGCCGCACCCCCACAGTTTCGTGCTCGACAGCAACGGCAAGCCGTCAGTCGAGGTCACCGCAACACGGGATGGATCGACGCTCATCTCGGGCATCGACGGCTTTACGTTCATGAAGTCGACGCAGTCAGGCTGGGAGAATTACGTCAAGGATCCCTACACGACGATCCCCGACACCCACGACCGGATGTGCGCGACCAGCATGGTGGCGTCGTGGAACTGGTCGTCGAAGCCGGCAAACTATCCGGCCACCAACGCGAAAATTATCGCGACCTTGCTGGAGGTGTTTGGCACC
>Ga0209839_10001049_pt1 | contig 14200 bp, 14 predicted proteins | sample OrgsoiDNA2013050_FD_185800 | JGI IMG/M metagenome (GOLD analysis project Ga0209839, IMG submission 185800) | Permafrost soil microbial communities from the Arctic, to analyse light accelerated degradation of dissolved organic matter (DOM) -... | ecosystem: Environmental > Terrestrial > Soil >... | reverse complement strand
AGCGTCGGGACCGCCAACGGGACGCTCGTTAACCTGTACACCTGCAACGGCACGGGCGCGCAGGTGTGGCAGCCGCAGTCCAACGGGTCGCTGGTCAACCCGCAATCGGGCAAGTGCCTCGACGACACCGGCTTCTCGACCACGCCGGGCACCCAGGTACAGATCTGGAGCTGCACCGGCGCAGCCAACCAGTCCTGGTCGCTGCCCTAGCGCGCGCCCCCGCTCGCGCGCTGCGTGGCGCCCGCCCGGCCGGGGCAATCGCCCCGGCCGGGCGGATTCCGCGCTCTCGGCTCGCTAGGCCGGGCACATCCAGTCGCGGGGCGCGAGCCGTGGCTCCCGCTCCGCGCGGCCCGGCTCCGCCGCGTCGGGGGCCGGGTAGTGCCGCCGGAGCGTGAAGGCATGCGGCGTCGGGCCATGCGCCCGCAGGCTCGCGACGCGGTCCTCCGCGTCCGCCGTCGTCGGCCGTGCCCCGGCCGGAACCCACCACAGCGCCGAGTAGGCCTCCGCCATCCGCTCGAACCACTCCCGGCGCCGGCGCAGCACGGCCGCGTGCGGGCCGGCGTAGACGAACGCGGCCAGCGCCTCGACCGACTCCCATACCGACATGTTGACAATCACGCCGGCGCTGCCGGCCTGGTCCCACTCGAAGGCCCGCACGCTCGTGGCATTGCCGTCCTCGGTCTGCAGCCGCCAGACAAAGCCCGGCGCGGCGTCGGCCACCGCGTTGACCGGGTCGAGCTCAGCTACGAAGCTGGCCAACTCAGGGCTGTCGATCGGCGCCCGCAGGCGGGCGATGTTGACCTGAGCAAGGTTGTATCCCATTCCGCCATCCTGCCAGCGGGACCGGGGCCGATGCATATACCGGATCCGCGCATCGGCACCTTGACGGGCCTCCGGTGAGGCGTAAAATCCGATTTAACTAATAAGAAACTTTCCTATTAGTTAAATCGCTCGCATCCCCGCCCTGCCCCGCCCCGCTCCCCACCTCCCTGGAGGAAGCATGAAGCGCCCCCGCTCGCTCGCGCTCCTCGCCGCCCCCGCTGCCGCGCTGCTGGCCTTCGGCATGGCGCTGACAGCTGGGGCGGCTCCCGCCGTCGCCGCCACGAACCTGCTGACCAACCCCGGCTTTGAGTCCGGCAGCCTGTCCGGCTGGACCTGCTCGGCTACGGACGGCGTCACCACCAGCCCCGTGCACTCCGGCTCCCACGCGCTGGCCGGCGCCGCCAGCAACACCGACGACGCGCAGTGCTCGCAGACCGTCAGCGTGCAGCCGAGTTCCGCGTACACGCTGTCCGGCTGGGTCGAGGGCAATTACGTGTACCTCGGCGACACCGGCACCGGCACGACCGACACCAATACGTGGACGCCCTCGGCCACCAGCTGGCAGCAGCTGTCGACCTCGTTCAGCACCGGCACGTCGACCACCAGCGTGACCGTCTACACGCACGGCTGGTACGCGCAGGGCACCTACCACGCCGACGACCTCTCGCTGACCGGCCCCGGCGGAAGCGGGGGCGGCGGGGGCGGTGGCGGCTCGGCCCCGGCGGCCCCGACCGGGCTGGCCGTCACCGGCACCACCTCGTCATCGGCCTCGCTGTCCTGGACCGCCCCGGCCGGGACCGTCACCGGCTACAACGTCTACGAGAACGGCACCAAGGAATCCTCCGTCTCGGGCACCTCGGCCACCGTTACCGGCCTGGCCGCGTCCACCACCTACACCTTCACCGTCACCGCCTACAACAGCGTCGGCGAGTCCCCCGTATCCGGGTCGGCGAAGGCGACCACCGCGTCGTCCGGTGGTGGCGGCGGCGGTGGCGGCAGCGGGAGCTTCGCGGTCGCGCCGTATGCCGACATGACCAACAACCAGGAGCCCATGCTGAACCAGGCGGCGACTCAGGCCGGCCTCAAGGCGTTCAGCGCCGCGTTCGTCATCGGCAGCGGCTGCTCGCCGATCTGGGGCGACACTCTGCCGGTCACCAACGACCCCACCGTGACGTCGGAGATCACCACGGCCGAAGCTGATGGCGCCCAGCCCATCGTCTCCTTCGGCGGCGAGGCCGGGAGCGAGCTGGCCGTCTCCTGCTCGAGCCTCAGCCAGCTCACGGCCGCCTATCAGTCGGTCATCAACACCCTGCACGTCACCCACATCGACTTCGACATCGAAGGCGCGGAGATCGCCTACACCGCCGACAGCAACCTGCGGTTCGAGGCGATCAACTCGCTGGAGTCGGCCAACCCCGGCCTCGTCGTGTCGGTCACCATCCCGGTCTTCCCGAGCGGTCCCGACTTCAACGGGCAGGCTTTCCTTCAGCAGGCCAAGACCGACGGCACCAGGATCGACGTCATCAACGCCATGGCCATGGACTACTACAGCACCTATGACAGCGGCGGCGCGGACATGGGCGCCTACGCCGTCCAGGCCGGGCAGAACACCCTGGCCTTCGCCAAGACGCTGTGGCCGGCCATGACCTACGCCAACATCGGCGTCACCCCGATGATCGGGCAGAACGACGACCCGGCCGAGATCTTCACCGAGGCCAATGCGCACACCCTGGTCAGCTTCGCCCAGAGCAACCACCTGGGGCGGCTGGCGTTCTGGTCGGTCGACCGGGACCAGCCGTGCGGCGGCAGCGCCAGCGGCCTGCCGGCCTGCTCGGAGATCAGCCAGCAGGCCCTGGACTTCACCAAGATCTTCGCCCAGTACACCGGCTAGACCCGCCAGCCCCTGACCACCGCGTTTCGGATCGCCCCCGCCATAGGTGCCACGGCGGGGGCGATCCGAAACGCCCAGCACATCCAAGCCACCCGCGGCGCCGGCGAACGGGCAGGCACCTTCCCTGCCCCGATGTACCCGGGTGCAGGCCCCGCAGGGTCCCGCCGCGACGTAGGTGGCTAAAAAATCACCGCCCCGGCCCCTTGAACTGCTTTCACGGGCCCGGCTGCGTTCCCTCCCCCCGCCATGTGGCCTGGCTGCGGCGTAGTCATGGCCCCGGTCTCCCGGCGGGTGCCGGGCGGTCGTGCCTGGAGTTCTGGTGGAGGTGGTAGCGGCGTCCCCTGCACCGGGGGTGCTGGCCGGGGCAGGGGACACCGCGCCTCGCTGCGGGCCGGGGGCTCCTGGCATGGGCTGGGAGGTGCGGCCGCAGCGAGGGGTCGTTACCGTCCGCCTGTGCGGGGTTCTGTTCCGGCGGGCAGGTACGGGAGGGGCGGTATGTGGCCGGGCGCGGCGGCGCGCTCGGCGGCGCGCATGGCGGTGATGAGCTCGCCGGTGCCGGCGGCGGCGAGGATGGTTCCGGGTGCTGCGCGGAACCGGGGGAACGCCCAGACCTGCCGGTCGTAGCGGCCCCAGAGGATGAGCCAGTCGTGGCAGGTGCGCTGGAGCCGGGCGGCCTGCTGGACGCCTGGATCGCAAGCGGGGGTCACGGCCGGCGGCCCGCCTGGCTGGCGGCCACGGCCGGTAATGCCGGGCTAGGGCCGGCGGTCTGCGGCGCTGGAGGGCTGGTGGCGGCGGGCCAGCCCTGGAGGAGCTGGAGCAGCAGCCAGGCCTCCCAGCTGCCGGGCGGCCTGGCGACCAGGGGGGTGTCACGTTCCCTGGCGGCGCTGCGGAGAACAGTGGCGAGCCAGCCGGCGAAGTCGGGCTCGTGCCGGGCGGCGGTGAGGATCGCGGCTGCGGCGGCGAAGGTGTGCCCGGCCTGCGGCGAGGGCTCGGCGGGCAGCGCGCGGGCCATCGCGGCGGCCTCGGCCATTTCCTCCGACAGCCGGTCCAGTGTCGCGGCGGCGCGGCCGGCGTCCCCGGCGGTCACGGCGGGGAGTCGCTGGCCGACCTCGGCCAGGTCGGCGATGGCCTGCTGGACGGTTCCCCGCAGGTCAGCTGCGGGGGTGCCGGGGCGCTCGGAGATCATGCCGGCGCCGCCTGCCTGGCGGGAGCGCGCTGGTAGGTGGCGGGCAGGTTAGACACGGCGTCGTACAGGTCACGGGCGGCGTACAGCACCCCGCCGTCGCCCTGCCCGGCCAGCGCCTTGCGGCAGGCGTCCAGCACCGCGAGGGACCGGCGGCTGGCGAGTGCTAAGTAGGCCGCCTCGTCCTCCGGGGTTCCCGCCGGGGCGGGTAGCTGGAGCGCATCCGCGATCAGCATCAGCAGGTGCCGCCCCGGAGACGACGGGGGCGGCAGGACAGCGGGCGCAGGGGCGTGCTGAGGGTTCAGGCGAGAGGCGTCAGGAACGCCACGCTCGTCCAGGCCGGCGGCCTCCGGTCGGGCGGCCTGGCCGGAGGCCGCCCCGGCAGGGCTACCGGGGCGAGACTGGCTGCTCGCTCCCGCCTCGGTGCGCGGTCCGCTTATATCCAGTTGTTCGCGACGGTTGTCATCCACGGGCAGAGACGTTACGGATACGCATCCAATTCGTCACTGTGAGTTTCGGCTAGCACTCAGTGAAAGTGCCAGGAAACGTTACGGGGCAGGTCAGTACGGGCCGCGATCAGGTCGGCCGGCTCTCGCATTCCGCAGGCGGCGCCCGGAGACGGCCGATTTCCGCCCCGGTACGTCCCGCACGGCCCGGCCCGGCCATGCCGGGCACCCCGCGCGGGAAGCTGGCCGGCGGGGTGCGCGCGTCACCGGCCCGGCGGCGCGGCCAGGTCACTCCGCGCAGTGAGGGCCCAGCCGGGTCACCGCCAGGAGCCGTCAGTAGGGGAGGCTGATGAACGACGCGAGGTCGCGCATCTCCGGGGTGAGGGTGCGGCGGTGCTGGATGATCTTCAGCAGGATGTCGCTGGCATGGCGCTGCTGGGGCAGCCATTCCGGGCGTTCCTGGCGTAGCTGCTGGAGCACGCTGACTGCCTCGGGGTACTGGCGCAGCGTGGCGTGTGCCTGGGCGACGTCCAGGCGGTGGCTGGGGGCGTACCTGCGTACTGGCAGCCTGGCCCGGGTGAGCTTCGTGGCGATGTCCAGGGTTTCCTGGGGTTTGTCCTGGATCGTGGCGTTCTCGGCGGCGGTCACCGAGACGGTTACCGGGCCGAACACATGCCAGGGTGCGTAGGGCAGCGCGAAGTCCCGGCCAGTTCCGGCCGCTGCCATCCGCGCCAGCCGCAGCGCGTCGCGCGCCTGGCCGGGCTCGTTGTCTCGGACGGCGGCTGTCGAAGCGCGGATCAGGAGCCGTCCCCAGGCTGCCAGCTCGTTCTTGTCCGCTGAGATCCTGGGCTCGCCGTCATCAGCCCACCGGAAGGCAAGCTCCCTGGCCTCGGCTAGCCTGCCCTGGCGGATCAGTCCCCAGCACCGCTCCTCGACCACTGACATGGCGATCAGCGGGTCGTCGGCGTCGCTCATGGCCAGGTCGAACGCCTTGCCGGCGGTCTCGAACTGCCAGGTGTGCAGCATGAGCGCGCCTGCGACCTGCCGGATCTGCGCCCGGAGCGCCCGGGCGCTGGCCCGGGTGCCGTTGACCGAGCCGGCGACGAGTGCGTCAGCGTCGCGTAGCAGGGCGGGCAGCACCACTCCTAGCTCAGCGAACCGGCTGGCCAGCAGCAGCGGCAGAATCCCCCGGAACGTGGACCTGATCCCTTCCAGGGTCGGTTCCCCGGGGAGTTCGGCGTCGGGCGTGCCTTCCAGCGCGCGGAGCACCGGCTGCCACGCCACGGCGCTCTCCGGGTCGGGTACCGGCGCGTCGCCCCGGGGCACCAGGGCTGATGTGGGCACTTCGAGTGCTGCGGCGATCTTGTGAGCGGTCTCCAGGCGAGTGTCGCTGAGGTCACCCTGTTCCAGCTTGCTGATCAGGGACTTGGATACGCCGGCGACGCGGGCTAGCTCGTCCTGGGTTAAGCCGCGGCGCTTGCGGACAGCCTGGATGCGCTGGCCGAGAGTGCTCTCGTCTGGCACGGGCTGTTGCCTTCCTGGCTGGTCGCCGGGGTCGCGTCCCAGGATACGCGGCTGGTTGCGGGCCGGGGCTGGCTGCGCTTGCTGCGCAGGTGATGGGAGGCACCGCGATGGCGGGCGCGGCCCCCGCCCTGAGGGCGAGGGCCAGGTCTGGCAGAGCCGCGACGGCCGGTGTGCTTGCTGCTGCGCCGGCCGTTGTCTCGGTGCGCAGGAGCAACTGTTCCCGGTGCCGCAACTGTAGGCGTGCCCGTGCCCGGAGTTCTCGTCGGCGGCGGCGAAGGGCGGCAGGGAGGCAGCGCCCGTTCAGGGCAGGTGCCGACTCTCCTGGCGGTGATGGCGGGTCCGGTCCTGCCCGTTCAGGGCGGGGACCGGGCCTGGCAGCGCCACAGGGTCCTGTGAGCGTGCTGCCGGGCTGGCCGCGGTTTCGGTCTGCCGCTGGCTTGTTCCTCGCCTGCTGGATGCTGGCGCTGGCTGTGGTTTCGGTCTGTGCTGGGTTCTGTTCCTCCTGTACTGAGTGCCTGCCTGCGCCATCGGGGGCCGACGAGCGGAGCGATGCCGGCTACCCGGGTGGGTCCGGAGGGGTGGCAGGAAGGGGAGGTGTGGGGGGAAACCTGGAGGGGGACCGTGGGGCCGTTGGGGAAGGTTCCCTTCCGGGTTTCCCCCCGCTGCTTTTGATTTTGCTGGTGGCCTGGCTGCCTGTGTGCGCTTTGCTGCTGTTCCCGACCTCGGTCGCGCCGCTTGCGGTGTGAGTGAGGTCGGGAAGGCTCTCAGCAGCGCTGTTTGCGCGTTCTTGCAGGCAGCCAGGCCACCAGCGCCCCCGCAGGGGGCACAGGCGACGCGGAGGCTGGGGGCGGCTGTGCGGGCGCTGTGCGGGGCCTGAACGGGGCGACAGGCCGAACCCAGCGCACCGGTGGGGTGAGGACAACTGGAAGAGAGCACGGCGATTAGCTGCTGATGGGCGCGACTCCGGGGGGAGGCATAGCAAACCGCGTTCCAGGTCGCAAGCAGTCGGCGCCCTGGGACGCCGACTCGCTCGGCTAACCTCCTACGGCGCGCAGGGGTGGCGGGCTGTGCCCCGGAGGGGGCGGCTTTCCTCGCGCGGGCTGGGGCGCTGCGGTCAGCTTGGGCCGGGGCGGATGGGCGGGTTGACCGCCGTAGCGGTCGTGGTGACGCGCTGGCCAAGCCGGGCGGTCGCGTGCTGGGACGCCGCCTGTCCTTCGGATAGAGCGCACCGTGACTGCACCGGCTACGAACTGAATGTGGTGCTAAACTGATGTCATGAGAGCACTGACGGTCCGCTTGGCGGAAGGCATCCACGACGAGCTTCAGAAGGCGGCGGCCCGTATGGGCGTGTCGATAAACGACCTCATGGAAGAGGCCGTGACTGCGCGGCTGGACGACCGCACGGTCACGCTTACCGCGCGCAACGGCAATGAGGCCGCGCGGCTGCGTCGCCTTGCACGTGAGCATGGGTCCCTCGGCCCGCCGTTCCCCAACAATGACTCCCGCATGGTCTCGTGGAAAGTGTGCGAGCTGACTGATGGCGCATGGGAGCCAGTAGCCCACGGCGCCGTGCCGAGCGTGGGCGCCGAGGTGAAATCGGTCTTCGGTGGCGAGGTGGAGTGCGGGTACCCGCTTGGGCACGCCACCGGGCGTCGTGGGCTCTGCCCTCGTTGCGGTGGCTGATTCAGTGCCAGCCGCGCTCGGTCTTGTCGCCCAAGGGCGGCCGCCCGAAGCCACCAAGAACGCAATCAGGAAATGGAGGCGGTTCGCATGATGCACTGGGGAACCCGAGACCTGGTGTTCGCGGTCGCCGCTGCCCTGGTTGTGGCAGCAGCGGCGTGGCTGTGGGGTCGCGCCCAGCCGTGGCTGCGTGTCAAGCGCACCCGAGCGTGGCTCTGGAACGTCCTCCACAGGAAGCAGCTTGAGGAGATCGCCGAGCTGCGAAGGGATGTTGACGCGCTGCTGTGCGTGCTTGATCACTGGGTGACGCCTGGAGCTGGCGATAAGCAGCGCCAGTTCGAGTACATGGCTGAGGTGCTGAAGGCTCGCGGTAAGCGCGGCATCTCTGGGGCAGATATGCGCGTCGCCAGCCTCGTCGACGACGACAGCTACTAACGAGACGCGGCCGGGCGTGGGGTAGCGGCGTGGCGCCGGGGAGGGGCTGCCGCGCTGAGCCGCTACGCTGCCCGGTGCCGTCTCAGCCGGCTTGCGGCTGCAGCAGGGGCCGGAAGAGTGGCTTGCGGTCTACCTTGGCGGCGTGGATCTTGGCGCGCAGCCAGTCGCTGACGCTGGCGGCAGGGTCTTCTAGCAGCATGAGAAGTTCGTGGAGTTCGGCCAGTACCATCACGCGCTCGGTGAGCATCCGCTCAGCGTCGTCGATGGCGGGTCCAGTGAAGCCGGATGTCGATATGAACAGTCCCTGGACTTCCGCGCGGCCGTAGACGCGGACTAGGTGGCTGGACAGCTTGTCGCGGCCGATCGGATCGGCGTGCCATTTCATCTCTACCAGGATGAGCTGTCCGTCCAGTGCGATGAGGCCGTCGACCTGTTCGCCGACGCGGCCCTCTTCGTTGGTGACCGTGAACGACTCGCGGACGCTGAGGTTGTCGAGCCTAAAGAGGTCATTGAGCACGGCCTCTAGGACGATGCCGCGCCGTCGGGCGTCTGGCATGCCCGACAGGGCAGCGAGCCGGGTCCAGATAGCGGCCCGCCCGGCCAGGTGTCGCTGCCTGGCCTCCGCGTCGCGGCGGCGCTCGGCGACCGCTGCCTCGCGCTGTCGTTCCTCGGCCTGCTGCATCCGGGTGAAGGAGTCCCGCACGTTGACGGCGTGCCGGACATCGCTGACTAGCCCTTTGGCCTTGAACTGGTCGTCGGCCCAGCAGAGGGAGAAGTCCTCGAACTCCACGACGCGCCTGATGACCTCGCGGCGCTGTCGCAGGGTCCGGTCGCCGGCGTCGTTGATCCTCCTCAGGACGGTTCGTGCAATTGTGTACTTACTGATCGAATTAGGTGAGGAGGTGACCCGCTCGCGGAGGTCAGCGAGGGTTGCGGCAGCTACCCCGCATGCCTGGAAGAAGTCGAGAAGGGCTACTTTTCCCTTGTATAGCAGCGGGAGTGTCGAAACCAGCAGCTCCAGCAAGTCAGGCGGAAAGTGAAAGGGATCTTCATCGGGCATGGATAGGTCACCTGGAATGTATGACGATTGGGCCACCCATTGTGCCAGGTGCAAGGCTGTGCCCATGCCCGCCGAGTGGGAGACTGCTAGCCGGCGGGCGCTCCTGTCCGTCCTCGTGCCGACCGGGCGGTTGCGGGCCGGCAGTTTGGGGCGCGGCGCGGGCGGGCGGGTGTCAACGCCGGGCGTGTTCCTCGCTCCTGGGAGCGGCGCAGTAGCGGGGGTTGCGCCCGGAGGGCGCACTCGAAAACCGGCTCCCGGAGGGAGCGCCTTTGATGGTCGGGTGCTGGGAGCGCGGCCGGACTGCACGCGCACGCGGACCCCGGCGCGGCGAGCCAGTACCCCCAGCCACGCTCCGGTGGAGAGTACCACGCAGTCGCTGCGGACCTCGCCGTCGCTGCGGACCTCCCTGGCGCGGTGGGTGATCGTGACTGCGCTGCCGTCATCGCGCAGGGCCGTTACCGCGGTGCCCTCGCAGATCGTGCCGCCGCGGCGCCGGATGCTGTCCGCCAGCGCGTGCAGGAAGGGGCCCGGGTCGAGGTAACGCTGCCCGTGGATGCGCACGGCGGCCCGCGCGGCGCCGGCGAGGATCGGCTCGGCCTGCTGGACGGCCGGGCCGTCCAGCAGCTCGAAATCGACCCCGGCGCCGCGCCGGCGGGCGAATTCCGTGAGCTCGGCCACCATCGGCGCGCGCTGCGCCGGGCTGCGGTAGGCGGCCAGCACCGGCCGGCCGCTGATGGTGGTGGGGGCCGCCGCGCCGTCGGCGGCCCGTGCTTCGACCGAGCTGAGCGCGTCGACCGAGCTGAGCGCGTCGACCGAGCTGAGTGCGTCGAAGGAGCTGAGGGCATGGCTGCTGAGCATGGTCAGCGCGGCCTGGGCCGCGTCGCGCCGGCGCGGTGTGCAGTTCCGGGTGAAGCGCCACAGGAACGCCGCCAGCGCCGGATCGAGGGACATCGGGACAGCTACGGCGCGCGACCGGCCGGCGGTCGCCCGCAGTCCCTCGCGGAGAATGGCGGGGTCGGGCAGCGGTGACACCAGGGCCGGCGTGATCCAGCCGGCGTTGCCCAGCGACGCGCCGGCGGCGACGGCGGTCCGCTCGAGCACGGTGACCTGCAGTCCGCGCTCCTGCAGGAACCAGGCCGTGCAGAGTCCGACCAGGCCGGCCCCGATGACGGCCACGCGCTCCGGCCGCCGCGCCGCTGCCACCGCGGCTACCCGAGGACGAACCCGCTGCCTAGCGGGTCCCCCGCGGCCAGCATGAACTGGTGCAGCCCGGTCAGGAAGGCACTGCCGGTCACTTCGGTCGACACCCGGACTCGTCCGCCGTCCTCGACGGAGCCGGTCACCCGGGCCTCGAAGCGCGTGCCGATGATGCTGTCGTGGATCAGGGTCTGCCCGTCGGCAAGGCCGTGCCCGGCCAGCAGCGCCAGCCGCGCGGTGGTCCCGCTCCCGCACGGCGACCGGTCTACCTGGCCATCGCCGAAGATCGTCACGTTACGCTGCCGGAGCTTGCCGCCCTCGTCGCCCAGGTCGTCGTAGAACGTGACGCCGTAGATGCCGCTGAGCCGGTCGTCGGTGTCATGCCGCGCGGCGCCCGCGGCGGTGAGCTGCTGCTGGATCAGCCGACCGGCCTCGATCAGCCGCGGGAGCTGGGCCACCTCGACGCGCAGGCCCAGCGCGCTGGCGGGCAGCGAGGCGAAAAAGGCGCCGCCGAACGCGACGTCGGCGCGGGCCGCGCCGAAGGGCGTCTCGATCGCCACGTCGCGGCGGGCGACCCACGCCGGGACGTTCAGGAAACTGATCGCCGGATGCGGGCCGCTGCCGCGTGCCCGCACGCCGACGCGGCCGGACGGCACGTCGATGCTGAAGGCGCTCCGCTCGGGCGCGACGAGACCAGTCTGCAGCGCCCACGTGGCCAGCGCGATCGTGCCGTGCCCGCAGGCGGTGGAGAACCCGGACCGGTGAAAGAAGACCGCCCCGAACTCGGCGCCCTCGTCGTCGGGCGGCGTGACGAAGCACCCGTACATCCCCGGATGCCCGCGCGGCTCCTCGACCAGCAGCCGCCGGACGTGGTCGAGGTGCGAGGCCGCGCTCACCCGGCGGTCGGCGACGGTCCGGCCGGCCGGCACCCGAACGCCGCCGGTCACGATCCGGAACGGCTCGCCGGCCGTGTGATAGTCCGCCGTGGCGACCACGGCCGGGCGGCCCGGCCCGGTCATGCCCGGGCCCGGGCGACGACGAGCTCGGCCAGCGCCCAGTCCTGCGCCGCGATGCCCACCGACTTGAAGATGGTCACGCCGCCGGGCGGATCGGCCGGGCTGGCGAGCAACTGCCCGATCTCCACCAGGCTCTCCTGCCGCAACTGGCCAGCCTCGACGGCCTGGATGATGTCCCCCGCCTCCGCCAGCACCGCCTCCAGCTGGTCGATGACCACCGCGGTGGCCCCCGCCTGGCCGCCGGACCCGAGCATGGCCGGGATGCTGCCGCGGCGCGCGATCTCCGCGGTGGCCGGGACCTCCAGCATGAGCCGGACCTGCAGGATCTCGTCCAGGTCATCCTGGGTCAGGTCGACGATCCGGAACCCCTTGTTGGGGACCGCCTCGGCCAGGCCCGCGGCGGCCAGGTCCAGCAGCGTCTCCCGGACCGGTGTCGCCGAGACCCCGAGCACCCCGGCGAGCACCAGAGCGGAGTAGACCCGGCCCGCCGCGATCTCGCCCGTGACGATGCGCACCAGGATGGAGTCCTTAGCCAGTGAGCTGAGCGTGCTGGGGCGCACCAGGTCCGGCGCTACCGAGCCCGCCTCGCCGACCGCTGTGACCCTGCTCCGCTGACGGTCGTCCATGACCTTGACGAACTCCTGCCGTTCCGTGCCCGGCGCCTGCGTGCGTGCCGGGTCCATTTCGCCGCCTGACTGATCCTGCTGCTGCGCGAAGGGTCAGCCGTCACCCGGGATCTCCGGCAGCACCAGAGCCGAGGGATAGTCGCTGGTGTGCCAGACCGAGTTCACCGCTGTCATCATCTCGGTAGCGGTCGCGATAGACGCGCCGGTGTTGAGGTTCCGGTCGTATTTGGGGAAGGCACTTGAGCTTACTTGCAGGCGGATCCGGTGCCCGGCCCTAAAGACATGCGAGGTGCTCCACATGTCGATCTCGAAGGCGGTCACCGCACCGGGAACCAGGCGCCAGCCGGTTGTACCGGGAGATTCAGATGATCTTCCAGGACCCGTACTCGGCCCTCAGCCCCCGGCACACGGTGGGCACCATCATCGCCGCCCCGTTCCGGTACCAGCGGATCACTCCGCCGGGCGGGATCAAGCACGCGGACCAGGAACTGCTGGAGCACGTGGGCCTCAGCCCGGAGCATTACAACCGCCACCCGCAGGGAGTTCTCCGGTGGCCAGCGGCAGCGCATCTGCGTGGCCCGCGCCATCGCGCTGCGGCCCAAGCTCATCATCGCCGACGAGCCCGTCTCGGCCCTGGACGTCTCCATTCAGGCCCAGATCATCAACCTGCTCAGCGAACTGCGGGACCAGCAGGGCATGGCCTACCTGTTCATCGCCCATGACCTGTCGGTCGTCCGGCACATCGCCGACCGGGTCGCCGTCATGTACCTCGGCAAGATCGTGGAACTCGCCGACAGCGAGCCGCCGGCCGGTGACGATCCGCGCCATCAGGTCGCCTGCCACTTTCCCGAGGGCGGCTAAGCGCGCGGCCGGGAGACCGAGCCGGGCGGCGGGATGGTGCCGGGGCCCGACACGCTGCAGGCGAGTGACCCCGGGTCGGTATCGGCCAGCGGCCGGGCCAGCGGCGGCGGGGTCAGGAACGCCGGGCGGCGCAGGTCCAGCATGTCCAGCATCGGGCGGGCGTTCGCGTCCCGGTAGGTCATGGCGGGCAGGTTCCACTTCGCCTCGGCGAGCGCGCAGATGCTGGTGTGGTCGAAGACCTGATGCGACACATACCGGGGCCGCGCCCACGGCGAGATAACGGCGCACGGCACGCGGAACCCGTACTGGGCGAAGCCGCTGTAGGCGGACTCACCGGCCGGCACCGCCGGCGGGATGTCGTCGGGCGCCAGCGCGGGCGGCGGCGGGACGTGGTCGTAGTAGCCGCCGTGCTCGTCGTAGGTCCAGATCAGCAGGGTCCTCGCCCAGGCCGGGCCCGCCATCACGGCGCTGACGACCCGGGCGGCGAACTGCTCCCCCGCGACGATGTTCTGCGGATTCTCCTCGGACTGGGTGTCGTAGTCCGGCTCGACCAGGCAGAAGCCGGGCAGCGTGCCGGCCGCCGCGTCGCTGAAGAAGTCCGCGATCGGGACCACCTTCGTGCCCGCATTCTTGAAGTACAGCTCCGGATACAGCTCCGTGGTGGGCAGCGTGGAGTAGTAGTCCCGCCAGCTGACGCCGCCGGCGTCCAGGCGGTCGAAAATTGTCCCGTTCGCCGGGTAGTCGGTGAGCGCCGGCTGGGTGTCGTTGACCATGCCGATCGAGGTGGCCGAGATCAGGTAGCGCCGGTTGGGATAGGTCTGGCCCAGCACCGAGCAGAAATACCGGTCGGCGATCGGGAACACGCTCGCCAGCGAGTAGTAAAAAGGCTGGTCGGCCTCCTGCCAGTAGCCCATCGCCACCGGACCACTTCCCGATATAACGAAGCCGTCGTTGTCGCCGCCCGCGAACTGGGTATGGCTGTCCAGCCACGCCTGGCTGGGCTGCGCGGAAAGCTGGCAGGTGGTCGGCATCCGGAACGCGTGCTGGATATCCCCGTTCGCATACGGGTTCGCCGCGAGCGGGCGGCCGCGGCGGCCGAGCCGGAACCCGTCGGCATCCCGGCGGCGGAGCATGCCGAGCCTGTTGTCGTAGGAATGGTTCTCCATCATCAGCACGACGATGTGCTCGATCTGCGGGATCGTGTCCGTGCCCGCGGGCAGGTGCGGGTACGGCAGCGAGCCGGGCTCGCGCAGCCGCCCGCCGCGCGGCCGCGGGCTCGCCGAGGCGGTAGCCGTTCGCCAGCCACCGAGGCCGGCGGCGGCCCCGGCCGCCAGGCCAGCCTGCAGCAGGCGGCGCCTGCTGGTCTCGGTGGTGCTCGGCTCGGTCTTCGGGATGCCGCGCTGCTTGCCCATGATGCCTCCCGGCCCGGGACAATGCCTTCTTCCCAGAGGATCCCAGG
>Ga0209839_10001047_pt1 | contig 14219 bp, 8 predicted proteins | sample OrgsoiDNA2013050_FD_185800 | JGI IMG/M metagenome (GOLD analysis project Ga0209839, IMG submission 185800) | Permafrost soil microbial communities from the Arctic, to analyse light accelerated degradation of dissolved organic matter (DOM) -... | ecosystem: Environmental > Terrestrial > Soil >... | reverse complement strand
GAAGGCATGCTGCAGATCCTTCGCACCCATCTCGCGCAGCATGGCGATGATTTCATCCTGCCCAACGTTGGCGGCGTACGACATCGGCGGACCCCAGTTGCTGTCGGCCACTCCGCGCGCGCTTTCGTGCAGCAGCCGCTGATCTTTCCGCACCAGTGCGCGAACGCCATCCGCATCACCGCGCCAGATTGCGTCGGTCATGCGGCAAGCGGTTACGAGCCGCGGCCAGCTTGCCAGCCCATAGCTGTGCGCCAGCACTGCTTGCACGTCGGCGAGTTTGGCCGCCGTAGGGTCGACTGTCTTTGTGCTTTGCCCAGGACGATGCTTGCGCCACTCCGCGACTGCGGCCGGATCCCCCTGCCTCACTGCGCGGAGCAAATCCTTGGCTTGATGCTTGAGTTGGTCGAGGTTGGGACGAACGGGGAAGTGACGATCGTGAAACTGCTTCGCGGACTTACCAGACATGGACGGACCTCCTTCGTAGTCATGCCCGGGGTCCGCTGCAGCGGGCGAAAAGGAGGTTCGTGAGAACCTTAACTCAAGAATCGCTCAGGTGGACTCGGTCCTGTCCGCGGACGGGCGGCGTCCTGTACGCCGTCGCAAGTATACAACCTCTGCCATCCGCAGCCTGGTCATCTTGAGATCCTTCGCTCCGCTCTGGATGACAAGGCATCGTTTTGTGACTGTTCCCCAACACACCGGCCTATGCTATAGTTCCTCTGCTCTCCCCGAGCATCGGCTCCGGCCCCGGTTCGAATCTCTCACCGTCATCTAAACAGGAGTATTGCGCATGAACCCACGTTGCCCCTCTTTTATCAGGCTCTCAGTCCTGGCGTTTACGTTGGCCACCGCTACCATGGCCTTTGCCTCCGGTGCGCGTCTGAAGGTCATTAACACAGCTCAGTTCACGAGTCCGGCAGGCGCATTCTCCCACTTCGTCGTCGATAAGAATGGAAATCTATACGCCATCGCCGGCGGTGGCACTGGCGTTTGCCAGGATCTGGGCGGGGGTACCGCTCCCTGCGGCACTGTGTACCGCCTTTCTCCGCCCACCTCCACGGGCGCAAGCTGGAATGCGACGGACCTCTACAACTTCCAAGGCGCTCCGAACGATGGCGAAAATAGCCTCGCTCCCGCTCTGCTCGACGGCCATGGGAACATCTTTGGCAGCACCAACCTGGGAGGAAACGGCTCCGGCAGCGGTGACAATATGTGCGGTTCGTTTGCCCTCATCCAGGGATGCGGCACCATCTTCGAGCTCTCGCCTCAATCCGATGGCTCGTGGACCGAGATCCTGCTGCATGAGTTTCTAGGCACGGGAGACGGCGAGCAGCCAATCGGGCGTCTGGTACAGGATGCCGCGGGCAACATTTACGGAGTCACCTCGTTTGACGGGGTGAGCGGCGCCGGCCTGGTTTTCGAACTCAGCCCGCCGGCACAGAGTGGCGGGGCCTGGACCGAGACGGTTCTCCATCAGTTTGGCCAGAACAGCGGAGATGGCCTGAGTCCGGCGGGCGGACTCGTCCGGGACGGCAAGGGCAATCTCTACGGCACGACCTACCTGGGTGGTGGCGCTTGCAACTGTGGCAACGTGTATCGTCTGTCGCCTCCCTCCCAAAAAGGTGGGTCTTGGACCGAAGCCGTTCTTTACAGTTTCACGGGCGGCAGCGACGGCCTGAATCCGAATAGTGATCTCTCCATCGACCTCGCGGGGAATCTGTACGGAATCACCACAACGGGATTTCTCGGCGCCAATGGAACGGTCTACCAGGTAGCTCCTCCGGCCAGCGGACAGACCTGGACTCTCACGACTCTCTATGCGTTCCAGGGTAACGGCGATGGATCGGTCCCGAGTGGCGGCGTCACCCTCGACAAAAAAGGCAACCTCTACGGTGTGACCCATTTTGGCGGAGATGCCTCCTCCACGACCGGCTGCTCGTATGGGTCGATGGGCTGCGGCACGATCTATGAGATCTCGCCCAGCAGCAGCGGGTGGACGAAGCATACCCTGCACTTGTTCCACTCGAACGATACCGTGGGAACCAACCCCTACGTCGGGCTCGTTTTCGGGCGCGGCGGCGCTTTGTACGGATCCATTGGTATCAACGCTTTCCAGTTGACGCTGCCGGGCAAATAACGCGCTGTCTCAGCGCGAGCGGATTGGGTTGGGGCCGACACTTCGGCCCCAGTTCCCATTCCAGAAAACATGCCAATCCTGGAGTCCTCCAGAGTTACCCCTAACGCTTGTTCCGGGTGTAGAATGAAGTCCAAGCAGTTCTTTCCGCCCCTTCGTCGTCCCTTATTCCGAGGTGCAGGTGATGAACGAATCCCCCAATACATCTTTGGCTTCGCCATACCGTTGTCGCGATTGTGGCAGCGAAGTGGGCTTCCGCTCCCGCCGTCGTACGTTGATTGAGCGCTCTATCCTTTGGTTGTTTCTGCTGCAGCCGGTGCGCTGCGGGGAATGTTTCCGGCGGGATTACCGGCTGATCTTTACCACGGTGCGCGACCGACTGTCCGATACGCCGAGGATTATGCCAGCCAAGCAGCCGTCGGCGGCTGCGTCGAATCGAAACGTTGCCTAGCGCGCCGGTCGCCGCTATACTGCAGGGGTAGCCGGAACGATGGGCCGCGGCGAATTTGAGTCCGCGGATTGACAAGGAGGCCGTCTTCAGCAGTAGTGAGGACCGAATCCGGGCGAGTCAGGCCAGCGTCGCAGGATCAGGGCCTTCTATTGTTTCGCGGCAGTCTTCGTCTGATTTTAGACACGATTGGATTCACCAGGCATGGCTGAGCCGAGCGGCCGCAAGTCTGTTCTCCGTTGTATTTCCTTCCGACTGCCGCATTTGCGGCGAACCTCTGCTGAATATTTCGCGTCTGCCCGTCTGTCCCGATTGCCTGAGCAGTATCGATCCGGTGCGCGGCAGAGTCTGCTCCATTTGCGGCGAGCGTGTGCTTTCCTCTTACGCGCAGCGCGACGAGGATGGCTTGCGCCGGTGTCCAGTGTGCCGGCGCGTCGAGCGTCCGTTCGAGCGAGCCGTGGCGTATGGCAGCTATGAAAGCGGCCTGCGCGAACTGATTCATCTGCTCAAGTTCAACGGAGTTCGGCCGGCCGCCCAGGTGCTGGGACGCATGCTGGCGGAGGCTCTTACCGCGCTGGAGCCTGACTTTGAGCAGGCCAGACTTGAGCGGGGCATGTTTGACCAGGCAACCATCCTTGTGATTCCCGTTCCGCTGTACAAAACCAAGCGGGGGCAGCGCGGGTTCAATCAGGCCGAGTTGATCGCGCGTGCCGCGTTGAAGCTTCATCCTGCGCCCGAGCGGATGCAGCTCTCTTCAGACGCTTTGCTCCGCACCCGCGACACCCATTCCCAGATTGGCTTGACCAGCCACCAGCGCCGCGCCAACCTGCGCGGAGCTTTTGCCGTAGGGCGCGCTGGGGAAATCACTGGCCGCGACGTGCTTCTGGTCGATGACGTTTACACCACGGGCACCACTGTGACGGAATGCGCGCGTGTTCTGCGCCGCGCCGGGGCTCGTAAGGTTTGGGTTGCGACGGTGGCGCGCACCCTGAAATTGGCATCTAACTATGCTGAGTTCCGGCCGGGCGGCGATGAGAACGCGGCCGACTCGCTCACTGAGGAGCGGGAAGCCTCCGTGAACGTCGTGAGGAGTTAGGCAAACGTCGACGGAGTTAAGCAAACGTCGCACGGAGTTAGGCGAACGGGAAGGGCACGACTTCGAGTCGTGCCATTTGGTCTGGCAAAGGATTCGGGCTTCAGCCCCTGAGGGGCAGGAAGTTATGTCACTGAGGATGGATCATCACGACACAGGACCGCGGCATGCCGTCGGCCTGTTCTCCGGGGCTGCCATGCACCGGCCTGGGGATGGCCATGCTCTGCTCGCGCCCGTCCTCGTGCTGAACGCTTCTTACGAGCCCATCAATGTTTGCGCCGCGCGCCGTGCGCTCGTGTTGGTGCTCAAGGGCGTGGCCATGACCGAAGAAGAGAACGGACACTTTCTGCACTCGGCCCGCGTGGCCATGCGCCTGCCCTCGGTAATTCGCCTGCTGGAGTACCGCCGCATTCCGCACCAGAGCCGCGCGCTCTCGCGCAAGAACATCCTGCTGCGCGACCGCAACACTTGCCAGTATTGCGCCACGGTGCTGCCGTCGGGCGAACTCACGCTCGACCACGTGATCCCGCGCTCCCGCGGAGGCTCCTCCACCTGGGAGAATCTCGTCGCCTGCTGCCACACCTGCAACCGCCGCAAAGGCAACCAGCATCCCGCCGAAGCCGGCATGAAGCTCATGCGAGAACCCCGCGCCTTCAACTTACACACCAGCCGCCACATCATGCGCCTCATGGGTCGGTCGGATGATAAGTGGAGAAAGTATCTCTTCTACTAAGGTTTCGAAGTTTCAGGGTTTCAAGGTTTCAAAGTGGGACCAAAGCCAGTTCTTTTCTGCCTTGAGATCTTGAAACTCTGTGACCTTGAAACCTAGACTCAATTGTGGCACGTTCCTACCGTGACTTATTCGTTTGGCAAAAGGCGAGGGCTCTGGCTGCACATGTTTACCGAGCGACTGAACGATTTCCAAGATGTGAAGCTTATGGACTGACTTCTCAGATCAGGCGAGCAGTAGTTTCCGTGGCGTCGAATATCGCCGAAGGGCAGGGTCGACTTACCCTCGGTGAATTTCTAAATTTTCTGGGCCAAGCGCGCGGCTCGCTGCTCGAACTCGATACTCAGCTTGCGATTGCCCTAGACCTGAACTACCTCAATCCAGATCAATACGGACCCTTAGACCATGATGCCTATCAGGTCTTGGGTCTCCTAAACCGCCTAATCGAATCTTTGCAAAAGAAGTCGTTGAAACCCTGAAACTCTGAAACCTTGAAACTTGTTCACTGCGGCTTTTTCTCTTCCGGTTTCTTCTCCGCCGGCTTGTCGCCCTTGGGAACTTCCTTGCCTTCGTAGAGAATCTTCGAGTTCGCGCCAAAGCGTTTGTAATCTTCGTACTTCACGACTTCTTTGATGTGTACGTCTTCCATTTTGAAGTGCAGTTCGTCGTCTGCCTTGGTGTAGGCCGGGAACCAGTACTGCCCGTCGATCTGCGTCCGCCAGGTGGTGAACTTGGGAAAGAGATTTTCCTCGTCTCCATGTTTTTTGCGGATGTCGGGCACCGTTTTGCCGTAGGTCTTCACGATCTGGAAGTCGTGGTTGTCGACCCACACTCGTCCCTGGAAGTAACGCTTCTTGCCTTCAATCTGTTTGGGTGCAACGTCGAACACGTAGCAATGCAGTTCGTCTTCCTGCTGCTGGCCAACGTAGAGGATGTTGTATTCCGGCAGGTCTTCGGTCGTGAGCACGAAGGGCAGCCGGTGCCGGATGTCCTCGAAATCTTCCTGCGACATGAAAATCTTCGTCAGGTTCGACGCCGGAGCGAACACGACGTTCTCGATGCGGTGGCCCTTGTCGTCGAACATCACGTCAAAGACTTCGTGGTATTCGCCGTCGACCGTGTCTCCGTCGACAGTCTGCACCTTAACGTCTTGCCGGTATGTGTACTGGTCGCGCGCCTTGGAAAATTCCGTTTCCTTGGCCGCGAAGCGCTTGATGATCTCTTCGGGAGTTGTGCCTGCCGGGGAAGCATTCTCGAGTGGACCTTCCTGGGCGCGCGCGGGCAGAGCCGACAGCGTGCAAGCCAGCATGGTTAGAAAAAGCAGAAGACGACTGGAAACCGATTTCATCTATCTAGTTTAACGAATCCGAGGGGAAGCTGTCGTAGAGACGTAGCTTGCCTGCAACGTCCCGCCCTCATCGCCAATGCCGCCGGCAGAGACGTAGCGCGCTACGTCTCTACATGGGCAAAACACCGCGGCGACCCACCCCCCGGCCCCTCTCCGCTCAGTGAGGCCGGAGGGAGGGTGCCGCAGTTCTGCCACCCACTTGGATGCCTTCTTGCAAAAGAGGTTGCCGTGCATCGCCATGCCCCTTTGCGCCTTGTCATCCTGAGAATCCTTGTCATCCTGAGCGAAGTGAAGGACCTATGCAACTGGCCAGAGAGTGCATAGATCCTTCGGTCTGCAAAAACCGCAGTCCTCAGGATGACAAGGTATAGGGAGCTAGAAGCTGGAAGCGAGAACCTGGAAGCCACCCGCTCCCCCCTCCCCCCTCCCCCCTGCTACACTCATCCGTTTGCCGCAGGAGGCCTTTATGCGCCGTCTTCTTCTTTCTCTGCTCGTCTTTGTCCTGACCCTCCCCGCCGTCGCCCAAGCCAAGCATCCCTTCACCTTCGACGACATGATGAAGCTGAAGCGCGTGGGCGATCCGCAGGTGTCGCCCGACGGCAAGTGGGTGACCTTCAGCGTGGTCGACGTCGATCTGGAAGCCAACACCAAGACGCCGCACATCTGGATCGTCCCCACGGCCGGAGGTCAAGAGCGAGAGATCATCGCCGATCAGGACGCTGACCGCCCGCGCTGGGCGCCGGATGGACAACACTTCGCGTTCCTCTCGACCAGAGAAGGTGGTTCGCAGGTTTGGATCGCCGAGTTCAACTTTCTTGATGGCACGGTGACGGGAGTACACAGGCTGACCTCGATCACCACGGAAGCGAGCGGTGAGCTGTGGTCTCCCGATGGCAACAATATTCTGTTCACCTCCGATGTGTATCCCGAATGCGACGGTCCAGCCGCACAGGAGCAGGACTGCAATGCGAGAAAGGTGAAGGACGCGGAGCAGTCGAAGGTGAAGGCGCAGGTCTTCACCCACCTGCTCTATCGCCATTGGAACGCATACAAGGAAGGGAAGCGTAGCCACGTATTCGTGATTTCCCGATTCATGGAACCGATTGCGCACGACCCCAATGCGCCGCCCGTGGACACGCTTCCGCGCGACCTCACCCCGGGCGACTACGATTCTCCCGAGTTCTCGCTCGGCGGGCAGGATGACTATGCCTTTTCTCCCGACGGGCAGGAGATTTGCTACGCCTCGAATCACGACAAGAATCCGGCAGCTTCCACCAACAACGATCTGTGGATCGTCCCGGTCAGTGTGGGAGCGGGCGACTCGCCCGCTCAGGTTTTGGCCAAAACCAAGAACATCACCGCCGACAATCCCGCCAGCGACTCGTCACCGCTCTACTCGCCCGATGGCCGCTTCATCGCCTACCGCGCCCAGCAGCGTCCGGGATACGAGAGCGACCGCTTCCGCCTCATACTCTACGACCGCAAGACGGGTGAGAAGAGGAATCTGACCGAGGGTTTCGATAAGTGGGTGGGAGGTTATGTTTGGGCGCCTGACTCGTCTCATCTTTATTTTGTCGCGGAGGATAAAGGAACAGCGCCAGTTCACTCGATCAGTTTCGCCACGAAGATCAACGCAGAAAAAGGCTACGACATCACGATTCAAGAGACGAATGTCAAGATCAATGCCTTTCTTTCTGGCTTCAATGACGATCTGGCTTTGACGCCCGACGGCAAAAGGTTGCTTTTCACACGCATGTCCATCGGTTCTCCAACGGAAATCTATCTCGGCGGCGCGATGGCTTTCATAGACGGGCGAGAGGTAACGCACATCGATCAGATCTGCGATGGCAAAAACCTGAAGGATTGTAGGACCGAGGAACAGATTGGCAGCCCTCTGACACATTTCAATGACGCTGTCCTGTCGCAAGTTGACATGTTCCCGCTCCAATCCTTCTGGTTCACCGGTGCTCACAACGACAAAGTCCAAGGCTTCCTGGTCAAGCCACCGAACTTTGATGCCTCGAAGAAATATCCCGTGAAGTTCCTGATTCACGGCGGCCCGCAGGGGGCCTGGGGAGACGACTGGAGCTATCGCTGGAATCCCGAACTGTTCGCGGCACCAACTTCTGGCAACCAGGGATACGTCGTCATCATGATCAACTTTCACGGCTCGACCGGATACGGGCAGAAGTTCATTGACGCCATCAACGGCGACTGGGGCGGCGCTCCGTTCGAAGACCTGATGAAGGGCCTCGACTACGCGGAGAAGACATATCCGTTCATTGATAAAAACCGTGAATGCGCGCTGGGCGCCAGCTACGGCGGATACATGGCCAACTGGATTCTCGGCCACACCGACCGCTTCAAGTGCATCGTGTCGCACGATGGCATGTTCAACGCCGAGTCCGCCTGGGGCACGACCGAGGAACTCTGGTTCAATAACTGGGAGTTCAAAGGCACTCCCTACGACAATCGCGCCAGCTACCAGAAATGGTCGCCGCACCAGTACGCCAAGAATTTCAAGACGCCGACGCTGGTCATCCACGGCCAGCGCGACTACCGCCTCGACGTGAGCGAAGGCTTCCAGCTTCTCACCACGCTGCAAATGGAAGGCGTCCCGTCGAAGATGCTCTATTTTCCCGACGAAGGCCACTGGGTGCAGAAGCCGCAGAATTCGAAGCTGTGGTACGAAACCGTAAATGCCTGGGTCGATCAGTGGACGAAGTAAAGCCGACGCCCGGCTCTCGGCTTCCGCCTTTCGCCACGGCTCATGTGGGGACAGCCGCCCCCGGCTGTCCGCCGAGCGCAGCTCGGCCCGGGTTTGTGTAGAGCGGAAACTCCTGTCCGCTTTGCTCGGACTGACGGGAATTCGTGGGGCTGAGCGGCGACTTGGGAAGGGCGCGACTTAGCCGTGCCCTTCGCAGAGCCGTTTCTAATGCAGGTCGAGCCGCTGGATGTTTGTCTCGCCGCTTTCTTCACGCCCAGCGCGATGGGCCGCGGGGGCCCTTTGCGCGAAATCCTCAGGGCATTTCCTAAGTTATTTCCTCTGGCATTCCTGTTCTCAGTCAATCACCTGTTCTCAACAAGATGCGCCCGTCACCCTTTTTTGGTTCAACGGGCCGTCGTGCCCGGACCGGAGCTTCTCCCATGAAGGGCGTGCGTGTCCCTTCGGAATTGTTCTTACTTGTGAAGGCAGGGAATACCTGGAGCGGATAGTCGAGCCAGCCACTAGTTCCGGCCGTGACCGTGACATCGACCTCGACCGGAGCCGTGAAGCCGCCGCTCGAAGGCACAACGTTCGCCAGTCCGTTCATGTCGGAGGTCGCAATGCCCTGGCTCACCTTCAGGATCACGGGCATCGCGGGATTGGACGGGTCGGTTTCGCCGTTACCCCCCGTGGCAGAAGTTCCCCCGGGCCGCAGTACTGTGGTTTGAAATACCACACCGGCAGCGATCACCGGATTCGGTGGCGACGAAGAATCCGTGACCCGCACGACGACCGGCTGAAACGGCTGACCGGTCGAGACCTGTCCACTCCCGGCGACCGGCTGCAAACTCTGTTGCGCAAGCGGAATCGCACTTGCGTAAAAAGGCTGGCAAGGAGCATTCGCCGGCGCCACGCACGCGCTCACTTGTACCAGCGCAGCGACTTGCGACAGAGTCAGCGTTACCGTGGCATATCCGGTGGAATTGGTTTGGGCACTCCCGGCGCTGAGAGATCCCGAGCCGGTGACCACCGTGTAGTTCACCGTAGTTCCGTTCCGTGGAGCGCCATTGCTCAAGACACGCGCGGTGAGCGGCAGGCTGACGCTGGCTCCCTGAGCGATGCGAAAATATTGCGGCGAAACTCCTATATCAGAGGCTGACTCCGTTGCATTCACCGTCTGGCTCACCGATTTCGACGGACTGTAGACTCCGGGGGCGAGGGTCGCAGTAACGTTTGCTATACCGATAGCAGCCGGCGTAAGCCAGGTCATCGCATTTCCGCTCAGATCGCTGAACCCAGAGCAAGACGAAGCACCGCCGCAAGCCGAGAGTTGCAACCCGTTGCTGGCGCTCCAGCCCACGGTTGCGCCGCTGATGGGGGTAACGCCATCGGCTGCCAATACGCGCACGCTGACAGGGCTCGGGGCCTGCGTGCCCACGGGAGTGGACGGATTAATTCCCCCCAGCAGCACGATATTGTCGCTGGCGGCAGCGCCGTAGGTCAGCACGTTGGTCATGACCGACGAGGCGCCGCTTACAGGATCGGTAATGGTGATGCTCTGAAGACCATCGCCGTGAGCGGGTGCGGCAATCGTCATTTGGCCGGCACTGGCCGCGAGCGGAACGGCCGCGGTACTGCCCATAGCTGCGGTAAGTGCGGTTGAGAAGCCCGTCCCGTGCACGGTGACGGCGCCCCCACTTGCGCCTACACGCGCAGGAGAGACGGAATCCGCGTACAGCACATAGGCGTGATAACGGTAGTCGGCGCGGCCGTCGCCACGGACATCGGAAATTCCGATCAGGAAGTTGGTAGTCGCGGAGACTTGTGCGTCCAGTCGCGTCATTCCATAACTCAATTGATTGAACGGAGAAGGCGTGAATGCCGGAGGCGCGGTGCCGGGCGGATCGGAGGCCGCCCACATCCCAATCACGGGCTGGGCCTTGATCACGCTGGCGTTGCTAGATTCATCCAGCGCCGTCGCGGCCACCGACAGAGTGCGATTGGTCTGTGCCGACAGGAGAAAATACGCCACGTCCCCATAGCCGCTCAATGATCCTTCCCAATCTCCCGCTTCGGGCACCGCCGATGGAGTTGTCCACGTAGAAGCCGGTTGAGGCAATGGCTGCGCACTTCCCCCCATCAGAATATCCTGCTGCACATCGCCGCCCGCAGCCACAGTGACCACAATCGGCTGAGCCAATCCCGAAGGCGCGACTGGACCCGGTGAATACGGACCAAGCGTCGTCGACCACTTCGAGTCAATCGCTTCCACGCTCAACTGATATTGCGCGCTACCCCCGTTTGGCAGTTGCAACCCAGCGAGATCGAAGAAGCCCTCCACGGTTTGGCTGTCTGAGCCCCATTCGCCAAAGGGATCGCCCAGAGCATCGTTGAAGCCGGTAATGGGATTGCCCTGGTTGCCGCTAAACGTAAACCCGGAAACCGACGCAGCCGCATACCTGCGCGAGGCCAGACCAGTCTTCGAGTCAATCCAGCGGGCCACCACGTTGACTCCCTGCATCGCCTGGGTGCGATTTCCGTGTGTGTCGGTGAACCATACTGAGCCGTGGATGCGTCCCGTAGCCGTTGAAAACACCTGCTTGCCTGGAAAGCTCGACAGATTCTCTGGCGTGATGGGATAAAGGCGGGAAATGGCCGCTGCGTCGTCCATCGCGAGTTGGTAAGGATTGGCGTAACAAATGGTTATGGGCGCGCAATTCAAAGGATCGGTGGCATGCATCACGGGGAATCCCGCGTAATCGTCGGACGTCGCAACCGGCGTGTGCGTGAGCACATTGGGATTGACCTGCGACCAGCCCAGGCCCAGCACGCCGCCGATCACCCGCACCAACCGGTATTCCACGTCGGTGAGTTGCGTCGACTGCTGCGCGCACTGACCGTTGATCACGATGAGCGCATGCTGGTAGGTCGCGAATGAGCCGTAATTGTCGTTGCCTCCGAAGACCGCATTGGAGAAGCACTGGCTGGAATTGCCGGCGCCACTTCCCAAAAGCGCGTCCGTCACCGCCCCGTCAGAGTCATAGACGATGCCGATCGGCGTCCCGGTCGCCGTGGGCTGAATGTCGGTGGGCATCGAGATCGTCCCATCCGAATTCCGGATGACGTTCGTGCCGTTCGCGTCCTCCGCGAGTTGTCCGCCACTGGTCGCGGCAATCGCCGCTGTCGGGACGGCGGTCCACTGGCTAAACGCACCAGCAACAAAGCTGTTGGCCGCCGCGTTGGGTAAGATCGGGCTGAGGTCGCCCTGGTCGGTGTAATAAAGAATCAGTCCCTGCAGCCACACCAGCGGCTGCCCGGTCGTGGTTGCGTCGAAGTAGCTGGTGCCGGCGACGCACTTTGGGCCACCCGCGCGGCAGACCACGACGAAGATGAAAACAATCGCCGCCGTCAGGGCCAGCCTGAGGAGAAATAAGCGAGCGGTAGATGCCATGCAGTTGGTCACGGTCACCTCTTCAGAGCGCACTCATTCCTCCTCACTGGCCCGCCGCACCGCCAAGGCGAAGTCGCTGAATCGTACGCGCGACTTCCCACCCAGGACGGGATCCGATCGAAACGCTGTGAGATGTTGGGCCGAAAGCAAGACTCGTCCCCCGGGATCGACGGCGAAACGTCCGATCCCGCCGGCCACGCAACTTGTGAGTCCCAGCTTGCTCGGCGGATAGAGAAAAAGGAGCACGCGCTCGCCGACGCGGTAGCGCTGCCCGCCCGACCACAGGCCGATCCATTGCGAGATGGTCAGGTCCTCGCCCGGAGTGACTCCGCGAATCGCGTTCTCAATGTGGAAGGTGATGGCTACCGTCTCGACTGCCTGGCCGCGTGTCGCAGGTCGGCGAGTAATCGAGCGGACGGTGCCCGAAAAAATAGTGCCCGCGGCGCGAGCGATCAGAGGGAAGCCGAACGCTCCCGGCGTAATCGGCAAGCGACGCCTGAGGTCACTGGTGGGGGCCGCGCCGATACCTAGCGGCAGAGGCATCCCAAATTCGGGCGCGACACTGACCCGGCCCGACTGGCCGCATAACCAAGCCGGCGCCAGAATCAAGACACAAATCGTGAGCAGACACGTGCAACTTCTCCCATACATGGGGGAGACCTCATCTTGTGACGTCTGCTCGGAGGGATACCGGGGAAACACGACAGCCTAATCGAAGACCAAGAACAAAAGCTGTGACAGATGTCACAACCCCCTGTGGATTACTGAGAAATCCCGTTTTCCTGCTGCTTGTGGCAGTCGAGGCTGCCGCACTAGGCGTCCCCAGCCTTCCTTCGTGAACCTTCGTGTCCTTCGTGGTAAAGGCCTTGAAGCCTCCTACTCCCCACCTGATGGCAACCGCTGGGACGATAGCGACTAAAATGCCCTGCGGAGGATTCATGGGGAAATCGCGCAGACAATTCATAGCTTTGACATCTCTCGGAGTGTTGGGGACCGCCGCTGGACTAAAAAGCCGCGCGCAGAATGCGGCGCCACAGAATCCAGCCGATCTGCCTCCTGGAGCTCCGCCCGCGTTTGGAGCCGGGCCGGCGGTGGGGCCGGAAGTTTCCCCCACGACTTTCGCCGAGGCGGAGAAACTCGTTCAGTTCGAAATGACTGCCGCCGAGCGCGCCGTGGCCGCCGAAAGCTGGCGCAAGACGATGGCCGCGCTCTACGAGCGCCGCACCGGCCCGCGCAAACTTAGATTGGAAACGACGTTGGCGCCCGCGACACGCTGGAACCCCGTCCTGCCGGGACAAAAGCCGGGACCGGAGCGTGACCGTTTTGTCCGCACCTCGATCGATCCTGGCCCGCTGCCTGCGCGCGATGAAGACATTGCATTCGCCTCGGTCACGCATCTGTCGCGCTGGATCGAGACGCGCAAACTTACCTCCGAGCGTCTCACGAACATTTATCTCAAACGCCTCCAGGAGTTCGATCCCAAACTGCACTGCGTCATCACCCTGACCCGCGACCTGGCGCTGAAGCAGGCGAAGCAAGCGGACAAAGAGATTGCCGCTGGCAAATATCGCGGACCGCTGCACGGCATTCCCTGGGGCGGCAAAGATCTTCTGGACACCGCGGGAATCCCCACCACGTACGGCGCAGAACCCTTCCGCAACCGCATTCCGACCGAAGACGCGGCAGTGGTGAAGCGTCTGCACGATGCCGGAGCCGTCCTCGTCGCTAAGCTCAGCCTGGGAGCCCTCGCCCTGAACGACATCTGGTTCGGCGGACAGACGATGAACCCATGGTTGCTGGAGGAAGCGTCGTCCGGATCAAGCGCGGGACCGGGCGCTGCCATCGCCGCAGGACTGGTGGGCTTCGCAATCGGCAGCGAGACCGGTGGCAGCATTATCAGTCCCTCCATGCGCTGCGGCATCACTGGCCTGCGTCCCACTTACGGACGCGTCGCCCGCACCGGTGCCATGACCCTGTGCTGGTCGCTCGACAAACTGGGTGCCATGACCCGCACCGTCGAAGATGCCATGCTCGTGCTCCATGCCATCACCGGCCCAGATGCCGCCGACGTTGCCAGCGTTCCCAGCCATCTTGATTTCGACGCAGGCGCGAGCGTCAAGGGTCTGCGCGTCGGTTACTTCCCCAAGTGGATGAATGAGAATCCCGCCACCTCCGTCGACCGCTCTGCGGTGGACGTGGTGAAGAAAGTAGGAATGATTCCAGTCGAGGTGTCCATCCCCGATTGGCCCTACGACTCCCTCAACCTGATCCTGTTTGCCGAAGGCGCCGCCGCCTTCGAGGAGCTGAC
>Ga0209839_10001046_pt1 | contig 14225 bp, 12 predicted proteins | sample OrgsoiDNA2013050_FD_185800 | JGI IMG/M metagenome (GOLD analysis project Ga0209839, IMG submission 185800) | Permafrost soil microbial communities from the Arctic, to analyse light accelerated degradation of dissolved organic matter (DOM) -... | ecosystem: Environmental > Terrestrial > Soil >... | reverse complement strand
TCTGTTGTAGGGGCGCGGTTGACAAGCCTGTGGCGCTTCACAGGCCAGCTCGCGGGGTATGTATAGGGCGCAACGGGCTTATAAATCGCGCCCCTACATCATAAATCGCGCCCCTATCCCTTGTGCGGCGGGTAGGAGACAAACACGCTCTTCGTCTCGCTGAACTCTTCGACGGCGCAGGAGCCAAGCTCACGATGGCCGTTGCCGCTCGCCTTCATGCCGCCGAAGGGCAGGTGGATTTCAGAGCCAGTCGTCGAGGCGTTGACATAGACAAGGCCAGCCTCGATATCGCGCATGGCACGGAAGACGAGACGCATATCACTGGTAAAGATGGAGGTGGACAGGCCATAGTCGGTGGAGTTCGCGACCTGGATGGCCTCTTCGTAGGACGAGATGGGCAGGATCGAGACGAAGGGACCAAAGATCTCCTCGCGCGCGATGCGCATCTGCGGCTGCACGTCCGCGAAGATTGTTGGTTGGTAGAACGCGCCCTCGCTATAGGAGTCGTTTGTGAGGGGAGCACCGCCAGTCACCAGGCGAGCGCCCTCCTGCAGACCAACCTGGGTGTACTCGTGGACGGCCTTTACGCGCCCAGCATTCACCAGCGGCCCCATGTCGGTGCCTGGCTCAAGGCCGTCGCCGACGCGCAACGCCTCAGCCGCCGCCGCCAGCCTATCCGTGAAGGATTTCTGCACGGCAGTATGCACGATCACGCGGCTCGTCGCGGTGCAGCGCTGACCGGTCGTTCCGAAGGCACCCAGGGCAACGCTACTCACCGCGAACTCCACGTCGGCATCATCCATAACGACACTGGCATTCTTGCCGCCCAGTTCCAGGGCGCAACGGCGCAGGTCGCGTCCGCAGACCTCCGCGACGCGCCGCCCAACCTCGGTAGAACCGGTCAGGGAGATCATATTGACGCGTCGGTGGCTTGCCAGCGCATCGCCCAGCACGCCACCAGGACCCGTCAGCACGTTCAGCACACCGGCGGGCAATCCCGCCTGGCTAAGCAGCTCGGCCAGTTTGAGCGAGAGCAGCGGCGTATCACTGGCGGGCTTGAGCACGACGGCGTTGCCAGCCAGCAGCGCGGGAAAGGTCTTCCAGGCGGGTATCGAGAGCGGGAAGTTCCAGGGCGTAATGATGCCGACGACGCCGAGGGGATGGCGCAGCGTCAGGCAGAACTTATCGGGGAAAGCGGAGGGCAGCGTCTCCCCCTCGGCGCGGCGTCCCTCGCCAGCAATGAACCTGGCAACGTCGATAGTCACCTGGACCTCGCCGCGCGTCTCCCTGAGAATCTTGCCCATCTCGCGCGTCATCAGGGTAGCCAGTTCCTCTTTTTGCTGCTCTAACAAGGCAGCGGTGCGCAGTAGAATTTCGCCGCGCTCGGGAGCTGGCGTGGCGGCCCAGGCGGGCTGAGTCTGCGTCGCCGCCGCCACAGCGTCCTCAAGGTCGGCGCGGCTTGATTTTTGATAGACGCCCGTAATATCGGCGCGGCGGGCGGGATTAGCACGCGTAAAGGTCTCACCGCTCTTCGCAGTTAGCCAACGGCCTCCGATAAAGTTCTGAAAGACGGGCGGTTGGTTCGTAGTAGGAGATAGCGTCATAAAAAATAGCTCCTTTGCTTCCCTCTGCAGCAGCGCAGCGGAATAGAAAAGGATGACCGCTCGTGGTCATCCTTTACCAATGTACAACTTCTAGAGAACATTACTGTTGCAGACCGCTCACGACACGCGCGTACTTCTCGGCCAGCGCCTGAGCCTGCTCGTTTGAAACGGACTCAGCCACCACGAGGAAGAGTGGGCTATCGGCATCTGGCAGGACCAGAACCCACTCTTTGCCGAGATCGATCTTAATGCCATCGATCGGGCGAGCGCGGCGTTCGCGATACTGCTCGCTCAGGATGCGCATCACCTTGCCCTTGTGTTCCCAGGGACAGCTCACGCGCGCGGTACTCATATAGTACGCGGGCAGATCATCGACCACCTCGGAGAGCCGCATATCGAAAGTTGCCAGCAGTTCCAGTAGCTTCGCGATAGCCAGCATGCCATCGAAGGCGGGCTGGAAGTCAGGGAAGACGAAGCCGCCGCGACCATCGCCGACCAGCACGACCCCCTCGCGCCCGGCAGCGGTCATCAGGGCGTGGGGCAGCACCTTGGTATGCTGAATATAGCCGTCATAGCGCTTCGCGATATGCTGGAGCGCGCTGGGGGCCGTTACGGGTGCCGCGACGGTGCCCCCGCGCTTGTAACGCAGGTAGAGACTGGTCATCACCGCCAGCATCTTCATGCCATCCAGGATGCGCCCACGGTCGTCGACCACCGAGATACGCTCGCCGCTGGGATCAATGCGGATGCCCATATCGGTGTTCAGCGTCGAACTGATGGTGGCGAGGCGCTGCATATCCTTATTCAGCTCATCGATGGAACGGGAGGTCTGGATCTCATCCGAGCTTGTATTGAGCACTATCACTTCACAGCCCAGGCGATTGAAAATACTGGGCAGGATCTGCGTCGTGCCGCCATGCGCGTAGTCGATAACGAGCTGGAACTTGCGCTTACGCACCAGCGCGGCATCGACAACCTTATGAAAGCCCTCCATATAGCGACCGATTACATCGACATCGCGCAATACTTCAATCGCGCCAATCTCATCCAGGTAGACGCGGCGGTAGTCCTCGCGGAAGAACAGGTTCTCGATCTTGCGCTCGGTCGTCTTATTGATATCCAGGCCGTGCTGGTCGAAGAACTTAATATCGATCACACGCTGATCGTGAGGAGCCACGCGCACGTGTACGCCGCCGACCGCGTCGGTATTGCGGATATAGTAGCGCGCCACCGGAATTGGAACCTGGTTGATGTCGTGTACATTGATGCCCGCCGATGGGAGGCCAGCATTGATGCCGCGCTTAATCATGCGCGAGGTGCGATGGTCATCGCGATTGAGGCAGACAATCGAGCCTCTGGGAAGAATCGCACCGTAGGCCGCGCCCAGGCGGGTCGCGAACTCCGGCGTCAGATCGATATTGACCAGCCCGGTCACGCCATAGCGACTGAAGAGACCACGGCGACCCTGCGAACCCCAGATAATGCTGGTATTGACGACCGCGCCAGCCTCGATCTCCTTATCCGGCCAGATCTTCACGCTGGGCTGAATGATCGCGCCATCCTGCACAATCGAATTATCGCCGATCACCGACCCCTCGAACATCACAGCCTTGCTCTTAATGCTCGTCGAGGAACCGACAAGCGAGCCGCGCAATTCCGCCCGTTCGCCGATATAGGAATTGTTCCACACGATACTGCGATCGACCTGTGCGCGCTCATCAATAATCGTATAGTGGCCGATCGTACTGGGTCCATGAATAATCGCGCCCGCCCGCACCCGGCAGTCGTGGGCGAAATAGATGGGACCGTACAGCTGGGCCTCCTCGGCGATCTCGACCCCCTCTTCGCACCAGATATTACCACCGATATTCTTAGCGGGTATTTCGATATCCACATTGCCCTGCAAGGCATCAGCGTTGGCGCGCATATACTCGCTCAGACTGCCCACATCGCACCAGTAGCCGCTGTTGACCACGTAGCCATAGATGGGATCGCCCTGCTTCAGCATCATAGGGAAGAGTTCCTGGCTGAAATCGAACTGTTTATTCTTCTCGAAGTAAGAAAACACCTTTGGATCGAGGACATAGATACCCGTATTGATCGTATCGCTGAAGACCTCGCCCCAGCTCGGCTTCTCAAGGAACTGAGAGATATGCCCATCCTCATTCGTGATAATGACACCATACTCTAGAGGATTATGGACATGTGCCAGGAGAAGTGTCGCCATCGACTTCTTCTCATTGTGGTACTTGATAAGATCGGTCAGGTTATAATCGGTAAGAGCATCACCGCTGATCACAAGAAAAGGTTCAGTGAGCTGCTCCTCTGCGTTCTTCACGCTGCCTGCTGTCCCCAGCGGTACGTCCTCGCGCGAATAGGTAATGCGCATACCAAGTTGAGAACCGTTGCCAAAATAATCTTCAATGTTACTTGCCAGATACTGAACCGTGACGACGACCTCGGTGATACCATGACGCTTCAACAGATTCAAGATGTGCTCCATAACCGGCTTCCCGGCGATGGGAACCATTGGCTTAGGACGTCGAATCGTCAATGGACGTAGCCTCGATCCTTCCCCTCCGGCCATTACAACCGCTTTCATATGAGGCCTCCCTTGCAAGCAGGCAACGTACAGTGTCGCCCGCGCTCTTCCATCAGAAGAAATACAAGAACGGCGTAGCAATGCCACGCCGTCCCATCTGCTCCGCTTCACTTATTGTACAACATCTTTGAAGAGCTGCGCAAATCTGGGCAATACGTGAACGGCCAGGAACATGCCCGGACGCAATCTTCCACGCGAAAACGCCCACCCATATTCCAGCGCACGCCATTGACATCCTTATACCCGGCATTTGCTGCTCTCTTTCGATCGTGAGGTCGCCCCCAATTCTCTATTGTTCAGCTTATTACCACTCGCTCAAGCGTCCATGCTCCACCAACCAACGCACAAAACGATGATAGTTGGTCTCCTCGGTCGCGCAGCGCTCTTCGTACTCTTGCTGTAATTGAATGAGCCGTAGAGCCTCTTCGACGGTGAAGCCCTCATCTAGAAGGGCATCGACGAGCAGGTCCGTATACTGTTGTTGCATATGCAAGTCCTGCCTTTCGAAATGTATTCTAGTATAGTCAATCGTCATGAAAACGTTCACACACTACACGGAGATGCGCTCCATCAGGAGGAAACAGGTGTTCTGCGGTACCAAACGGGCCAGCCTGGGTCGTTTGCCTGCTTGCAAGTATAGGCAACGACAGGACCGCCAAACAGGTTTCCTTGCGCTTAATAGTCACGGATAACACAGCGATGTGGAGCGCGAATCGAGAGAGTAGCCAGCATCTCGTCAGTGAGTGGCCCAACCACACTACCCTCTTGAATGCTACTATACATAGTATAGCACCTGTTAGCATTTTCGACAAGGTTTTGGAAATTTCGTGCGAATCGGCCTGTGTACTACGTTCATGGCTACGATATTCGCAGAAGCTGGCGCTATCCTCGCTTTTTATTCCCTTAATTAGGAATATTACTGTATAGACGTTCACACGAAGAGATACGGGGAAAGTTACAAGATTGTAGTGTGTTTGTCCAATGTGGACTATGCATGAGTATTTTCTGCAAGCTATAGATACAGGTGAAAAGGAAGCGCGGGTATGGTGGGGTCGAACAAACTTCTGGTACACCTGGTGATGGGATACGTTGCCATCACCAGGCGCTTCACGATAAGTTCAGGGAGTGCTATACTCTTCTTCTGCTACCGGTAACGGCGTGCAGAATGGCGATAAGGATACAGGCTCCGATAATTGCAACGATGATGCTGCCCCAGAAGCCGAAGTTAGCATCGGGAACCAGCAGATTTACAATGATGCCACCAATGAAGGCACCCACCAGGCCGACAATAATATCGCCGACGAGGCCGTAGCCACCACCGCTCATGATACGGCTCGCGATAAAGCCAGCGATCAAACCGATGATGAGCCAGATGATAAGACCTGAGACGCTAAAAGCTGCGGCGAGAACCATGCAAATGCTCCTTTCTTAACTCTGAAAACCTTCCACAAAACCGCCTGGGCAGATGCTCTTCTAGTGGAAAACATGTCAGGCGGTTTGATCGATACGACTGCTGTAGCATCTGCTATTTATGATACGGCTGTGATAACAGAAAGGATACAAGGATTAAGCTCCGCTGTTGATAAAGTGTTTAATCTCATCTTCATTGTCGTAGAAATAGCTGATCGCGTCATACACTTGAGCAAGCGAGAGCCGCTGCGTGGAAGCGATCTCCTCGGGGTCCTGACCACTCTGGAAGAGCAGCACGACGTGGCGCACGCCGGTCCGTGTGCCCTCCACAATGGGCTCTCCGGCGTAGATGGTCGAGTCGCGAATGATGTAAGGGTGGGCTGTGCGTTCAATAGACATAAAGCATAACGCTCCTTTCTTCTCTCATATCTATAGTGTATCTGCAATGATAGAGAGCGTCAACCTTAGAGAGGAGAAGCAGGCTGGACGGTAAAGAAGATCGTGAGTCGATTACGAAAATATATGTTCACAGAATTTTCACAAAACAAGCGAGCGCCTCGACTGGCTTCTCATGCCGGATGGATGGCACTCTATAGGTAGGGCAACAGGTGAGTTTTTCGTAACGCTTGACAACTGTTTAAATACGATGGTACAATACGGTCATCGAAAGGAGGTGGTGTGTAATGGATCAACCCAGTAGCTGCACAGGCAGCTTCATGAATTCTCACACCTTCCAGACGAGGGGGACTCGGCGCTAGCTAACCCTCTCTGCACCTGGCTTTGGAGCTCGGTGAGAGTTTAGAAACAGAGCATGGCAGGGTGAATTCGTCCTGCCTGTGCAGCACCCCCAGAGTAAAGGCTGATCAAAATTTGCCCTTGCTCTGGGTTTTTTATCCGCATCTATCCTGTAACTTTTAGTGAAAGCGCAATTCTAACAATTTGGTACACCTCAGCCTATCTTTTACTAAACGGTATCGTATTTTTCAGATAGACAACAGAAGAAATAGCATGGGCACACTTCTTTTCATATACTCTCGCCTCTCATCTGAGATTGAAATAAATAAAATAGATGGAAGTGGTAAAGCAACGCAATGGAGACTCCGGCTAGAACGCTCGCTGTCGAGCGGCTGCAGCATCAGTTAAGTACTGTTCTTTTCGGCAGAGGAAAGCGTTTAGTGTATCTACCAACCGTAGATTCGACGAACACGTTTGCAATGAAGATGGCCCGTGAGGGGTCTGAAGAAGGGGTGGTGGTACTTACCGACAGTCAAACTGCTGGCAAGGGCCGACAGGGACGCCACTGGGTAGATGTGACAGGACATAATGCCATTTCGTCTACCGTGCTGCGACCGGTTTTCTCACCTTATTTGCTAGTAATGATCGCCTCGCTTGCTGTTATTGACGCCATTACCGAGACCTGTGGAGTTGTCGCAAGTATTAAATGGCCTAATGATATTCTCATTGGCACCTCCAAAGTCGCGGGAATACTGATCGAGACCAGCCATGACCTCGCCGGTCGGCTAGTTGCGGTCGTAGGCATAGGTGTGAATGTGAATGGCCACATTCCACAACTGATTAGCAATGAGTCCGAGGCAACCGGTACCGTTCATGAGGAGCTGCAATCGCTGATCACGGCAGCTACGACGCTTGAGACAGAATGCGGTCACCCGGTCAGCCGAGAGACGTTCATTGCCCATTTGTTGCACCATTTTGAGACCAGCTACCTCGCATTGCAGGAGAAACAAGGTCCGGGCAGACAGAGTCCGGAACGGGACGCCCGGCGCGTGCGAGAGAGATGGCGCAACCACCTTTCAACTCTGGAGCGCACCGTTCAGGTACGCCAGGGAGACGCCATTCTCAGCGGCGTTGCTGAGGATGTGAATGAAAGCGGAGAGCTGTTACTTCGCCTTCATTCGGGAGAACGAGTTAGCATTACCTGGGGGGATGTCTGGCATATTCCAGATTCTCAATAGAAGATGCTAACCGCTTAGAAATATGGTTGGAGGAGCTTCTTCCGCCACTACAAAGGGGAAATAAAGAATGGAGACACAGGACGTATTCCTTACCAATGATGGAAGGCAGCGCGCAATGAGCCAGTTAGAGTTCCTGCGCACTGTTCGTCGGGCAGAGGTCGCCCAATATTTGCATGACGCAAAAGATTCGGGCGATGTTATCGATAACGCGGCGTATGAAGACGCCAAGAACGAGCAGGCGCGCCTGGAAGGCCGCATTATAGAACTGGAGCAGTTGCTCTCAAAAGCTAAATTGATCGATCGCGTGCAATCGGAGGTCGCCACCCTCGGCTCCGTGATCCACCTGCGCACAGACGACGATCGCGAGTGCAACTATACTATCGTTGGAGCCTTCGAGGCAGAACCCCGCGCCGGACGCATCTCTAATGAGTCGCCGGTCGGCAGAGCTTTGCTCGGACATAAAGAAGGTGACTCGGTGATCGTCGCGACCCCAGGCGGCGTGAAGGAGTACACGATCCTCAGCATTCGCTAAGCGCCTCTTCCACTGGCACTAACAGCTAATCGACCCGTGGCCGCCCCTCCAGGGCCAGGGTCGATTTTTTGCCTTCTTTCCTTTTATGCCGTCACCGATTGCATATTTTCAAGATGTACCTTTTAGAGCTATGGCGAGTTTTCACCAAGACGAAACAATGTTACAATGGGTGGCAATGTGCTGAATGAAATTATGCATAAAATTTATGCCGCGTGCAGGTTTTTCTGCCGCCGATTATGGCAACGTCTCGGCAGAAGAGATGGAGTAGGACAGTTCACCGGGCAGGAGGACCCTCCTGCCATCCAGAGCACCTATATACAAATTATTGGAAGGAAGAATAGGACAAGTATGCCAGACGAACGGGAGATACGAGTACAGCGCCTGCAGGAGCTGAGGGAGCAGGGCATCAATCCCTACCCTAATAGTGTGGAGCGCACAAACACGATTGCAGATGTCCTGGAACATTTTGATGAGTTCGTAGGACCGGAAAACAGTTATACGCTGGTGGGCCGCATTCGCCTGATGCGCGAGATGGGGAAAGCAGCGTTCGCCAAGATAGAGGATGGCACCGGGAGCATTCAGGTCTACTTCCGTATCAATGACGTCGGCGAGGCGGCGTATCGCGCTATCAAGCTGCTGGACCTGGGCGATTTTATTCAGGTAAGCGGCTTCCTGTTTGTGACGCGCACGGGGGAGCGCACCCTGCACGTCAAGCATTATCGCATTCTGACCAAGGGGCTGCGCCCTCTGCCAGAAAAGTATCACGGACTGGAAGATAAAGAGATCCGCCAGCGCAAACGCTACCTCGATCTGATTGCCAACGGTGACGAGGTGAAGCAGGTCTTTGTCACGCGCAGCCGCACCATCACCGCTATGCGTCATTTCCTGGATGACCATGCCTTTATAGAGGTCGAGACGCCCGTTCTACAGCCACTTTATGGCGGTGCCACGGCGCGCCCCTTTATCACTCATCATAATAAGCTTGATCGTGATCTCTATCTACGCATTGCTGTAGAACTCTATCATAAGCGTTTAATTGTGGGTGGCTTCGAGCGGGTCTATGAGATCGGGCGCAACTTCCGCAACGAGGGGATCGATCGCAGCCATAATCCCGAATTTACGATGCTGGAATTTTATGAGGCATATGCTGACTATAACGATACTATGAAGCTGGTCGAGGAGATGATCGCGTACGTGGCTACGCAGGTCAAAGGTGCCCCGACCATCACTTACCAGGGCACGGAGATTGACCTGACGCCGCCCTGGAGACGCATCCCGCTGCTAGAGGCCATCGCCGAATATACGGGTATACAGGTCGAGCGCTACCCCGACCGGGAGAGTCTGGCCGCCGAGATGCGCGCACAGAACTACGAGGTCGATCCCAAATCGGGGCGCGGACGCCTGATCGATGATCTGATGAAAGCGATGTTCCGCAAGGGCTATCCAGACCTCAAACAGGCGCTCTTCCTGACCGACTATCCGCTGGATATCTCGCCCCTCGCTAAGAAGCACCGGGAGATTCCTGGACTGGTCGAGCGTTTCCAACCGTTTGTCGGTGGCTTGGAGATTGGAAATGCATTTACCGAGCTGAACGATCCGCTTGATCAGCGTGCTCGCTTCGAGGACCAGTTGCGCCAACGCTCACAGGGAGACGACGAGGCGCAGGTGCTCGACGAAGATTTCCTGGAGGCGATGGAGGTCGGCATGCCACCAACCAGCGGCGTGGGCATCGGCATCGACCGCCTGGTGATGGCTATGACCGATCAGGAGTCGATCCGCGACGTGATCCTGTTCCCGACGCTGCGCACGGTCGTCGAGGAGTAGGAGAAGGCATGCTCAGGAGACGGGGGATAGAATGTTATGTTGAAACGAGAGGGCACAGGTACCACAGGTGTTCCCACTATCCCCATCTCCTGGTGGAGCTGGCGACCGGGCATAAGGCCGGGAAACGCTCTTCTGCTCGGCCTACCCCTCACGTTCCTGGCGCTGCTCCTGATTATGTTCGGAGCGATCGCATTGAGCGCGGGTATAGAGGACAGCTCCTCGCCGCCGCTCCAGGTTCCCGCAACCGTCATTACGCGCACATCCAACAAAGCTACCGGCCAGGCGCAACTTATGCTGCTCCTGCAAAAAACGGCTGGCATTCCCGCGAAGGCAACATTCACGCTTGCAACCGACCGTGCAATCCCGCTGCACGCGCCGGTGACAGTCAGCTTCTCGCCGCGTCTGCACGTCGCGTATGCGCTGGAGTACGCGGGACAGCGCTACGCGTTGCAGGGAGCCAGCGCGGCGGGCAATCTACCCGGCTCGATCGTCTTCATGCTGCTGGGGCTGCTCCTGCTCCCCTATCCGGCGCTGCTCGTGCATTGGGGCTGGCGCGACCTGCTGCTAGCGCGCTACGAGCGGGGGAGATTGAGCACAATGGAGGGACGCGTGGTGGCACTGCGCGAAACGACCAGAAGCCGCCAACCGGGCTTCGCGGGCCGGGGTGCGCGCCTGTGGTACGGTGTCGCGCTCCAGCCCGCTGAAGAGCCGCAGAAGAGGCTTACCTTTAGCATAAGCGAAGAGACCTACCGATCTCTACAAAAAGGGACGCCGGTCAGGATCGTCTATTCGCCGCATCTGCATTACGTCTACACGATCACAGAGACCAAACACTAGTAGGGATGGGCCTTGCGTCCATCCTGCCTGGGGAGCCGGTTATGGTCAGATGAGATATTCTCGGGGAGCCGGATGGACGCAAGGCCCATCCCTACTAGTTGTAAAGAGAAGTGCATAAGAAGGCAGGTGGAGACGTGGAGAGTGGAAACAACGGGAAAGCTACGGGGACATGGCAGACTGCCCGGCAAGTTTTGCAACAGGGACTCGACCTGCTCTTTCCGCAGCGCTGCGCCGTATGTGCGCATTCAGGGCACGCGCTTTGTTCAGCCTGTCGAGCCAGCATGCGCTTGCTCGCTCCTCCCTATTGCGAGCGGTGCAACCGTCAGCTCTCTTCTCCCGGCGTATGCCAGCAGTGCCAGCGCTGGCCGCTCAAGCTCAGCGGATTGCGCGCGGTGGGAACCTACGAAGGAACGCTGCGCACGTGCATCCACGCGCTCAAATACGATGGTCAGACGCGACTGGCAGAGCCACTGGGCGATCTGCTGGCGAGCAAGTACAGGGCCAGCGGATTGCAAGCCGACGTAATTATCCCCGTCCCGCTACACGCCGAGCGGCTGCAGCAGCGCGGCTACAACCAGAGCAAGCTGCTGGCACAATACTGCTCGCGGCAGATAGGCATACCCATACGCGAGGATATTCTGCTACGAAGGCGCGCAACGTCAGCGCAGGTGGGACTGGCGGCGCGGGAGCGCCTGCAAAACGTCGCGGGTGCCTTTGTCTGCTCGCCTGCATTCACGGACCACTTACAGCATAGAGTGCTCCTCATCGATGATGTCTGCACCACAGGAGCGACGCTGGAGGCTTGCAGCGAACCGTTATTCGCCGCAGGCGCGCAGGAGGTATGGGCGCTGGTGCTGGCACGACCACTGCCATAGAAATTATATGCTGGTTACAGGTGAGAAACTTCTAGCGAGTTCTGACGTATATTAAGATGGCGATTTCTATTCTTCTGCTCAGATGATCTCTGCGCCAATAAGAGGAAATCGAATAAATGTGCTATAATAAGGTACGCAATTATCATACCAACGACACATTTATGCACTGTTGCGGCAACAGGGAATGTGTTGTCTGGATGTATCCTGGTGCATTTCCACTTGACGGAGTAGGTTTTCGTAGGTATACTTTCCTCGCTGGAAGCGGCAGGAGTTCGTGTCCTTTCTCGATCCGCTTGAGGATACTGAAATGAGGATACTGAAATAAGAGAGGAGCCATAATGTCAACCAATGGAAAATGGCTCAGAACGAGCCTTTTCTGGCTCCTGATCACGCTGGCTGTTATCCTGGTTATCGTGCTCATTTTCCGTCCGCAATCCGATGTCAAAACCGTCAACGTGTCTACCATCTTGAGCGATATCAAAACCGATATGGCGAAGGGACAGCGGGACACGCTTGACATCGGGAGCGATACAGCCACGCTTACCAGGGGCGCGGGGACCGATCCTGTCAAGGAAGCGGCGACGATCAACGCGAACTTCGACGCCACACAGGTACTGAAGGATAACGGCATCGACTACTCGAACAACAAATTGTTGCTGCTGCAATACGATACACCCAGCGCGCTCTGGGGCTTGCTCACCGCTATCGGCAGCTTTATCCCCTTTCTTCTTTTCGGCCTCATTCTACTCTTCATGCTGCGGCAGGCGCAGGGATCTAACAACCAGGCAATGTCCTTTGGCAAGAGCCGGGCGCGCATGTTTATGGGCAATAAGTCAACCATCACGTTTGCGGACGTAGCAGGCGTTGACGAGGCCAAGCAAGAGCTACAAGAGATCGTCGAGTTCCTGAAATATCCCGAAAAGTTCGTCGCCCTCGGTGCGCGCATTCCCAAAGGACTCTTGCTGGTGGGACCACCGGGCACAGGCAAAACGCTTATCGCGCGCGCGGTTGCCGGTGAAGCCGGAGTGCCCTTCTTCAGCATCAGTGGCTCCGAATTTGTCGAGATGTTCGTCGGCGTCGGTGCCAGTCGCGTGCGCGACCTGTTCGACCAGGCCAAGCGCAACAGCCCCTGCATCGTCTTTGTCGACGAGATCGACGCCGTTGGACGCCAGCGTGGAGCGGGCCTGGGCGGCTCACATGATGAGCGGGAGCAAACGCTCAACCAGATTCTGGTAGAGATGGATGGCTTCGACACCAACACCAATGTTATCGTCGTCGCGGCAACCAATCGGCCCGACGTGCTCGATCCGGCTCTATTGCGACCTGGGCGCTTCGATCGCCAGATCGTGCTGGATCGGCCCGACATTCGCGGGCGCATCGCAATTCTACAAGTGCATGCCAAGGGTAAGCCACTTGAGACAAGCATCTCCCTGGAGACGTTGGCGAAACAGACGCCGGGCTTCTCCGGTGCCGACCTCTCCAATCTGCTCAACGAGGCCGCGATTCTGGCGGCACGGCGCAATAAGCGCAAGGTGGGCATGAGCGAGCTGGAGGAGGCCATCGACCGCGTGATCGCCGGTCCGGCGCGCAAGAGTCGCATCATCAGCGAGCGCGAGAAGGCCATCACCGCCTATCACGAAATCGGACACGCGCTGGTCGCGAGAATGCTGCCCAACACCGATCCGGTCCACAAGGTCTCCATTGTGGCACGCGGCCAGGCTGGCGGCTTCACCATGCTACTGCCGACCGAGGACCGCTATCTGTGGAGTAAGCCGCAATTCGAGGATATGCTGGCCTACGCTCTGGGCGGGCATGTGGCCGAACTGATTACCTTCGGCGAAGTTACCACAGGGGCCTCAAATGACATCGAGCGCGTCACTAAGATTGCACGCTCCATGGTCACGGAGTATGGCATGAGCGGGCGCATCGGCCCCATGGCGCTGGGGCACAAAGACGAACTGGTCTTCCTGGGCCGCGACTTCGGCGAACAGCGCAACTATAGCGAACAGACCGCGCGCGAGATCGACGAGGAGATACACCGCATTATTCAGGAGGCGTTCGACAAAGCCTACAACATCCTGCTGCAAAACAAGACGCGCCTGATCCTGATTAGCGAGCGCCTGATTAAAGAGGAGACATTGGAGGGGCCGCTCTTCGAATCGCTCTTCAATCAGCAGATCAACGACGAGCAGTACGCCTCGCCTTCGATTCTCGCGGGAATGCCAGAAGGTTTACAAGAGAATGGGCAGAAGAGGCTGCCTCTGCCGGGCGAGAGCTATGCGCTACCCCCACAACTGCAACCTCCTTATAACGCTGACACTGATGCTTAAGGTTGTTTATCCTTCCTCCCTCATTGTACAATGAGAGCAGCGAAAAGTTTCCGGCTCAGTCTATTCCGGGGTGCCAACGCTTTGCTTAAGATAGAAAGCAAAAAAGCGGGGAACTTTTTCGATAGGAGGAAGATTTTCAGTGACGCAACTATTTCGCGAGGTTGACAACTGCGTGACGGCAGCGCGAGGCTTTCGCGCAGGAACGGTGGCAAGTGGTATCAAATCAGATGCATCGATC
>Ga0209839_10001045_pt1 | contig 14232 bp, 13 predicted proteins | sample OrgsoiDNA2013050_FD_185800 | JGI IMG/M metagenome (GOLD analysis project Ga0209839, IMG submission 185800) | Permafrost soil microbial communities from the Arctic, to analyse light accelerated degradation of dissolved organic matter (DOM) -... | ecosystem: Environmental > Terrestrial > Soil >... | reverse complement strand
CGGGATAACGCTAGTGCAATTCTTCAATCTGATCTTCGAAATTTTCCGCAAGCATCGGTAAGCGCGGTGTCGGCAACACACTCCCACAATGAGTGATATAGAGATTTTGCGACATCGATCACCTTACCTGAAGGCTTATCTTTTCTAATCCGCCCTTCCAAATAAACTGTGCCATCCTCTGCAACTTACTCGAAAGTCCAGTGTCTGGATGAGACTAACGTGATGAGGCCGATTGCCAGTTTCGAGGCACAATGGTCTCCACGCCTGAAGAAAGAGCCCCCGCCTGTGACGCTGCCTGTTTTCGGGTAAGCGTCCGGGGTTAAAGGAAAAGCAATGACAATGCAGCGCTCGGTCCGCTGGCTGGTTTTCGCAGTCATGATGTTGTCCCTTTCCGCCGCCTCGTTCGCGCAGATCGCTGTCGGGATCTCGGTTCGCGTTGCTCCGCCTGCTCTGCCCGTCTACACCCAGCCCGTCGCCCCCGGCCCCGACCAGATGTGGACGCCCGGCTACTGGGCTTGGAATGACGATGCTGGCTACTACTGGGTGCCCGGTACCTGGGTGGCAGCACCTGTAGGCTTGCTGTGGACTCCTGGCTACTGGGGATTTTCCGACGGTGCTTATGGATGGCATCGTGGTTATTGGGGCCCACACATCGGCTTCTATGGGGGAGTGAACTACGGCTTCGGCTACGGCGGCGTCGGCTTTGCTGGCGGAGAATGGCGCGGACGCTCTTTCTACTACAACCGCTCGGTGACCAACGTCACCAATGTGACCAATGTCTACAACAAGACTGTGATCGTGAACGAGAATCACGCGGCTTTCAATGGCGGCGAGGGCGGAGTTAGGGCCCGTCCCACCCACGAAGAAGAAGTCGCGGAGCACGAGCACCACCGGGAACCGCTGGCCTCGCAAACGCATCACGAACACATGGCCAGCCAGAATAAACAGAACTTCGCATCCGCAAACCACGGACGCCCCGCGATCGCGGCCACCGCCAAGCCCGGCGTATTCAGGGGGAAGGGTATCGTAGCAGCGAAGTCTGCAGGCGCTCCGTATAGGACGCCGGCCATGTCTCCGAAGCAGGCGCGCGGCTCGTCGACACCCGCGGCGAAGCATGCATCCACCGCGAATGCGAATAGCAAAAGCAAGACGGCGAGCCACCCGTCCACCGCTCCGAACAAGAACAATACGGCAAGCAAGAAGGAAAACAGCAGCCATCCAAATCAGGTGAGCAGCAACAAGGCGCAGAATACTGCTCATCCGAATGAGACGCATGCGGCCAAGACATCCGCTGCTCGGTCGAATTCGTCCCATTCAGCGTCGCAACCGCGCCAGAGTGCGCCAAAGTCAAACCCGGCTCTCAAGCCAGTCGCACAGCACCAAAGCGCGCCAAAGCCTGCAGCGCAGCCTGCGCCGCAGCACCAAAACGCGCCCAAAGCGGCGCCCAAGCAAGGCAAAGGACGGTAGTAGCTCAGTGATCGAGTATTCCTTAGTGTTGATTTGAGAGCTAGCAACTGTCGTTTGCGGCGGATCGGGAGAGCTTGCAGGTCCCTTGCTCCACCGGTGAAGTAGGAGAGACTCGTTCAGACCAGGCGGTCTGACTCACGATCAGGTCAATGAGCGTTATGGGGACGTTTCGCCAAATGACTCATCCCACGGAAACAAAACTCTGATTCCTGGTGTCAACGATTCACAGGGGAGCCTCTATGCGAGGGTTGTGCTATGCCGCACTGATTTCCGCTCTGACAGTATGTGGCCTTGCGCAGTCCGGGCCAACTCCAAAGCTGGTTTTAGATAGCGCAAAGCCAATCATTTACATCGAACTCGATCACATCGGGCCACGGCCACCTGTCGAAGGTGATGAACCTGATCGAGGACTTTGGCTGCGTTTGGTGAACAATTCGGTAGTGCCCATCGAGGTCCAAACAATGGGCACCAGCACCGACCCTGAATTGACTCTCGTTCCTGATGAAATCGTGGGACGTTGGACAAGAATCAAGGAATCCGACGCGCCCAGAGCCAAAAAGGCCGATGGGCTATGCGGCCGGGCACATTATTAGCACCGAACTGATACAGCCCGGCAAGGGGCTGCTGTTCAGTGTTCCCGTTACTCATGTGGGACGAAGCTGGTACATGCAGGTTCCATTTCAGTTTCACCTGCCCCCGATTCATGGCACTCAGCCTCTGGAGCTATGCGCCGTTCGCTTTGGAGGACATACCGGAAAACCTGCGCAGCAAACCACACAAGTAAGGATGATTTACGTAAGCAGGCCCTTACACGTTTTGACGCTGGTCAATGAGCGCTATGGGGATGTTTCGCCAACCATGGGCTGAACTTCTATGGTCGGCTCGGGTCTTCAGTGATTATTTTGTCTGTGGGTAGCAACGTCTCGGACCAGTTAGCAATGACCTGAGCGACGTGGTCTTCCTGCCCCGCATACATATGATTAGCCCCTTCTATCAACGCCGTTGTTACTCCGCCGGGTCTACTCCGCTGACGTCTAATTGAGGCTTTCAGCAGCTCTAAATCCTTTTCGTCTCCGACGTCGCCATTTGTACCGAAGAAGGCGAGAAGGGGAAGATGGACGCGAGAGATGCCTGAATTCGCCGTCTGCACTCCGAAGAAGTCCTTTAATTCAGGAGGAGTATTGATAAGGTCTAACAATGTTGCAGCACTGACGAATGATGGGAAGGAGCGTTTCAGGTCCTTTACAAGATCCTCCGGCTGTCCATCGGCCATCATTTTTCTCGCTTGCGCAATCTGGTCTGGATCTGGCATCCCGGTGTCGGCATCGATCGGGCCAGAGGCAAGAACCAGCCCAACGACACGTGAGTCCTGTGTCTCCCATTGATACCTGCGAACAGCTGCCCAGCCATCGCTGTGGCCGACGAGAATGACCCGGTTAAATCCGAGTCGTTGGGCAAAGTCGACCCACGCTGCTAAATCCCGCGTCTGTTCACTGGGCACCCCCCAATAGCCGCCGCCACGGACTCTTTTCTCGCCGCGCCACGCTTCTACATTCCCGATGTCGTGCATTCGTGTATTGGCGGTGATTGTGGTATAGCCCCGTTTCGCTAATGCTCTTCCAATTTCAACATATGTCGGAAAATAGAAATTGACTCCCCACCCGTGAATCCAGATGACAGCAATCGGTTTGGCTAAGCCCTTCGGCGGGGCGAAAAGCGCCCCTGAATCAGCGATATCGTCCTTTGTTTGGACATGGACGAGTTGCTCAGCGATTTCTACTGGACCTCGCTTGTCGGATTGAGCCGCTAAGTTCTGCGCGGGAAACGCTACGAGAACTGCGGCAACCATAGTGACAATTCGCCCGATTGATGAACTGCTTTGACTTGGCATAGGATCTCTCTGCTTTCTACTTGCAACTGTGTTCGAGGTACGCAGAGAACAGGCTCAGAGTTCATAGAAATTTGGGCTGGGCACAACTGTCGCAAACAGGCCGCTATCACAAGTGAGCTGGAGGAAAACTGGCTTGGACTCCAGGCATTGACCATCGTATTTCCCAGTTCTAAGATTCAAACATGCTTAAGTCGTCGACCCGCCAGAGCCAGATGACGTATTGTTTTGCCAAACTGGTTTCCTTGTGCTTGATGACAAGCTATGGCGTTGCACAAAATGTTCCTGCGAGCGATCCAAAACATACCCATCCTGCCGCGGGTACATCGATAGTTCGATTCAGTGAGATCGACGAGGGTGTTTATAAGGGATCAAAGCCGAAAAGCGACGCCGACTTTCGCTTCCTGCACTCCAAAAACATAAGAACCATCGTTGACTTGCAATTCGTTCCTGTGCTCTACCGGCGCGAGAAGGAAAAAGCGGAGAAATATGAGATTAGGGTGATTCCCATCACGATGAATGCGTCGCGGGTTGCCCCGTCTGAACGGCATGTGACCAAAGCTCTGTGTTTGCTGGCTGACAAGAACCTTCGGCCGGTTTATTTTCACTGTGATCTCGGCCGTGACAGAACAAGCCTGATCGCAACCCTGTACGAAATTTATTTTCGCGGGCTGGCGCCCAAAGATGCCTTACAAGAAATGAAACATTTTGGCTTTAAAGACGAGTGGATTCTGCGTGGCCTAAAAATATATTTGCAGAATCATGCAGACTCTCAGTTCACGGCCGATTCAAATTGCCCCTGATGCAGGGTTCATGCTGGAAGCTGTCAACCAAGCCTTGCCAATGAAAGAACAGGAGCGTTGCCAACGGCCGCTGCGATTCAGCATTTCGCATATTCACAATCGATCTAGCCGAGAACACTGCGGCTGCATTCCTGCCGAATGATGCCAACACCGGAACTCATTCACCGGGGACAGGCTGGGGGCGAGCTGTTCAGGACAATTTACATTATCAGGCCATAGCGCTCATTGACCCGACCCTGCGTATTCTTCGTTCTGCGGGTGCCTAAAACCGTTGCCAGATGCATTGCCAAATAAGTGCCAAGCGGGAGGCATTGACCCCGAATTGGATAATCGAGTCCGACTGCAAGTGACTGCATCCAAATGGCGATGCGATCAATCGAGCCGTTGGCCGCCCTCTGTCCGTTAGCTAGGGTGTCGCCATAAACCCCGTATATGTGCCGCCCGAATTGATAAACGTTCCCACGATCGTGTCTGAGTTATTGATCCCGGTGGGCCCCGTCATCGTGCCGTCCGGATCCGTCACGTTAATGAACTTCACCAAGTTGCTTGCGTATCCTTGCAGTTGGTGGATTTTTGGGCTGACGAAGCTTCCCACCACATGGCCTTTGTCGTTGATGGCAACAGCGCCCGTGGAGGCCGTACCGACAACGTTGAAGGTCTGGTAGCTCCCGTCGTGCAATAGAAAGCCGTGCTGCCCGCTCGCGTCATTGAAGGTTCCGCTAATATCTCCGGAGGTGTTGATCCCGTAAGGCTGGGTTTGGATCGCGTTCGGAGCATCCAGGTGTGTGTACTTACCGCCGCTGAGTTCAAATCCGCGGGTCGCGCCGTCTGATCGGAATAGAAGCCGACGATCTGCCCCGCCCGGTTGATTCCATAAGCAATTGTGTCCAACGCTTTGGGGACGTCGATCGCCGTAAGGGCTCCGGCGTGATCCAGGAAGCCGTGTGTGACGCCGCCGCTGTCGGTATAAAAACCCACCATGTCTCCGGCGTCGTTAATACCAGAAATCGTGGTAGAGTTCGCGCCGGGAAAGTCAATCGTCGTGTATTGACCTCCGCTGAGCAGATAACCGTGCGTCTCGGAGGCAGCAATATAGGATCCGACAATCTGGCCGATGTTGTTGATCGCGCGGGCTTGCGTAGAGAGCGAGCCCGGCACTGTGATTTGTGTATACGTAACCGCTGCCGCCCTTTCCAGGCCGAAGGCGAGCAGAACGATCACCAGCACTGCATGAATCCCCGTCACATTGTGTTTGCGCATGAACTTACTCCGACGACCGAATTTCGCACGAGCTTAGGATGCAGGTTGAGGCCGCAAGGTGGGCGTTATTGTGCGGCCCTATCGATGGCCTCCTGTCCGTTCTCGGCCTCACCTGCCACTACAAATTCCAGGCACCCCCGACGCTTGGCGGAACGATAGTCACACACCGCTCCTTCTCCGACCTTTGCGATTGTCAACCGTTGAAATGAGCGTTTTGGGAATGGCTCTCACCGGGCATGGTTTGCGTGGTCATCGGAGGGCCGCGAGCGGGCGGCTATCTGCTCCTGCTAACATTCTTTTGCCACGCCCACGGAACCCTAGCGCATGCTCGAACTCTCCACCCCCGTCCAATATGTGAAGGGCGTTGGTCCGCGTATTGGGGAGATCCTCGCCGCCAAGGGCATTTACACGGTCGGCGACCTGCTCCACTATCTGCCGTTTCGTTATGAAGACCGGCTGAATCCGCGCGGGATTTCGGAACTGCGGGCCGGGGAGATGGCCACGGTGGTCGGCGAAGTGCGCAATTCCGGACTATTCCGCACGCGGAAAATGCCCATCTTTCAGCTGACCGTCGGGCAAGGACGGGCGCGCCTGCGCTGCCTCTTTTTTCATGCGACCTACTTGCAGGACAAGTTCACGCCCGGCCAAATGATCGCGCTCTACGGCAAGGTCGAGGAAGACGAACGCAGCCACGAACTGCAAATCATCCAGCCGCAGTTCGAGATTCTCGGAGACCCCACCGACTCCGGGGAGAACGGCGCGGAAAAGAAGGCCGCGGAGTCTCTGGAGATTGGGCGGATCGTGCCCATCTATGAGGCAATCGGGCGGCTTACGCCGCGGTGGTTTCGGCGGGCAATTCGCACCGCGCTCGACAATCTCACGCCCGACCTGCCAGACCCGATTCCTGCCGCGGTGCGCGCTCATCTGGGGCTGATCTCACCGCGTGCGGCGCTATGGAACGTGCACTGGCCGGAGCCGGGCGAAAGTTTCGACAACTTGCAGTCTTCGCGCACGCCAGCGCACATCCGGATGATCTTCGACGAGCTGTTCTTCGTGGAACTGGGGATGGAGTTGAAGAGGCGCCAGCAGAAGGCGCAGACCGGGATCGCATTCCGTCTGGACGATCGGGTACGGGCGGCGATCAAGAAGATCCTGCCGTTTCATCCCACTGCCGCTCAGAAGCGGGTGCTGAAAGAGATTGCGGCGGACATGGAGAAGCCTTATCCCATGCGGCGTTTGCTGCAGGGCGATGTCGGATCGGGCAAGACGATTGTCGGATTCGAGGCGGCCATCATCGCGATCGAGAACGGGTGCCAGGTGGCGTTGATGGCGCCGACCGAGATCCTCGCCCAGCAGCATTATTTTTCGGCGAGGCGAATCCTGGAGAATGCCGGGTATCGCATCGTGCTGCTGACCGGATCGCTGGAGGCCGACCGCAAACGGGAAGTCCGGCGGCACATCGCGCAGGGTAACGCACAGCTTGTGATTGGGACGCACGCGTTGCTGGAAGAGAAAGTGGAGTTTGCGAAAGTGGGGCTGGTTATCGTAGATGAGCAGCATCGGTTCGGAGTATTGCAGCGGCTGAAGCTGATGAAGAAGTCGGGAGAGGGAGAGGAAACCAGCCGAGCTTCGCTCGGCCCGGCCGGGTCAGAGACCCGGCCCCACACAAGCACTTCTACACCCGCCGAGCCGGACGTTCTGGTGATGACGGCGACCCCCATTCCTCGGACGCTGGCCCTGACGCTCTATGGCGATCTCGATCTCAGCGTGCTCGACGAGCTGCCGCCGGGACGCACGCCCATCGCGACCCACTGCGTTGCGGACGACCAGTCGCCGAAAGTGTGGGAGTTTGTCCGCAAGCAGGTGGCTGCTGGGCATCAAGCTTACGTGGTGTATCCGGTGATCGCTGAGAATGAAGAGAGCGAACTCAAGGCTGCGATCAAGATGTACCGCGAGCTCAGCGGCAAGATTTTTGCCGATCTGAAAGTTGGGCTTCTTCATGGCCGCCTCGACGCCGAGTTGAAAGAGCAGGTCATGCGCATGTTTCAGCGCGGCGAGCTGCAGATTCTGGTTGCAACCACCGTCATTGAAGTCGGCGTGGATGTTCCAAACGCAACCGTGATGGTGATCGAGCACGCCGAGCGCTTTGGTTTGGCGCAGCTTCATCAGTTGCGCGGACGCATCGGCCGCGGCGCCGCCAAGTCGTATTGCATCCTGATGACCGGAGGCAAGGTCAGTGAAGAGGGTCAGAAGCGTCTCGACGCGATGGTGAAGACCAACGACGGCTTTCAGATCGCCGAACTCGATCTCGAACTGCGCGGGCCGGGCGAATTCTTTGGCACGCGGCAGGCAGGGATGCCAAGCTTCCGCGTGGCCAACATCATCCGCGATGCGCAATTGCTGGAGGCGGCCAAGCACGAAGCGGCCGCCGTAATCGCCGGGCCGAACGCTGAAATCTCCGCCGAAGAAATCAGCCGCGCTCTGGTACACATGCGGGCGCGCTGGCAGAACACGTATGGATTGGTCGAGGTTGGGTGAAAGCCGCGTTGTGCAATTTTCTGCACGTTGACAGGCCGGTTCGAGCAGAGCAGTATCTTAAAGAATCTGTCGAGCCGGATTTCCTCTTGTCGCCGTGCCTCTCTGCAGCACGGTAGCCCTGAAAAGGAGCACTCTCGTGACGCGCTTACACGTCCTTCTGTCAGTGGCGGTGGTTACACTCGCATCCCATCTGCCCGCTTTCGCTGCGCAACAGTTTCTGGCCGCAACCCAAATTGTCGCGCCTGCGGGCAATGTCGCTGTTGGCGATTTCAACAACGACGGGAAGGTCGACATAGTTGCAGCCGGCTCGGGCAGCGTCAGTGTGCTGCTTTCGAAGGGAAACGGCACTTTCCAGCCCGCAATTTCGACGAGCGTCAGCCAGTTCGCTGGAGGCCTGACGGTTGGCGATTTCAACCACGATGGGAAACTCGACCTCGCAGTAACCGGCGGGACTCCCACCAGTTCCCAGGTCACGATTCTTCTAGGCAATGGCGACGGGACGTTTGGGGCCGCGCCGGCAACCTACTCGATCGCCACCCCATTGGGAGTGGCCTCGGGGGATTTCAACGGAGACGGCAACCCGGATCTGGTGGTGTCCTCCGGCAAAGGGGTTTCCGTGCTGCTGGGCAAGGGGGATGGTACTTTTTCGGCTCCCGTTTTCTATTCGAGCATCGGCTCCGCGTTCGGTGTGAGTGTCGGCGATCTCAACAGAGACGGCAAGGCGGACCTGATCGTTGCTGAAAGCAGCAATGTGGCCGTCCTACTCGGCAGAGGGGACGGCACGTTTGGAAGCGCAGAGTTGTATGGGATCGGCGGCATTTCCAGCAGCCCCAGCGAAACGATGGCAGTAGCAGACTTGAACAATGACGGCCATCTTGACGTGGTGGTGAACAACGGCCAAGTGAGTTTTGCCATTTTGTTCGGCAAGGGCGATGGTACGTTTGGCAGCCCGGTTACGATGACCGCTGAACTTCTCTCCTACGTGAACTCGTTCACCGCGGTTGACATGAACGGGGATGGCAGGCTTGATTTAGTTACCGCGAATGCCGGCACAGGCTATATCAGTATTTTCTTCGGCAACGGGGATGGTACGTTTCAGGCCGGCCAAAGCTACATGGCTGGCACCATCGTCGTGAACCTTGGGGTGGCCGATTTTAACGGTGATGGGAACTTGGACGTTGCGGTGGCAAACAGCACCGCAGTTAGCATAATGCTCGGATCTGGCAAGGGAGTGTTCAACACTCCGAAGACTTATCCCGCGCGGGAATACTGCCTACGTCCGTCACCTTCGGGGATTTTAACTCCGATGGCATCACGGATCTGATCACAACATCACAAGGCGATTTCAATGTTCTGTTCGGCAATTCCGACGGCACCTACCAGGCGCCGGTCTTGTACAACTCCCGCGGACTGAATGCCGTTGGCGGGGTCGTGGCTGACTTTACCGGCAATGGCGTGCAAGACCTTGCCATCGTGCATGCGAGTCAACCGACCCTGTCCATCTTCGGCGGCAATGGAGACGGTACGTTCACCTACCTCGGAAATCCAAGTCTGGCCTTACACCAGTTCGGTGTGGTGACGGGGGACATGAACGGAGACGGTCGAGCAGACTTGATCGTCGCGGATCAGTTCGGCGTGGCCGTGCTTCTGGGAAAAGGCAACGGCAGTTTCCGATCACCGTTCGAATACGATGCGGGTAGCGATAACGCAGTTGTCGTTGGTGATTTCAATCGCGACGGCAAGCTCGACGTGGCTGCGACCGGTAGTGGGATGGATGTCTTTTTGGGCAATGGCGATGGCACCTTGCAGTCGCCGGTACACTACGGCGGCACTGCGACCTCTTACGGTATTGCGACGGGCGACTTCAACAAGGATGGGATCCTCGACCTGGCGATTTCCAACAGCGGGAGCGGCTCCGTAAGCGTGTTCCTGGGCAATAAAACGGGAGGATTCCAAGCGCCAATCACAACGCTAGTGCGACCCTACCCGCAATGGATTGGCGTGGCTGACTTCAATGGCGATGGCCTGCCGGACATTGTCGTGCTCTATAGGGGACGCTACGTAGATATCGTCAACACGGTGACGCTGCTGATCGGTAAAGGCGATGGGACTTTCCGGCCTGCCCAGAATTACAGCATCCCCGGCAGCCCAACCTCGGCAACCATTGTCGATATCAATCATGACGGCTTCCTTGACCTGATTCTGGCCGACTACTATGGAAACGCCATCACGGTGCTGTTGAACGCACAATGAGGCTAAACAGACTCTCTGGACCTTGAGGGCAGTTCTTACGGTGCCAGAACTGATTTAGCAAGAACTGTCGTGGTTGGACTGGCGGCAGGCACAAACAAGTGAGCATTTACCACGTCACCGCCAATTGCGTGCAACTGCCGCCAGCGTTTTCCACTTTACGGCGCCAGAAATTAGGATTGAATGGCCTTAAGGTGATGCCGCTCGGCACACCGGTGCCATGCGCTCGGCGATCATGTGTGAGCTGATAGAATCGAAAAGATGGCAGGGTCTTCCCAACTCATTCAGATCGAGCTTGGCGCTCCGCAGCGGGTGCCGAAGCCGCAGTGGCTGCGGGCGAAAGCGCCCGTGGGCGAAAACTTCCACAATCTGAAGAAACTCGCGCGGGGCATGGGGCTGCACACGGTGTGTGAGTCGGCGCAGTGCCCCAATATTGGCGAATGCTGGAACCACAAGACGGCGACCTTCATGCTGCTGGGCGACATCTGCACGCGGCGCTGCGGGTTCTGCGCGGTGCCGAAGGGGCGTCCTGAGCCGATCGATCTGGACGAACCGCGCCGGGTGGCTGAGGCGGTGGCCACACTGGGACTGAAGCATGCGGTCGTAACCAGTGTGAACCGCGACGATGACAACATTGGCAGCGCCCGAATTTTCGCCGAGACCATCCGCGAGATTCGCGAGTTGACGCCCGATTGCCGGGTGGAAGTGCTCATCCCTGATTTTCAGGGGCTGGAAGAGTCGCTGCGCATCGTGCTGGATGCCAAGCCGGACGTGCTCAATCACAACACCGAGACGGTTCCGCGGCTGTATCGCGTGGTTCGATCCGGCGCGCGATACGAGCGCACCCTGACGTTGCTCGAGAACGCCAAGAAATTCTCCCCCAGGATGGTCACCAAGAGCGGCGTGATGGTGGGACTGGGAGAGTCATCGGAAGAACTGATCGAAGTTTTTCGCGATCTGGGCACGCGCGGCGTCGACATTCTCACCGTCGGGCAGTATCTGCGTCCGTCGAAGGATCACCTGCCGATCGCCCGTTTCTACGAGCCCCAGGAATTCACATATCTGCGGGACCAGGCTCTGCGCTTCGGTTTCCGCCACGTCGAGTCGGGACCGATGGTGCGGTCCAGTTACCACGCGCACGAACACGCCGATGCCGCTGCGCTGCCGCGGGCGGTGTCGTAGCTTGCCCGGCTCGGCCTTCCCCGCCAACATTCTCCTTCCTGAAATCACGGCCTGCAGGGTTAGTATCCCCATCGAAGAAATCGGCATCAGGAGGCTGCTCGCTCCGTGGTGACCGTTCTTCTGGTAATCCTTGGATTTTTCGCAGGCTTTCTGGGCGCGCTAACGGGAATCGGCGGCGGAGTACTGCTCACGCCAATTCTCGCGCTGCACTTCGGCATCCCCATCCGCCAGGCCATCGGAGCGAGTCTGGTAGCGGTGATTACGACCTCCGCAGCGAGTTCCTCGGTTCACTTGCAGCGCCACACCACCGACATTCGCCTGGGGATGACGCTTGAACTGGCAACCGCATTCGGCGCGGCGGTCACAGCGTATCTGGTTGGATACTTCAATCGGAATGCTCTGGAAGGACTGTTTGCCGGCTTCCTGTTGTACAGCGCGATCACCATTCTGTCCAAGCGCGGCAAGGTGAAACCGCTGGAGGACGAATCGGTTCTGATCGTCGACGAGACCGTGATCCCGCCCTATGAACCGAAACGCTATCCGCTGGGACTGGCGGCATCGCTGGTGGCCGGCGCGCTCTCGGGGCTGCTTGGGATCGGTGGCGGCCCCATCAAAGTTCCGGTCATGTACATCTTCATGAACGTGCCGCTAATGGTGGCGACCGCCACATCGAACTTCATGATTGGCGTGACCGCGGCGGCCAGTGCCATCGTCTATTACCGGCGCGGCGACATTCTGGTGCAGTACGCTGCACCGCTTGCCGTAGGCGTGTTCCTGGGATCGCTTCTGGGAGCGCGCATGGCTCCGCGCATTCACACGAAAGTTGTGGTGTATCTGCTGGTCGGAGTGATGTTTTACCTTGCCGGCCACTTGATTCTGCACCTGCTGCGGGGGTGGTTATGAGCCAGGTGCGGGAGCCGGAGTTCGACCGCATCGTGGCGTGGGTGTTGCGCATCGGCGCGTTCGGTTGCTTCTTTATCATGCTGGCCGGGCTGATCGATGGATTGTTCGTCCACGGCCACATCCCGGTCGACATTGAGCGCGCCGGCGTCCTGCTGATGCTGGCCACGCCGGTGGTGCGCGTGATCGTCGCCTGCTTCCTCTTCTTTCAGGAAAAAGACTGGAAGTATGGCTGGATATCGCTGGGGGTACTGGTGATCCTGATGCTTGGGTTGGTGTTCGGAATTGGGGAGCACTGAGGACGAACCGCCGGGCTGAAGCCCGAACTGATTCCATGCGCCTTACGCGGCCCTTAAGGGCCGCTCTTCCACGGCGACGAATAGGTTTGTGGCTCTCTTACTGCCTGTGAAGGCCGCGCCTTCTCCAATCCTGCTTTCCCTGCATCCTTACTTTCCCTGCACCACTCAGAAGATGTGTAGTTTGATGCTTAGGTACTTCTTCGGGTTTTCGCGGACAGCTTTCAACAGGTCGCGGGTCTCGACCAGCATCTGGTTGGCGTTGTTGTAGAGGGCTTCGTCCTTGAAGAGCTTGCCAGCCGTGCCTTGGCCGGCTTCGAGTTCGGTGGTCAGTTCCGAGAGTTTGCTGATGGTGTTATCCAGCTTCTTTGCCAGTTCCTCATCCTTGGTTAGCTTGCCGATCGTACCCTTGCCCGCATTGATGTCGTCGGTCAGCTTCTTCATGTTAGCTATGGTGTCGTTGGCGTTGTTGTAGAGCGACGGATCTTTCAGGAACTTTCCAGCCGTACCTTTGCCCTGCTGAAGATCGTCGATGACGCCGTTCAACTTGTCGAGCGTGGAAATGAATTTGTCATAGGCATCGTTGCGGCTGACCAGTCTGCCCAGGCTGCCCTCGCCGTTGCCGACCTGCTGCACGATCTGCTGGAATTCCGCAATCGTGGAGGAGAAGCGGTTATATAAGGTCGGATCGTAGATGAGTTTCCCGAGCGAACCCTTGCCGCTTTCGGCGAAGGCCAGAATGCGGTCGGCGCGTTTCAGCAGAGCATCCATGTTCTCGAGCGTGCTCTGGCTGGCGCGCACCACCTGGTTGAAGTCGGGATGCACCTGCGTGGGAAGAGTATCTCCGTCTTGCGCGGGAGGACCGACGGACTGGGCGCTCTCGATATCGAGATAGGTTTCGCCGAGCACTCCGGCCGTATCGAGCGCGGTCATCGAATCGCGACGGAGGGCGTAACTGTATTTCGTGCTGACTTTCATCGTAATTTCGACTGGCGTGATCTGCTTATCTTTATCGGGTACGATCCTGATGTTGGTCACGTTGCCGATATCCACACCACTAAGGCGCACCGGGGCGCCGACGCGCAGACCCTGCGCGTTGTCGAAATAGGATTTCAGAATGATGCGCGGAGTGAACAAGCCGGAGGTTCCGGACATGAGGAACAGCAGAAAGCCCAGCGTCAGACTGGCAACGATCACGGTGAGCCCAACCCGCAGTTGCGACCACTTGAGCTGCTTCTGGCTAGGCAAATAATTCCCTCATGATGCCAGTCTGGATGGATTGCGCCGGCTGCGCGAACAGCTCAGGATCGCAACCGGCTCCTCGCTGAATAATAACAAAAACCGCGGCGAGGCCTAGGCGGCTCTCGTCCGCAGGGCGGGCGTGAGCAGCAGGGCGAGAAGGTATGCGGCTGCCCCACAGATCAAAGTGACGGTCAATCCGAACTGGATGGCGATGACCATGGCCAGGACCGATCCGAGCACGCTGGCCGCCGCATTCATCGCCCAAGCCCATTCGACGGCGTTGTCGGAAGCGTATTGCCCGGCGGGAAACTCCGGAGCGGGCAGGGCCGCGAGCGCTCGCAGGCCCGTGGGGAACGGCATGCCCATGACGAATCCCAGCGGGATCAGAATTACGCCGCTCACCAGC
>Ga0209839_10001043_pt1 | contig 14238 bp, 12 predicted proteins | sample OrgsoiDNA2013050_FD_185800 | JGI IMG/M metagenome (GOLD analysis project Ga0209839, IMG submission 185800) | Permafrost soil microbial communities from the Arctic, to analyse light accelerated degradation of dissolved organic matter (DOM) -... | ecosystem: Environmental > Terrestrial > Soil >... | reverse complement strand
CCCGCGGCGCAGGCCTTCGCGTCGGGCATGGCCGCTATCAGCACCGTGTTCCTCACCTTCGCGCGGACCGGCGCGCACATCGTCGCTTCGGCGGCCACCTACGGCGGCACATACAGCTTTCTGCGCAACGTGGCCGGACGGTTCGGTGTGGAGACCGACTTCGTCGACATGACCAACCTGGAGGCGGTCCGAGCGGCGATGCGGCCCGCGACGCGCATCCTGTACGCGGAAACGATCGCCAATCCGACCACGGCGGTCGCCAACCTCCCGGCGCTAGCGGACATCGCGCACGAGACCGGGGCGCTGTTCGTGGTGGATTCCACCCTCGCGCCCCCGGTGGTATGCCGCCCATTGGAGTACGGGGCTGACCTCGTGCTGCATTCGGCGACCAAGTACATCGGCGGCCACTCAGACGTCACCGGGGGCGTGGTGACCGGCCGCGCGGACCTGATCAGCCGGGTGCGGCAGGTGCGGGTGGACACGGGCGGCTCGCTCGCCCCCGACGAGGCGTTCCTGCTCCGCCGCGGCCTGGAGACGCTGCCCGTCCGGGTCCGTCGACAGTGCTCGACGGCGATGATGTTCGCCGCCACCGTGTCGCGGCACCCCGGGGTGCGGTCCGTCGACTACCCGGGCCTGCCCCAGCACCCCGGCCACACGGTGGCCCGCCGGCTGTTCGACGCGGGGCCCGAAGGTGTGCGCTTCGGCGCGATCGTCACCGTCACGCCGCACGGCGGCCGGGAGGCGGGCATGGCGTTCGCCGACCGGCTCCGGCTTGCGCAGATCGCCACGTCACTGGGCGGCACGCATACGAAGGTCAGTCACGCGGCGTCAACGACACATCGCCAAATGGATTCATGGGCGCTGGAGAGTGCGGGCATCGACCCGGGCGCGGTACGGTTCTCCATCGGGCTCGAGGACGCCGAGGACCTCATTTCCGACGCCTACGTGGCACTGGACTCGCTGGGCCGGCCCTTACCGGCGAGCACGGTCCGGCGAGCACGGTCCGGCGAGCACGGTCCGGCGAGCACTGTGACCAGCTAGCACTGTGACCAGCTAGCACGGGCCGGCGAGCGCTACCGGCAGGCCGGCCGCTTGTGAGCCGGTGATCAGCGCTGAGGACGCGAGCGGAGGAACAAGGTGGACGAGCAACGCAAGATCCGGGTGGCGGTGGTCTTCGGCGGCCGGAGCTCGGAGCATTCGATCTCCTGCGCCAGCGCCGCGCATGTGCTGCCCGCCCTGGATCCGGCCCGGTACGAGATCGTGCCCATCGGCATCGCGCGGGACGGCCGGTGGCTGCAGGTCTCTGGCGACTCCGGGCGGCTCGCGATCGGCCGCGGCGGCGAGCTGCCGTCGGTGGACGCCCTGGCCACGCCGGGGGCGGAGATTGCGGCCCGGCCAGGGAGCACCTCGGGCGGCCTGACCGTGCTGAGCCCGGGTGACGTTCCGCGCGATCTCGGCGGGGTCGATGTCGTGCTCCCGCTGCTGCACGGCGCATACGGCGAGGACGGCACGATCCAGGGGCTGCTGGAGATGACCGGAGCGCGGTACTGCGGCGCGGGAGTCTTCGCCAGCGCAGCCGGCATGGACAAGGAGTACATGAAGCTGATCTTCGCCGCGCACGGTCTGCCCATCGGGCCGTACGTGGTGGTGCGCGACCGTGACTGGGCCGCTCCTTCCGCGGACGCGCGGACCGCACCCGCCACGGCGACGGCCGGCCCGGAACGCAAGCGCGTCCTGGATGACATCCGCGAGCTCGGGTGGCCGGTGTTCGTCAAGCCGTCCCGGGGCGGTTCGAGCGTAGGGACGTCGAAAGCACGCGATGCGGCCGAGCTCGAGCGGGCGATCGAAACGGCACGCGGGCACGACCCCAAGGTCCTGGTCGAAGCCGCGATCGACGGCATGGAGATCGAATGCGCCGTCCTGCAGGGCACCGACGGCGGCCCGCCAGAAGCCAGCATGCCCGGCCAGGTGATTGTCGGCCACGGCGCAGACTTCTACGACTTCGAGGCGAAATACCTGGCCGACGAGACCAGCATGGTCATCCCGGCCCCCATTCCCGACCCGGCGATAGCCGAGGTCCGGCGGCTGGCCTGCGCGGCGTTCGATGCGATCTCCTGCGAGGGCCTGGCCCGGGTGGACTTCTTCTACACGCCCGGCGGGCGGGTCCTGGTCAACGAGATCAACACGATGCCGGGTATGACGCCCGCGTCCGGTTTTCCCAAGATGTGGGCGGCTACCGGGCTTCCGCTGCCGCAGCTCATGGACCGGATCATCCAGACGGCCCTGGCCCAGCCCCCCGGACTGCGATAGCCAACACAGTGGGGGGTCCGGGGGGTCGCCCCCCCGGGCCAACACAGCACCGCCGGAAGCTACTTCTTCTCGCCGTTGACGAGCGCCTTGAAGTCCGCACCGGGGCGGAACTTCGGGACCGAGGACTTGGGCACCTGGATCGTCGCCCCGGTGGCGGGGTTGCGCGCAGTACGCGCCGGCCGCTCGCTCTTCTCGAAGACACCGAAACCGGTGATCGCGACCTTGTCGCCCTTTGCAACCGCGTCCTGGATGGCGTCGAGCACGGCGTTCACGGCCTCGGCAGCGGACTTCTTGTCCCCCAGCCGGCCTGAGATCGCATCAATCAGATCACGCTTGTTCATATCTCACTCCTGCGGTTCCCCCACGGGAGGTCGCGCGGACATTGCACCCGAGAGCGCGCGACCTCTGACCTGCCCGAAAGTAGGCGATCCAACGCCGTTACACAATAACCATGGCCAACATTGCCCGGCGTGTCGGCGCTTTTAACCGGCCAGAACCTGGTTGCCTGGCCGGATAGATCCACATACAAACGGCGTTACTGCGCGTAACAGGACAGAACGAACGCTAGTTTCGGTCTGTTCCCGGAAGCGGTCAACGCGGCCGGATCCATGCGGATCCGGCCATCATACGACGTAACCGGCTTTCCGGTCTTCCCGGCAGATGGCTTAGGCGGTCACCGGGAGCCAGGCCGGGCGCCCCTCCTCGAAACGGGCGACATCGTCCGCATAACGCAGAGTCAGGCCGATATCGTCGAGGCCCTCGATGAGCCGCCACCGCGTGTAGTCGTCGATGTCGAACGGGGCCTTGATGGCGGCCGTCGCGTGACGAACCTCACGCGCCTCAAGATCCACAACAACCTCAGCGGTCGGGTCCGCCTCCGCCGCGTCCTGCAGCGCGGCGACCGCCTCTTCCGGCAGCCTCACCGGCAGCAACCCCGCCTTGGTCGCGTTACTGCGGAAGATGTCACCGAAGCGCGGCGCGACCACGACGCGGAAACCGTAGTCAACCAGCGCCCAGACGGCGTGCTCGCGCGAGGAGCCAATGCCGAAGTCAGTTCCCGCGACGAGAATCGTGGCCCCCTCATAGGCGGGCTCGTTGAGGACGAACGAGGGGTCCTCACGCCACGCGGCGAAGAGCCCGTCGCCGAACCCGGCGCGGCTGACGCGCTTCAGGTACTCCGCCGGGATGATCTGGTCGGTGTCGACGTTGCTCCGCCGCAGCGGCAGCACACGCCCCGTATGAGAGATGAACGGCTCCATGATGCTTTCTCCTTACCACCGGGTGGTGGGCCGGTCAGAGGTGGGCGGGGGCGGTCAGGCGGCCGGTAACGGCGGTCGCGGCGGCCACCTCGGGTGAGACCAGGTGGGTGCGGCCGCCCTTGCCCTGGCGCCCCTCGAAGTTGCGGTTGGAAGTGGACGCGCTGCGCTCGCCCGGGGCCAGCTTGTCCGGGTTCATGGCCAGGCACATGGAGCAGCCGGCCGCACGCCACTCCGCACCGGCGGCCGTGAACACTTCGTCAAGGCCCTCCTGCTCGGCCTGCGCCCGGACCGCCATGGAGCCCGGCACGACGAGCATCCGGATGCCATCGCGGATCTTCCGGCCGCGCAGCACCCCGGCCGCCGCGCGCAGGTCCTCGATCCGGCCGTTGGTGCACGAGCCGACGAAGACCGTGTCCACGGCGATGCCGGCCAGCGGCGTGCCGGGGGTCAGGTCCATGTACCGCAGCGCCCGCTCAACGGCCGCGCGCTCGCCCGGGTCGGCTATGGCCGCGGGGTCCGGCACCGACGAAGTTAGCGGTGCGGCCTGCCCCGGATTGGTTCCCCAGGTGACGTACGGCGTGAGCTGGGTGGCCTCCAGCGTGACCTCGTGGTCGAAGGTCGCGTCGGCGTCGGTCGGCAGGGAGCGCCAGTACTCCAGCGCGGCCTCCCACTCGGCGCCCTTCGGCGCGTGCGGCTTCCCCTCCAGGTAGGCGAAGGTGACCTCGTCCGGTGCCACCAGGCCGGCCCGCGCCCCCGCCTCGATGGACATGTTGCAGACCGTGAGGCGTCCTTCCATGGACAGGCTGCGCACGGCCTCGCCGCGGTATTCGACGATGTAACCCTGGCCGCCGCCGGTCCCGATCTTGGCGATGATCGCGAGGATCAGGTCCTTGGCCGTCACCCCGTAGGGGAGCTGCCCGTTGACCGTGACGGCCATGGTCCTGGGCCGGATCTGGGGCAGCGTCTGGGTGGCCAGGACGTGCTCCACCTCGCTCGTACCGATACCGAACGCCAGCGCGCCGAAAGCGCCGTGCGTGCTGGTGTGCGAGTCGCCGCAGACGATCGTCATGCCGGGCTGGGTCAGCCCCAGTTGCGGGCCGATGACGTGCACGATGCCCTGCCCGGCGTCCCCCATCGGATACAGGCGGATGCCGAACTCGGCGCAGTTCTTGCGCAGCGCTTCGACCTGCGTCCGCGACACGGGGTCGGTGACCGGGCTGAACGGGCCGTCCAGCGGTATCCCGGGCCCGGTGATCCCTGTGGTCGGGACGTTGTGGTCCTCGGTGGCGATCGTCAGATCGGGGCGGCGTACCGTGCGGTCAGCCATCCTGAGCCCGTCGAACGCCTGCGGGCTCGTCACCTCGTGCACCAGGTGGAGGTCGATGTAGAGCAGGTCAGGCTCACCCTCCGCACTGTGGACCAGGTGGGCATCCCAGATTTTCTCGGCCAGCGTCCGGCCCATGGCGCCCTCTCTTCCGGCCCTTCGGCCTCTCCGGCCAGTACCTCACCGGGAAGCACGTTCCCGATCAAAAACGGCCGGCGCCACTTCGGGCGTTTCCGGTTGCATCTCGAATAGCGAGACGGAAGTATCAAGACATGAACAACTCTAGCGGAGTCGGCGTACTGGACAAGGCCGTTTCCGTGCTGAACGCCATGGAGACGGGCCCCACTTCGCTCGCGCAGCTCGTCAGCGCGACCGGCCTCGCGCGGCCCACGGCGCACCGGATCGCCGTCGCGCTGGAGCACCACCGCTTTGTGGCGCGTGACGCTCAGGGCCGTTTCGTCCTCGGGCCCCGGATCGCGGAATTGGCCGCGGCGGCCGGCGAGGACCGGCTGCTGTCGGTCGCCCAGCCGATCCTCGGCTATCTGCGGGACGTGACCGGTGAGAGCGCGCAGCTGTACCGGCGCCAGGCGGACGCGCGGATCTGCGTCGCCGCCGCGGAGCGCGCCAGCGGGCTCCGCGACACCGTGCCAGTCGGCGCGGCGCTGCCGATGACCGCCGGGTCCGCCGCCCAGGTGCTGCTCGCCTGGGAGGACCCCGAGCGCATGCACCGTGGGCTGCGCGGCGCGAAGTTCAGCGCGACGATGCTGGCCCAGGTGCGGCGGCGCGGCTGGGCGGCCAGCGTGGGCGAACGCGAGCCGGGGGTCGCCTCGGTGTCCGCCGCGGTGCGCGGCGCGGGCGGCCGGGTCGTCGCCGCCGTGTCCGTGTCCGGGCCGATCGAGCGGCTAACGCGCTCGCCCGGCCGGCTGCACGCGGCCGCCGTGGTCGGCGCAGGGGACAAGATCAGCGGGCTGATCGCGGACGGCTGAGGGCCATCCGGCCGGACCTTGGTCCCACCACACCGTGACGCAGGGCATATGTTGCGCCATAGACCGGCTGTCATATGGTCGCAACTAGCGTGCCCGGCGGGCCACAAAGGCCATCCGGCAAGGGCGTTGGACCCTAGACGTGCCACCGAGCCCTGCAGCATCGTCAGACGGTCACAACTAGGAACTGGCCCGGCTATACGGAGCGAGGTCTCGCATGAAGGTAGCTGTCGTCAAGGAGAACGCTCCGGGTGAGCGACGGGTCGCCCTGGTACCGGAGACGGTGCCCAAGCTGGTGAAGGCCGGCGCTGAGGTGCTGGTCGAGAGCGGAGCCGGGGAGGCGGCGTGGTTCCCCGACAGCGCGTACGCCGAAGCCGGAGCGGTCATCGTCACCGCGGCTGAGCTGTACGCGAAGGCCGACGTTGTCCTCACCGTCACCCGGCCGGCCCAGAAAACCATCCCACGGCTGCGGGCCGGACAGGTCATCGTCGGGATGCTGTCCACGCTGACCAGCCCGGAACTGGCGCGGGACCTGGCCGCGCGCGGCGTCACCGCGGTCAGCCTGGATGGCCTGCCCCGGACCCTGTCCCGGGCACAGCCGATGGACGCGCTGAGCTCCCAGGCCAATGTCGCGGGGTACAGAGCGGTCCTGGTTGCCGCCAACGCGTACGGCCGGTTCTTCCCCCTGCTCATCACCGCGGCCGGGACCGCGCGCCCGGCCAAGCTGCTTGTCCTCGGGGCGGGCGTGGCCGGGCTTCAGGCGATCGGGACCGCGCGCCGCCTGGGCGCGGTGGTCAGCGGGTACGACGTCCGCCCGGCCGCCGCGGCCGACGTGCAGTCGGTCGGCGCCACCTTCATCGAGCTGACATCGGTCGGCCCGGCCGTCGGCGAGGGCGGCTACGCCCGCGCACTGACGCAGGAGGAGCGCGCCGCCCAGCAGGACGAGCTGGCCGGCCACATCGCCCGCCACGATGTCGTCATCACGACAGCGCAGGTGCCGGGGCGGCGGCCGCCGCTGCTGGTGACCGAGGACGCGCTGAAGGCCATGAATCCCGGCTCGGTCATCGTCGACATGGGCTCCAGTGCGCTGGGCGGCAACGTCGCCGGATCGGTCACCGGGGAGACGGTCGTCACCGATGAGGGCGTCACGATCATCGGCGCGGACAATCTGCCGGCCACGGCGCCGACGGCCGCCTCGTCCGCGTACTCCCGGAATATCTCGGCGGTGCTGCTGTCGATGGTGCAGGACGGCGCGCTGGCCATCGACCTGGACGACGAGATCCAGGCCGGTGTGGTCATCACCCACGACGGTAAGGTCGTCCAGCCAGCCACCGCGGCTCTGCTGGAACCCGCGAGCGATGGAGGCACCTGATGTCGACGGCACTGGTAACTGACCTGGCCATCTTCGTGCTGGCCCTGCTGGTCGGTATCGAGGTGATCGGGAAGGTTCCCGCGACCCTGCACACGCCGCTGATGTCGGCGGCCAACTCCATCCATGGCATCGTGCTGGCCGGCGCGCTGCTCATCGGGCTGACCGCCGGAGGCGTCGTCGGCTACCTGCTGGCGTTCGTCGCCTCGTTCTTCGCGGCGGCCAACGTCGTCGGCGGGTACGTCGTGACCGGCCGCATGCTGAAGATGTTCCGGCGCAAGGCGCCCGCCGCTCCCCCTGCCCCGGCCAAGGTCGCGGTCGCGGCCGGGGCGTCCAGCGACACAGGAAACGGCAGGAGGCCGTCATGACGAGCTTTCAGGCCGTCATCCAGCTGGTCTACGTGATCGCCGCGGCGTGCTTCGTCATGGGCCTGCACCTGATGAACTCCCCGGCCACCGCGCGCCGGGGCAACCAGGTGTCCACGGCCGGCATGGTGATAGCCATCGCCGCGACGCTGGTCCTGCTGATCCACGACGGCACGGTCAAGCCGATCGGCTGGGCCTTGCTGATCGTCGGCACCCTGCTCGGCTCGGCTGTCGGCCTGTACTCGGCGCGCACGGTGAAGATGACCGCCATGCCGCAGCTGGTGTCCATGTTCAACGCGGTCGGCGGCGGTGCCGCCGCGCTGGTCGGGGCCTACGACTACATCCACACCGAGCCCCTGGCGGGCGGCGTGCTCGGCACCACCACGGTGGCGACGCTGCTCGACGTGATCATCGGTAGCGTGACCTTCTCCGGCTCGCTCATCGCGGCGGGCAAACTGCAGGGCGTGATTGGCGGGCAGCCGATCATCTTTCGCGGCAGCCGGCTGGTCAACATCGTGCTGGGCGTGGTCATGGTCGGCGCGGCGGTGTTCATGCTCACCACCGCCAGCCTGCCCGCCCTACTGGTGATCGCCCTGGCCGCGCTGGTGTTCGGGGTGCTGATGGTCCTGCCGATCGGCGGTGCGGACATGCCAGTCGTCATCTCCCTGCTGAACGCGTTCACCGGCACCGCGGTCGCGATGGCCGGCATCGTCATCAATAACTGGGCCCTGATCGTGGCGGGCGCGCTGGTGGGCGCGTCCGGCGGGATCCTCACCAAGCTGATGGCGGACGCGATGAACCGGTCGCTGGCCAACATCATCATCGGCGGGTTCGGCACCGGGGACACCGCCTCCGTGGTCGCCGGGCCGGGCGGCGACGCCCAGGTCCGGTCGATCCAGGCCGACGACGCGGCCATCCAGCTCGCCTACGCCAGCAAGGTCATCATCGTGCCCGGCTACGGCCTGGCCGCCGCGCAGGCCCAGCACGCGGTGGCGGAACTGGCCAATGTGCTGGAGGCGCGCGGGGTCGAGGTGAGCTACGCGATCCACCCCGTCGCGGGGCGGATGCCCGGGCACATGAACGTGCTGCTGGCCGAGGCGAACGTGCCCTATCCGCAGCTCAAGGAGATGGACGAGATCAACCCGGAGTTTCCGCGGGCGGACGTGGCGCTGGTCATCGGGGCCAACGACGTCACCAACCCAGCCGCCCGGCGCCCCGGCTCGGCCATCTCCGGGATGCCCATCCTCGACGTCGACAAGGCCAAAAGCATCATCGTGGTCAAGCGCTCCATGGGCCACGGTTACGCGGGCATCGACAACGAGCTCTACGCCGACCCCAAGACCAGCATGTACTTTGCCGACGGCAAGACCGCGATCACCGAAATGACCGCCGCCGTCAAGACGCTCGTCGCATAACCTGCGGTGGGTGGCCATTAACCGGCGGGTGATGGGCTCGCGGCCGTGGGGCTGATGGGGACGCGGGGCCGCCTGGATGGGCGGGACCTTGAGCCGGATCGTCTTTTCACCGAAGGTCTGCTGCTCGCCGTGGTGAAAGAAATCCAGCGGTTCGCCCTCGAGCAGGTCATAGGTGGCCTCGTGGCGGGTCACCGTGACCCGCAACAGCCGCCCGCGGAACCGCATGTGGAAGGTCAGCCGCGTGATGCCGTTCGGCAGGCGCGGGCTGAAGGCCAGCGTGTCCTGCACGTGCCGCATGCCGCCGAATCCGGCCACGAGCGCTATCCACGCCCCGGCCAGCGAGGCCATATGCATGCCGTCGCGGGTATTGCGCTCCACGTCCCGCAGGTCCATGAGCGCCGCCTCGGCGAGGTATTCATGGGCCAGCTCGAGCTGCCCGACCTCCGCCGCGACCACCGCCTGCGTGCACGCCGACAACGACGAGTCGCGTACGGTCAGCGGCTCGTAATAGGCGAAGTCACGCTCCTTCTGTTCGGCGGTAAACGCATCGCCGCACATCTGTATGGCCAGCACAAGATCGGCCTGCTTGACGACCTGCTTCCGGTACAGGTCGAAGTAGGGGTAGTGCAGGAGCAGCGGGTAGTTCTCCTCCGGGGTGTGCTGGAAGTCCCAGACCGCGTGCTGGGTGAAGCCCTCGTGCTGGGGATGCACGCCCAGGCGCTCGTCATAGGGAATCAGCATGGCGCTCGCCGCGTCCCGCCACTCGGCCGCCTCTTCGTTGGTCACCCCGAAGTCCCGCGCGAGGTCCTCGTACCTTTCCACCACGTCAGCGGCGGCCGCCATGTTTCGCTGGGCCATCAGGTTGGTGAAAATGTTGTTGTCTTTCACCGCGCTGTACTCGTCGGGCCCGGTCACGCCGTCGATGCGGAACCGGCCCTCGGCGTCGTGATGGCCGATGCTCCGCCACAGCCGGGCCGTCTCCACCAGCAGCTCGACTCCGACTTCGCGCTCGAACTTCTCGTCCCCGGTGGCGTGGATGTAGTTGATGACCGCGTCCGCGATGTCCGCGTTGATGTGAAACGCGGCGGTGCCAGCCGGCCAGTACCCGGAGCACTCCTGGCCGTCGATGGTCCGCCACGGGAACGCCGCGCCCCGCAGTCCCAGGTCGGCGGCGCGTTCGCGGGCCATGGGCAGGACCGAATGACGCCAGCGCAGGACGTCGGCGGCGGCCGCCGGCTGCGTGTAGGTCAGCACCGGCAGGACGAACGTCTCGGTGTCCCAGAACGTGTGCCCGTCGTAGCCGGGGCCGGTCAGCCCCTTCGCCGCGATGGGGCGCACCTCGGCGCGGGCGCCCGACTGCAGGACCTGGAACAGCGCGAACCGCACCGCCTGCTGGATCTCCGGGTCGCCGGTGACCTCCACGTCGGCGCCGGCCCAGAAGGCGTCGAGGAAGGTCCGCTGCTCGGCGAGCAGCTGATCCCATCCGGTGAGCCGGGCCAGCGCCATGGCGGCCGCGACCTGATCGTGCACGGCGGGCCGGGAGCGGGTGGATGACCAGCCGTATCCAACGAACTTGATGATCTGCAGCTTCTCGCCGAGCGGAACCTCCGCCGCGACCGTGGCCCGGCCGACGTCCGGGTACGCCTCGCTGTGCACGGCCATCCGCGCCGGGCCCTGCACCTCATGGATCATCCCGGCCGCCATGCGCAGGCCGCTGACCCGGGTACTGTGCACGAGAATGGCGCGGCACTGCCCGTCGTTGTCGGCCACATACTCCTCGCTGACCAGCGGGGAGTTCAGCGCGGCGGCCGCGCGCGGGTCCCGGCCCGCGTCCGGCAGTTGCTCGTTGGCCACGATCTCGGACTGCGCGACGAGCCGGACCGTGCCCTCCACCGGCTCGACCGTGTAGTTGATCGCCGCGATGGCCCGCTGCGTCAGCGAGACCATTCGCACCGAGGTGACCCGCACCCTTGATCCGGCCGGGGACGTCCAGTCCACGCGCCGGGTCAGCGTCCCGGCCCGCAGGTCGAGCACGCGCTCGTGCGCGTTGAGAGTGCCGTAGCGGATGTCGAACGGCTCGTCGTCGACGAGCAGCCGGATCAGCTTGCCGTTGGTGACGTTGATGGCCGTCTGGCCGGACTCGGGGTAGCCGTAGCCGGCCTCGGCGTACGGCAGCGGGCGCTGCTCGAAGAAGGAGTTCAGGTAGGTGCCCGGCAGCCCGTGCGGTTCCCCCTCGTCGAGGTTGCCGCGCAGCCCGATGTGGCCATTGGAAAGGGCGAAGACGGACTCGCTCTGCGCGAGCAGGTCCATGTTGAGCCCGGATTCCCGTAGGCTCCACGGCTCGACCCCGTACGCAGCCTGCTTGATCATGTCATCGCCCTTCAGCTCCAGTCGGCAGCGTTGCTCGCCCGGCTCAATCGAGGAGTTCCGCCACGTCCTTCACGACGATGTCGGCACCGTGTTTGCGCAGCTCCTCGGCCTGACCAACCCGGTCCACCCCGACGACGAGCGCGAAGTGCCCCGCGTGCCCGGCCGCAACACCCGACTGCGCGTCCTCGAACACCACGGCCTGGGCCGGTGTCACCCCCAGGTCGTGGGCGGCGGCCAGGAAGGTGTCCGGGGCGGGTTTGCCCGCCAGCTGACGCTGCTTGGCCACGATGCCGTCGACCCGCGTGTCGAACAGGTCAGCGATACCGGCCGCGTTGAGCACGTCGACGGTATTGGCGCTGGAGGAGACGATGGCGGTACGCAGGCCGGCTGCGCGCACGGCCTTGATGTACCGGATGGTGCCGTCGTAGACCTTCACCCCATCGGTGCGGATCTTCTCGACGACGAGGTTGTTCTTCTCGTTACTCAGGCCCTGGATGGTGGCCGTGCCCGGCTTGTCGTCGGGGCTGCCCTCCGGGAGGCTGATGCCGCGCGACTGCAGGAAGGACCGCGTGCCGTCCAGCCGTGGCCTGCCGTCGACGTATTGGTCGTAATCGCGGGCGGAGTCGAACGGCACGAACTTCCCGCCCGTCTCCTCCGCTCGCTGGCGCAGGAAGTTGTCGAACATCTCCTTCCACGCCGCGGCGTGGACGAGCGCTGTCTGCGTGACGACGCCATCCATGTCGAAAAGGCAGGCCAGTGTCCCCGCCGGGAGTCCAAACATGTTGTCCGACCTTCGCTGCTCGCAGTGCCGCCTCGTCGTCGCGCAGGTGCCAGGAGCCGCGCCGGCCGACGCCAGTCAGGCTGCCTTCCGGCTATGGGCCGGGTGGCAGACAGCCCCGACCGCCCGGGCGTGCTTATCGTAGCCGCCAAACCTCAGCGCAGCGATGGAGAGCGGCTCTCTGGTGTGCGCGTTCACGGGGGGCGGAGGGCTCCCGGCCACCGGGCCGGCCCGGCCGGTTCAGGCTTGTTCGGGCGTGCCCGGCAGAGGCGGGAGGTTACCTTCCTCGTCGAGGTCGAACTCGCCGTCCTTGACGCCGAGCACGAACGCGTCCCATTCGGCCTCGGTGAAGTAGAGCTTGGGGCCGTCAGGGTCACCCGAGTTTCGCATCACGTAGAGCTTGCCCTCACCGGCTTTGTGAGGGGCAGCGGAGGTGTCGGTGGTGATGATGACCTCGACGCCGCCTTCCTCGTCATCGCCCGGCACGCTCTCGTACGGCACGTGGCCAGAGGATTCCATCCGCGGGCACCCGTACTTCCTGGTCTCGGCACTGCGCTTTCGGTCGCAGCGGCATGGTCGGTGGGCTGGGAAGATAAGAAGGCCGCGCACCCAGGGGCGCGCGACCTTTAGTGGTAGCCCCGACCGGAGTCGAACCGGCGTTACCGCCTTGAGAGGGCGGCGTCCTAGGCCACTAGACGACGGGGCCATGGCTGACCGTGAAACATATCGGTCGCTCGAAGGCTAGCGCAGAGCCCGAACCACGGCAAACGGAAGCTAGCGGTTGCCGGCGGCCACCGGGCCCTCGCCAACCCTCGTCGGGCCCTCGTCAGCCCTCACCAGGGCTTCCCTGAACGCGATCTTTCCAGAAATCTGGATTTCACCGAGAGAGTCCGGCTATTGCGTATATCAGCCCCGTAATGGGGAATCAAGCCGCCATGGTTACATTCATTATCGTTCTTCTGGTCATCGGGCTCATCGCCGGATTGATCGCGCGGCTACTCGTCCCCGGTCGTGACCCCCTCGGCCTCATCGGGACCATCATTCTCGGGGTGGTCGGCTCCTTCGTGGGTGGCTTCGTCGAGAACTTGATCCAGTACCACTCGGTGTCCGTCAATTCGTTCCACACCACCGGCATCATCGGTTCCATCATCGGCGCCGTCATCCTCTTGGTCCTGCTGCGTCTCACGGGCCACGAGCGCGGCCGCGGCCGCCGCCGGTAGGCCGCCCCGGGAACGGGCCGGCCCGCGGCGAGGCCACCACCCCTGTCCAGCCCCGGGCCGGCCGCACGTCCCTCCCCTGAGCACCTCTCGCAGGTGCCCCCGGAGTTCCCCGCCCTCGCAACCCCCCCAGCGAGGGCGGGGATCCTTTTGGCCCAGCCAGGTATCCCTGGATGCATGCCTATTCCGGGGTAATGGCGAAGGTAGACGATGGGCCGATGAGGACACCGTGACGTATGAGGCGCCGGCGCAGGGGCACCCTTTGTACGCGTTGGTGCCATCGCGTACATCCCACTACACGCTTGGTGCCATCGCGTACAAAGCCCCGCCCGGTAACGTGCGGGAGCGGGGCTTCTGGCCCCCGAATCCCCCGGGGTTCCCGCAGTCCCAGGGCTCCCGCAGTCCCGGGGTTCCCGCAGAACCGGGGTTCCCGCAGAACCGGAAATCCAGAGAAAGCAGGCCAAACGAACAAAACCCGGCGCACCAGAGCGTGCCGCCGGGGGGCTCCAGGGGGTCGTCCCCCCCGGACCAGCACTGCGGGCATTCCGCGAAGTTGGCCAACGGCCAACGAGCATGAAAAGCCGCCTCGGCTGGGGTACCAGGACTCGAACCTAGACTAACGGGGCCAGAACCCGTCGGGCTGCCAATTACCCCATACCCCATCGCTGCGACCCCGGAGAGCCGCTCGCGCCCACGCAGTCTAGCCCAGAACCGGGTCCGCCGCGAACGCGACTCCGGCTCGTTTCCATGGTCGCTCGCGAGCGCGCCCGCGACCCGCGCCGGGCCGCTTTACTGGTCACCCGCCCGTTCACCAGGTCGCCCGTTCACTGGCCCGCCAGTTCACCCTG
>Ga0209839_10001042_pt1 | contig 14247 bp, 11 predicted proteins | sample OrgsoiDNA2013050_FD_185800 | JGI IMG/M metagenome (GOLD analysis project Ga0209839, IMG submission 185800) | Permafrost soil microbial communities from the Arctic, to analyse light accelerated degradation of dissolved organic matter (DOM) -... | ecosystem: Environmental > Terrestrial > Soil >... | reverse complement strand
GCAATCGCCGCCCAGGCCCGTCCGGTGAGGAGAAACGCACATGGCAAACAACACTGGCGCCCAGGAGGCTCGTGCTGTAGCCGAGGCCGCGCGTGAGAAGGACTGGACACTGCCCAGCTTCGGCAAGGGCCTGTTCCTCGGCGACATACGCCTCGACCTCATCTACCCGCAGCCCAGGCTGCCCGACGACGCGATCGCCAAGGGCGAGAAGTTTCTCGCCACCTTGCGTGACTTCCTGCAGGAAAACGTCGATCCGCAGGTCATCGAGCGGGACAGCCGGATACCGGACGAGGTGATCGACGGCCTCAAGAAGATCGGCGCTCTGGGCATGAAAATACCGGAGCGCTACGGCGGTCTGGGCCTGTCGCAGGTGTACTACGACCGGGCCATGATTATCTTGGGTATCTGGCACGCAAGCCTGGCCATCCTGATGTCCGCGCACCAGTCGATCGGCTTGGCGCAGCCGCTGCTGAACCACGGTTCCGATGAGCAGAAGGAATACTGGCTGCCCAGGGTGTGCACACACCTGTCTGCGTTCGCGCTCACCGAGCCCGGCGTCGGGTCTGACCCGGCGAAAATGACGAGTACCGCCGTGCCAGCCGAGGACGGCTCCGGGTACCGCATCAACGGCCGCAAGCTGTGGACGACCAACGGCACCGTGGCCGACGTCATGGTCGTGGTGGCGAAGGTGCCACGCGGCGAGGGCCACAAGGGCGGGATCACCGCGTTCATCGTGCCACGGGAATCCGAGGGGGTCGTCACCGAGGCGCGCAACGAGTTCATGGGCGTGCACGGCATTGAGAACTCGCTCACCCGCTTCACCGATGTGTTCGTACCCAAAGAAAACGTCATCGGCCGCGAAGGGCTCGGGCTGAGGGTAGCGCTGAGCACGCTCAACACCGGGCGGATGGCCATGGCGGCGCAGAGTACCGGGGTGGCAAAGTGGGCCACCAGGGTGGCCAGGGAGTTCGCTAGCGCGCGCGTCCAGTGGGGAAAGCCGATCGGCCAGCACGACGAGGTGGCGCAACGGATCGGGTTCATCGCCGCCACCGCGTTCGGGCTGGAAGCCATGCTTGACGTGACCAGCCGACTGGCCGACGAGAAGCGCAACGACGTGCGCATCGAGGCAGGGCTGGCGAAGCTGTACAGTACCGAGATGGCCTGGCTGGTGGCCGACGACCTGATGCAGGTGTGTGGCGGGCGGGGCTATGAGACGGCCGCATCGCTGAAAGCGCGCGGGGTCCGCGGCGTTCCGGTTGAGCAGACCCTGCGCGACTGCCGCGCCAACCGCATCATCGAGGGCTCCTCCGAAATCATGCACCTGGCGATCGCCCGAGAAGCGGTGGACCAGCACCTAAGCGTGGCCGGCGATCTCATCGAGGACGTACCACTGGCGGACAAGGCGAAGGTACTGGGGCGGGCGGCACAGTTCTACGGGCAGTGGTACCCGAAACTGGCCGTGGGCGCGGGACAAAACCCGACCTCTTACCAGGAGTTCGGGACGCTTGCCAAGCACCTACGCTACGCCGAGCGCGCCAGCCGCAAGCTGGCCCGCTCCACCTTCTACTGCATGGCCAGATGGCGAGGGAAGACGGAGGAGCACGGCGCGTTCCTCGGGCGGATCGTGGACATCGGCTCGGAACTGTTCGCCATCTGCGCCGCGGTGGTCTACGCCCGTACCAGGGCAGCCGAGCAGCCGGAGCAGGCGGCGGCTACCCAGGAGCTGGCGGACGCGTTCTGCGAGCAGAGCGAGCAGCGCGTGGAGCGGCTGTTCCACAGCCTGTGGCACAACACCGACAGTGGCACGTATGCCCTGGCGCAAGACGTGCTCAGCGGCCGTCACACCTGGCTGGAGGAGGGGTTCGTCGACCCGTCCGGCGAGGGTCCGATGGTGCCAGAATGATGTAGGCCAGCGGTACGCATCCGCTGGTGCCGCTGGCCCGCGCTGTTGCAGTCGTCTGTCGTTTGCAGTCGTCTGTCGCTGCCCTCGTCCACCGCGAGGTTGCCGGACGACTCCAGTTCCCAATTGCCCGGCCCCTAGCAAATAGCTAGGCCTAGTGTCCCGGTCCGCCGCTCCCCGCGGCCCCTGGGTCAGCATCCCCGGCGGGCAGTCGGGCCAGGAGAAGGGAGCGGCGGCCCGGCTGGCCGCCCAGCTCGGCGCAGTTCACGGTTTTCCCGCTCCAGTTCCGCGATCCGCTGCGCATCCGGCGTCGTCGTTCCCGGGCGCTTTCCCGAATCGATTTCCGCCTGCCGTACCCAGGTGCGCAAGGTCTCGCGTCCCACCCGGGCGATCCAATGGAGCTTTGCCGCTGCCCTTGCTCGCTGACCTTCAGGCGATCGCCGTGGTAGTTGCCATATCCGCGGTCTGCAGACCCCGGATCGTGACCAGGTTGTCGGCCAGGACCTGTGCCCGGCCCAGACCCTGCCCGTGCGTGGCCTGTTCCACGGTGGGATGAACGGAGAAGACATCCATCAGTCCGGTGACCGTAAGGACCTTGCGCACCATATGCTGCGGGGCTGCGAGCGGCAGGTCACCGCCGCTCGCCCGGACCCGCCGCAAGACACCCACCAGCACCCCCAGGCCGCTGCAGTCGATGAAGTCCAGGCCCTCCAGGTCCACGATGATCCACGGCCCGTACACCGCCACAGCCGTCGTCAGATGCGCCGCCACGCAAGGGACGTCGGCCACGTCAAGCTGTCCGCGCAAGGTGACGACCGGGCGGCCGTTCAGTTCGTACGTGCTCAGATTCACGTTGAACATGGGCCTTCCCTCCTTATCCAGCAGCCAGGCGGGGTCGATCCAGCGGCTCATCCACTGGCATTCCACCATGGGCTGCACGTCCCGCAACCGGCTGGCGACAGCTTGCTGGGACGCAGCCGGCTGCGGTCCGAGTAGTACAGGTTTTCGACTTCGCTGACGGGCAGCGCCAGGATGCCGCGCGCATGCAGGGAGGATTTCTCGTCTTCGGTGCGCCAGTCGCCATCGGCGACTCCGCGCGCGTTCAGCCAATGGTGTGACTGGCTCGTGCGGAGGCCGGTCACGGCGCGGATCACCTGGTCGCAGCCGCCGGTCGGGAAGAGTGTCCAGTTCGGAAACAGCAGCCTGTACAACCGGAGGTCCAGGCTGTGCGTCTCGCCTTCGATGAACAGTAGTTCGCGGCGGCCGCCGAGGATGGCCAGGCGGGCGCTCTCAGGAATCTCAGCTGATGCGTCGACCGGAAACAGTTCCCAGCCGTCCGCTCCCTGGCCCGTCCAGGTGCACCTCGTGAGCGAGCAGATCTGGCCGGCCCCTCCGCCAAGCGCGGCAGCAAGCTCAAGGTCGTGCGTCAGGACCACGAAGTGAGAATCTGGCCGATCCGCGATGATCGCCTCGACGAGTCCGGCCGAAATCGAGCGATGCAGGTGGCGTTCGGGCTCGTCGATGATGTAGACGGATCCCGTGGGAGTGGTCAGCACCTCGCCAGCCAGAAGCAAGGCGCTCTTCTCGCCGTCCGACATCTGAAAGATCGGATACTCGGTTCCACTCGTGCTGTTGACAGCGTTAAGTGTCTGCGCGTCGGTCAACATCAGCTCGATCACAAGCCCTGCCGCTCGAAAGATCGCGTTGAGCCGATCCAGCAACGGAGGCCTGAACTGCGCCTCGACCTCTTGATGCGACGCGCCAGTGCGGTACACCTTGAGCATCTGCGCATTCTCGTGGTTCACCCTGGCCAGGATGTCGAACAGGACGAGACTGGCGCGCTGCCCATCCGCGTGATCCAGGTATCGCGATTCGTGCTGGCGGCTCCACGCGATCACGTTGCCGCGCGTCTGCTCACGTTGCGCTGATGTGATCTCGGGCCCGGCGTGCTGAAACCACAGCTTGCGGTGCGCGATGAGCCGCCTTATCCCGGAGAAGCCGCCGCTGTTCTGCTCCATCCAGAGGCCGAGCGCCGACTTCCCCGACCCGTTCGCGCCGACGACAGTAGTGCTACGACCTGCTCTGGCCACGATGTGAACAGGGGCATACGCGCCAGCTCCGGGAACGTCCCAGCGGCACAGGACCCCTTCCTCCGCTGCACCGTCCGGTCCCGGCTCAGTCACGGGCGGAATCGTAGTGGCGACTCGCACCGAACCTGTTCGCTTGGCCTAGAAGGCAGGCCACGACGGTAACTGACAAGGTCAAGCCCAGGGCCACCCGGGCGGCACTCTCAGATGCCGCCCGGACTCGGAAACTGTGCCCGCAGGGTGCGCTGATAAGAACTGGCCCGGTGCCGTGGGCTCGCGGGCCGCGGCGGTCACTGGCGCGGCGCGGGGCCGGGCGGGCCGCCCTGGGCTCGGCTGCTGCCGTGTCCGGCGTGCGCGGCCGGGGACGAGTGCGGCGGCGCTCGTGCCGGTCGGCCGGTGGCCTTATGGTCCTTGGTGCGTGTCTTTGCCCGGCTGGCGCGGCCGGGTCACGGGCCGCGCCAGCGTTATAGCTCGGCCTTCCACTCGATCACCAGCCGATGGCCCGCCCGCCCTGGGTAGGGATTGTGTTGCTTCCCTATGTGCGGCAAAGCCGCCCCACCTAGCCGGTCGCTGCGGGCTCAGCTGTTTGGGTCGCGGACGTAGGTGCCCCGGCCCTGGACACTGACGATGAGCCCGCGCTCGCGCAGCTCCGCCATGGCCCGCCGGATGGTCAGGTAGGCCACGCCCCATTCGGCGGCCATGGCCCGTTCGGCCGGCAGCCGGTGACCGGCCTGCCACGTGCCGTCCTCGATATGCACCGTGACGTATCTGACGATCTGCACGTAGATCGGAATCGGGCCCTCGTGCACGATGTCGGGGCCGTGATCATCCACGAAACCAACCGTAGGGCACCGCTGACCTGCGATTACACACGTAATGCTTTACACGCGCATGTATTGCTATCTAAGGTAGGGACAGGCTAGACAGTGCGTGATCGTCCAGGCCGTCCCGGTCACCGCTGGGAGGGTCACCGGCTGGGACGGTCACCGCTACGGCCGTCACCGTTGGGACGGTCACCGCTAGGGCCGCCACCGCTAGGGCCGTCACCGCCTGGCCGGACAGGGCTTTGCCCCTTGCACAGATTGGTCGTGCCCACATGGCATTAACAGTTCAGCCCACCAGATCAGAAGGAAACGCGAACTGATGGACCGGCAGCTGCGTGTGTTCAGCAACATCGAGGCGCTCCAGGCTGATTTCCCCGGCTTCGTGATCTGGGGGGAGAGGTGCGGGGCCGCTACGCCTACGTCGCCCAGGCGCTGGACGGCGGGACGAATCCCCGGGTGGTGACTTCCGCGAGCCTGGAACGGCTGCGGGCTCAGCTGGAGGAGCCCCTGGCGGCGTCCGACCCCGCCCAGCCGAACGTCGCCCGCATCTACGACTACCTGCTCGGGGGGAGCACGAACTTCGCCGCCGACCGGGATGAGGCGGCCAGGCTGCTGGCCGCGGACCCGCGGCTGCCGGAGCTGGCCCGGCAGAACCGGGCGTTCCTGGCCCGCGCGGTCACGCACGTGGCCCGCCAGGGTGTCGCCCAGTTCATCGACGTCGGCGCCGGCCTGCCCACCAGCCCGAGTACGCATGAGGCCGCCGGCGCGGTGCTGCCGGGGGCCCGGGTCGCCTACGTGGACCACGACCCGGTGGTGATCGCGCACACGCGCGGCCTCATGCCGCTCAGCGCCCGCGTCGTCGCCCTGCCCGGCGACCTGCGGGATCCGGGGGCGCTCCTGCGGGATCCGGCGCTGACCGGCCTCATCGATCTGACCAAGCCCGTGTGCGTGCTGCTGGTCGCGGTCCTGCACTTCCTGGACGCGTCCACCGCCAGGCGGGTCACGGCGGCGTTCACCGGGGCCATGGTGCCGGGCAGCTATCTGGTCCTGTCCGTCGGCCAGGCCGCGGCCGAAAACGCTACCAGCCTTTACCGGGCCTACACGGCGGCCCGGCTCCACCACCACCGCCGGGCCGACATCGAGGGCTTCTTCGAGGGCCTGGACCTGCTGTCTCCCGGCCTCACCGACGCGCGCACCTGGCCCCGCCCCGCCGGCCCGGGGGATATCGATCCGGGCGCCACCGCGGGGGAGGCCACCGTGCTGTGCGGCGTCGGCCGCAAGCCGGTCAGATGGGAACCGACAGCGACAGCCCGAAGCGCCCCTGCGGGTCAGTCCACCACTCCTGCATCGTGAACCCCGCCGCGTCCAGCTCGGCGGTCACCCGGTCCCGGCGGAACTTGGCCGACACCTCGGTGCGCATCTCCTCACCGGCCGCGAACCGGGCGGTCAGCTCGATGGCGGGCAGGTGCACGGTCTGCGCCGTGGCCGCGCGCAGCCGCATCTCGATCCACTCCCGCTCCGGGTCCCAGGCGGCCACGTGCTCGAACGCGTCCAGGTCGAAGTCCGCGCTCAGCTCGGTGTTCAGCACGGACAGCACGTTCTTGTTGAAGGCGGCGGTGACCCCGGCCGCGTCGTCGTACGCGGCGAGCAGGACCGCGGGGTCCTTGACCAGGTCGGTACCCAGCAGCAGGCTGTCGCCCTCGCCCAGGGCCGCGCGGATCCGGGCCAGGAACGCGGCCCGCTGGCCCGGCAGCAGGTTGCCGATCGTGCTGCCCAGGAACGCGACCAGCCGCCGGCCCTTCGCGCCCGGCGCCCCGCCCCGTGATCCGGGTGCAGGCAGGCCGAGCTCCTGCTCGAAGTCCGACACCACCGCGCGTACCTCCAGTCCCGGGTACTCGGTGAGCAGGGCGATGGCCGCGGCCACCAGCGCCGGCTCGCTCACGTCGACCGGTACGTACGTGCGCAGCGTCCGGGCCGCCCGCAGCGCGTCGATCAGCAGCCGTGTCTTTTCCGACGACCCCGAGCCCAGCTCGACCAGCGTGCCCGCCCCGCTGAGCGCGGCGATCTGGCCGGCCGCGGACTGCAGGATCTCCCGCTCAGCCCGGGTGGGGTAGTACTCGGGCAGGCCGGTGATCTTCTCGAACAGCTCGCTGCCGGCTGCGTCGTAGAACCACTTGGGCGGCAGCGACTTCGGCGTGCTGGTCAGGCCGGCCCGCGCGTCGGCGCGCAGCGCACCAGCGAGGAAGTCAGCGGGCAGGCGCCGCTCGACGTGCAGGGAGGTCGTCGTTGACCGGCGGTTCGTCATTGGCTGATGGTCCTTCCGTTGGGACTGGCGGTGGCCGCCATGCCTTCGGGGAAACTGCCGTGCCGGACTCGTTCGGCGTCGTCGGCGTCGACCTCGGGGGGAGTGGGCAGCGACTGGACGCGGACCCCGGCCGGGCTGGCGGTCAGCAGTGAGCGATCCGGCACCTCGACCCAGCCGGGATCGTCATCGGCCGGCTCGGACGCCACCAGCACGCTGTCCCCGCCGCTGCCGTTGCGGCCGCTGTCGCTCCGCCGGTACCAGAGTGTGTGGCCGGCCGCCGTCGCGGCGATGACCTGGCCGTCGGTCAGCAGGAAGTTGAACCGGCCCGTCACCCGCTCGTCGTCGAGCAGGCCGATCACCGCGGCCAGCGCCTCGTCCGGCGCGGCGCCCCGGCGGAGCTGCTTCAGCGTGAGCGCCCACAGCAGCGCCGAATCGACCCGCGCGTCCAGGTCGAGCAGCTCCAGCGGGGTGAGCGTGGCCGCCAGCCCGCCCGCGGTGCCGGGCCAGCCCACCAGCGCGCCGTTGTGGCTGAACAGCCAGTGGTCCGCGCCGTACGGCGAGCAGGCCGACGCGCCCGGCTCGGTGCCCGCGCTCGCGTCACGGACAGCGGCCAGCAGCGCCCCGCTGCGCGTCACCCGGGTGAGGTCGGCGAACGAGGGGTCAGCCCAGATCGGCCCCGCCTGCCGGTAACGGGCCGGGACCGGATCCCCGTCGGCGTACCAGCCGACGCCGAACCCGTCCACGTTCATCGTCCCGCTGTTTCGCATCATCCGTGGCGCCCACGCCTGCCGGTACAGCCCGTAGGGCGGGTCGATGATCGCCTTCCGCAGCGTGATGGACGGCCCCAGGTAAGCCAGGTGCCGGCACATCAGGCGGTCTCCGGGGCGGCCGAGCGGGCGGTGCGGAAACCGGCGAAGATCTGGCGGCGGATCGGGTAGTCCCAATTCCGGAACGTGCCGCGGCAGGCTACCGTGCTGACCGCGAACGACCCTCCCCGCAGCACCTTGTACTCGGGGCCGAAGAACACTTCGGAGTACTCGCGGTAGGGCCAGGCCCGGAACCCGGGATAGGGCAGGAAGTCGCTGGAGGTCCACTCCCAGACGTCGCCGATCAGCTGGCGGGCGCCGCATGGGGCCGCGCCGTCCGGGTAGGAGCCGGCCGGGGCGGGCCGGAGGTGCCGCTGGCCCAGGTTGGCCCGCTCGGCCGTGGGCGCGTCGTCACCCCACGGGAACCGGCGCGAGCGCCCGCTGGCCGGGTCAAACCGCGCCGCCTTCTCCCACTCGGCCTCGGTGGGCAGCCGCCGCCCTGCCCAGCGGGCGTAGGCGTCCGCCTCGTACCAGCAGACGTGCAGCACCGGCTCGGCGGGCGCTACCGGCTCGATGACGCCGAAGGCGGTGCGGACCCACTCGCCGCCCTCCCGCCGCCAGGCCATCGGGGCGGCCAGCCCGGTCCGCTGCCGGTGGTCCCAGCCGGCCGGCGTCCACCACCGCGGGTGGTCGTAGCCGCCGTCGGCGATGAACGCCTGGAACGCGGCGTTGGTGACCGGTGTGGTGTCGATGAAGAACGGCGGCACGTGCACCTGGTGCGCCGGCCGCTCGTTGTCCAGCGCCCAGGGCTCGCTGCTGGTGCCCATCGTGAACGGGCCGCCGGCCACGGCGACTTCGGCGGGCAGGCTGATCGCGTCGGCCGCCGCAGCCGCGGGCGGTGCCGCGGTGAGGACGGGCGCCCCCCCGCGCAGCTGATGGGTGATCAGCATGGTCTCGTCGTGCTGCTGCTCGTGCTGTACGACCATGCCGAACGCGAAGCCGCCGGTGGCCAGCGGCGTGCCGGTGAACCGTGCCCCGGCCAGTACGCCGAGCACCCGGCCGCGGACGTCGGCCGCATATGTGCGCGCCTCGCCCGGCGAGAGCAGCGGCAGCGACGGCCGCTCCGAGCGCGGGTGCTCGAAGGCGTCGTAGAGCGGGTCGATCTCCGGGTGGATCGGGTCCTGGCCGCCGACCGTCCGCAGCAGCCACATCTCTTCCTGATTGGCGATGTGCGCGAGGTCCCACACCAACGGCGACATCAGCGGCGAGTGCTGCCGGATCAGGTCGGGCTCGTCCACGCAGTCGGTGAGCCCGGAAGTCCGGTCCCGGGCTGCGATGAGGGCAACGGCGATCTCCGTGCGCAGGGTGTCGGTCTCCGTGCGCAGGGTGTCAGTCTCCGTGCGCAGGGTTTCGGTTCCTTCGGCTGACGTATCGCGGTCGCTCACTGCATCCCCTCGAGTTGGTCGTCGGCTGGGCATCGGCTTCTGAGCACGTACCGTTCGGCGAACTCGGCGACCCGGCGGCGGATCTCCGCGGGCATCCCGGCGCGGCCGAGCGCCGCGTCGGCCGCCTCGAAGCACTGCTGGCTGGCCCGGGCGAGGACCGGATCGGCCGGGCCATCCCGCGCTGCCCGCAGCCATGGGTTCCCACTTGGCGCCGGGTTACCCGCGCGGTGACCGTTGTGGCCGCTGTTGCCCGCCCCGGTGCTGGCGCCGGGCCGGCCGTCGTTCCTGGATCTTCCCTGGTCGAACGGGCCGAACGGGCCGAACAGGCCGGACTGCGGGGTGGTACCCGCTGCGCCGTCTCCCGGGTGCGCCCACAGGGGCTCGGTGGCGGCCATGGCGGTATCGGCGGCGGACGGATCCTCCAGCAGTGCCCAGGCCACCGCGGCCGGGACGATCCAGCCGTCTCCGCACTGCGCGTCGATCATCCGCAGCTCCAGATGGCCGCGCGGGCGCACCGGCGGGAACAGCGTGGACAGGTGATAGGTGAGATCGTCGATCGTGGGCGGCCGCTCACGGCCCAGTTCGCCGCGCAGCCAGCCGCGGAAGGTGAGCCCGCGCGGCGCGACCCAGGACGGCCCGCCGTCCCGGCGGATCAGCATGAGCTCAGCGTCCAGCGCGTAGGTCGCGTAGGCATCGCGCGGGTCGCCGTCGTCGGGCGGGGGGAGGGTGCGGCCTGGGTCGAGGTGAGCCCAGACCTGCTGACGGGTCGACCGCCAGCCCGAGGGGCGTCCCTGCCGCAGCGGCGAGTTGGCGAACGCGGCCACCAGCACCGGGCCGATGTGGTGAGCGAGGCGCCAGCGCCAGCGGTAGCCGCCCTTGACCGTGGTTTCCTGTCCGGCATCCAGGCAGACCTGCACCGATGCGGTGTTGCCCATCATCTCGCGGCCCCAGGGGCCGGTGCGGTCGAAGAACTCTTCCATGGCCGCGTAGCGCGGCAGGTCCAGTACGCGGAGAGGCCGGCGGACCGGGTCGTAGCCGTAGCCCTGCAGGGTCAGGCCCGCACGCCCGACGGTCTCGCGCAGGGTGGTCATCTCGCGGCGGACGGCCGTCACGCACTCGCCGAGGCTGTCGGCGGGGGCGGAGCTTAGTTCCAGCTGGCCACCGGGCTCCGTGGTGAGCATGCTTCCGGAGGGCAGCGCGGCCGGGCAGGGAAGGACGGCCGGGGCGGTGAGATCGGCGACGGCCGAGAAGATGCGCTCCGCCGGGACGGGCAGCGCGGGATCACGGATATCGCGGACCAGCCACTCGAGTTCGACACCGACCCGGTGCGGCGGGCCGGTCTTGAAGCAGATGCCGTGGACGTGCGCCTCGGCATCCACCTCGGTGAGCCTGCTCTCGGCCGGCGGCCCGTCCAGCGCTCCGCTACCGGTCATGGTCATCGGTACCCCCTCTGTCCCGCGCAAGACCCGGCATCGCAACCTAACAAGGGGGTCCGACAAAACGGGCGCCCAGCTACCGGCACCGCCAAAACAGTGGCCGGGGCCGGCAAAAACGAAGACCATCCCCGCCGCCTGGACTGGCGAGCCGGGAGATGCCGACGTTGTTCTGATCAGGCCCGGAGGCTCCGTTCTGGCTGGTCACATACTGTTCTCAGTTAACAACGATGCCACCGATTCGCCGATTCCCGTCACGCGGGGGATGTGGCGCGGACCACGATCCCGCCTGGCCGGCCGGCCTGCACCGTGCCGACCAACGCGGCCTGCGCGCCGGCCGCCTCCAGGTCCTCCCGCAGGCTGTCCACCGCGTCCGGGGTTACCGCGATCAGCAGCCCGCCCGACGTCTGGGCGTCGTGCAGGAGCACCGCGGTCACCGGGTCGGTATCGGGATCGATGTCGGTCACGCCGGCCAGATAGGACACGTTCGCGTTGGTGCCGCCGGAGATGAAGCCCGCCGCGGCCAGGCCCGCGGCCCCGGGCAGCAGCGGCACCTGGTCCGCCCACACCTCGGCCGCGGTCCCGCTGGCGCGGAGCATGCGGTGCAGGTGGCCGAGCAGGCCGAAGCCGGTGACATCGGTGGCGGCCACCACCCCGGCGCGCAGCGCCGCCTCGCTGGCCGCCGCGTTCAGGGTGGTCATGGCGTCGACCGCGGCCGACAGCACTTCAGGCGGCGCCGCGCCGCGCTTGTGCGCCGTGGCCACCACCCCGGTGCCGATCGGCTTGGTCAGCACGAGCAGATCGCCGTCCCGGGCCCGGTCGACGGTCATCAGGTGCTGCGGGTCGGCCATCCCGACCACGGCCAGGCCGTACTTGGGCTCGGGGTCGTCGATGGTGTGGCCCCCCACGACCAGGCAGCCCGCGGCCGCGGCCGCTTCCGCGCCACCGCGCAGCACGTCGGCGAGCAGTTCGACCGGCAGCGTCTGGCCGGGCCAGGCCGTCAGGTTGAGCGCCATGACTGGCCGCCCGCCCATCGCGTACACGTCGGACAGCGCGTTGGTGGCGGCCACCCGGCCCCAGTCACGCGCATCGTCGACGATCGGGGTAAAAAAATCGGTGGTGAGCACGAGAGCGCGGCCGGAGTCCAGCCGGAGCACCGCGGCGTCGTCGCCCTCGGCCGCGCCGACCAGCAGGTCGCCCGCCGCGGGGACCAGGCCGCCCGGCTGGCCCGGCCCGGTGCCGAGCGTCGCCATCAACTCGTCCAGCGCCGACAACGGCAGCTTGCACGCGCAGCCGGCACCATGAGACAGCGAGGTGAGGCGGACCTGCTCGCCGACGTACTCCACCATCCGTGCCTCCTGCGTCTGCCTGGTCCTGTTAAGCTCCATCAGCGGTCCTCAGGCCCGGCCGCCACCGGTGGTTTGGCGCGGCGCTGCCGGAGCACTAGCCATCTTGCCTCATTATGGACAAAGCACCGAAGGCCCGGGCGCTCATGCGATCCGTACCGCTTTGGTAACACGCCGTAATCATCTAGATAACGGCGCGTGGTCGGGGGCTCTGGCAGGATGGAACGACGATGAAGGTGCCATCCGTAAGCATCCCGGTTATCCGCCGTGGCAAGTCTGATGAACTGCCCGGCATGGTCGCTACCGCGCGGCTGGACCGCCGGACCAAGAACCTCACCAGGCGGCTGTGCCCCGGTGACATCGCCATTATTGACCATACTGACCTGGACCGGGTCGCCGCCGACGCGCTGATCAGCCGGAAGGTGATCGCCGTGGTGAACGCGGCGACCAGCATGAGCGGGCGCTACCCCAACCTCGGCCCCCAGCTGCTGATGGACGCGGGCATCCCGCTCGTCGACGGCGTCGGGACGGACGTGTTCAGCCGGGTGACCGAGGGCAGCACCGTCCGGCTCGACGGCGACACCCTCTACCAGGGCGAGCAGGTCGTGGCCAAAGGCACCCCGCAGACGCTCGAGACGGTCAGCGCGATGATGGCCGAGGCCCGGGCCGGGATCGTCACCCAGATCGAGGCGTTTGCCGCCAACACGATGGAGTTCCTCAAGCGCGAGCACGAGCTCCTGGTCGACGGGGTCGCGCTGCCGGATCTGCGCACCCGGATGGACGGCCGGCACGTGCTCGTGGTCGTCCGCGGCTATCACTACCGCGAGGACCTGGCCGCGCTGCGGCCCTACATCCGCGAGTACCGCCCCGTTATGATCGGGGTCGACGGCGGGGCCGACGCGCTGCTGGAAGCCGGTTACGTGCCAAACGCCATCGTCGGCGACATGGACTCGGTCACCGACGAGACCCTGGGCTGCGGCGCCGAGCTCATCGTGCACGCCTACGCCGACGGGCGGGCGCCCGGCCTGAAACGCATCAAGGACCTTGGCCTGAACGCCGCCGTCTGCCCGGCCGCCGGTACCAGCGAGGACGTGGCCCTGCTGCTCGCCGACGGCAAGGGCGCGAGCCTGATCGTGGCGGTTGGCACGCACTGGACCCTCGAGGAGTTCCTCGACAAGGGCCGGTCAGGGATGGCGAGTACGTTCCTGACCCAGCTCCGGGTCGGCACCAAGATCGTCAACGCCAAGGGCGTCAGCCGCCTGTACCGGAGCAGGATCTCCGGCTGGGCTCTGCTCGTGCTGGCGCTCGCCGCCGCCGTGACCGTGCTGGTCGCGGTGGCTGCCTCGCCCGCCGCCCCCATCCTTTTCAGGTACTTCGGCGCAACGTGGCATTCGTTCGTCTTCTGGCTGACCGGACTGTTTAAGTGATTGATTTTCGCTACCACCTTGTCTCCATCGTCGCGGTATTCCTGGCTCTCGCCGTGGGCATCGTGCTGGGCTCCACCGAGCTGCGCGGCGCCGCGCTCAGTGCCCTGGACCAGACCTCGAACGCGCTGAGCAGCAAGCTCAACGCCGCCGATAACGAGAACAGCGCCCTCCAGCAGCAGGTCAACGGGGACCGCTCGTTCGCGCAGGCGGCCGAGCCGGTGCTGCTCGCGCACCTGCTCGAAGGCAAGCGCGTGGTCGTCATCACCGCCCCCGGCGCCCCGAACAGCGTGGTGAGCGGCATCACCACCGCCCTGGGCGCCGCGGGTGCGACCGTGAGCGGCCAGGTCGCCCTGTCGGCCAAGTTCGCCGACACCAGCGCCAGCAATCTGAGCCTGCTGTCCCAGCTCACCCAGAAGGTGGCCCCGGCCGGCCTGACGCTGGCCAACGGGACCCCCCAGCAGCAGGCCGCCCAGGTGCTGGCCAGTGCTCTCGTGTCGTCGGGGTCGTCGGCGTCGTCGGGCAGCGGGTCGGGCGGGCGCGGCGGCTCGGGCGGTTCCGCTGACTCAGGCAGCCAGGCGGCGCAGACGATCCTGTCCAGTTACTCAGCCGGCCAGTTCATCACGGTCAGCGGCCAGCCCGCCCTGGGCGCCACGCTCGCCGTCATCGTGACCCCG
>Ga0209839_10001041_pt1 | contig 14260 bp, 13 predicted proteins | sample OrgsoiDNA2013050_FD_185800 | JGI IMG/M metagenome (GOLD analysis project Ga0209839, IMG submission 185800) | Permafrost soil microbial communities from the Arctic, to analyse light accelerated degradation of dissolved organic matter (DOM) -... | ecosystem: Environmental > Terrestrial > Soil >... | reverse complement strand
GAAAAAGATCCCCGCACAGAAGAGGGATTTTCACGGAACCGTACTGCGACTGGCCGCGTCTCACCTGGGCAAGGAGGAGAGGGATGAGGCGTCATTCGGCGCATGTCGACGCGGGCGTTCTGGCCGAACTGAGCGCCGGGCTGATCAGCGGCAGGCGGGTCGGCCGGATACATGCGCACCTCGCCGGATGCCAGCGGTGCGCCCGGGTCAGTGCCGGACTGTCCGAGGTAAGTGCCCTGCTGGCGTCCGTTCCGTCGGCTGCCATGCCTGCTGCGGTGACCAGACGGCTGAGCGCGGCCATCGAGGAAGAGGCGGCCGCCCGCTCCGGTACGGCCGGCTCCCCGGTACGGCTGGCCGACCAGGTACCGTTCCGGCGTGCCGAACGAGCCGGGGGCGGGCGTCTGAGGAACCGGCTGACGAGTCCGGTAGCAATGCGCGGTTTCGCGGCCGCCGCAGCCGTTTGCCTAGTCGCCGCGGGCGGGTACACGATCGTGCAGCTGACCTCGCCTGGCCGGTCGGGCCCGACACTGTCACCCAGCGCGAGCGCAGCTATCCATCACGGCCTCCGGGACGGCCCGGGTGCATACCACCTGTCACCGTCCCGTCAGGGCTCCTCCATCCACCCCTCCCCGGCCGCCTTCGAGGTGATCTCGAGCGGCACCGACTATCGGTCCACGACCCTGGGCACGCAGGTCGAGAGGGAACTCAGCGAGATCGGCCGGATCGGCGCGAACACACCGTCCGGGGGAACGGTCCGGCACAAGCCCTCAGCGCAGCAGGAAGCATGCGTGCAGAACGTCGTGCCGGGCGTCGTGCCGACGCTCGTGGACGCGGCCAGCTACCAGGGACAGCCGGCCACGGTCATCGCCCTGGCTCCGGGCGCAGGACAGCTGGGACAGGCGTGGGTGGTGGGTTCTGCGTGCTCGGGTGACAAGGGCGACATCCTCGTGCACGTGCGGCTGTCTTCAGCGGGGGGCTAGCTGTGCTGGCCCGGGGGGCGACCCCCCGGAGCCCCCCGCTGTGCTGGCCCGGGGGGCGACCCCCCGGAGCCCCCCGCCGCGCTTCGCGCCCGCGCGGTGGTACTTCGCCGACACACCGGCCACTCGCCCGGGCTAAAGCCCGGGACTCGCTGGGCCGGTAGCGATCGCCTGGCCGTAGGTCCTGCTGCGGTGCTCGCCGATAGCACCGGCCGCTCACCCAGGCCTTCGGCCTGGGGTCGCTGGGCCGGTAGCGAACGCCTCGCCGTAGCCCGTGGACGGTGCTCGCCGACCCCTTCCCGGCCACGTTCCGGCTCTCTTACTGACGGTGCTGCCTGCGGGAATCAAAGACCCCTAGGATCGGTTTATTCCCCTGCCAGACAAGGAAGGGCAGCAAGAAATGACCGCCGTGCGCAACGTCATCATCATCGGATCCGGCCCCGCCGGGTACACGGCTGCCATCTACGCGGCACGCGCGCGGCTCGAGCCGCTCATGTTCGAGGGCTCCGTCACCGCGGGCGGCGCGCTGATGCAGACCACGGACGTCGAGAACTTCCCCGGTTTCCCGGACGGTGTGCTCGGCCCGGAGCTCATGGACTCGCTGCGGAAACAGGCCGAGCGGTTCGGCGCGGAGCTCATCGCCGACGACGTGGTCTCGGTGGACCTGGCCGCGACACCCAAGGTCGTCCGGACGGCCGAGGAGACCTACCTGGCCGAGGCCGTCATCGTGGCCACCGGCTCCAAGTACCGCGAGCTGGCTATACCCGGGGAGAAGACACTGGCCGGCCACGGAGTCTCCTGGTGCGCCACGTGTGACGGGTTCTTCTTCCGCGAGCAGGACATCGCGGTCGTGGGCGGCGGCGACTCGGCGATGGAGGAGGCCACGTTCCTGACCCGGTTCGCGCGGTCGGTCACGGTGATCCACCGCCGTGACAGCCTCCGCGCCTCCAAGATCATGCAGGACCGCGCCTACGACAATCCCAAGATCAAGTTCCTCTGGGACACCGAGGTCCTCGAGGCAGTCGGCGACACCAAGCTGACCGGCCTGCGGGTACGGAACGTCAAGACGGGACAGGAGCAGGTCATCGAGGTGAGCGGCGTATTCGTCGCGATCGGCCACGACCCGCGCAGCGAGTTGTTCACGGACCAGCTCGACCTCAACCCCGAGGGTTACCTGCTGGTCCAGCACCCCACCACGCGGACCAACATCGAGGGCGTCTTCGCCTGCGGTGATGTCGTGGATCACATCTATCGCCAGGCGGTAACGGCGGCCGGCACCGGCTGTGCCGCCGCCATCGACGCGGAGCGCTGGCTGGCCAGCCAGGAATCGTGAACACACACGCAATCCATCAAACGACAAGGGAAGTGAACGGCTTGGGCGCGACCAAGGTTGTGACCGACGCGACTTTCGACGAAGAGGTCCTCAAGAGCGAGAAGCCAGTAGTCGTGGACTACTGGGCCGAATGGTGCGGGCCGTGCCGGATGGTGGCCCCGGTACTGGAAGAGATCGCCAGCGAGCACGCCGACAAGATCGACGTCGTCAAGCTCAACATTGACGAGAACCCGACCGTGTCGCAGAAGTACGGGATCATGGCTATCCCTACGATGAACGTGTTCTCCGGCGGCCAGGTCGTTAAGCAGATCGTCGGCGCGAAGCCGAAGTCCGCGATGCTCAAGGAACTCGCTGAGTTCCTCTGAGCCGGCGGCCCAAAGCGCAGTGCATGGCGCCCGGGTGGACAATTCCATGTCCGCCCGGGCGCCTTTGCGTCTTCCCTCAGACGGGCGCGTACGGCGTCACACAGGCGTGTACGGCGTCACACTCCGAGGAGGGCGACCACGCCCCGTGCGTATGGCGTCACGCGGGCCGGAGGGCACGTTCCGGGGACCGGGCGGGCGCCATCGAGCCCAGCAGGCGTTCCAGCGCCACTTCCACGTCCTCACGCCAGGACAGTGCGGTCTTGAGTTCGAGCCGCAGCCGCGGGTAGCGATGATGCGGGCGGACCGTCTTGAAGCCAACCGCGAGCAGATAGTCGGCGGGGAGCATGCACGCATTCGGCTCCCAGTCATGCACCCCGAATGCCTCGATCGCCTTTACCCCGCGCCGGGTCAGGTCCTTGGCCATGCTCTGCACGAGCATGCGTCCCAGGCCCCCGCTGGCGAACTCAGTCAGCACGTGGGCCGTCATCAGCAGGACGGCGTCCGCGCTGACCGGACTGGTCGGGAAGGCCACCGACCGCGGTACGTACGGTGGCGGCGCGTACAGCGCGTACCCGGCCGGCGCCCCGTCCACGTAGGCGATCTTCCCGCAACTGCCCCATTCGAGCAGCACGGAAGAAACCCAGGACTCCTTTTCCAGGGCCGGCTCCCCGGTGTCAGCGGCTCTCGCGCCGCCCATCGGATCCAATTCCCAGAACACGCAGCGGCGGCATCTGGCCGGCAGATCATCGAGGTTATCCAGGGTGATATTGACGAGTCGGCGCGACACTTAGCCCCCAGAGTTTCGCATGGCCCCCATCCTCAGGGGACATGTGCGCGTTTGTACGCGAGCTTCATACAATGGCACTGTGCTCCCGGCCCTATGCTGGCATGATACCGATCGTTGGGAGACGAGGCCATGAGCGAGGGCGCACGGCACGCGAATTCCCGTCCGCAGGGATCACGGATTGATCCCTACTTCGACCAATATGCGGAGCGTGCCCGCGGAATGGTCGCATCGGAGATCCGGGCTCTCTTCGCTGTCACCGCCCGCCCGGAAATTGTCTCCCTCGCCGGTGGATCACCGTACGTAACAGCCCTTCCGCTCGATGTTGTCGGGAACATGGTCGGCCAACTGATCACCGACCGCGGCAGTGTTGCGCTCCAGTACTGCACCGCGCAGGGTGACACCGGGCTGCGGGAAAAGATCTGCGAGGTCATGTCGCTCGAGGGCATCCGGGCCCACCCGGACGATGTCGTGGTGACGGTGGGCTCGCAGCAGGCCCTCGACCTGATCACCAGGATCTTCGTTGACCCTGGCGACGTGGTGCTGGCCGAGGCGCCCTCCTACGTGGGCGCGCTCGGCTCGTTCGCGGCCTATCAGGCCGACGTCGTCCACGTGGCGATGGACGACAACGGCCTCATCCCCGAAGCCCTGGAGCAGGCCATCCAGCGGCTCACGGCAGCGGGGCGCCGGATCAAGTTCCTCTACACGGTGCCGAACTACCAGAACCCGGCCGGCGTCACACTTGCTGCGGAACGCCGTCCCCGGATTCTCGAGATCTGCCAGGCCGCCGGGCTCCTCATCATCGAAGACAACCCATACGGGCTACTCGGCTTCGACGGGGACCCGATCCGCGCGCTGCGCGCAGACGATCCCGAGGGCGTGGTGTACCTCGGCACGTTCTCGAAGACCTTCGCGCCGGGTGTGCGGGTTGGCTGGGCCGCGGCCCCGCCCGCCATACGTGACAAGCTCGTGCTGGCCGCCGAGTCCGCCGTCCTCTGCCACTCGAGCTTTTCCCAGCTCGTTGTCCGCGAGTACCTGGCCACCCAGCCCTGGCGGGAGCAGGTCAAGGACTTCCGCGAGATCTACCGGCAGCGGCGGGACGCACTGCTCGACGCCCTGTCCGCGCAGATGCCGGACGGCTGCCGGTGGACCACCCCGGCCGGCGGGTTCTACGTCTGGCTGCGTCTTCCCGAGGGCATCAACTCCAAGGCGATGCTGCCGCGGGCGGTGTCCTCGCGGGTGGCCTACGTGCCCGGCACGGGCTTCTATGCGGACGGGGACGGCACCGACCATCTCCGGCTCTCCTACTGCTTCCCCCCGCCCGACCGGATCAGGGAGGGCGTCCGACGGCTCGCCTCCGTGATCGAGGCGGAGATCGACCTGTGCGCCACCTTCGGCGCGATGCCCCCGCACGGTCGGACGGGGCCCGACACTCCCGGTCCCGGCGATTTGTAAGCGGTGGCTTCACGGTGACAGAACTTGATCATGTCGTAGTGCTCGCGGGCGGTCTCTCGCCTGAGCGTGACGTTTCCCTGCGCTCGGGACGCCGGGTCCGCGACGCACTGGAAGAGGCGGGTGTCGACGCACGGATCGCGGACGCGGACGCGACCCTGATCCCGTCTCTGCTGGCCGATCCGCCGACGGCCGTCTTCCCTGCGATCCATGGAAGTTACGGGGAAGACGGCGCCATCAGGGAGATCCTTGCCCTGGTCGGGGTCCCGTACGTCGGATCGGTGGCCAGCGCGTGCCGTGGGGCGTTCGACAAGCCCACGGCCAAGGCACTGGTCGCCGCGGTCGGCATCGCGACGCCGGAGTCGGTCACGCTGCCACGGGAAATCTTTCACGATCTAGGGGCCACGGCCGTCATCGACCGCATCATCGCGCGCCTCGGCCTGCCACTGTTCGTCAAACCCGCCCGGGGCGGGTCGTCGCTCGGCGCCAGCCCGGTGCGCACCGCGGCCGAGCTTCCCACCGCGATCGTGAGCTGTTTCGCCTACGGCGACACGGCTCTGATCGAGCGGCTCATCGATGGCACCGAGATCGCCGTCAGCGTCGTCGATCTCGGTGACGGACCACACGCCCTGCCAGCGGTGGAAATCGTGCCGACCGCTGGACAGTACGACTACACGGCCCGGTACACGGCGGGTCAGACCGCGTTTTACACCCCGGCCCGGCTGCCCGATGCCGCGCTGGACACGGCCGCGAAGGCGGCGGCGAGCGCGCATTCCGCCCTTGGCCTGCGTGACATCTCCCGGACCGACCTGATCGTCAGCGAGTTCGGCGAGGTCTACTTCCTGGAAGTCAACGTGTCCCCGGGAATGACGGAGACCAGCACACTGCCGATGGCACTGGACGCCGCCGGGCATGCGTTCGGCACGGCGTGCCTGACGTTGCTGCGCCTCGCCGCCGCGCGCGGTAGCTGAGCCACCTGGCCGCTTTTGATGGGCGCTCCCGGCGCCGCCGCCCGAGCGCAGCGCCCGCGTCCGGTCTGCATAGGGTGGATGACTATGGCTGAACGCAAGAGCTTCGGGAGCGATAATCACGCGGGCACGCACGAGGCGGTCCTGCGGGCCGTCATCGACGCGAACCACGGCGACGCGGTGGCGTATGGAGACGACGGGTGGACCAGGCGCGCGACCGCGGAACTGCGCCGCGCCTTCCGTGCGGACGGGGATGTCTTCCTGGTCTTCAACGGGAGCGCGGCCAACATCCTCGGGCTGAGCCTGCTGCTGCGCCGGCACGAGGGGGTCATCTGCGCGGAGTCGGCGCACATCAACACCGATGAATGCGGCGCGGCGGAACGGATCCTCGGCACTAAGCTCCTGACGATCCCGGCACCGGACGGCAAACTCACTCCCGAGATGATCCGGGGGCAGCTCAGCGCGCGCGGCGATGACCACCGGGCACAGCCGGGCGCGGTGGTGATCACCCAGACCACCGAGCTGGGCACCTGTTACACGCTGGAGGAGCTGCGGAAGATCGCAGAATTCTGCCGGGCCAGTGATCTGGGCCTGTACATCGACGGTGCCCGGCTGGCCAACGCCGCCGCCTTCCTGGATTGCTCGCTGGCCGATCTGGCCGAATGTGCCGACGTGCTGAGCTTTGGCGGCACCAAGAACGGCGGGATGGGTGCCGAGGCCGTCATTGTGATGCGCCATGAGCTTGCGGCCGATGGTCCGTACCTACGCAAGCAGCAGCTCCAGCTGGCGTCGAAAATGCGGTATCTAGCCGCACAGTTCCTGGCCCTTTCCCAGGATGAGCTGTGGCGGCGCAACGCGTCTCACGCGAACACAATGGCCCAGCGGCTCGCCGACGGTGTGCGGGACGTGCCCGGGGTCGACATCCGTTACCCGGTCCAGTCCGACGCGGTCTTCGCCTGGGTGGACCCCCGGTTCCTGACGGACCTCCAGCGGGAGTGGTTCTTTTACGTCTGGGACGAGCGAGCGTCGGTAGTCCGCTGGATGACCGCGTTCGACACAACCGAAGCGGACGTCGACCGGTTTGTGGCCAGTATCCGGAGCACCGCGGGGCAGCTGTCCGGGAAGTAAGCCAGCCCTCCTGTTTCACGTGGAGCCATGACGCGGATCGCGCGGAGCCATGGCTTGATCCGAAGGCCATGGCGCGATCCGAACACGATCCCGGGGCGGCTGAGCGCGGCGCTGGCGGCTCGGAGTGACGCGGCAGCGCCAGGTCACTGATCACCCCGGCATGTTTCACGTGGAACCATAGCCCGGTAACGGCGGCGGCCAGGACGAGTGCCGCGGGACCACCGGCTTACCCCGGGAGGGCCGGCTTACCCCGGGAGGGCCGGTGGAACCGGCGACTCCGGCTCTGGATCGGGCGCCATCGCCTTGACGATACGGTCCAGGTCGTCGAGCGAAGCGAACTCAACCGTGATCTTGCCCTTGCGCCGCCCGAGCTCCACCTTGACACGCGTTTCCAGGGCGTCGGAGAGACGGTCGGCGAGATCCCGCAGGCCCGGCGCGACCGGCTTGGCTCCTTGCCGGCGGCGCGGCCGGTTTTGCTCTTCGTCTCCAATGGAGACGATCTCCTCGACCGCACGGACGGAGAGGCCCTCCGCCACGATTCGGTGCGCGAGACGCTCCTGCGCCTCCGGGCTGGCCAGCGACAGCAGGGCCCGGGCGTGCCCGGCGCTCAGCACACCGGCGGCGACACGCTTCTGCACCGCGGGCGGCAGGTTAAGCAGCCGGAGCGTGTTGGAAATATGCGGGCGCGAGCGACCGATCTTCTGGGCCAGCTGTTCGTGCGTGGCCCCGAAGTCATCGAGGAGCTGCTGGTACGCGGCGGCCTCTTCCAGCGGGTCAAGCTGCTGCCGGTGCAGGTTCTCGATGAGTGCGTCGCGCAGGAGGTCGGTATCGGCGGTTTCGCGGATGATCGCCGGGATCAGCTTGAGGTCAGCGCGCTGGCTGGCCCGCCACCGGCGCTCGCCCATGATCAGCTCATAGCGGCCGGGCATCACCTTGCGCACCACGATCGGCTGAAGGAGGCCTACCTCGCGGATGGACAACGCGAGCTCATCCAGCGATTCCTCGTCGAAGGTGCGCCGTGGCTGACGCGGATTGGGAGTAATCGAGCCGGTGGCCAGTTCTTCGAAGTAGGCGCCGGCAATCGGCTGGGCACCCGTAGTGCCGTCGTCAGCGGCCAATCGATCCGGTGCTTCGCCGGTACCCGCCCCGGTACTTACCGCTGCCGGGATAAGCGCACCGAGCCCCTTGCCGAGCCCGCGCCTCTGCTGAGTCACCGCATCTCCTCGATCCGCACCGTCTAACCCCACTCGCTATCCTGCCAGGTGCCGCGGGGGCTGGCAGCATCGAAGCCAACACCAGAGCCGGCCGCTGGCCACGGGTGCACCAGGTCACCTGGCGCCAAGCGCCACGCCAGATGACCTACGGTCCGGGGACAAGACCACGGCGGACGCCCGCCACGGCCGGAACACTTGCCACCCCAGCCGGCGGCCGCCGGTGACGAGACGCCAATCGCGGACCGCCGCCCGGGACCGCCGCGGACCGCTCTTTCTGTGGCCCGCTCCGCATCCGAACCTAGCCGCGGCGAGGATCCCGGCCGCCGTCGATCCCGGACTGCCGGACAATACCTGCGGCCAGAAAATGGGCGCGAATACCGTCGCGAACTCCCTCATCCCGCGTCCGCCTGATCCACTCGCCGGGCGTGGTCCCGGCTAGCGTCATCAGAGCCGGCACGTCGGCCAGCAGTCCGGCGATGAGGGTGGCCTGATCGGTCAGGGTGCGAGGTTTGCCCCCCCGATCGATTAGATGGCCGTGGCGTGAGATATATACGCTGCACCCGCGCACGGCCAAGCCCAGCGGCCCCGGCCGCAGGCGAACGGGGTAGCGAGATGATAGGCGGATGCGCTGGTAATTCGGCTCGGTGCCGTCCATGGCGCGGAGAGCCGCCGGGTCGAGCCACAGCACCCACATGTCCGATGCGGCGGCCGGCTCGGCGACCGGCGTCGCCGGCACGTATCCGGGCTTACTCACGTGCGCGGATACCCCCACGACCAGGCCATGAACCCGCACCCGCGTGATCGGTACGACCGCCTGCAGCCCGGCGTTCGCCATCTTGCGCCGGATCTGTGCCGGCGACGCGTTCGAGCCGACCGAAAGGACGGGCGTCCGCTGCGCCAGCGGTGGTGCTCCCTGCTCATGGAGGAAACGGTCTAGTGGCTTGCCCGCCCGCACAGAGCCGTCCGAATCAAGCCCATCCCAACCAAGCCCGTCCGATGCGGGCCCGTCCGATGCGGGCCCGTCCGATGCGGGCCCGTCCGATGCGGGCCCATCCGGTACGGCGTGGCCATCCGGGGCTACATACCCGGCCGACCGGACGGGCCATTGGCCGAGAGCGGCCGCGTGTACCGGCTGGATGCCGAAAACCTCGGTGCCGGTGACCAGCACGGCTGGGCCCTCTGGCGGGTCGCCCGGATAGGTCAGGGGCGCCGCGAGCGGATCCGCTTCGCTACGCCGGCCCATCACGCGCGCCAGCCCATCACGCCGTGGGTCAGCCCGCCATCTTCTGGCTCCGTATGGACAGTTCCCGGGCGGCCTCCACGTAGGCGATGGAGCCGCTTGATCCGGGGTCATAGGTGATGACGGACTGCCCATAGCTCGGTGCCTCAGAAACCCGGACGCTGCGCGGGATGATCGATTGCAGCACAACCTCGCCGAAGTGTGATCGCACGTCGTCCGCGACCTGGGAGGCGAGCCGGGTACGGCCGTCGTACATGGTCAGCAGGATGGTCGTGATCTGCAGGACCGGGTTCAGGTGGCCCTTGACCAGGTCGACGGTCCGGATCAGTTGCTCGAGCCCTTCCAGGGCGTAGTACTCGCACTGAATCGGGATCAGCACCTCCCGCGCCGCCACCAGGGCGTTCAGGGTCAGCAGGCCGAGCGAAGGCGGGCAGTCGATCAGGATGTAGTCGAGGCCGGAGGAATCGTAGGCCCCGACCGCCCGGGAGAGCCTGGACTCGCGGGCGACGAGGGGCACCAGTTCGATCTCGGCTCCGGCCAGGTCGATGGTCGCAGGGGCGCAGTAGAGCCCCGGCAGCCCTTCGACGGGCTTGACGATATCGGCCAGTGGCCGGTCCTCCACCAGCATGTTATACACCGACGGCGTGCCCACGTGGTGGTCGACGTCCAGCGCGGTCGAGGTGTTTCCCTGCGGGTCAAGGTCGATGACCAGGACGCGTGATCCGTGCTGGGCCAGGCTGGCGGCGAGGTTGACTGCGCTCGTCGTCTTGCCGACCCCGCCTTTCTGGTTGGCGATCGTCATGATCCGGCAGTTGGCCGGGCGCGGCCATGGGTGGTCGTTACCGCCGCCGCGTACCCCGGCAGCAGCCTCGGCCGCCCGGCCAATCGGGGTGTCCTGCGGGCTCGGCGGCACCTCCGGTATCACCACCGAGCCGACGTCGCCGTTACCTTGGGCCGCCGTTCCCCCTTGCATCGCGTCCTCCACTACGTTTCTGCTCGCGTACGCGGCCGCGTACTTGGCCGGGTCCTTGGCCGGCTCAGGCGCCGCAGGCACAGCGGCTGAGACCGTCGCCGTTTCACGTGAAACTGCCACCGATAGTGCTTGCCTTACCCGGGGCGAGCCGGCTCCGGTCGGGAAATATGCGCCGTTCGCCACGCCGCCTCCTGGGGGAGCGCTAGGTGCCGCCGGGGCTGACTGTCGTTCCGTCACGGCAGGAACGAGGGTCACCCCGGTCTCAGTTCGTGTCTCGCCCGGCCATCCCAGGCCGCCCGCATCCGGCTCTGCGCCACTGGCAGCGCTCAGCGCCTGGGCAAGCTCTGGCCCCTCCGGCTCGGCGTGCCCGCGGTGAAGTCCCGGCAGTGCGGGATGCCGCGCCACGGCGAGTGGCCAGTCGGGCCATCCGAGGCCATCCGCAGGCACCATCACGCTGCTCCTCTCCACACCGGCATACCCACCGGTCACCACCGTGTTCTGGGGAAGGACCGGCTGGACGCGACCTCACCGCCACAGCAGCGTATTCTCCGCCATCAGCCGGGTCTGCCCGCCGTCAGTGCCTTCGCGCCTGGCCGGCCGTGAAAATACGGACGACTGTCGCCGGTGGTTCGACGATACCCTGGCCCACCTTCAGAACTTCGGCGCTCCGTGCACCAAGGTGCCGCAGGATCGTCCCGGCCCGGTCGAGTTCCGCCTGCACCTGATCCCCCTTGAGCGCGAGGATCGTCCCACCCGGGTGAACAAGCCCCGCTGACAGTTCCGCGAGCCGGCCAAGCGGAGCCACGGCTCGCGAGGTGGCTATGTCCGCGCGGATTATCCCGGCCATGTCCTCCGCCCGGCCGCGGCACACCGTGACATTGCCCAGGCCAAGTTCCGCGACGCATTCCCCGAGGAACACCGTACGCCGGAGCATTGGCTCGAGCAGGGTCATCCGCACCTGGGGCCGCAGCATCGCGATGACCAAGCCCGGCAGACCCGCCCCGGAGCCGATGTCCACCACCTCGGCATCGCCGGGCACCAATTCCGCGAGTACGCCACAGTTGAGCAGATGCCGATCCCACAGCCGCGGGATCTCCCGGGGGCCGATCAGTCCGCGCTCAACCCCGTGGGTCGCCAGCAGGGACGTGAAGCGGCGCGCCGATTCGATGGCAGGACCGAACAACGTGACCGCCGCGCCGGGAGGGTCTGGGACAGCAGAACTCATTCAGCGGGGTAGACGACGACCCGCCGGTTTGGTTCCTCACCCTCGGATTCGCTGCGCAGACCGGCATCGGCCACCGCGCCGTGCACGACCTTGCGCTCGAACGGTGTCATCACCGCCAGCGCCTTGGGGGTACCGGACCGCTTGACCTCATCGGCCGCGTCCCGTCCCACCTCGGTCAGCTCATCCCGGCGGCGAGCGCGGTATCCGCCCACGTCGAGCATCAGCTTGGCCCGTTCGCCCGTTTGCCGGTGCACGGCCAGCCGGGTCAGCTCCTGCAGCGCCTCAAGCACCTCACCGCGCCTGCCGACCAGTTCGTCCAGTGTTGCGCCGACCACCGAGACGACCGCGCGGTTTCCCTCGACATCCATGTCGATGTCGCCGTCCAGGTCGGCGATGTCCAGCAGGCCCTCGACATAGTCGGCGGCAATCTCGCCTTCCTGCTCCAGGTCCGCGAGGTCGATCAGACCGTCGTCCTCACTGCGCTCACCCGGCTCAGTCGCCTCGTCGGTCTCATCAGCGTCAGACCCGTTCAGGCCCTCTGAGTCATCTGACCCGAGAGAAACGATGTCCTCTTCGGGCTCGCCAGCCTCTGGACCGACAGCGGTCTCTGCCGAACCCGTGCTCACCATTGCGCTCCGGTTCTCACCTGGTATGTCACTGCGCATGTCCTCCGCCTGGCTCACGACCGGACCCTCACCGGGGAGGGCCGGTTCCTCTCAACCAACGTCATCGCTTACCGGAACGCTTACTGCGCGACTGGCGGACCGGCTGCTGCCTGACGAGCCTAGCGGCCGGGACCTCCGGCTCAGGCTCAGGCTCAGATTTGCCCCGGACCAGCCGGCTGAGGCCACGGCGCTCAGTGCCGTTCGGCGTCCCATCGGTGCCCTTGGCCGCCGGCGGTCGCGAAGGCGCCGGCGCGGAACCCGCCGGGCGCGGCTGGCTTCCGGGTGAGCGCTGGCCGTCGGCAGGCTTCCGGCCCGCTTTGACGCTTCCGGCCGGGGCGGTGGCCTCTGCGGTGCTCTTCCCGGTGCCTGCACTGCCGCTCTTAGCCGGTGCGCGAGCCTCGCCCGGTGCTGTACCCGTGCCGCCCGGCGCGGCACCCTTCGATGCGGCGGCACTCTTCGCGGCGGCACTCCTGCCCGGGGCAGCCTTCGCCGCCGAACCTTTCCCGGGCGTGGCCTTGGCCGCGTTTGCCCGAGATGGAGCCCTGGACGGCGCACCCTTCGGCGCCGCGCCCCTGGACACCGTGGTGCCGCCGGGGCCTGCCGTCCCCTTCGCAGCGGCCGTCGCGCTCGCGGCATCCGCGCCGGCGGTCACCGGGGCGAAGTTCCGGAACAAGATGGCCTGCTGGCCCAGCGTCCACACGTTCGTCGTCACCCAGTACAGAACCAGGCCGAACTGCCAGTACATACCGCTCAGGGCGAACAGCGGCGCGATGTACATCATGTACTTCTGCGAGTTCGCCATCGGGTTGTTCGGGTCCTGGCCCACCTGGCCGATACCGCGCTTGACGCTCTGCCGCACCGTGAGGAACGTCGTGGTGGAGCTGATCAGGACCGTGATGCCGATGACGATCTTGGCGCCAACGGGACCGGGCGCCAGATGATAGGGGGGAAGCGGGCTGGTGACGATCCGGTCAGCGATCGTCGCCGTGAAGATATGCGCCTTCGCCGCGCTCTCCACGACGGACTTGGTGAGCCCGAACGCCGTCTTGCCCTCCGCGATCGTGCGCAGCACGTTGAACAGCGCGAAGAACACAGGCAGCTGGACCACCAGGGGCAGGCACCCGGCGAGCGGGTTGGCGCCGTTCTCCTGGTAGAGCTTCATGACCTCCTGGTTCATGGTCTGCTTGTCGTCTTTGTACTTCTTCCGCAGCGCAGCAACCTGGGGCGCGAGCGCCGCCATCTTGCGCTGGGAGTGCATCTGCTTGACGAACAGCGGCACCATGATCAGCCGCATCAGGACCACGAGCAAGACGATCGACAGTCCCCAGGACCATCCGCTGGCCGCGCCGAAGGGAACGCTTAGCACCGCGTGAATGCGCGTCAGCACCCAGGCGACCGCCTCGTAGAAGGGGTTAAGAATCCCCACTTGCTAGCTCCCTTGCGTTTCTGTGGACAGCGTGCCGGCCCCGGTCAGGGACGGCTTCCCGCTTCCGGCACGGGGCGGCACGGGATCGTAGCCCCCCGGATGGAACGGATGGCACCGAGCGATGCGGGCCACGGCGAGCCACAGACCCCGGGCGGCGCCATGTACCTGCAGAGCCTCCAGAGCGTAGGCGCTGCACGAAGGCTCGAACCGGCACCGCGGTGGCAGCAGTGGGCTGATGAACCGCCGGTAACCGGACACAGCGCCGATGAGCAGACGCGTCGCAACCGCCGGCCCCTTCCGGGCCGGAATCGCGCGAGCGGCCTGCTCGGTCCGGCCGTCCCGTTTCGCGCTCACAATTGACGCAGCGCCCCAACCTGCCGCCGCAGCAACTTGCTCATCACCAGGTCTAGATCGGCGGCCAGATCCGCCTGGCGTGCGGCCGCGGCCGGAGGATTGGCGCGGACCACAAGCAGGCTACCTGCCGGCAGCACGCCAAGGTACCCGCGCACG
>Ga0209839_10001040_pt1 | contig 14265 bp, 8 predicted proteins | sample OrgsoiDNA2013050_FD_185800 | JGI IMG/M metagenome (GOLD analysis project Ga0209839, IMG submission 185800) | Permafrost soil microbial communities from the Arctic, to analyse light accelerated degradation of dissolved organic matter (DOM) -... | ecosystem: Environmental > Terrestrial > Soil >... | reverse complement strand
GCGGCGCTGGACCTCCTGCTCGGCGGCGAGATGCTCACCCGGTCTCAGATCAGCGAGTACACCGGAGTCTCCAAGGTCACGGTGTCGCAGATGCTGGCCAGGCTGGAGGAACGCGGCCTGGTCGTGATCGCGGGCGAGCAGGCCGGGAACCGGGGCCCGAACGCCGCGCTGTATTCGGTCGTCCCTTCCAGCGCCTACGTCGCCGGGCTCTATGTCGAGTCCGGCATGGTCAGCGCCGCGGTGGCCGACGTCACGGGCCGCCGGGTGGCCGACGTGAGCGTCAATCCGAACGGCGCGGACGATCCGGTCGAGATCGTCCGGGGCACCGTCGAGCGGGTCTGCGCCCGCGCGGGGGTCGAGGTGGGCCGGCTGAGCGCGCTGGTGATCGGCAGCCCGGGCGTGGTCGACCCGCGGACGGGTGAGCCCAGGCTGGCGGTCAACTTGCCCGCGTGGCACGAAGGAGCGCTCGACGCGCTGAGGGGCGCCTGGCGCAAGCCAGTGGTGATCGAGAACGACGTGAACCTGGCCGCGATGGCCGAACGCGCCGCAGGCGCCGCGGTCGGCGCCGACGACTTCGTCCTGGTCTGGCTCGGCGGCGGCCTTGGCCTGGCCACCATCTTGGGCGGGAAACTGCACCGGGGCACGGCCGGAGCGGCGGGCGAGATCGGCTACCTGCCGGTGCACGGGGCTCCGCTGCACACCGATATCAGGCACCCGGCCAGCGGCGGGTTCCAGGCCCTGGCCGGGGCCAGCGCGGTGCGCACGCTGGCCGCCGAACACGGATTGGCCGCGCCCACGGCGGCCGAGGCGGTCCAGGCCGCCCTGTCGTCCGGGTCCCGCGGGGCCGGCTTCCTCGACCAGCTCGCGCATCGGGTCGCGGTCGGAGTCGCCTCCGTCTGCGCCGTGCTCGATCCTGGCCTGGTCGTGCTCGGCGGTGACGTGGGCAAGGCCGGCGGCACCGCCCTGGCAGACCGGGTGGCCGCCGGAGTCGCCAGCATCTTTCCCGCCCGCCCCCGGGTGGTGCCGACCGGGGTTCCGGGCGAGCCCGTGCTGCGCGGTGCGATGCTGGCCGCCGTCGCCCAGGCCCGCGCGGTCCTGCTCGCGTCGGTGGCCGACCCCCAGTAGTCCCGACCGTCACTTCAGTAACTCTGGCGTTCAGCTGTCACAATAGGAACGAAGGCTAACTAAGGCAGCAGGGGAACCCTGGACCCATCAGCACCCGCTGTTCAACCCCCATCACGACTGCCCCCTACCCTCAGTAGCGCCCCTACTCAACCTAGTAGCACGTGCACCGGACCTCCGATAGAGCTGTATCGAAACCCTGGTGCACGTGCATAATGGGGTGTTAGTGAAGATCCCGATATGGATAAGGCTCCCCGTGCCTGAACCTCCGCATGTTATTGATTGAGTATTCCGAGGAGGTTTTCGACGCGGATGAATAGATGGGGTAGCGGGCTGTGGTGCCCTCAGGAGGAATGCCAGCGGAGCCAGGTACTCGACGGTTCCGGGTCGGCGATGTGCCTCCGCTGGCCGAGGGATTTACTGACCGGCCCGATACCGCCCGCGGCATCGTGGACGCGGTCGTGCCCGGTGCGTCCGTGGCTCTCGTGCCCGGCTCGGCCTTCGCCGAGGGCCCGCAGAACTGGCTGGGGGCCTGCGGCAAGACTCAGATCGCCGTGATCATCGCGGAGTCGCTCTGGCGATCGGCAGCCATCGACATCTTGATCTGGGTCAACGCCACCAGCCGGGCGTCCGTCCTGTCCGGGTTCGTCGAGGCGTCGGTCGCTTCCAGCGGCATCGAGCCGACCGGGACCGCGGAGTCGATCGTGGCGCGCTTCGTCAGCTGGCTGAGCGCCACCAGCCAGCAGTGGCTGGTGGTGTTCGACGACCTGCCCGATTCGGTCGACCTGGACGGGCTCTGGCCGGAAGGCCCGGCCGGCCGGGTCCTGGCCACCAGCCCCCACTCCGCGGTCATCGGGCGCCGCGGCACGCAGGTCATGCCGGTCGGGTTCTTCAGCGTCCGCGAGGCGCTGAACTGCCTGACCGAACGGCTGAGCGTGAACCCGGCGCAGCGGCACGGCGCCATTGACCTCATCGAGGCTCTCGGCCGTGAGCCGCTGGCGCTCGCCCAGGCGTCCGCGGTGGTCGCAAATTCGACCCTGGCCTGCCGGGACTACCGGGATTACTTCGCCCGCAGGCGGCAGCAGATCGGGGTCGCGGCCGGGGAGGTACCGTCCGCGGCCGCGGTGACCTGGACGCTGTCCCTGGGACAGGCGGAGTCGCTGCTGCCGGGAGACTCGGTCCGGGCCATGCTGGTCTTCGTCGCCCTCCTCGATGGTCACGGGATCCCGGGAACGATCTTCAGCACGCCGGCCGTGGTGGCCTACCTGGGCGGAGCCGTGACCCCGTTCTCGGCGGCGGTCGACCCGAAGCCGGCCTGGGACGCGCTGCTCGCGATCGAGCGGGCCGGCCTGATCACCATCAACCGGACCGAAGCACCGCCGACGATCCTGATGAGCTCGGTGCTCCAGGGGGCGATCAGGCTGGCGGCGCCCGCCCAGGTCCAGGACCCCGCGGCCCGGGCGGCCGCGAGCGCGCTGCTCGAGGCGTGGCCGGCCGAGGAACCGCAGCCATGGACGGCGGAAAGGCTCCGGTCCAACGCGGCGAGCTTGCAGGGCTCGGCCACCGACGTGCTGTGGGCCGACGGCTGCCATCCGCTGATGCTGCGAGCCGGCCGGAGCCTGGACAACGCCCGCATGGTCGGGCCCGCCGTGGAGCACTGGCGGGATCTCGCCGCCCGCTGCGACAGCAAGCTGATCCCCGGTCATCCTGACACCCTGGTGGTAGCCGCTCAGCTCGCCGCCGCGTACCTCGCCGCCGGATACGCGGCCGACGCCGTGACCTGGTATCAGCGGGTACTGGCCGAGCGGGGCCGTGAGCTCGCCCCCGGGCACCCGGCCATCGTCGCGGCCCGCGTCAACCTGGCCCGGTCCCTGACCATGGCGGGGGAGCCCGCCGACGCGGTGGCCGTCCTGCACCGTGCTGTCACCGAATGCGAGCAGTTCCGCGGGCCCGGCCACCCGGACACCCTCAACGTCAGCGACGAGCTGGCCGCCGCTTACCTGGCCGCGGCCGATACCACCGCGGCGATCCGGCTGCTGAGCCAGACGCTGGCCGATCGCGAGCGGGTCCAGGGCGCCCGTGATCCCGAGACCATGGCCACCCGGGACCGCCTGGCTGCGGCGTACCTGGCGGCAGGCAAGGTCAAGGATGCCGTCTCGCAGTACAAGCGGGTGCTGTCCGATCGGGAGAAGGTCCTCGGGCGCGGCCATCCGGATACGATTTCGGCCAGCGCGGATCTTTCCGCCGCCTACCAGGCCGCCGGCAAGATGCCGTCCGCGATGCAGATGTCCGAGCAGTGCTGCGCGGACTCAGAGCGCGTCCTGGGCCCCGACCACGTGGACACCCTGGCTCGGCTGGCGAACCTGGGGCACCTGTACTACGCCGTGGGCCGGGTCGGCGACGCGGTGGCGCTGCTCCGCGATATCGCCGGACGCTGTGAGCAGGTGCTGCCCTACGGGGACCCGCTGACGCACGCGGTCCAGCAGAGCCTGGCCAACATCGCCGGCGCCTGACCTCGTCGGGTTAGCCGGGGAGCCGCAACCCTGGACCGCGGACAGCGCGGTCGTTACGGAGCCCGTCGGCACGCCAGCTGTGCTAAATTAGGCTAAACGGACATAACTATAGTTTTACGTACAAATCCTGCGCTTCGTCACGTTCAGGCAGCTAACGCATAAAGTACGAATTTTCCTATCTAAATAAGAACCCGCATGCGCCAGCTGATTACCTATTAGAGTTAGGGCGGCAATGTGACGGTATGGCCAGGACAGGCTGCTGGGAAGGGATTGCTATGTCGGTTCCGCGGCTGGATCGGCTCCCGGTCGTCATTGAGACCGAGCGCCCCGGTCCCACAGTGACCGGGCAGCATCAGCCTCGCACCATGCGCCGCATCGCGCGCATGGCCCAGTCACCGGTTGGATGTGAGTAGCATGCTGCCCGGAATCTTGACGGGGGTCCTGGTCCTCATCGTCGCCTTCCTGGTCTTCGGGGACTTTTCCAGGACCGAGAGCGAGAGTGCGTACTGGCACGACGATGGGCGGGCGCACGACGCCAGCCCATGGGCGAGCGGAGACGCTCGCGACGGCGGCGCCGGAGCGTTCCACCGGGAATCCGCCGGGACGCCGATACCGGCCGCCGGGCACGAGGCCAGCCTGGCCGGGCCGCCGGGCGATATCCGTCAGCCAGCCGTAGGCCACCAGCACGCACGCACCGGCGGGCCGGCCGGGCACAGCCGATCGCGCCGTGAGCTGAAAGACTGGCCGGTCCGCTCGCGTCTGATACTGCTCGTCATCATCCCGGCCGTCGCCGTCGCCGTCGTTGCCTTCTGCGTGGTCCGCATGGCTGATGCTGTGCAAAGGACGTCGACCAGCTCAGTACGTGACCGGGCTGTCCTGCTGGCGATCGTGGCCGGCGTGGTGGCGGTCATCGTCTTGGTGCTGGCGTTGTGGTTGACGATGGTCGTAGCCAGGTCCGTCGTCAGGCCGATCCGCAAGCTGCAGGCCGGGGCGCGGGAGGTGGCCGAGGTCCGGGTGCCTGATGCCATCCGCCGCATCAGCGAGAACAATGGCGAGGGCGTGCCGCCCGAGATCGAACCCATTGACGTGGATTCCGCGGACGAGATAGGCGAGGTCGCGCGCGCCTTCAATCAGATGCGCGGCGAAATGCTGCGGCTGGCGGCCAACGAGGCCGCCCTCCGCGGCAGGCTCGACGCCATGTTCGTGAAGCTTTCCCACCGCAGCCAGTCCCTGGTGGAACGCCAGATCCGCCTGATCGAGAACCTTGAGCAGGGGGAGCAGGACCGGGAGCGCCTGGCGAACCTGTACAAGATGAGCCGCATCGCCAGCCGTATGCACCGCAACTCGCAGAACCTGCTCGTGGTGGCCGGTCACGAGGTACCCAGCGACTGGAACCAGCCGATTCCGCTGGTGAGCGTGATCAGGGCCGCGGCGTCCGAGATCGAGGACTACGAGCGTGTCTCGCTGAATGCGCAGCCGGACATCGCGGTGTCCGGACCCGCCGTCAACGACGTGGTGCACCTGCTCGCCGAGCTGATCGAGAACGCTACGTCGTTCTCCGCGGGGGACATGCCCGTCGACATCTCTGGCCATCGGCTGGCCAGTGGCGGCGTCTTGGTCGACATCACCGACCGGGGTGTCGGAATGGCCCCGAAAGAGCTGGCGTACGCGAACTGGCGGCTGGAAAACCCGCCGGCCACGGATATCAACGTCCCTAAGTGGATGGGTTTGTTCGTGGTCGCCACGCTCGCGGCGCGGCATGGCATCAAGATCCGGTTGCAGCAGGCGGAGTTCGGTGGTCTCACGGCGCTGACCTGGCTACCTGATGAGATCATCACGTACCAGGGCGCGGCTCCGCCGGTACGGCCCGGCAGGCTCGGTAACGCCGGGTCGAGGCCGCGTTCGCATGAGCAGGCGGCCGATCCCGGCCTCGTCGCCGCGGAGCAGAGGGTGACGGTGCCGAGGTCGCCGGAGTACGTGCCGCCGGAGTACGTGCCGCCGCGCGACGATGTCCGGGACATGCCACTCGGCCGGCGGCTGACATCCGATACGGGCCGGCGCCCTGGCCCGTTGACCGGCCGCGCCCCGCAGTGGCGGGGCGAGCCGTCGCAGCAGGCCGCCGGTGCTTCGGTGGGGACTGAGGCGCCTATGGGGCCGGAGAAGAGCTTCGCCGAGCCCGCGGTGGTCATACCGCCCGCCGAAGATTCCTCGGAAAGGCGCAGGCTGCCCATCTTCGACGCGGTCGAATCGAACTGGTTCAGGGGCGGTCGCGAGGCTGCCAGCTCTTCCGGCAGCTCTTCCGGCCTCAGTGCCACGGGCACGGGCCCAAACCGCTGGTCGTCACCAGCAGACGAAGGCTGGAATGCCGCGGAGACAGTCGATTCGCCCGCCGCGGGCGCCCCGACAGCAGCGGGGCTCCCCAGGCGGCTGCCGAACGCTAACCTGGTCCCCGGGGCCATCCCGAGCACGAGCACGGAAACCGTCGTGCCGAACCGGTCGCCTGCTGCGGCCAGGGACCGGCTCGCCGGCTTCCAGCGAGGCATCAGCGAAGCCCGGGCCGCGGTCGGCGAACCGGCAAGTCCTGCTGGAGAAGACGAGCCCTGACGTGGGCGGGCGTGTCATTTCGACGTCTCCTTAGGCTTCCTTGGTCGCGTTCTCCCTCGGGAGCTGGAAGAACGGCGCCTTCAGCCCGACCTGGCCATGCCGATGACCATGTCCTGGCCGGTACCTCCACTTCAGTCGCTGGGCGAGCACCAGCATGATAAAAGCCGCTGGCCCTTCCTCGTACTGCGAGGAAGGGCCAGCGGCTGATTACAGGTCGGCCGGCTAGCGGCGCTCGTCGGGATTCTTCGACGCGCTCTCCCGCGGCAGCTGGAAGAACTGCGACCGAAAGACGAACCGCGCGATGAACATCATGATCAGGCCGGCCACCACGATGCCGGCCAGCGCGTACCTCCACGCGTTAGGTGCATTCTGCAGCGACTTGACGACCACCCAGGACAGGAACGCGGCGGAGCCGAGCGGAAGGAGGCCGACGAGCAAAGAGTCCCAGACCCGGCTGAAGATGCGCCGCCGGTAGTACACGATCGCGGCGAGCGCGGTCATCACGTAGAAGATGGCGAACAGCAGGCCGGTCACCGAGACCACGTCGGTGAAGACGTTCGCGATCGAGGTGGAGAGCAGGTACGCCCAGGTGGCCGCGATGAGGATCGCGGCGATGATGATGCTGCCGATCGCGGGGGTGTTGAAACGGCGGCTGATCTGGCCCAGGACCGGCGGCAGCACCCGATGGCTGGCCATCCCGTAGGCGATCCGGGAGCTGGCCACGATGCCGGTGCCGGTGGACGCGATCACCGACAGGACCAGCGCGAAGGCCATCACCTTGGCCCACGCGCTTCCGCCGATCACCTGGGTGACGTAGATCAGCGCCGAGGAGGCGTTGGCCTGCAAATTGGCCGGAGACGCCACTCCCTGCAAGCCCATCTGCGGCAGGATGTACAGCACGACGAGGATCGCGACCGCGAAGACGGCGGCCCGGCCCGGGTTGACCCGCCGGTGCTTGACTTCCTCGTTGACGTAAATGGTGGCATCCCAGCCGGAGTACATAAAGACCGCGATGAGCAGGCCCGCGGTCAGGTCGCCTTTCCCGCCGATGCCGCTCAGGCTGAACCAGGCCGAGGTGATCGGCACGGTGCCGGCATGGTGGCTGAGTACGAACACCAGCCCCCAGATCGAGACGCCGACGAGGACGATGTATTCAAACACCGCCATGACGACCTGGGTGCGCGCGGTTATTCGGATGCCGGCCACCGCGATCACCAGCATGACGATGATGAGGATGGTACTGATCCCGATATTCGGCCACGCGCTGGTGGCGGTGGCGCCGAAGACGGCTAGCACCGCTGGTGAGAGGACGACCACGACGGAGATCGTCCCGACTATGTAGCCCGCGAGCATCAGCCAGCCGGTCATGAAGCCGAGGTACGGGTTGATGGCGCGGCCGACCCACTCGAAGGAAGCGCCGCAGTTGGCGTTCCACAGGTTCAGCCGCCGGTAGGAGTTGGCGATGATGAGCATCGGGACGCCGCACAGCAGGATAACCGGCCCGCCGCCGTAGGCGGCCGCCGCGGCCAGCCCGGCCATCGTCACCGCCATTGTCGCCGCCGGGGCGGACGAGGCCATGCCGATGATCGTGTCCTGGGTGGTCCCGATCGCATCGGGTTCCAGCTTGGCCGCTGGCGCAGGCGTTAGCCCAGCTAGGGCGGCCGTAGGTCGTTCCACGTGCTCTCCTCTCGGCAATTGCCCTATATGTGGGCAAAGGCAGGATACGGCACAAGCCGTCTTGTGCGGGCGGACTGTTCTGTTGTCATTGAATAGATTTGATGTCTGCTGCGAATCGTAACTTGACCAGCTTCTTTACCCCACTAGGCGTGGTTGGTTAATTACTAAAAGCTATCAACCAGACCTGGCCCGCCCCGCCACGCTCCCTAAGGATGCCGCAAAACGGCCGAAACAGTGATGAACTTTCCAAACTGCGCCACTGCGTACGGCGCGCACGTCAAAGCGCGTCATGATAAAGGTGAGCTAAATGATAAAGCTGAGCTGAGCCGCCGACCGAGACGGCACCGGCCCGCGGGAGGAATGCCAGTGGTAACGCGCCATCCGCTCGATCCCCTGGACGCCGCCGAGATCAGGCTGGCGGTCGAGATCCTGCGCCGAGAGCGGCCGGTGACCCCCGAGGCCCGGTTCGTCTCGGTTACCTTGCACGAGCCGCCCAAGGACCAGGTGGTCTTCGCTACGCCTGAACCAGCGGGCCCGGGCCCCGCGGTGCCGCGGCAGGCCTTCGTCGTCCTGCTGGAACCACGGCAGCACCTGACCTACGAGGCGGTGGTGTCTCTCGCCGCCGGCTCCGTCCCGTCCTGGCGGTCCGTCGCTGCTGCGCGGGCGCCCTTCACCTCGGCGGAATGCGTCCGGTGCGGGGTCGTGACCAGGGCCGACCCGCGGATCCAGGCCGGACTTGAGCGCCGCGGCATCACCGATCCTGCACGCGTGCGGGTGGAGCCCTGGGGGATCGGCACGTTCACCGCGGCGGAGGAGGCGGGCCGCCGGGTGGTGTGGACCCTGCTGTTCTACCGCGAGCGGCCGGACGACAACCCCTACGCCAAGCCGGTCCATGGCCTGCACGCCATCGTGGACCTGGACGACATGACGGTCCTGCGGGTGGAGGATACGGGCCCGGTGCCGCTGCCGCCGGGTTCCGGCGCCTATGCCGCCGATCGGGCCGGGCCGCTGCGAGCCGACCTCAAGCCGCTGGAGATCATCCAGCCCGAGGGCCCGAGCTTCGACGTCAACGGCTGGGAGGTTCGCTGGCAGCGCTGGCGACTCCGGCTGGGCTTCAACGCCCGGGAGGGCCTGGTCCTGCACACGGTCGGATACGAGGACGCCGGTGAGGTCCGGCCGATCCTGTGGCGTGCCTCGGTGGCCGAACTGTTCATCCCCTACGCCGACCCGCGGCCCTACCAGGGCTGGCGTAACGCGTTCGACATCGGCGAGTTCGGCATCGGGATGCTGACCAACTCACTCGAGCTCGGCTGCGACTGCCTCGGCGAGATCCGCTACTTCGACGTCGAGCTGGCCGACGGTAACGGCGATCCCTACACGATCAGCCAGGCCATCTGCCTGCACGAGGAAGACGCCGGCCTGCTGTGGAAGCACTTCGACGCCGATCTGGGCACCACCGAGACCCGCCGCAGCCGCCGCCTGGTCGTCTCGTTCGTTATCACCGCGGACAACTACGAGTACGCGTTCTACTGGTACTTCTATCAGGACGGCACCATCGAGTTCGAGGTCAAGCTGACCGGCATCGTCCTGACCAGCGCTCTGCTGCCGGGGGAAACCAGCGACTTCGGCACGCTGGTCGCCCCGCAGACCCTGGCCGCCCACCATCAGCATTTCCTGTCCGTCCGGATGGACACGGCGGTGGACGGGCTGGCCAACACGGTCTACGAGGTAGCGACCGAGGCGGTCCCGCTCGGGCCAGAGAACCCGCTGGGCAACGCGTTCCGGCCGGTGAAACGGCCGCTGCGCCGGGAGTCCGAAGCGCAGCGCGTCATCGACCCGGTACACGGCCGGTACTGGCTGGTGGCCAACCCGAACCACCGGACTCAGCTCGGCTATGAGCCCGCCTACAAGCTCGTCCCCGGCCCCAGCGTGCTGTCGTTCAGCCACCCCGACTCGCCGGTGACCCAGCGCGCCCTGTTCGCTACCAAGCATCTGTGGGTCACCCCCTTCCATCCCGATGAGCGGTTCCCCGCGGGCGATTACCCGAACCAGCACCCGGGCGGCGCCGGGCTCCCGGCCTGGACGAAAGCCGACCGCCCGATCGAGAACACCGACGTGGTGCTCTGGTACACCGTCGGCAGCCACCACATCACCAGGCCCGAGGACTGGCCGGTCATGCCGGTCGAACGGGCCGGGTTCATGCTCAAGCCGGCCGGGTTCTTCGACCAGAACCCGGCGCTGGACGTGGCCCCGTCCCCACACTGCTAGCCAACGAACGGGAGCCACCACTGTGGACGAGTCAACCTTCGACGAGCGGTACCGGCATAGGACAGCGCGTTCCGGCGAGCTCTTCACCGAGGCCAGCCGCTATATTCCCGGCGGCGCCGGGAGCAGCGCGCGCACCGTCAAGTTCGGCTGGAAGCCGTACCCGCCGTTCCTGGCCGAAGGCCTCGGGTCCCGGGTGCGCGACGTCGACGGGCACGAGTATGTCGACTACCTGCTGGGCCTGGGCCCGATGATCCTGGGCCACCGGCACCCGGCGGTGACCCAGGCCGTCACGAAGGCCGTCACCGAGCTTGGTACCTGTTTCGGCCTGCCGTACGAGCTGGAGATCGAGGCGGCCAGGAAGGTCACCGAGGCGGTGCCCGGGGTGGACCTGGTCCGGTTCTCCAACTCCGGCAGCGAGGTCGTCGGCACGGCCGTGCGGCTGGCCCGCGCGCACACAGGCCGCCGGCTGATCATTCGCTTCGAGGGGCATTACCACGGCTGGCAGGACACCGTCTACTGGAGCAACCACGTGGACCCGGAACTGGCCGGCCCGGCCAGCATGCCCCGCCCGGTCCCGTCTGGCCCCGGTGTCCCGGCCGAGCTGGCCGCCACGCTCATCGTGCTGACCTGGAACGACCCGGAGAGCTTCGTGGCGGTGATGCAGGAGCGCGGCGACCAGGTGGCCGCGGTGATCACCGAACCCGCGGTGTTCAACACCGGCTGCATCCTGCCCGAGCCCGGCTATCTGGAGCTGCTCCGCGAGCAGACCAGGCGGCACGGGGCGCTGCTCATCTTCGACGAGGTCATCACCGGATTCCGGTTCGCGCGTGGCGGCGCGCAGGAGTACTTCGGGGTCACGCCCGACCTGACCACGATGGCCAAGGGGCTGGGCGGAGGGTTCCCGGTGGCGGCGATCGGCGGATCCCGCGGGGCGATGTCGATGATCGCCGAGGGCCGCTACTCGCACTCGGGCACCTACAACGCCAACACGATTGCGTGTGCCGCGGTCAGCGCGACGATGGATGTGCTGGCCGAGCCTGGCCTGTACGAGCGGCAGCGCGAGCTGGGCGAAACGCTGATGAGCGGGCTGCGCAAGCTGGCCGCCGAGGCGGGCCTGCCGGTCATCGTCGAAGGGCTCGGCACGGTCTTCCAGGTCTGGTTCAGCGAGCGGCCGATCAGGAACTGGCGGGACGCGCAGCGCTACGCCCACGAGGAGCTGTTTACCCGGTGGTGGCAGGAGATGCTGCTGCGCGGGGTCTTGTTCCACCCCAGCCAGTACGAGAACCTGTTCCTGTCGCTGGTGCACACCGCCGACGACGTCGACGACATGCTCAGCGCCGCGCAGGAGGCCTTCGCCGTGGTCGCGCGCGGACGGTGAGGGTCAGCGGGCAGGAGGCCTGACCACGAACGCCGGGGATATCTACATCGGGCTCGACCTCGGCACGTCCGGGCTGAAGGCGGTGGCGCTCGCCGCCTCGGGCGCGATCCTGGCCCGGGGCAGCGCGGCCTACCCCACCCGCCGGCCCGCTGCCGGAGCGGCCGAGCAGGACACCGGCGACTGGCGGCGCGCGGTGGAACAGGCGGTGGCCCAGCTCGCCGAGATAACCCCGGCCCACCGCTGGCGTGCCATCGGCCTGTCGGGCATGATTCCCGCTCTGGTCACCCTCGGCCCGGACGGGCAGCCGAACGGTCCCGCCGTCACCTGGCAGGACAGCCGGGCCGACGACCTGGGTGATGAGTTCCGCGACCGCTGCGGCGCCGCCGGCCTGTACCGGCTGACCGGCCAGTGGGTGGATGGCCGCTACCTGCTGCCGATGTTCGGCCGGATCGCCCGGGCCGATCCCGCCCGCGCGGCCGTCACCGCGTCCATCGCCTCGGCCAAGGACTACCTGTTCGGCTGGCTGACCGGTGAGCTGGCCACCGATCCGAGCACCGCCACCGGTTACGGCTGCTACGAGCTGGAAACGGGCACCTGGAACGCCGCGTGCCTAGCCGCAGCCCTGACCGGCCGCGTCCCGAGGCTGCCCGCCGTGCGCCCGTGCACCACCAGCCGCCCGCTGCGGGCCGACCTGGCGCCCCGGCTGGGCTGCGCCCCGATCCCGGTTGTGCTGGGCGCGGCCGACTCCGTGCTCGGCGCGCTCGGGCTAGGCGTCCGCGAGCCGGGCCAGGTGGCCTACATCGCCGGCACCAGCAGCGTCATCCTGGGCATCAGCGACCGGCTGGTCCTGGACCCGGCCCACCGGTTCCTGGTCACGCCGATGGCCGAACCCGGCCGGTGGGGCGTCGAGATGGACCTGCTCGCCACCGGCAGCGCGATCACCTGGCTGGCCGGCTGGCTCGGCGGCGGCCTGACCGCGGCCGGCCTGGTCGCGCTGGCGGCCGGGACCGACCCGGCGCACGCCCCGGTCTTGCTTCCTTACCTGAGTCCCGGCGAGCAGGGTGCCCTGTGGGACCCCCTGCTGAGCGGCGCCATCGTCGGCCTTGACCTCAGCCACGGCCGGGAGCACCTGGCCCGCGCGCTGGTCAACGGCATCGTCCTGGAGAGCCGTCGCTGCCTGGCCGTGCTCGACGAGACCGGCGGGTTCGGCCGCGCCGTCGAGGTGGCCGGCGGCAGCGCCGCTGACCCGTCCTTCCGCGCTGACCTGGCCGACGCCACCCGCCGGGTCGTCTCGATGCCGCGCGACGACGACACCGACCACTCCGCCCGGGGCGCGGCGCTGATCGCGGCGCGGGCCACCGGCGGCAGCTGGCCGGACGGCGCCTTCCCGGCGGCCGGCCTGGCCGCCGAACCCGACGAGGCCCGCGCCAAGCTATGGGACGACCTGTGGATCGCCCACGAGTCCGCCCGAGTCCGCCTTCATCCCGCCCCTTGACCCTAGGACAGCAGCCGCTAACGTTAGCAGTGACAAACGTTAGCAGTGACAAACATTAGCGGCAGGCGGGAGGCCCCTCATCGCTGACCCTCGGGACGGCCAGATGGACGAGGCGCTGCACGCGCTGGCCGAGCCCCGCCGCCGTGCGATCCTGCAGCTGGTGGCCGGCTCGGAGCTGGCGGCCGGTCAGATCGCGGCGTGCTTCGAGGTGACCAGAACCGCCGTTAGCCAGCATCTGACCGTACTCAAGAAGGCCGGTCTTTTGTCCGAACGAAGAGTGGCCACCCGCCGCCTGTACCGTGCGCGCCCCGGGGGGCTGGCGGGCCTGCGGCAGTTCCTCGACCAGATGTGGGCGTCATCCCTCGAGGCCGCCCGCGACCTCGTCGAGGCGGACCGCGGCGTGCGTGACGACGACCAGGCCGCCGGCTGAGACCAGAAGGGGCTGGGCCCGTATCCTCGGATGCCTCGCCGCAGCAACGGAAGGAACAGCGATGGAAGGAACAGCGATGGAAGGAACAGCGATGGAAGGGAAGTCATGAAGGCTGTCGTGTTCTACGAGTCGGCCCCCGACGTGGCGGCTAACGCTCCGGCGCACGCGCCCGCGCACCGCGCCCGGTGGGATGAGTTCAGCCGCCGCGGCGAACTGCTCATGATCGGCCCGTTCGCCAACGCCCAAGACGACGGCGCGATGGCAGTCTTCACCACCCGCGCGGCGGCCGAGGAGTTCGTCCGCGGCGACCCCTTCGTCCTGAACGGCGTCGTCAGCAAGTGGACCATCCTCGACTGGAACGAGGCCCTAATCCCGGAAAGCCCAGGGGGGTTACCCGGCGCGGGCCGGGGGCGGCCCATGGCTGCGGAGGACTTTGGTTTTGTCCCGGTTCCAGGCGGTGGTGGTGCCGTCGGGGTGGCGGACCAGGGTCCAGCCCATCTGGTGGATGACGATGTGATGGTGATACCAGCATAGCAAGATGCAGTTATCCAGGCTGGTGACGCCGCCGCGGCCTTTGTGCCTGAGGTGGTGGACCTCGCAGGCCGCGGCGGGCTGGTGGCAGCATCGCTTCCTCCAGCGCGTCGTGGTATCGCTGGGCGTGACTGCGGGTATCGTCCGCGCCCTGGGGGGCGGACAGCGCATCCAGGACCGTGCCGGCCAGCGCGGTACATTCCGGGGTCAGGTCACCGGAGAAGACCCCGGCGCCGCCGAACGTGGT
>Ga0209839_10001039_pt1 | contig 14276 bp, 17 predicted proteins | sample OrgsoiDNA2013050_FD_185800 | JGI IMG/M metagenome (GOLD analysis project Ga0209839, IMG submission 185800) | Permafrost soil microbial communities from the Arctic, to analyse light accelerated degradation of dissolved organic matter (DOM) -... | ecosystem: Environmental > Terrestrial > Soil >... | reverse complement strand
CTGACCCCCCACACCGTCAAAGCGCTCACCCGCTGGCTCAAGGAACGCGGCAACGAACCCGACCAGCCGCTGTTCCCGTCCAACCGCGGCGGGCCGCTCAGCCGCGACGCCGTCGCATGGCTGATCAACAAACACACCACGACGGCCGCCGCGAACTGCCCGTCGCTGAAGACCAAGCGGGTCACGGCCCACGTGCTGCGGCACACCAACGCGATGGCGCTGCTGCAGTCCGAGATCAGCACCACCATGATCGCCCTGTGGCTCGGGCATGAGCAGGAGAGCACCACCCGCGGCTACCTCCACGGCGACCTGCGCCTCAAGCAGCAAATCCTCGATCGCACCGCCCCGCACGGGACCCGGCCCGGCCGATACCGCGCCGCCGATCCGCTCCTGAAGTTCCTCGAAGACCTCTGATCCAGGAGTCCGCGTTATGCCGAGTTCCTCACCACCCGAACATCCTCGACAGCAGTCCAAACAGCGTCCGCGACCCCAGCGACTCGGCATAACCACCGCCTCGGCACAAAACCAGAAGGGAGGCGTCGGCAAGACCACGACCGCGGTCAACCTCGCCGTCTGCCTCTCCCGCCAGGCCGCCGGCCGGATGCTCGCCGTCGATTGCGATCCGCAGGCGACGATGACCCGCCAGCTCGGCATCGACGTCCGCACCACCGCTCTGACGCTCGTCGACGTGCTCGCCGGGCGCGCCGCGGCTGCCAACGCCATCCTCTCCGACGTAGTCGCGGGCGTCGACGTGATTGCCGGCGCCAGAGAGCTGTCTGGCGTTGAGATGGCGCTCGTCGGCGAGCTCGGCCGCGAGCATTTCCTCTCTGACGCGCTTGAGCCGCTCCGCGACATCTACGCGACGATCGTGCTCGACACCCCGCCGAACCTCGGGCTCCTGACAGTCAACGCGCTCATCTGGCCGACGTCGTCCTGGCGCCGGTTAGCTGCGAGGACGAGGCCTCGGTCCAGGGGCTCGTCGAGCTGCGAAGCACCGTGTCGCGGCTCGGCCGGCTCCGCGACCAGCCGCCAATGCCCTCACCCGGTGGGTGCCGACGCGGGTGCTCAGCCAGGTGGTCGAGCAGGCGCTCGCCGACCTTGACCTCTCTCCGGTCGTGAAGGTCCCGGCTCGCGCAGCTGTCGGCCAGGCCGGCGCTGAGCACGTCCCGCTCACGATCAGCGCGCCCGACGGCTGCGTCGCGATGGCCTACGAGCAGCTCGTCACGCGGCTGACGGCGGCGCGCCAGGCCGAGCCCGAGGCGGCGCTCACATGAGCCGACTGCGCCAGACGGGCCTGACGATCGACGACCCGCTAGCGGCCGCGCCCACGGCCACGAACGGGTCAGTGACAGGACCGGACGAAGTGGGGTCGGCGGTGACCGCGGAATCCGGTCTCGCCAGCACGGCGAAGTCGTCGAGGAGCAAGAAGACCGCGGCTCGGCGACCGTCGTCGACGCGCGGCACAGGTTGGGCAGCGCTGCGACCGCAGTCGGGCGAACTGTGGCGCTCATGGAGCGGACAGACGAGGGTCGCGAGTTACCGGCTCCCCGACGAGCTCCTCGCCGAACTCGACGCGACAGCGACCAGGCTCCACCTCCCAATCGGCCTCCTGGTCACCGCCGCGATCGCGCACCTGCTGGACCACCCGGGCGAGGCGATCCAACAGCTCGTCGACCGAGCCGACGACACCCGCATCCAGGGACGACGCTGGGCGCGACGACTGCAGGAACCTCCGTGCTGAGCAGTGATCGGGGTTCGCGCTCGACGCACACTGTCCGCGCCGTGAGGCGCGCGGGCTGCCGATTGATCCGGCGCGGCTCGTATCGTCGCCGTGGTGGGGCGCTTCAAGCTCGAGTTTTACACGGACGAGGCGGGTGATCAGCCCGTTCTGCGATGGCTGCGCGAGGAGCTGTCGGCGACTCAGCGTCGCGCGATCGGAGTAGCTCTCCGCGAAATCCTGGAGGCCGAAGGAATCTCGGTGTGTCGCGGCGGTTACGGCAAGCAGCTGGGCGATGGCCTGTTCGAGTTTCGCCTGCGCCACGATGCAGGCGAGATTCTGCGCTCGCTTGGAAAGCCAGCGCGCGACGAACCGCATGCCGAGCGCATCTTGCTGCGGGTGTTCTGCCACGCTCACGGTGACCGCCTGGTCCTGCTCCTCGGCGGCTATGACAAAGGTTCGGACCCAAGCAAGCGTCGGCAACAGCAGGAGATCACGGTCGCCCGCAGGCGGCTCGCCGACTTCCACAGACGCAACGCTTGACAGGATATGGGCTATAGCCCATACTCTGCGCATGACGACGTTCGACCAATTCGTTGCTGAACTCGAAGCAGAGGCCCAGGCCGAGGGCCCCGAGGCCGTCGCTGAGCTGGAGGCATTCCGACTCCACTTCTCGCTCGCCCGCCAACTCGCCGAGCAGCGCCGAGCCCGGAACCTAACCCAGAAGCAGCTCGCGGAGCTCACCGGCATTAACCAGGCGGAGATCAGCCGGATAGAGCGCGGCCAGGCGAATCCGACCACTGCGACGCTCGGCACGCTAACCCGGGCGCTCGGGGTTGACGTCCGGCTCGTACCAGCAGCGTAAGGCTGGCGGGCGCTGGCGCCGCCAGTGCGCCAGCGCGATCGTCGCCACCGACCTATGCCTGACCCGTCATCCAACGCCGTCTGCTGACGCGTCGTGCGACACGTCAGCTTGCGGGCTGTCTTACGCGGCGGCTTACAACTCAGCAAAGTAGGTCAGCTCATAGTTGATCCGTTGCGCCAACCTGCAGGAGCCCTCGGCAACACGACGACCGCCGTCAACCTCGTCATCTGCCTCGCCAATAGTGGCGGGCCGGTGCGCGCTACCGCAGAATCCGCCGGATGAGCGAGAGCACGCTGACGCTTGGCATCGACCTCGCGGTCGCGAACGAGGGCACAGCCGCATGTTCGATCCGCTGGGAGGCAGGAAGGGGCGTCATCACGAACCTCAACAGCGCGTGGAGCAACGACGAGCTACGCGAGCTCATCGCCGAGGCCGACTGGACCGGCATCGACACGCCGTTCTCGTGGCCCGTGCGCTTCCGCATGGCGCTCTCGGACCACGCCGTCGACGGCGGCTGGCCTGCCGACTATCGCTCCGCCGACTATCAACTCCGCACCACCGATCTGTTTGTAAGAAGATCGCCTGCCGTCCGCTCAGCGTGTCCACGAACCTGCTCGGGATAACCGCGATGCGCTGTGCCCGTCTTCTGCAGGAGATCGGTGAGCAACGCGGCAAACGGTTGTCGCTGACTGGTGAGGATCACATCGTTGAGATCTACCCCGCGGCCTCGCTCATAGCTTGGAGCGGGGCAGCCGCTGGCTTCGACCCCAAGGGCTACAAGAACGGAACCGGCGCCACGGAGGCACGCGCGCAACTCGTCCTCTCGCTTCTGATGGAGACGGACCAATGGCTTGACTTCGCTCCCGAGTGCCAGCAGGCCTGCATCGACAGCCACGACGTGCTCGATTCCCTGATCGCAGCGCTGACAACGCGCACAGCCCAGCTCGGCATGACGCACGAGCCCGAGACGGACGATCAGCGAACCCTATCCGCGATCGAGGGTTGGATCCACGTGCCTGAGCCCGGGACCCTCGCGCTCCTCGGAGGCTCCGAGAGCCCGTAAGCGCCGGCAGCTGTTCGGGCGCTGCCACGAGCTGCTCAGGATCAAGGCCGCGGCTCCGGCCACGGCCAGATCAATCCCGGCCGAACTCCGCGCCTCACACATGGTGGCGGCCGCGATGCCCCGAGGATCTATGTCTACGTTTGGGTCGGGACGACCTCGAAGGTCTGCCGGCACCGGCCGCAGCGAACGGAGCCTGGAACTACTCGGTTCTTCTGGCCGCAGTGCGGGCACGGCTCCACCCGTGTCGCCGACGATCTGTCGGTCTCGGCGCCGTTCCGCAGTCGCTCGGCGATCGCGGTCTGGATGCGCCCGCCGGCGCGGTCGAACCCGAGCACCCGCGCGGCCTGGCTGATCACCCGGTCCTCGTCGACCGTTCCGGAGGCTTCGCGGAGGCGTTGCAGGGCGAGATCGATCTCCTCGGGAGCGATCTCATCGATGCCGCGTCGGGTGCGCTGGTCGGCGCGGTCGGGTGCTCGCACCGTCGTGACCGGGCGTCCGGGCATTCAGAGAAAGTCCCCGCGCCGCTCGAGGATGCCCTGTCGGGCGGCCTCGCTGATGGCACGCAGGCCAGCGTCCATCACCCGGTTGCCGCGTCGGGCGATGCCGGCGGCCTCCGCGAGGCGGCTGATCGCGTAGCCGACGGCGATCGGCGACTCGACGTCGATCAGCGCCTGCAGGCGACCTACAAGGCGCGGGCGGAGCGCGGGGTCGTGGAACTCGATCGTGCTGGGCAAGGCCGGCAGCTCACAGCGCTGGTAGGCCGTCACCCAGGGGAGCGACTCGGCGGCCTCCACGCTGGTGATGTCATGCACCTCGATGGTGTCGCGTTGCCGTTCCGGGGCCGGCTCGGACACTGGTGTGGTGCGCCGGCGACGGGCGGGTTGGCCCTCGCGGATCGCTGTCTCGATATTGGCCCTGAGCCGCGTGAGCTCGGCCGGGCGATCGCGAACCCAGTCGCGCGACCAGATCCGGGTGATTCTCCAGCCGAGGTCCTCGAGGACCTGCTGGCGCAGGCGATCGCGGTCGCGGGCGGTCGGGGTGGAGTGGTAGGTCGCCCCGTCGCACTCGATGCCCAGCGCGAACTCGCCCGGGGCCGTGGGGTTCACGACGCCGAGATCGATGCGGAAGCCGCCCACCCCGATCTGCGGGATCGGCTGGTAGCCGAGGGCGCGTATGGCGTCGGCGACGGACTCCTCGAAGGGTGACTCGAAGTCGCCGCCGATCGAGTCGAGCTCCTCCCGCAGCGCCTCCGGGCCGCGCTCGGCGAATGCCAGGTAGTCACGCAGCAGCTTGGCGCCCGGCATCGCGAGTTCGGAGAGAGCGAAATCGGCCGCGAGCACGGAGCTGATGACGTCGACCTGCTCGCGGGCGCGGGTGATCGCGACGTTGAGCCGGCGGTGCCCGCCGTCCTTGGTGAGCGGGCCGAAGTTGTGGTGGAAGTTGCCCTGCTGGTCGCGGCCGTAGCCGACGCTAAAGATCATCACGTCGCGTTCGTCGCCCTGGACGGACTCGAGGTTCTTGACGAACGCAGCATCGAGTCGGTCGCCGGCGAAGTGATGCTCGAGCTCGGGGTGCGCGGCTCGCTGGAGATCGAGCGCGTCGGTGATCGCGTCGGCCTGGCTAATGCTGAAGGCCACGACTCCGAGGGATCGCTCCGGAGTTGCCTGAAGGTGCTCGATCACCCGCGCGGCAACGCGGGCGGCCTCGATCCGGTTGGTCCCCGAACGGCCACGGTCGTAGAGGCCGTTGGGCACGTGGATGAGATGCACACCCAGGGTCGGGGACTCGAGCACCGGGGCGGGGAAGGTGACCAGCTTGTTGCTGTAGATGTGGTGGTTGGAGAAGGCGATGAGGTGCTCGTGTCGGCTGCGGTAGTGCCAGCGGAGGGTCTCTGCCGGCAGGATTGCCTCGGCGGCGTCAAGGACGCTCTCCATCACCTCCTCGGCGGCGTCGCTCTCCTCGTCGTAGGTGTTGGCGTCAGGGTCGGCGAGGCGGAAGAACGCGGTCGGCGGGAGCTGCTTGTTATCGCCGGCGACGACGAGCTGGGTGCCGCGGTAGATGCAGTTGATCGCATCCCACGGTGGCACCTGCGAGGCCTCGTCGAAGATGACGAGGTCGAAGTGGTGGTCGGGCGAGAGGTAGTGGCTAACGCTGAGCGGGCTCATCATGAGGCACGGTTTGAGCTCGGGCAGCAGCACCGGGAGTCTCGCGAGCAGCTTGCGGACGGGCATGTGCCGGCGCTTCTTGCCGTGCTCGCGCTTGAGGATCCCGACCTCGGAGCCGTCGAGCGCGACGGGTGCGGAGCGGCTGGCGTTGCTCGCGGCGAGGATCCGGTCGACCGCGGTGGCGATGCAGCGGCGGTCGAGTTCCCGGAATTCGTCGATCAGGCGTCCGTGCTCCCGGCCGCGGAAGTCGCGAAGCGACGGGAGACGTTCGTGAACACGCTCGAGGCGCTGATGCCACCACGCCCGTTCGAAGGCACCGACCACCTGCTCGGCGGGCACCGAACGAGCCGCGAGCGAGGCGAGGAACCGCTGCCAGCCGGCGTCGCGGATTCGCTCGCGCGCGGCGGCGTAGTCACACCATCCGGGCAGCCGGTCGATGTCGGCTGCGAGCTTCTCGACCTGTTCGATGATCTCCTCGGAGGACTGCGCCTCGGCGACCGCCCGCAGCTGCTCGCCAGCTGCGGGCTCGAAGCCGTCGGCGACGACGCCGACGGCTTCGAGGTAGCGCTCCGCCGCTGTCTCAAGCCCGGCGAAGTCGGGCCATGCCCGCTCGGGGGCGAGGAGCTTCTCGCGCAGCGCCGCGGGGAGCTGGCCGCCGCCAAAGGTGGCGGCGAACTGGTGCAGCCATTCGCTCGCGACTTCCAGAGGTCCCCAGGCGGTCACGCTCCCCAGATAGCGATCGCCGATCGCCGCGCGCCAGCCGGCCTGCCGCTCCGCAATCCGCGTCGTCTGAGCGTGCGCGACCGAGATGAGCTCCGCGTCGCGCAGCAACTGCCCGAGATCGCCCGTCGGTTCTCGCCGGCCATCGCGCAGCTCGTCGGCGAGGAAGGCAAGCGTCTCCACCGGGTGCGGCCAGCGCCGCGAGCCGGCTCTGGAGCCGATCGAGCGGCAGCCGCATCAGCTCGGTCAGGCGCGGCTCGTCGAGCAGGGCGCGCACGACGCCCAGGCGAGCGTGGATCGCAGTGAGCTCGCTGCGGGCAAGGGTGATCGCCTGCCCGAAGGTCGTGTCGGGCTCGGCGCCGAGCGCGACCCGCGCGGCGAGCGCAGCGAGGTCGCTGTCGGGAGCGGCGAGCTCGACGACCGATTGCGCGGCAGTGAGCGCACGGTCGAGTGCGGCGGTGTCGGTTTCCGGGCCCCGGTGCCACTCGCCGAAGGCAGTCGCAAGACGTTGCGCAGCGGCGTCGATCTGCTCTCCCTGTCGCTTGGCGCGGAGGATCGCTTCGACCGCCGCCGCGGGATCCTCCGGCCGGCGGCCGTCCTTGCGGTGGGCTCTGATCGCCTTCGAATCGGCGCGGTACTGGCTGCTCAGCTTCGGGAATCGCTTCTCGGCGCCGCCGGTGAGACGACTCAGCAGGGCGTCGAGCTCGAGGTCGAAGACGGCCGGCGCGTAGGTCGCCAGGAGGTGCTCGCGGGCCAGGCGGTGCTCGTCGAGCATCTCGCGCGAGCTCGCGAGCTCGTCCTGGGCCTTCTTGAGCCCGGCTGGCACTAGCCAACGCGGGTCGGGTCGATCGGTCAGCGCGTATGCGAGCTCGCCGAGATCGCATAGACGCCCGATCCCGCTGAGCGTGGGCGACGCCAGCCGTTGCCCCAGCATGTCTGCGACCGTTCGTGCATGTCCTGCGAGCCCGGTGATCGCGGTCGGCAGCTCCTGCACAGCGCCGAGCAGCTCGGGCAGCCGGTCGATGAGCTCGCCGGACCAGCCCGAGCGGGGCCCGGCGAGCGCCTCGAGTTCCGCCGTCGCGGCCTGTAGGCGGTCGGCGATGTCGGCTGGCCGAGTCGCGAGCGGACGGCCGGGGAAGGTCGAGCCGTAGGTCGCGAGCACCTCATCGAGCAGCGCGTGCGCGCCGTTGGCGTCCTCGAGCGCGTCGGTCAGACGCGCCGGGCCGCCCGGTTCGAGCCAGCGATTATCGAGTTCCGGGGCCCGGGTCAGGATCCCCCCGAGGCCCGCTAGGTCGCGGGCGGCCTTGGCCGAGGCGGGGGCGGGGAAGCCGAGCGACCGGGCCACATCATCCGCGCCTCCGCGAAGGCCGGCTTCGGCCGCGCGGACGTCGTCGAGCTCACCGAGCAGCCTGGCGCGCAGCGTGTCGTCATAGGCGGTCAAGGACGACCCTCGCCAGGCGAACTGCGGATCGGTCGCGACCTCCCAGTTCTCGCACGAGCTCCGGAACCAGCTGAGCAGCCGGTTGAGCTCCTCGGCGGCGGTACGACCGGCTTGTTCCGAGGCGGGGGGCGCCCCGTCCGCGTACGGAGCGTCGTGAAGCCGGGACAGGCGAGCGTAGACCTCGCGCGGTGACTGTCCGATCAGCTCCGGTGCGGGGGCGTGTAGCGCCTGCACGATCTCGTTGAGCTCCGCGCGCGTCGCCTCGAGCCGCTCGAAGTCACGGTCGCTGAAGCCTACGCGCGGCCGGGTGCGGGTGCTGAGACTCTCGTAGAGCGATTCCACTACCTCACGCCGAGCCGCGTCACGACCGTGCAGCTTCAGACACAGCTCGGCGAGGCCTCGCTCCTCCAGGCGCTTGTGGACGACGTCGAGGGCGGCGATCTTCTCGCTGATGAACAGCACCCGTTGCCGTTGCCCGAGAGCCTCGGCGATCACGTTGGCGATCGTCTGGCTCTTCCCGGTCCCCGGAGGCCCGTGCATGACAAACGAGCAGCCCCGCTTGGCGACCTCGATGCAGCGCCGCTGCGACGCGTCGGCGTCCAGGACCGAGAACGCCCCCTTGGCGGGCCGGGCGGCGTCGAGCGCGTTGAGCTGGGGCACGGACCCGAATTGGTCAGAGGCACCCGCCGGGGCGGAGCCGGTCGCCAGCGCCCGGATCGTCGGATGCTCGGCGATCCGATCCTCGTTGAGAAGCAGGTCCCGGTACATCACGAGCTTCTGGAACGAGAAGAGGGCGAGCACGACCTCCTCACTGACGTTCCACTGCTGCTCGGCGACCGCGCGCCGAATGTCGGCGAGCTCCTCAGCGACCGGCTTGTCCTCCCACGCCCAGTCATCAGCGAGATCCAGGCCCGCGTCGGTCTGCAGCTTGATCGTGAGCGCCGGGTTGATCACCACCTCCTCGTCGGGCACGAAGTACAGCCGGTACGGGTCGCGCGGCGAGTCGCGCTTGAGCTCGACCGGGACGAGAATGAGCGGGGAGCGGAGCGCCTCCCCGCGGCCGGGGTCGTCCCATTCCAGAAAGCCCGCTGCCAGGTGGAGCACCCGGAGGGCCTTGTCTTCGAACTCGGCGTTCGATCGCCGGGCGAGGGTCTCAAGCGTGCGTTCGATCCGGGAGCGACTCTCAGCCGTCGTGACAAGCTCCTCCGGCGTCGGCGAACGCGCCGGCGCTGCGGCCGGGTCCTCATCGTCCGCCTCGGGTGGCAGGTAGAAGTCAAACGGAGCCTCTCGGTCAGGATCGGCGAATACTGCGTGCAGCGAGGGGGCGGCGATCGTCAGTGACAAGGTCGGCCGTGCCTTGAAGTTGATGAGTGGGTTGCGCCAGGAGAGGTCGATCAGCCGCTTGCGCCAATCCTCGATCCGCTCACGGACGAGACCCTCCACTCGCTCGTCGCGATCAGGCACTGACACCTGGCTCACGCCCGCGCTTTCCGTGTACGCCGCGCCGCGCGCTCGTAGCGGTTCGAAGGTGGAGAGGCTTTGCTGCTGCCGGTTGTCCCGCCCAGACGTGCAGGGCATCGGCTACGCGGTGGTCCTCCGCGTGCTCCCGGTACCTGCTTCGCCGGCGTCAGCCCGCGCATCCGAACCACCACCCTCTCGATTGCCTCATCCGAGGCCTACCAACTCCGCCGCATCTTTGCGGATCCTCACATCACGCGGCGGACGCGTCAAACCCTCGAGCCGGCGCGCGGCGCGGACGTCGATGTCGTTGCGCATCGGGCATCCGAGTGCCACGATACGTTGTAGTCGTTCAACAACGCTTATCGTATGTCACTACTCGCCAAAGTATTCACCGGACTGTTCGCCGTCAGCGAAGACCTCGGCGAATACCACGGCCCGCCCCTGCCCCGGGAAACACTGGGCTTTCGGAGGATCGAAGGTGCGACAGCCGAGCCGGACTACCCGCCCTCCACATGTTGCGTTCGGGTAGTCCGGCTCGGCTGCTGCTGGTCAAATCTGGATGGCCAAATGATCCGGGGGCAGGGGCGGGCCAACCTGGGGTCAGATGTTCAGTGATGGAGATTCAGTGATGGAAAAACAGGAAGGAACAGATAGGTGTCGGAGGTACTTCGAGCGGGGCCGGCATCGATGACTGGCTTGCGATGGCTCGCAGCGGTCGGGCCATCTCCGATGGACGCCTGGGCATGTGCGATGGGCTGGGGACTGCGGACGGCCCAAAGCCATTCGCACCGACTCGAGAGCGAAGGGTGGTTGAAGCGCTACGCGATGACCCGCGGGCACGGGTCCCTCCTGGTCGCCACCGACCGCGGCATCCGCGTCGGCGAGCTCGCGCTGAGTGCGGCACCCCGCCCAACCCCCACATGGTGGGCCCACGACTGCGCGTGCGCTTGGACGGCCGCCTGGCTCACCGTCCGACGCGCCGATTGGCGCGGCCCGCGTGAGGTCCTTGCCGATCCCGAACTGACGGGGACGCTCGAGTGGCAGACGCGAACCGGATGGCGCCGGTCGACGCACCGACCCGACCTCACGCTCGCGATACCTGACGGCCAGGTGATGGTCGAGGTGGAGCTGCAGCGGAAGGACACCAAGCGCCTCGCCGCGATCCTGTCGATGTACCGCAGTTGGATGGACGAATCGCGGATCGCCGGAGTCGTCTACGTGTGCGGGAGCCAGCACCTCGCCGACCGAGTCCGCGAGTTCAGTCTCGAGGCCGGCATACCCGCGAAGGCGACACGGATCGAGCTGCTCGACTCGATCCGCACGCAGACAACGCGGGTGGCCGCATGATCGCGCTGGCCGCAAGCCTTGCCGGATTCTGGCTCTGCGCCGCAGTCGGCGCCGCGGGCGCCTGGCTGATGCGACGGCGAACCATGCTCTCGGTTCGCAACCTCTATCTCGCAGCCACGGTTGGAGCTCTCCTTTGCGGCTTAGCGGTGCTCGTGCGCTGGTGGGGTGTACTGCTCGTCATCGGGCCACTCGCCGCCGCGCCAACCACTGGCGCGCTGCTCGGTCGTCGCTGGCGGCTGGCTGACCTCGGTGCTGGCGAGGAACTGCGCGACCACGAGCTCGCGAGGCGCTGGGCTTGGCAGCCCGCGCCGACGCGCCGAACGGGGGAGCGCGTTTACATCCGGTCGCAAGGAGAGATCATCCGCGAGCGCCCGTGGCCGGACGCCGAGCCGTACGTGCCGATGACCGGCCAGCTGGACGGTCCTCGGCTGCCACGAAGCGAGGGCCAGCACATCTTCTCCTGCGGCGGGACCGGCGCCGGCAAGACCACCAGCGCGCTGCGGATCGTCGCCGCGCGAACGCTCGCGGACCGCTCCGCCGTGCTCGCGATCGACCAGAAGGGCGATGAGCAGGCAGAGCGGATGCTCCGCGACATCGCAGCGGCGGCCGAGGTCCCGTTCATCCTGATCGACCCACGCGCGCCCGACACCGACCGCTGGCAACCGATCTCCGGCGACGTCGGAGAAGTCGTCGCGAAGGTCGTCGAGCCGATCAAGGCCAGCGAGGAGTACTACTCCGACATGCTCCGGCTCTACCTGGGTGTTGTGGCCCGGGTCCTGGAGCACGCGGGCTGCTGGCCGCCGTCGGTGCCGTTCCTGATCGACTGCTGCCAGTTGCGGCGCCTCCCGCGAATCCGGGAGCTGTGCTCCGACGACGAAGAGCTGCTCCGCCGCGTGGCCGAGGCGGGAGACTGGATCTCCTCCCCGGAAGGCCGGAAGGCTGTCGCCGGCGGAGCCGTCCGCCTGCAGGTCGTGATGGGCGAAGCGTGGCGACCGGTCCTCGCGCCTAGGATCAGCCCGTCGGGCGAGCACGTCGCGGTCAGCCTTGCCCGAGCGATCGAGCAGCGCGCCGTCGTGCTCTGGCGCACCTACGTCGACGACATGCCCAACGAAGCCGCGATGATCACCGTCCTCGCGCTCGCCGACATGTACGCCGCCGCCCAGATCGCCGGTGCGCCGTGGACGCTCCAGCTCGACGAGTTCGGTGGCGTCATGCACATCGCCGCCAACCGCGCCCTCGCGATGCTCCAGCGCGGTCGCTCCCACCACGGGCAGGTGATCGTCGTCACCCAGTCAGCAGCCGACCCGGAAGCGCTGACCGGTCAGCCTGGGCTGCTCGCCTCGTTGACCGACAACTTCACGGGGTTCGCGATCCACCGACAGAACGCACCCGAAACGCGCGACTGGCTCGCGAAGCTGATGGGCACCACCGCGCTGTGGCAATCCACCGACCAGACCACCGGACACGGATCAGCTCACTCCGGGCAAGGCTCGCGGCGACGCGTGCGCCAATTCCGAGTTGGCTCCGACACCTTCGCCGAACTCGGCCGCGGCGAGGCGATCATCTACGGCACGATCGACGGGCACCCGCGACGAGCGCATGTCCTGCGCGCGCGGCTGCCGCACGGCGAACCCGAACGTATCGGCGGGGGCGAGCGGCACGCTTGCGAGATCGCCGTTCACCGAGCAAGCACGCTTGAGCAACTCATCCCCGCCGGCGCGACCACCGATGACGATGCTTCCGCACCGGCTGAAGCGCTGACCGAACCGGAGGCCCTCCAGCCGTTCGGCGATTGCCCGAAGGACCTGTCGTGATGAGGCTCGTGCTCGCCGTCGTTGCCTGGCGCCTGGTCCGCCGGCTCGCAGCGCCGGCGATCGTCGTCGCGCTTGCGATGTTGCTACTCCATAGCGGCTCCTTCGCGCGCCCCGAGCGCAGACACGTAGTCGGCGCCGTCGAGCGCGTCGTCCAGCCGATCGAGCACGACCTACAGCACGCACTCGGAAGAGCATTCACACCATGAGTGAGTTCGCGCTACCAGACGGCATCGTCGGCTCGGAGCACCTCGGGGTCCGGGTGTTCTGCGTCGCTGCTCCCGATCCGCAGCAACTCGCAGACCAGATCGCCGTCGTGCTCGGCGAGCACCTCGCTGCCGACGACGAGATGCACATCACCTACAACGCGCTCCAGACCGGCTGGCAACATGACCCCGGCCGGGCCGGCTGGCTCGGACGCGAGCCACACACGCAGTTGTTCCTCGAGTACACCGCGCTCCTCGTGTTCAGGCCGACGCGGCTTTCTTGAGTGCCGATACCGGAGCGCTGCGGTGGCTCGTCCTATTGGAGCGGGTGGCAAGCTGGTCCGGTGACGGACGTTCGCTTCCCGTGCGCCTGCTGCGGCCATTTCACGATGGGCCCGCCTGCATCGGGCACCTACGACATCTGTCCCGTCTGCTTCTGGGAGGACGACCAGGTACAGCTTGAGGACCCGGTCTATGCAGGTGGCGCAAACAATCCGAGCCTACTGGAGTCGCGGGAGAACTTTCAACGTCTAGGGGCGATTGAGGGGCGCTTCACGACGAAGGTGCGGCTGCCGCTGCCCGAGGAGCTTCCGCGCGCGCTGACCTTGTACCGGCCCGTCGGACAGAAGGAGCTCGACCTCATCGCCGCCGCCGGCTTCACCCGGTTCCCGCCCCGCCTGTCCGGCCAGCCCATCTTCTACCCCGTTCTCAACGAGCGGTATGCAGACCAGATTGCTCGTGACTGGAACACCAAAGACGCCGCGTCGGGCAACGTCGGCTACGTGACCCGCTTCAACGTACGGTGGGAGTGCGCAACGCGCTATGAGCCGCAGAAGGTCGGCGGACACTGGCACTGGGAGCTTTGGGTGCCCGCTGAGGAACTCGACGAGTTCAACGCAAGCATCGTGGGTCGTATCGAGGTCGTCGGCCAGCACCGACCGGAGTGAGCAGGTGGCGCTGCTCAACCCTCAGCTCTGGCCGGAGCAAGAATGGCGCTCACTCTCCGAGGCTCTCGAGCTCCTCGACGCCACGGCGCAGCGGAAGCTGGCTAGGCACCTCGTGGACCAGACCACGCGAGCGGTTCTGGCGGAGGACCCAATAGCCCACGAGGTTGCCAGTCCCGTCACCAAAGCGGAACGTCTGCGCGACATCGAGCACGAGCTCGACGAGGCCGCATGGATGGCACAGGATGCGGGCGACGAGGAGCTGTACCGTGCCCGCTTCCGCCAGGCGCGTTGCGCGAGCGCAGCCATCGCCAGCCGCGATGAGACGGCGTCCGCGGCCCTCTCGCGAACGGCTTACGAGGCCCGGCACGCACTGAACGACGATGGGGCGTTCAGGCGCCTAATGGAGACCTGAGGTTGACGTCGAGATGACGCGCGGACCGCTTCCGCCACCACCAGACTCGTTCACGCATGAGGCCCTGCAGGCCGTCGGCTTCAACGGGTGGGTGAGCTGGAAACGCCCTTCGCGACACGAA
>Ga0209839_10001038_pt1 | contig 14277 bp, 8 predicted proteins | sample OrgsoiDNA2013050_FD_185800 | JGI IMG/M metagenome (GOLD analysis project Ga0209839, IMG submission 185800) | Permafrost soil microbial communities from the Arctic, to analyse light accelerated degradation of dissolved organic matter (DOM) -... | ecosystem: Environmental > Terrestrial > Soil >... | reverse complement strand
GTTTCAGACCAACGCTGAAGATCTGGGGATCATGGATCAGGCGATCTGGAGCACGTTGCATGGGCAGATGTTGCACCAGACAGTATGCAACATTCTGCATGATACAAACTGTGCTGGCTTTGCTGGGATTTCGCGCTTTGCCCTGCACTTTGAGCCGATCCTGTTTCCCGTCTCGCTCTTCTACCTGCTGTGGTCCGATCCCAGGATGTTACAGGTGCTGCAGACGCTTGTGGTAGCCGCCGGAGCCTATCCGGCGTTCTGGCTGGCCCGCCTGAGATTGCGCAATGACCTGGCGGCGGTGGCGATCGCGGTTCTCTATCTGCTCTATCCCGCGCAGCAGCAGGCGACCGCGTCCGATTTCCACGCTGTGACCTTTACGGCATCGCTCCTGCTGTTCACGCTCTATTTTATGTACACGCGGCGTACGCTCTGGCTCTTTGTCTTCGCCATTCTGGCGCTGGCCTGTAAGGAGGAGATCGGCCTCGTCGTGGCGATGTTTGGCCTGTGGTCGATGCTGTTCCAGCGCCGCTGGCGCACCGGTCTGGCCCTGGTCGTGTTGGGTGGAGTGTGGTTTGTCCTGGCCAGTTTCGTTATCATTCCCCATTTCAGTCCCAGCGGCCATCCCTTGCTGATCAGTCGCTACAATGGCGTGCTGGGGAAGGGAGCGGTGCAGGGCGTTCTCGCTATTCTTTTGCATCCTAAAGCATTTGTGCATCAATATATTTTGGAGCACGATCACCTGGCCTATCTGCGCTCACTGTTCGCACCTGCTGGCTCCCTGCCGCTGCTGGCCCCCTGGGTGCTGGTGATGGCCGTTCCCTCGATCGCTCTCAATCTGCTGAGTTCAGATATACAGCAATATAGCGGACTTTTCCAGTATAATGCCGAGATCGTGCCGGTGCTGATCTTCTCGACTATCGAGGCGCTGGTGCTTATTCTGTGGGTAGCGCAATGGCTACTCGCTCGCATCCGGCCCGCTGCTCAGGATGGTGATCTCGCGGCTCAGTCCCAGACAGCGTCGCCTGCTATCTGGAAGCCTGGACGCCTGATAAATTCAATGCTGCTCGTGGGGCTGCTCGTCCTGATTCTCTTTTCGACGCTTCACTATGACTATAGCTTTTTCGGGAAGATGCCATTGACGAGGGGCTTTGAGTGGCCCACGACTTCTGCACATACTGCTGAGATTGATCGGTTTATTGGTATGATTCCGCCGGACGCCTCGGTTTCGGCCCAGAATAAGTTTGTGCCGCATCTCAGCCAGCGCTCAAGTATCTATCTCTTTCCCTATGGGACGCCGTTCGCTGGTAACAGCCCTGGTTCGGCGGTGAAGGCCGATTATATTTTGCTGGATATCACTGGCGATATCTATCCCTTTTATACTTCTGTCGAGTATACCAACGCGGTGAAGACAGTTTTGTTTGATGGGCAGTACGGCGTGCGGGCGGCGCAGAATGGCTATCTGTTGCTGCAACATGGGCTGAGCGCCCCCGGCATCTCGCCCTATTCGGCCCTGCATAAACTCGGAGATCCGGCGCTCAACTATCTGTTGTTGCCAGATCTGCCGACGAGTCTCTGCTCAAGTATCTATGTTGTGCCAGGGGAGGCGCATCACAAGCTCTCGGCGACCTTCTCCGGTCCAGGCGGCACAATGAATCTTGTCGATTTCAATGTGGGCGCTGCGAGTCCTTTTGTGCGCAGTAGTGGTATGGCGGTGACTACTTACTGGCAGGTGACGGAGCCAACGACGGAGGCGTTCCAGATCCTGTTTTTGCTGACGGGCAGCGATGGGAAGGAGTATCTGGCAAGTACGGATGTGCCACAGCTCTTCTGGTGTCAGACGAATACCTGGAAGCCCGGCTCGCTGGTGGCATTGACGAGCAGGGTGTTCACGCTCACTAGTAGTAATGTACCCCCTGGAATAGCCCATTTGGCTGTAGCGATTGTACCTCTGGTGCAGTCATCGGATAAAATAATGAATGTACAAGCTCGGCTATCATTGCGTGTTGGAAATGCGCCCGATACAGGAACGCCTACTCAGAGTATGAATGCGTTGCAATTACAGCCGATCAATATTATTCTGTAGTCTTCGCGCGCGTGTTGAACAAAAATGCTATAGCTCACCCGGCGCATAGAGCAATAAAACGAAAAGGATTGTAGTGATGGGTATTTATCTAGGTCAGCTTCCACCGGCTGAAATTGCTCGTCTGAAGGCGGAGTTGGCCGAAACGCTGATTGCTAATTTCTGCTATCCGCGCTTTTTTGATAACCGCGTCGAAGCGTTGCGTATGCGGCCAGTTGATCGTGCCAAGCGCCAGGAGGTCTGGTTGTTCCTGAGTTCGGTCGATTTTACGTCCTGGAGCCGTATTGATCTGACGACGCCTGATCTTCAGCATCAGGTGGAGCGCCTCTTTATCCAGTTTGTGCAGCGCAATCGCGCCTTCTTCGGTCAGCAGGGGCGCAAAAGGATGCCGGATGTGCGCTTGCTTATCAATTCATCGGCCTCTTCGGTTGTGCTTGGCCTGCGGGGCCATCTCTCCGGCCAACGCCAGGGGAACTCTCCCTTTGGCAGTCCGCGCCCGGCTGCTTCCTGGTCGCAGCACACGGCTAACGGACGCTCCGAACCCGGTTGGGAACAGATCGCCTCCGCGACTATGACGTTGCAGCAACAGTTGCAGGAGTTGCGCGGCGAGGTGAGACCCTCTGCTGCCAATGGTTCTTCTACCAATGGAACGAGTAGAGGTCCAGCTCATACCCAGCCCGTGTCAGGAGGAGGTGCCGGGAAGGTTGAACAAGATGGCATAGCGATTGCACAGATGCCCACGACTATTCTGACGCGTAAGCCGCCGACGATCCAAAAACCGGCCACGACACTTCCTCCCGCTGCATCTGCCGCCGCGTCTACCTCGCCACCTGCTCCCGAGACGCCTGTGCGCAAAGCGGAAGTGCCAACGCCCCCAGTAGTTCAGTCTGTGCCAGTGGTCGAGAAGCCCATCGCGCCGCCGACGGCGAAGATGCCACCGGCGACTGTCACGAACAATCCTTTACCGCCTGAGACGCCGGTGAGAAAGAGCGACCCTGTGCCTGCAATCATTCCTACAAAACAGAATGGTTCGTTGCCATCCGTTGAGACGGTGCAGCCACCGACTCTGCCGTCAGCGCCTCCTACTTCCGCAGCGCCCGCACCGTCGCGGAGTGCGATGCAGGTGACGCCGCCAGCTCCCTCGGTTGCTGTCTCAGTCACTGCTGGTCCGCGCGACGCAACGATGATGGCTGTGGGCGAGGATGATCTTGCTATCTTTGAACAGTTGCGCCATCAGATGTTAATCTGGCTGCGCGTGGAGGCCATCCGTGCGGGCCTGGATATCTCTTCGAGTCTGGCGACGGCTCAATTGCTCGACATGCTACGCCAGCAGGCTCACCTGGATGAGACGCGCCTGCAGGTGATTTCAACCCTGCTCAATCTGTCGAACCAGGTGATTAAGACGGGTATGGTCACTATCCTTGATTACAAGCAGGCATTAATGTTCCACCTTATGCATACGCGCCGCTAGCTAGATGGCGTCTATACCGGGCGCGGAAAGGGTCAGATGCAATGACAAAAGGTCGCGATAAGGTTGCGGAGAGCCTGGGCGATATACTCCAGATGATCTCTACGCGTAAACGGAGCGGTCTGTTAAGCGTGGAGCGCTATGATGCTGGACGTTTTGAGGAGGGCGAGCTCTATTTTCAAAAGGGCCGCCCTGTCTATGCGCGCTGTGGGATGCTATCCGCGCAGGAGTCTCTGCCGAAGCTATTGACCTGGCGCAACGTCTACTACACGTTTGTGGCTGATGTACCCCCGCCTGCTTCATCTGTACTACCTACGACGGGACCTTTCCAGCAAACAACCAGACCTCTTCCGCCGCCTGCGCGCAATACGACCGGGTCTCTGCCCGCGCCTGCATGGTCGACGCAGGAGTCGCCCGCTACACCTCCGTCGGCACGGGCGGCGCAGAAGCCGCCTGTGACTGGTCCTCAGCAGCCGATGCGTCACACCCAACCTCCCGCTTCCATGCCGGGACCTGTTACCAATCCGCCCGTGCGCACAACCGATTACAATGTTCATCGCACTATTTCGAGTTTTTCGGGCTTCGAAGGACTCGTTCCGCGCAGATTAACGAACGAGCAAAACGTTCTCTCGTTACCGTTGACGCGCACACAACGTGCGATCTTCCTGCTCATAGATGGTGAGCGGACGATTGCTGACCTCGCTCGTTGTACCAGCAAAAGCGTTCAGGAGGTGGGTCAGATCCTTGAAGAACTGCCTGATTTTGTGCGGCTCTAATCTCCCTCGCTTCTCATTTTAGACAGGGGTATTGAAGAATATGGATCAGTTACGTATTGGCGTGCTTGGCGCGGCGCGCATCGTCCCCTCGGCGCTGCTCTCGCCTGCACGACAGGTACCCGAGGCGAGCGTTGTTACCATCGGCGCGCGCGATACGCGGCGGGCGCAGGAGTTCGCGCGCAAGCATCAGATTCCCCATGTGGCAGCCAGCTACGACGACGTGCTCTCCGATCCTGAAGTCGATGCCGTCTATATTCCGTTGCCCAATAGTCTTCACGCTCGCTGGACCCTGCAGGCGCTCAAAGCAGGCAAACATGTTCTGTGCGAGAAACCATTCGCCGCCAATGCAGACGAGGCCGAGGAGATGGCACGCGCCGCTGAACAATCGGGCAAAGTGGTCATGGAGGCATTTCATTATCGCTATCATCCACTGGCGACGCGTATGAAGGAGATCGTGACCAGCGGCGTGCTGGGCAAAATTCGCCACATTGCCGTCTGGATCTGCATTCCGTTGCCCCTGCCCGGCGATATTCGCTACCGCTACGACCTGGCGGGCGGTGCTACGATGGATACAGGCTCCTACGCGATCTCCATTCTGCGCCTGCTTGCAGGCGATGATCTAGAGGTAGTCTACGCCGAGCCACGCGTCACCTTGCCTCAGGTCGACCGCTGGATGATGGCCGACTTTTTAGGACCCGATGGGATGACGACGCGTATGGTCTGTTCGCTCTTCTCGACCGATATTTTGCGCCTCGAAGTAAGCGTGCTGGGCGAGCTAGGCGAGATGACGGTGATCAACCCGATCATGCCGCAGCTCTATCATCGTCTCACCCTGCGCATCGGACGAGAGAAGCAGGTAGAGCACTTTTCGCGCACCCCCACGTATGTCTACCAACTGCAAGCGTTTACGAACGCCATCCTATACGGTACGCCGATACTTACTCCACCCGTCGATGCGCTCATCAACATGCGCCTCATCGACGAGGTATACGAGCACGCGGGACTGCTGCGGCGTGGGCTTGAAACGGTCTAGCTTCTACTCCACTGGTTAAGCCACTATTACGCCGTTGATGAGGCTGGCGCGGTAATCGTGGGCAGGAGCTCGCGGAGCTGTCCCAGCCAGTTTGTGCCTAACAGGCGACGCGGAATACGGATGACGCCCTGCTGCACGCGTGCCTCGTTGCGGAAGCGGCGGTACAGAACGATGCGGTTGGGTATGACGCTGCGTTTCACGGTGAGCACGAGTTCATTGTCTTTGATGGCAATGGCCTCGTAGCCCAGCTGTGACGCCTCGACCTTCAAGCGCACCATAGCGAGCAGGTTCTGCACCGGGCTGGGGAGCACCCCGAAACGATCGCTTAGCTCGGCTGCCATCGTCTCGACCTGCTCGGGACGGTTGAGATTCGCCAACCGTTGATAGAAATTGACCTTGAGCGTGCGGTCGCCGATATATTCGTCGGGCAGGTAGGCGTCGAGCGGCAGATCGACGGTAGCGTTCGATGTCATAGCCTCGACCTGTTTCCCCTGCATTTCCTGCACCGCGTCGGCCAGGAGTTTGCAGTAGAGATCGAAGCCAATTGAGTTCATAAAGCCGGATTGCTCCGCCCCTAGCAGGTTGCCCGCTCCACGGATCTCCAGGTCTTTCATCGCGATGCGGAAGCCCGCGCCTAGCTCGGTCGCCTCGAAGATGGCGCGCAGGCGCTTCTCCTGAATAGGCGTCAGCCTGGCTTCCTTGCCATAAAAGAAGTAGGCGTAGGCCTGATGCGTGCCGCGACCGACGCGTCCACGTAACTGGTACAACTGGGACAGCCCGAAGAAGGCCGCGTTATTGACAATAATCGTATTGGCGTTGGGGATGTCCAGCCCGTTCTCGATGATCGTTGTCGAGACCAGAACGTCGTATTCGCCATTGGCGAAGCCGACCATGACCCGTTCCAACTGCTCCTCGTTCATCTGCCCGTGCCCAACGGCGATGCGCGCCGCTGGCAGCAGACGCTGCAATTTCTGCGCGATGACCTGGATGCCCTGCACGCGATTATGTACAAAGAAGACCTGCCCGCCGCGATCGATCTCGCGCAGAATAGCCTCGCGTATCACGGTGTCGTCGTACTCGCGAATCGTCGTGCGAATGGGCAGACGTTCCTGCGGCGGCGTTTCAATGACGCTCATATCGCGCAGGTTGACGAGTGACATGTGTAGCGTGCGCGGAATAGGCGTCGCGGTCATCGTCAGGACATCGATCTCGGTACGCAGCTGCTTGAGTCGCTCTTTATGCGAGACGCCGAAACGCTGCTCTTCGTCCACGATCAGCAGGCCCAGGTGGAAGAAGACGACATCCTTTTGCAGCAAGCGATGCGTGCCGATGACGATATCCACCTTGCCCATAGCGAGGTCTTCCAGTACCTGCTTCTGCTCTTTGTCCGAGCGGAAGCGGCTGAGCAGCTCTACGCGTACAGGATAGGCTTTGAGGCGGTCTTTAAACGTGTTGTAATGCTGCAAGGCGAGCACGGTTGTTGGGACGAGAATGGCGACCTGTCGCTGGTCGAGAACCGCTTTGAAGGCGGCGCGCAGGGCCACCTCCGTTTTGCCGTAGCCCACGTCACCGCAGACCAGGCGATCCATAGGGCGCGGACGCTCCATATCGGCTTTGACCTCCTGAATGGCGCGCTCTTGATCAGGCGTCTCCTCGAAAGCAAAAGCGTCTTCCAGTTCTTGTAGCCACGGTTGATCGGCGTCGGGCGGGAAGGCGTGACCCTCCGCGGCCTCGCGCACGCTGTACAGACGCAGGAGGTCGCGCGCGATGTCCTGGACGTTCTCTTTGACCTTTGATTTCGCGCGCGTCCATTCGGTCGTGCCCAGCTTGCTGAGCGCGGGCACGGAATCGCCCATGCCGATGTAGCGCGTGACGCGATCGAGCTGATCGGTCGGAATATAGAGCTTATCGGTTCCCGCGTAGTGGATGAGCAGGTACTCGCGCTCGACGCCCGTCAGGTTCATCCTGACGAGGCCCTCGAAGCGCCCGATGCCGTGCTCCTGGTGTACGACATAATCACCAGGATTGACCTCGGACAGGAACGATGCAGGCGTCACCGGTCTGCGTCTCTGCGCGCCACGCCGCTTCGACCAGCCGAAGATCTCGGTGTCTGTATAGATGTATAGACCGAGCGAGCGTGATTGCCAACCCTCCATCATCTGGCCCTGAATCAGTGTCAGCGTGCCCGCCTCCGGTGACTGGTTGATATTGGTGCCGGGACTGGCGTGGATCGTCGCTTCGTGCAGAATGCTTTCATCGCTGAGCATCTCCGCCATGCGCCGCGCCTGTGCCGTGACGATGATCACACGCTCGCGGTTGTCGAGCGTCTTGCGGCAGTCCTGCACAAATGCGCGCAGGCGACCGCCGTAAGAGTTCGCGCTGCTATAAGACGGCATCAGGTGTTCGGTGCCGTCGTGCTGGCGCGTATCGAAATCGCCCTCCGCCGTAGAGAGGATGTCCGCGAAGCGCAACTGGCGGCGCTGTTGTATCTGTGTCTCCAACTGGTTCCAGCCCACGTAGGCATCGCGCAGGCGCGGCGGATTCTCACGCTCCCTCTCGAACTGCTCTTTCATCTCCTGAGCCTGCGCATCGAGGTCCGCGATGTGATATTGAATGCTGGCCGGATTATCGAAGATGAGCAGCCCATTGCGCGAAAGGTAGTCCAGAATCGTCGCCTGACTGTGCAGGTAGGGGATGTAGAAGGCGATGTCTTCGAACGAGCGCTTCTGGCGCAGTTCTTCCAGATCGTGCTTCCAGCGCTCCTCGGCGTCCCGATGGAGCGTGCGAATATCGAGTTGCTCCAGTTCTCTAACGGCCTCGGGTCCACGCACGGGAATGGCCTCGCGCGCCGGACCGATCGTGCAATCGTTGATGGGATTGAGCGAGCGCTGCGTCTCCTGGTCAAAGGTGCGCAACGATTCGATCTCGTCGCCGAAGAATTCGACGCGTATGGGCCGTGGAAACGAGGGCGGAAAGAGGTCGATGATGCCGCCGCGATGACTGAACTGGCCAGGCTCCTCAACCTCCGCAACCGGCGCGTAGCCCAGGTTGTAGAGTTGCTCCAGCATCAACGTCAGGTCGATTTCCTGCCCCGGCTGTAAGCTGAAGAGCGAGGTCGCCAGCTCCCTGGGTGGTATGATGGGCTGCGTCAGCGCGCGGGCCGAGCAGACGATGATGGGCGCGCGTTTCCCCTCGACCAGCGTGATCATCGCCTGCATGCGCTGCTGTGTCGTCAGCGCGTCGCCGATAAGGCGCTCGTATGGTAATGCGTCGCGATCGGGCAAAAAGCATATATCGGTTGGACGAGGATGAAACACCTTCAGAGCCTCAACCAGCTGGCTGGCCTGCTCCTCGTCCGGAGCCACGACAAGCAGCGGTTGCTGCAACGTAGAGGCCAGGGCGACAACCACAAAAGGGCGCGCCGCTTCGGTGATGCCGGTCAAAGCCGGAACCCCTTCAGCGTTGCGAAGCTGTTCTATTAAACGCCGGTACTCTGGCCGCTGCGTCAGTAGTGCAAGTAATCCCTGTAATGTCACATCATCCTCCAACCAGACAACAAGCATCGCCTCTATAAGCACTTATTATAGAGGCATGACTGCTATCCGGCACTCTAAACTATCCCCTGTATCATATCCTACCTGTCAGTTCCACGCAATGTCTTTGCCTTTATATCCAACAAGAGGAATGTAGCATAGCCTACTCGATCGAAAGGAAACCTATGGCGGCGATGCCCAGAATCAGCCCGATGACCTGCCACGGCGTCGTTTTCTCATGGTAAACCAGCACGCCAATCACTACCGCCCCGATACCCGAAAGTACCGCAAAGAGCACCGCTCCCTTGCCCAGTTCTGCTCCGGTGCGCAGGCTAATCAGCCACGCGGTATTGGCCGCGATGAAGCCAAGCAGCGAGAGCCCCGCGAAAATATACTTGCCGTTGAGCGCAAACTGCTTGGCCAGGATATCGGCCACCAACTCAAATAAGACGAGCAACAATAAGAAATAGAGCCACCTCGGCGGAAACATACGTAGAGATCCTTTCTTACAAGGAAATAGTGTGTAGATGAGGGTACATCTTATGCCCATTCATGTAGACGTATCGGGGCTGTTGCCTGGGGCATGTATACTATAGAACAAAATAGCTATGCGAATTTATTCTCTTTGCAAAAAGACAACACAAAACGGCTCAGAAACGTATATGGTGATGTCGATTATCATGTGTGTTTAATCTGCTTAATAGCCGGTTCTAGATGGATGTAATTGCACTGTGAGCGTACTCTATTGCATGAAGGAGCACATAGTATGGCACTGACAGGAACAGGGGCGGCGCGTAGCTCATCCTCCCTGACCCGTTCTCTCTCCTCGGTCCTGACGCTGCGCTTATCTCTTGGGCTGGTTGCTTTACTTGGTGCAACGGCCTTTTTCTTCGGTACTTCCTGGGATATCCAGTGGCACGTTCTGATTGGCCGCGATCGTACACTGATTCCTCCGCATCTCGTGATGTTAACGGGCGTCGGTATAAGTGGCATCGCCGCGCTGTCCGCCATAGTGATAGAAACCTTCTGGGCGCGTCGCAATCCGGCGCTTGCTGGCAGTGGCACGACCTTTGCGGATGCTTTTTCCGGCTCGTTGGGAGCGTACATCATCGGTTTTGCCGCGCTCAACTCGGCGATCGCTTTTCCGCTTGACGCGTACTGGCACGCGCTCTACGGCATAGATGTCTCCATTCTAGCACCCTTCCATATTATGATTATCTCTGGTATGGCTCTCGTTGCGCTCGGCAGTGCTTATATGCTTGTATCCGCCGCGCATCTTGCTGCCCGCCTCGATGCGCCGATCGCCCAGCGCGTGGCAACTCTCGGCGTTATGACGGCGCTGGCGCTGATGATGAGCAACTTTACGTTTCTGCTGTTTGAACTCATAGGTCGCAAATGGACGCTTGATCTGGGTTTCCTGTCTGTAAACTTCTTCATCGCCCTGGCGGCCCTGCTCGGTTGCTGGACCTTTGTGACGGCGACGCGGGTGCTTCCCTGGCGCTGGGCGGCGACCAGTGTTGTGGGGATCTACTACCTCGTCGCGCTGATCGACAATTTCTATGTGCCGCCTGCTACCGGTGTATTGATGAATACTGAACATCTCGCGCTCAGGCAGGCTAATCCAGGTGTCTCCATTGTGACGTTCGAGTGGCCGCTGCTGCCTCTTTTAGCTGCGCTGGCAATCGATATTGTGGCACAGATGGCGCGCCGCCGGAACTGGTCGCTCAGACGCTTGATGTTGACCGAGGCGACCATTGCTATTATCGGCTTTCTGCCAGTACTGCTCTGGGCTCCCGCTTCTGTTGCGCGCCTGTTCAACATTCTGGGACCAGTGGGTTTTGTGGCCTCGCTGCTCCTGGGCTGGCTCGGCTGCTGGCTTGGAACGTGGTTCGGGCAGCGTATGGGTGCGTCGATGCAGCAGGTAGAAGAGGTGTAAGGCCATGAGTAAGCTACTGCAACGCGTCCTGCTGGCGGTCGGCGTCGTCGCTCTCCTGGTACTGTTCGGAGAGATCGGCCTTTCTATTGCGGCGACACTGCCTGGCAGCATGCCCGCGCGCGTGGTGCAGGTGAAGGCTGGACCTTATCCGCTCACGGTGGACCTGTATAAAGATCCGGCCAACGCGGGCTACGCGCTGCCCTTCACCATCTCTTCTCCACAGGCAAGATCGCTGACCTTCGATGCCTCGACTATTCCTGCTGAGGGCGTGGATGCGACGCCCGTCCACGCCAGCCTGACTGCTACGGCGAACGGCGCGCAGGGGACAGCGGAGATCACAGTGCAGGGTGCGTGGACGTTGGAGGTGGATGTGAATGGCCCGGCAGGTCCAGGGACCGCCCTCGTTCCGATAAATGCGACGGCCCCACCGGCCATTCCACTCTGGTTGGGCTGGTTGATTGGACTGATCCCGCTCTACGGCCTGCTCCTCTTCTTACTGATGCAGCGGAAGCGCAAGGCGGCTCAAGCGGTCACAGTTGTTGCGGGAGATGCGCCGGTACACAATGAAGCACAGGTTCCATAGTAACTTGCCAGAATTGTTATTTCAGAATAGATCATTTTATTCAATTGTAAAGATAAATGCCTTCTGACAATATAGGAGAAATAATAATGAATAGGTATCTTGTCACATATCACCCGTTAATTGGAAGCCCGTCAGGGCGCAAAGCTATCTTGCGACATAATCTGCCACCGTATGTTGATGCCTCTTGCAGGAGAGAACCCGATCTTCAATCGCAGTATCCCTCTATTAGCGCGCTCTGTAGGAAAGGAAAGTTTGCCCCTCGCTTGAAAAAAGGAGACATTGCTGTCTATCTCACTTGCGAAGGAAAATATCCAGGTGCCAAAGAAGATCACTGGAGACTCACCGCTATTCTTGAAGTCTGCGAATGTTGCCCCTCTCACCTGGACGCAGCACAGTGGTATCGTCGTCGGCAGATAGGTCTCCCGACAAATTGTATGGTTCCGGGCAATCCACCTCTACCCCTTGATAAAACCGAGCGGTACTCTGAAGTATCCATTTCTTTTCCCTTCCACGCATGTTCTCCTGAACGCCTACTTCCTGTGCTTGATTCTACACTGCTTAAATGGGACCAGGGATACCAGGACCGAGCAACAGCATGTGGAATATTTCTCATCTGTAATCCCCTCTTTCGAGAACTATACGATCCTCCAATTGTAACCAGAGATGCCTTGATGAAAATTTTCCAAAAGATTCCAGGCACACGAAACCCAGGCGACATTTCTGAGGAGAAATTCAGGCAGCTCAAGACTTTCTGTGGCTTAGTATGAAGTAAGCTTCTACGTGAGATTGGCAAAGTGGCGGCTTCAGATTACCACTTCACCAATCTTATTGGAACTCTTATGAAAGAGCTAGCTCACTGCAACTTCCACTTGCGTCGCCACGATCTCTCGTTGCAGATACTCGGCGCTATCACCGGAGAGCACAACGGTCTTCTCAGCCCGGATGTCTGATGAGGAGGCTCCGACGCTGAAGGTGAAGTCCCCCGGTTCAGTAACGAAGCGCATATCTGGATCGTAGAAGGCGAGCCGTGAGGGATGCACGGTGAACGTGATCCTGCTGGCCTGGCCTGCTGCGAGGGAGAGGCGGGCGAAGCCGAGCAGCATGCGTTCGGGACGAGCAACGGAGGCAACTTCATCGCGACAGTAAAGCTGCACTATCTGGCTGCCTTCCCGCTCGCCAATGTTGCGCACTTCAATGGAGATCTCGATCGGCCCGGTCGTATTCGTCGCCTGCACGCTAAGATCGCTATAGTCAAACGTGCTGTAGCTCAACCCATGACCGAAGGCGAAGAGCGGACTCGTGGGTGAGTCGATATAGTCGCCGAAAAACATGGCATGATCCCCGCCAGCGCGAGTCCCGACGAAGTTGGGAACCTGACCGACGTGGCGCGGCAGGCTCACAGGCAGGTGCCCACCCGGATCAACCTTGCCGGTCAGCACGTCAGCCAGACCATTGCCCCCCTCTTCTCCCGCTGGGAATACCTGTAGCAACGCGTTGGCGTGTTCGGCAATAGGGGCGAGCGTGTGGACGCGTCCGCTGAGTACCACCACCACGAGCGGCGTCCCCGTCTCGGCAAGCGCGGCGACCAGTTCCTGTTGTACGCCGGTGAGGTCAAGGCTGGTTGCATCATTGCCTTCGCCGACCGTCACGGGACGCAGGAGGCCGCTGCGCCCCGCGACCACGACGATGGCTACTTCGGTCTCGCGCGCGACACGCACCGCTTCCGCAAAGCCGGATCGATCGTCGCCCATTACCGCGCAGCCTCTGGCGTATGCTACTGCGACATCCTTACCCAATGCGGCGCGCAGACCGGCAAGCGGCGTGACGTGCGGCGTGAAGTATGGGCCAGGCGCGTATTTTCCGCTCGCCTGTGGCACGAGTAGCCCAGAGATCTCGCTATTCTGAGGGGCGGCATAGATCATTTCCAGGTGAGCGGGGTAGTGGTAGTCGCCTTGCAGGAGCCGTTCGTCGTCAGCGCCGGGGCCGATGATCGCGATGCGCTTCAACGTGGGTGCCAGAGGCAATATCCCATCATTGCTCAGCAGGATGGTCGCTTCCGCGACCGCCTGACGGGCCAGTGTGCGCTGCTCAGGCGTATCGAATACGGTACTGGCAGCCGCCGCGTCGACGTAGGGTTGCTCGAAGAGGCCGAGCTGGAACTTGAGGCGCAGTACGCGCCGTACCGCCGTGTCGATGACATCGCGTGGGACGCGTCCAGCCTCGATCTCAATTTTCAGTGGCTCTCCGAAGCATTCGATAGCGGGCAGTTCCATATCGAGTCCGGCCTGCAAGGCGAGACGGGCGGCCTCTCCTGGCGTTGCCGCGACATGGTGGTGGTGCATGAGCATCGCGACGGCTCCGTAGTCGGCGACGACGGTGCCGTTGAAGCCGAGTTCATCACGCAGCAAGCTGGTAAGGATAGCGGGAGCACCGGCGCAAGGTAGGCCATCGACGGAGGCATAGGAGTTCATAATGGTAGCGAGTCCGGCGTTGCGGATGACAGCGGCGAAAGGTTCGGCGTAGACCTCGCGCAGCTCGCGTGGACCCAGCTGGACGGGTGCCCAGTTGCGTCCACCCTCCGACATGGCATAGCCCAGGAAGTGCTTGCCCGTGGCGGCAACACCTTCTCGCAGGTCGCCGCCCTGCAAACCCTGGATATACGCGGTCCCGATAGTTCCTATCAGCACGGGATCTTCGCCATAGGTCTCCTCTACGCGCCCCCAGCGTGGATCGCGGGCAACATCCAGCACGGGCGCAAGCGCCTGTCGCGCGCCGACGGCGAGCATCTGTGCGCGAATAACTTCCGCTACCTGCCTGACCAATGCCGGGTCCCACGTCGCCGCGAGTCCAATGCCTTGCGGAAAGACC
>Ga0209839_10001035_pt1 | contig 14290 bp, 10 predicted proteins | sample OrgsoiDNA2013050_FD_185800 | JGI IMG/M metagenome (GOLD analysis project Ga0209839, IMG submission 185800) | Permafrost soil microbial communities from the Arctic, to analyse light accelerated degradation of dissolved organic matter (DOM) -... | ecosystem: Environmental > Terrestrial > Soil >... | reverse complement strand
ACTGCCGACCTGGTCCAGATGGAGGTAACGGACGTCAAGGGGCAGAGCTGCAAGGTCGATCTCGGGGTCTTCTGGCGGGCACGCGTCCCCGTCGTGCTCCGCGCCGACGAATACGAGGCCGTCTACGGCAACATGCCGGTCTTCGGCCTCGCGGCTGCCGTCACGCACCTGGCCGGCGACCGGAAGGCTAACACCGCAGCCGCGCGCATTGCCGCCAGCACGAGGAACGAGCCGGCGGTTGAGCCATGCTAAGGCTGCCCTGCTGCTATGCCTCAGCGGCACCTGCGACTCAAGAGGCGCACACTCCCGCCGATCTGTACGGCCGAAGGGCGCCTCGGCGCCCATTTGCGGATTCGCGCAGATCAGGCCGATCTGGCTTATCTTGATCCATGCCCCCCAAGGCCGTGGCCGAGACGGTGGTCACGACCGGCTTGGCCCGAGTCCGGGCATTGCAGGTCGCGGAGCGGCCGGTTTCTGTAACGGCTCTACCCTCCGTACTCGGGTGGGTTATCGCGGGATCAGCGTCTGCTTGCATCATCCGGGACATAATGGCCAGGTGCTATCGGTGACGGAGGGCGAGGCGCAGGAGCGGGCCGAGCTGCTTACGGATATCGCGTATGACGTCTTCCTGGATCTGGCGGTGACCCCGGCCAGGTCGCGGACGCGGGCCACGTTCCGGTGCCGGCGGCCGGGGGCGGAGACGTTCGCCCAGCTCGGCCTGGCCGAGCTGGGCGAGGTGCGGCTGAACGGGCAGCCGCTGCCGCCGCCGGATGGCGGGCGGGTGCGGCTCGCCGGGCTGGCCGCGGAGAACGTGCTGGTCGCCGAGGGCTCGATCGACGACGTCGGCGGGATGGACCCGGGGCTGATCCGGTTCACTGATCCGGCTGACGGGGCCGGCTATGTGATCGCCGATGGGTATCCCGATGAGGCGGCGCGCCTGTTCTGCTGTTTTGACCAGCCGAGCCTGCCGTGCGCGCTCACGCTCACCGTTCGAGTGCCGCCTGGCTGGCAGTGCCTGGGCAACGGCGAAGCCCATGACGACGGCGACGGGGTGTGGCACTTCGGCACCGTGACCGGGATGCGGCCGCACCTGCTGACCGTATGCGCCGGGCCTTACCACCAGGTCTGGGCGGGCAGCGGCGGGCATGGCGTCTCGATGCGGGTATGGAGGCGGGCATCGTTTCCGCAGTGGGATGAGGCGCTGGTGCGGTTCGCCGGGATCGCCGCGCGAGCCATCGGGCACTACGAGAGCACGCTCGGCACCCCGTGCCCGTATCCCGGGTATGACATCGTGTTCGTGCCCGAGCTCACCTCGCTGGCCGGCACCGTGCCGGGGCTGATGTGCGTGAGCGAGACCATGCTGGCGCGGATGGCCGATCCTGATGACGACTTCGTGGCCGAGGTGTGCGCGCATGAAGTGGCGCACCTGTGGTTCGGCTCGCACGTGACCATGCGCTGGTGGGATGACCTGTGGCTGGATGAGGCCCTGGCCACCTACCTGAGCGCTGAGTTCACCGGCGGCTGGGCCGGGTTCGGTTACCGGGCCAAAATGAGCGCGTACCGGGCAGACGAGCTGCCGGGACGGCTGCCGGTATCCTCCCCCGTGGCCAGCTCGGCGCTGGCGCTGAGCCGGCCCGCCGCACTGACGTACTCCAAGGGAGCGGCGGTGATCCGGCAGCTCGGCGCGCTGATCGGCGACCAGGCGCTGCGCGCCGGGATGCGGGACTACCTGGCCCGGTTCGCCGGCGACTGCGGGACACTGGCGGATCTGGTGACATGCTGGTCACGGGCATCGGGACGGGACCTCGCCGGATGGGCGGACACGTGGCTGCGCAGCGAGGGCGCGCCGACGCTGCGGGCCTCGTTCGCCGCCGTGCCGGGCCCGCTGGCCGTGCCGGGTGGCTCGCTGGTGATCACGCAGGACCCGCCCCGCCCGCAGCTGGTCAGCATCGGGCTGTATGACCGCGCCAGGACCGGCCGGGGACTGCGGCGCCGGCAGCTGGTCGAGGTGGAGCTGACCGGCGAGCGGACGGTGGTACCGGTCGCGCCCGGACAGGCAGACGCGGCACCGGATGCAGTGGTGGCGAACGACGGCGACCTCGGTTATGCGCGGATCACGTTCGATGAGCGGTCATGGCAAGCGCTCGCCGACGCCGCGCTGGAGGTGGACGATCCAGTCACCGAGGCGGTGTGCTGGAACGCGGCCTGGCAGCTGGTGACGGGCGCGCGCCTGGCGGCAGCGTCCTTCGCTGACCTGATGATAAGGCGCCTGGCTGATGGCCACGCCGGGCTGCCGGCAGTCGGAGCGGAAGTGCTGCTCGACCGGGCGGTCAGCTGCGCCGACGTCTACGTGCCCGCGGACTGCCGGGCCGGGCTGCGGGAACGGATCGCGCAGAGCGCGCTGGCCGCGGCGCGCCGCGGCGCGCCAGGCAGCCCGATCCAGCGCACGCTCGCCGCCGCGTTCGCGGCCAGCGCGCATCGCGAAGACCAGCTTGACCTGCTGACCGCCTGGCTGGACGGGAACGACGCGCCAGCCGGCCTAGCGGTGGACGCGGACCTGCGGGCGCGCGCACTGTTCACCTTGTCCGCCCGCGGACGGGCCCGGCAATCCGACATTGACGCGCTGCCCGGGCTTGACCACGCCAGCGGCGCGATACACCGGGCAACGTGCCTGGCGATGCGGCCGGACCCGGCTGCCAAGGAAGAAGCGTGGACAGCAGTGATATCCGGCGCGGTCACCGGGCGGCTCGCGGAGGCGACGGCCCTGGGCCTGTGGGTGGCCGGGCAGGAGCAGCTGATGGCCGGCTACCGGAGCCGGTACTTCGGCGAGGCACTGCACGCGCTCGCCGGGATGAGCAGCTGGGCGCAAGAACGGCTCGGACGGCTGCTGTTCCCGTCGACGCTGTGCGATGCCGCCACCGTGGCAGCAGCCCAGGCCGTGCTGGCCAGCAGGACTTTGCCTCAGGACCTGCGGAATGCCGTTGCCGAGCAGACTGCCATGATCCGCGAGGTGATCACGTCGCGCGGATGCTACTCGCCCTCCCTGCCGCAAGCGTGAGCAGCGGGGAATCGGCGGCTAGGCTGAGGCTGCCGCGGCAATGCGTCGTCGCAAAATCTGACATAACAGGTCCATCTGCGCATGTAACACGCGATCAGGATCGGCCGACCCAGCCACGCCGAATCGGCAGGCTGCGCTGGGGTTTGGCCGTGCGGCCATTGTGTCCACCATGTGGCCGACAGTAATCATGTGCTGGCCATCGCGCATGTCGTGCCTGCTCGCGAAGAAGCCCGCGCATCGCCGCGGTCACGAGGAGCGAGCCACGACTGGCCAGGTCAGGGAGCGTATCTGCCGTACGCAGCGAATCAGGCTCGTCTCCCGCCCCGTACAGGGCGGCAGGCCGCCGACAGCCGGCCCAGCCCTCAGATCAGCGCGCTGGTGATTCACCGCTGATCACCGTCCGATCGGGCACGCCACGGGCACGGCCAGGACGGTGCAAGTCCGAGCCTTAGCTCATCCGCGTTCCTTGCCGTGCTTCCGGCGGACGAAGTTCGCGCCAAGAGCGGCGATTGCCAGAATGACCCATACCGCGATCACCGCCCCAACGACAGCGGGGCTCCCGAGCCAATCCCGGCACCAGTCCACATTGCGTGGCTCCTGGCCGATCGCGAGAACAGCGCAGGCGAGCGGGAACTCGACCCGGGACTGCCGGCGTGCGGCAGTGGTGCCCACCTTGCGGAGCCGGCAGTGATCATGTGCTGGCCGGAACAGACCAGTCCGGACCGGCCCAGAGACCCCTGGAGCATACCCGTTGACGCGACTGGTATCACGTGTCTATCATAGTGATATCACTTTAATGCTCAGGCAGTAGAGAAGGTAGCACCATGAGTCTTAACGGCGGGTGGGTCAGCTACGGCGGAGACGCCAAGATCGAGCTCGCGGTCGGCCTGCTGGCCGTGGCGGGCTGCGCGACCTACGCGGGAATCCGGCTGCGGCGCCCCGTCCGGGCCGTCCGGCCGCCTGCCTCGGTCGTGGTCCTGATGTTCTCGCTCTGGGTCATCGCGCTCATTGCGTTCTTGGTCGGGATCTCGGTCTACGTCCAGCAATTCGTGCACGACTATCCCCACATCAGATCGGGTGTCCATAACCCCATCGCGCCGGTGACGTTGCTGGCCGCGGCGGCCATCGCCGGCATCGTCATGACCCGCACCGGGTGGCGCTACCAGTCCAGGCTGGGCAGCGCGGTCGTCGGCGCGATGGCCGCGCCGATGATCTTCGAGTTGCCCTTCGACCTCATCGTGATGGCCAGGACCTACCCTGCGCTGCCCCCCGACCCGGCCTTCTACCGGGCGGTGTTCTTCACGCCCCTGATCCTGGTCGAGCTCACCACGCTGTGGCTGCTCACGCTGTCGCCGATGGTGCGGGTGCGGAAGTCCACGTTCTTCTGCTTCGCGCTGATGATCAGCGTGTTCGGGATCTGGGCCCTGTCCGGCTTCGGCTACCCGCAGTCCGCGCTGCCCATCACGATGAACGTGGTGTCGAAGATCCTGGCCTTCATCACCGCCCTGACCCTGTTCCTGCCCGACCGGCTGAGGAACTGGCGGACGGACGGGCCGGCCCTCGCTCCCGGCCGCGAGCAGTCCCCGCCACCAGTCATGGCGGCCCCGGTCCTGACCGTCCGGGACGCAACCGTGCCCGATGGGAAGGTCAGGGAAGGCAGCACGGTCACCAGCGCCACAGATCCAGCCAGGGAAGCGATCATGGGCGGACCAGCGATCAAGATTCTCGGATTGCGCAAGATCTTCGGCGAGAAGGAGGCGGTCGCCGGGATCGACCTGGAGATCGCGGCCGGCTCCTTCGCCGGGCTGGTCGGACCGAACGGAGCCGGGAAGACCACCTCGCTGTCGATGATGACCGGCCTGCTGCGGCCCGACGCCGGGCAGATCCTGATCAACGGGTTGGACATGTGGGCCGACCCGCCCGCCGCCAAGGCGATCATCGGCGTGGTGCCGGCCGAAGCCCGGCTGTTCGACCGGCTCAGCGGCGCGGAACTGCTGGAATACGCCGGTCGGCTGCGGGGCCTGCCGGTCGGCGAGGCGCGAGCCCGGGCCGCGCAACTCCTGGACGTGCTGGACCTGACCGCCGACGCCAAACGGCTGGTCGCGGACTACTCCACCGGCATGCGCAAGAAGGCCGCCCTCGGCTGCGCGCTGATCCACAACCCGTCGGTGCTGTTCCTCGACGAGCCGCTGGAGGGCGTGGACCCGGTATCAGCCGACGCGATCCGCCGGATGCTGACCAGCTATGTCGGCTCGGGCTCGACCGTGCTGTTCTCCAGCCATGTCATGGAGCTGGTCGAGCAGGTCTGCGACCACGTCTCGATCATCAGCCAGGGCCAGATCGTGGCCACCGGCAGCACAGAGCAGGTGCGGGGCGGTAAGACCCTGCAACGGGCGTTCATTGACCTGGTCGGTTCGAAGATCAGCGAGGAGGGATTGTCATGGCTCGGCTCCTCGTCCAGCTGAAGCTGCGCCTGCTGGCCAACGCGCTACGGTCGTCCAACCGCGCCAGGGCCTCCTTCATGATCAGCACAGCCTTCGCCGTGCTGACCGCGCTCGGCATGTTCGCGCTGCTGGCCTCGCTGCACGGCCAGACCACCGCAGTGGATCTGACCTCGGTGATGTTCACAGTCTTCGCCTTCGGCTGGCTGATCCTGCCGCTGCTGGCCTTCGGCCTGGACAGCACCCTGGATCCGGCCACGATGGCCCTGTACCCGCTGCGGACCCGCCCGCTCGCCACCGGGCTGCTGGCCGCCTCGGCCACCGGCGCCTGGCCGGCCGCCAACGTGATCGGCCTGCTCGGGGTGCTGATCGGGCTGGCCCGCGGCGTGCTCGGCGTGCTCGTCGCCCTGGTCGCGGTGCTGCTGCAGGTGCTGTTCTGCATCACCCTGGCCCGCTTCGTGACCACCAGCATGGCCGGGCTGCTGCGCTCCCGCCGCGGCAAGGACCTGGCCGCCTTCCTGTTCATCCCGATCATCGCCGGCTACGAGTTCTTCACCCAGGTGGTGCCGAAGCTGGCCGCCACCGGGAAGCTGACCACCGCGAGCTTCACCGGCTTCGACGCGTGGATGCGCTGGCTGCCGCCGGGCCTGGCCGCGCACGCGATCCAGGACGCCTCGGACGGGCACCCCGGCACCGCCCTGCTGCGCCTGGCGCTGCTGGCCGCCATCATCGTCGTGCTCGGCTGGCTGTGGATCCGGTCGCTGAGCCGCGCCGTGGTCTCCCCCGACTCCTCCACCCAGTCATCGCAGGTACGCGCCGCGGTGCTGCCGCTGGCCCGGTACGGGCTGCGCGGCGCGGTGGCCGCCCGATTCTGGATCTACCAGCGCCGTGAGCCCCTCTCGCTCGTCTACTGGGGCATGACCGCGGTCATCACGGTCGCCGCATCCATCAGTTCCATCATCGGCCCGCAGCACCATCCCGCCGTGACGTTCCTGAGTGCGGTCCTCGGCGCGGCGTTCATCGGGCTCTTCCACGCGAACACGGTCGGGTCAACCGGGCCGTCCTTCGTCATGGAGGCCACCGCGCTGACCGACCGCAACGCGCTGCGCGCCTACCTTTCCGGCCAGAACATCGTGCTCGCCGTGATCGGGATACCGCTGCTCATCGCGCTGACCTTCGGCCTGGGGGCCGCGGCCGGGTTCCCGACCTTCGGGTTCGAGACCATGCCGGTCGGCCTGGCCGCCCTCGGCGCCGCGCTGGCCCTGAGCAACATCATCACGGTCAACGGCGCCTACCCGATGGCCAAGCGGGTTGGCACCCCCATCTACACCTCCGTACCGGGCTACGGGTCCAGCCGGGTGGCTGCCACCATCGGCACCCTGTTCGGCGTCCCCGTGCTGGTCGCCCCGGTGATCGTCGCCGCGGTGCTCACCGCAGGCGCCCCGCTGGCCATCCGGGCCCCGGGACTCACGGTCTGCGCCGCCGCCTACGGCCTCGCGCTGGCATGGGCCGGAGTGCGGATCGCGGCCACCACCGGCGAGGGCAAGATGCCGGAGCTTTGCCAGGTCGCCCTGGCCAGCAAGGTGTAACCGGCCCGGGGCCCGGGACGGTCCCCGCGCACCCACCTGTAGGCCAGCAGCCCGGCCAGCAGGTCCAACGCCAGCGCGGGGTCGGCTCGGCGCGGATCTCGCCACGGCCCCTGCGTCCGTTCGCGGCCGACACCGGGACCGCTGGAACGAGCGATCGGAGCAGTTGACACGCTTCGCCAGGTGGTGGCACTCCGTCGCGGCCAAGCACACTCGGGTGCGGCTCCAGATGCCGTGCGCGCCGCCGCTCACCTGGGCATCCGGCTGGCAGGTGACTGGGGCGATTCGTGGAATCTAGTACGTTACGCCACTATCGAAGCAATCTACGCCCTGATCGAAGAGCTGGAGGCAGTCCTGCCAGCCTGATCCGCCTCAACCATCGGAGCCCACTCAGCCGACCCAACGGGACGAGGAGCGCAGTCAGCAGCGCTCCTCGTCTCGCTGGAAGCTATCTAGGCAACTAGCTTGACTTGATACGGCAAGCGGGTAGCCTTACGCTGGAAGCGCCGGGGGCTGCTGGCCCAGATGGCGAGAATCGCTAAGGATCATGGTATTGCCTTCGACCAGGACCATCCTGTCCATGGCGGTAACCATGACAAGTTCTTCGTCGGCGGCCGCCCGGTGGTAGTGCCGCGTCATAACGAGATCGTCGAGTACACCGCCCGGGGGATCTTGAGGACCTTCGAGCGGATGTGCGCTGAGCACGGCGGGGAGGAGCGCTGATGGCAGAGCGGAGCTTCAAGGTCACCGCGCACCGCAGCCAGGGCTGGTGGGCGCTGGAAGTCACCGGCGACGGCCTGGCCTATCCGGCCTACACCCAGGCCCGGCGGCTGGATCAGGCCGAGGACATGGTCCGCGATCTGCTGGCCCTGCACTTTGACATCACTGCGAGCGAGGTCGGCGGGCTGGAGATCGTGCCGGTTCTGGACGCGGCCCTGGCCGACGAGCTGAGCCAGACCCGACAGGCCCGCGAGCAGGCCGAGAAGCTGCGCGCCGACGCCACGGCCCAGACCCGGCTGACAGCTCAGCACCTCAGGGAACAGGGCCTGGCCCAGCGCGACATCAGCACCCTCCTGGGCGTGTCGCACCAAGCGGTCAGTCAGCTTCTCGCCAGCTGACCGGAGTACCCACCTCGGAGGTCTCCCAAGGGAGCCGAACCGCACAGTCGACCTCAGTGAAGTGCTCAATCGTCTCTTCGATCGCCGAGGCGGTGCCGTAGAGGGCGCCGCGCTTGCGGATGTAGGCGTAGACCTCCTCTGAGATGTCCCGACATCATCTGACCTGGGCAAATGCGTGGAGCTAGCGAGACTCGAACTCGCGACCCCCTGCTTGCAAACATTGTGGGCGGGGCTGCCTGACCTGGCTCTCCGCAGGTGAGCGCCTGTGCGGCGTGTCCGTGAGTGACCGTGATTCACCGCTAATCACCGTCCGATCGGGCACGCCACGGGCACGGCCAGGACAGTGCAAGTCCGTCTGCCTCGGAGGCTCTGAGCCATACGATGGCAAGCCGACCCGGACCGCAGGGAGCGCCAGCGACTGAGGACCGGCAGCGACTGAGGACCGGCAGCGGCGCGGCAGCTCGTCGTCTGCGATCCGCAGGCCTCTTCCTAATCAGGGTGTCGGTGAGCTGGTCTGGGAAGCGATCCTAGGCCTGTGGTCTGGCACTTTGCCGTGTAGGGCTTCCCCTAGCTAGGGGCCGCTCCCTCGCTGCCGCAGCTGTCGTTGCCGTGAGAACGTGGCCGCGCGGCAATACTGGTGGTTTACGCCGCGCTGAGGATTAGGAGACGGCGCGGGCGGCTATTCCCGGCGCCCTAGGCGGTAGCTCTGGCCTGCCCCGAAGCCAATCACCACGCCCAGTATCACCACGACACGGACGGCGAGCGCTCCCCCAAGGGCCGAGAAGATGATGAAGCAGACCAGGCCTTCGACCGCCGCAATCAGCCACACCTGCAGGTGGCTGGTCGGCTTCCACCGCCAGGCTCGGCCGAGCGCGGCCAGCAGGCCGGATGCCACTGTGATCATTCTGGCCCCATGACGGAACTGTACTGCCGCTGACCGGTACTAACGCTGTAGGTCCAGTGACCCTTCGCTTGTAAGGAACGACCCCCTGCTTGCAAATCGACGTATTCACCCGAGTTAATGCCGCTGAGCTGTGCTGCGACCTGCCCGTGAGGCACCATGGCGTACCGCTGGTGACCGTGGTTAATGGCACGCTAATGGCATGACGATCAAGGTGCGTCAGCGGGAGGCGGCCTCCTCGGCCTGTGGACAGGGCCGCTGACTTGCACTTCCCTAGGTGAACGCCTGCGTGGCGTGTCCGTGAGTGACCGTGATTCACCGCTGATCACCGTCCTATCGGGCACGCCACGGGCACAACTCGCAGGCATGACGGCCAGGCACGCTGGGTTGCTCAAAGTCGCTTGAGCCAGTTTGTGCGACGGATCGTCCGCTTGCCGATCGCCACGATCTGATCGGCGGGGAGCTGAGCGGCCAGCACCACGTCGGCAAGGGACAATCCCTGGTGGAACGCCTGACCGAACACGCTGCCAAGATGCTTTTCAGCGTCTGACGGCGGGCCGTCCGGCTGGAGAGCGGCTAGGTCCGTGAGCCTGGCCGTACCCTCCACAGCGAGGAGAGCGTGGACTCGCTCGTAGTAGATGCGGCGGCCGAGGTGCGGTCGGGCACCTCGGTGGCCACCTCCGACAGCCGGGGCAGCATGAACGCCGGGACGTTGTAGAGCTTCTCCCTGAAGACTGGCGACCGCCAGAACCTGATTAGTTCCGGGGCGCCTTCCGCTTGTGCTAGTGCCGCGTCAGGCAACGTTTGCCTCGTTGGTGGCGTGACTCCGAGCCGGGCGTTAGGGGCGAGTCACTCGGCGTCCATACCGTCGAGGAATTCCCTGACCGCCCGCTTGGATCTGAGCACGTGAAGGGCCACATGCTGACTGTGCTGCGAAATGATTTCGTGTTCGCGCTCCGGCTCTGACCGGCGTTTTCGCCAGATGCGGACGGCCAAACGCCACTCATCGCGCAACCGCAGCCAGGCCGAATAGTCGCACCCTTCGGGCAACTCGCCCGGCATTCGGAAGCCGCGCAGGAACGCGCGTCCTGCGCAAAGCCACCAGGGCAGGTCGAGAAGCACAACGGTGTCCGCGCGTTCGAGCCGGAGATCGAGTGTCTCGTGGTAGTTGCCGTCAGCGATCCACGCGTTGCCGGCGAGCACGCCACATTGCTTCTCGCGCCACTCGGTCTCCGACGGTGCAACCCAGCCGGGCTTCCAGAAGTGGAGGTCAAGATGAATGACCGGCAAGCCGGTCTTGGCAGCGAGCGCGAGCGAGAACGTGCTCTTCCCGGACCCGGCCAGCCCAGTGACGATGACGCGGCGTCCTAGCGCCGACGGGGCTTCACTCATCGCAGTCAGTGTCCCTCACGTGCCGTTGCAGGGGAGAGCAAAGGTTGCCTGACACGGCACTAGCTCGGAGAGGTAGTCCGGATTGTTCCACCGCTTCCCCATGATGCCGACGTTATCTCCAGCCTGCGTCCTGCTCTCCTCCCGCCTTCCTCGTAGCTGCTATCCCGAGATCCTGCCGCAGCGAGGATGACGGGCCTAACGAGCAATCCGATGGCAAGCCGACCCGGACCACAGGGAGCGCCAGCGACCGAGGACCGGAAGCGGCGCGGCAACACTGAATCAGTCGCGATGACGCGCGAACGATCCTGGCATCGTCAGTGATCAACGCACGATGAGCCGGTCTGTTCATGGGCCGCCGCCTTGATCCAATACGGCTCAATTCGGCAGTGATCACGCGACAGGTCGGCGCGGTCAGACGTGGTCTAACTCGCGGGAGTCAAGGACTCGCCGGACGTGGAGATGGCGCTCGTGGAAGTCGCGGGCTAGTTGCTCGCCCCGGTAGCGCTGCTGAAGAACACCGTCCAGATCGGCGGACAGGCTGACCAGATCAGCAGGGCTCTGGCGCTCGAACTCAAAGGCGCTCTCGCCGTAGGCGACTGCCTGGTCGAGTTCTCCTCGTCGCGCGGCGACGATGCCCAGGGTTATGCGGGCCTGGGCCGTTCGCATCGGGGCGTTGGTGCTGCCGTCTGGGCGGCCATGCTGGTTGATGACCTCGCGGGCGTGTTCTTCGGCACGCTCGTTGTCGCCGAGCACCACGTAGCAGTTGGAGACATAGTGCATCCATTTCGAGTGGTCAAACACGAAATGGTGCACGGGTTGTACCGGGGCAGCCATGCGGCCGAGCATGGCAGAGCCACGGTTTAAAGCGGCTGGCCCGCCTGGGCGAACTCGATGAGCTGCTCGTAACGGCCCTCCACGAGCGCGAACCAGGCGCTCATCTCGAAGGCCCATCCCATGATCTCGCTGTGACCGGCCTGCCTGGCCCACTGGTAGGCGGCCTGCCGCGCCGCCTCGGCTTCCTCGCGCTCGCCGAGGTCGTAATGGAGACAGCCAAGGAGCACCGCCATCCATCCCGCGATAACGAGCAATTCGCGGTGCTGATCGAGAGTCGACCGGCCGCCCAGTAGCCGGATGACGTGCTGAAGCCGCCTCTTGGTACGGTCCGGCAGGATCGCTGCGGGGGTGCTCGGGTAGGCCCTGCACAGCAGATCCGCTGTCTCGTTCAGGGCCTCGATCGTTCCTGCGCCGATGTCGGAGACCTCGGCCAGACGGGTCAGCTCCAGCGTGTCGAAGATCTCGGCTTCGGCCTGCAAGGCGTCGCGGGGCACAACAGTCCCGACCACCAGGGAACGTTCGGCGCGGCGGTGCTGCGGCACGAACCCAAGGTCTTCGGCGTCGCGTCCGGTCAGCTCGTGCAGCGCTTGCCGGTAGATGGCGTGCGACCAGAGCACTTCCCCAGTCTCCCACCGCGCCAGCCGCTTCTCGTCGCAGTTCAGCCGCGCTTCCCGGCCGGTGCCCGTCTGGTTGAGGGCCTCGGCCATCTCCACCCGCGTCAGGTGGCTGGCGTCACGCCACGCGCGGAGCTGGATATTCGGGACCTTCTGCGTCATCGAGTCCCCTGGGGGTCCTGAAAGGGGTCTGACAGGCCACTTCGTTAGGGGTCCTTGGCTCGGCCGGGACTTGCTTTGCTGATCTCAGTACCAACCGTACGTGACAAGGGTTGGCGAATGGTGGCAGGAGCCCGATTGGCACAGGCACAGGGCACGACAGACCGGATAACCGATCGGTGCCCGACATGCCGGGGACACGGCTGGCTGAACGTCCGTTCCCGGCCTGTCTACAAGTCGGCCGCGCTCAGCATCCCAGGCGCGCGGCTGGAGCGGGAAACGTGCTGGGACTGCGGTGGCAAAGGCCGGGCGGGGGTGATGAGCGCTAGACAAGGGCGGGGGAAGCGAGTCGTCACCCGAGCGGCAAGTGCTGACCGTCGCCCAGGTCTTCGCGCTCGGCGACGCCATCGCCCCCCGGTATCGCGCACTCGTCCTGCTGGCCACCTTCACGAGCCTGCGATGGGGCGAACTGTGCGCGGTCGGCTTTCCGGCGTCGGACCTGGCTGACCGCGCTCAAGAAAGCAGGGTTGCCCGTCGTACATTTCCACGATTTGCGCCATACCGGAAACAATCTCACGGCGACCGCTGGGGCGAACCTGCGTGAGCTGATGGCGCGGATGGGTCACAGCAGCACGCTGCTAACGGGCCGACGGCCCTCGCAGAGGGGTCCTATGGCCCTATAGCGTGACATCTCCCCGACCCGACCATGGGTATGGCGCGGATCGGGCAAGAACGCCCCTGGAGTGCCAGCGACAGGGAGAAGGCGGGGCATGAACGCACACGGCCTTGGGGCGCACCGGCGAGCCGAGGCGGCATCGCCGGGCGGCGGAGATTCCCGCATGAAAGCGGCCGTCTACACAAGCTACGGGCCTCCCGACGTGGTCAGGATTACCGACGTCACAAAGCCTGTTCCCAGGGAAGACGAGGTCTTTATAGCAGTCCGCGCGGCATCTGTGAATCCGCTTGACGGGCTGACGACGGGTAAGCCTTACAGCCTTCGCGTCATGACCGGTCTGCGCAAGCCGAACGTCACACAGCTGGGCGTTGACGTGGCGGGCCAGGTGGCGGCGGTCGGCCGCAATGTGACGGAGTTCAAACCGGGTGATCAGGCGTTCGGCCTGTGCCTCGTCCATCCGTACGCGTCGGGGGCCGCGGCCTGGGCCCGCGCGCAGGGGGCCTTCGCCGAGGGTGCGTGCGCTCCAGAGTCGGTGATCGTCAGCAAGCCGGACAACGTCACTTTTGAGCAGGCGGCCGCCGCGCCGGTAGCCGCGATCACCGCGTTGCAGGGGCTTCGCGACAAGGGGCGGCTCCGGCCGGGGCAGAAGACGTTGATCAACGGCGCGGCCGGAGGCGTGGGCACATTCGCCGTGCAGATCGCGAAGTGTCTCGGCGCGGACGTCACCGGCGTATGCAGTTCGGGCAATGTGGACATGGTCAGGTCGATCGGCGCGGACCGAGTCATCGATTACACCCAGGAGGATTTCACCACGGGTGATCGGCGTTACGACATCGTTTTCGACTGCATTGGGAACCATTCGCTGTCAGCGTGCAGACGCGTGCTGAACCACGAAGGTGTCTACGTCGGGGTCGGCGGGCCCGGCAGCCGGTGGTTGCTCGGGCTCGTGGCCCGTCCGATCGCGATACTCGTGCTGTCGCGGTTCGTCAGCCAGGAACTAGCCGTCTTTCTCGCGAAACCGCGCAAGGAAGACCTGATCTACATCCGCGACCTCATGGCTGCCGGAAGGATAACGCCGGTCATCGACAGGTGCTATGGCTTGGCCGAGGCTGCTGAAGCCCTGCGGTATCAGCAGGGAAAGCATGCCAGAGGAAAAGTCGTCATAAGCCTGGGCGATACAGCGGCGAGCTTCACGGCGTGACGCCTGGCCGCCTGCTGATCGCTGCGTGAGTAGCGACGACGAGGAGCAGCGACGCATAGACGCAGGTAACTTCATGGACCTGAAGTGGCTTAGGAGTTTCGTGCTTGCCCCGTAGGCGGCGAACTCGCGATCAGGAATGCGGTGCAGGTAGGAACAGTGCGTCCACCTTCCCCGCGACCACGTCGTCAGGATGGAGCACGGGGCCGACCTCGAGCACGACGGGGACGCGTGCCCGCCAGAAGACCCCGAGATCGACCTTGCAGCTCTGCCCCTTGACGTCCGTTACCTCCATCTGGACCAGGTCGGCAGT
>Ga0209839_10001034_pt1 | contig 14293 bp, 20 predicted proteins | sample OrgsoiDNA2013050_FD_185800 | JGI IMG/M metagenome (GOLD analysis project Ga0209839, IMG submission 185800) | Permafrost soil microbial communities from the Arctic, to analyse light accelerated degradation of dissolved organic matter (DOM) -... | ecosystem: Environmental > Terrestrial > Soil >... | reverse complement strand
CTAGGCCGCTTTGCGGTCTTCGATGTGCTCTGCAACCTTCTGTTCTGTAGCCCTGATCTCAACCTGTTTATCTTTGATGTCGAGGCGAAGGCGGTTGTAGATGCTCATGTACTGGTTGGCGATCCAAACCAGTGCGAACAGGGCGACAAACCATCCGCGCCAATCAGGAAACAGCATTTTGAATCGCGCCACTACCAGCACTCCCGCCGCCACGTAGTGGCTGAAGCAGTATTCGCAGGTAAACAGATAAAAGAATTTCCTGCGGGCAAATCCCTTGGCACGCTCACATTCCCTCTGGCAGTACTGGCGGGGCTCACGAAATACTTCTTCATGAGTAACGCTCCAAGAGATGCAGGCGACTGGAATGCCCAGCACGAGGAGCCATGCGACTTGCATACCGAGTCCCATCATGATGGGTGTTGGATGCACAGAGTTCAATAAGCGTTGATCCCTGCCTGAGCTCAGCGATGATTGGCATGGCTAAGAGATTTGCCCGCACTCACTCAGTGCTTTCACCGATTCTGGCTGCGGTTCTCCATCGCTATTCTTAAGACTGGCAGGATTGCTGGCGGTCATGTCCTTATAAGGAGTGACTGCACACGGCGGCCCTCGCCGGGCCTTTGCAGTTTGACCGGCCTGGAAGCCGTCCTTGACCGCCACGCATCGTCTGTTCCTCATCCTTTTTCCCTACTCCATTACTAGGAATTCTGCACGGCCATACGGGGTCCAGTCGATTGTTGGCGGCATAGACAGGCTGGCACCTTAGAAGACGATAGCGGTTCGGTTGAACTTTGACTGATAGAGCTTTGATCGCTAGAGATTGATCGATACGACTTGATCGATAAAAAAGGAGAACTATGAAATCACTAACCAGCATCGCAGTTTTATTTGTCGCGCTCGCGGCCGGTTTTTTTACGGTCGCCTGCTCCGATAATCCCCCGAAGGCGCCCGATGTCTCAAGCGACATCCGGCACGCTCTGGATCAGGGCGGCCTAAATGAAGTCAGCGTGAGCCAGGATCGCGACAAGAACGTCGTCACCCTCACGGGAAATGTTCCCACTGACGACGACAAGGCGAAAGCGGAATCGATTGCCAAGTCTATCGCGGGCGCCCAGGTGGTATCGAACGAGATCGGCGTTCGCCCCACCGGCGATGACACGGCCAAGAAGGTGGATTCCGCCCTCGATTCCGGGATAGACAAGAATCTGGAAGCGATGCTGGTGCAGCACAAGCTGAAGAAGGATGTCAGCTACAACGTGACCAACGGTGTGGTCACGCTCAAGGGGGATGTGCCTTCGCAGACCCAGCGCGCCTACGTCGAGAAGATCGCCGGCGCGGTGCCCAACGTCAAGCAGGTCGTCAACGAGCTTGAAGTGAAGCACCAGAAGGCTACTTCTACGAAGTAGGGCTCCTGTATTTCACGTTCGGCGATAAGGACAGCTTCGTGGTTGCGGCGAAGCTGGCACCGGTTTGAGGACGGCGCGGCGTCCGGCATCGGACTTGCGGGCATGCATGAGGGAACGGCTGGCTGAGTTCGGGGGCGAGATGCGCGTGAACTCTTCCGGCTCCGGCCCAATCATCGCTGCCATCATCCCCACTGGCACGAGCGCTCTGGCGCAGCGGCACACGGCATAGGGGACCTATTTGCAGTCCTAACCAAATAAAAGGGGTTCCCGGTTAGGGAACCCCTTTTTTGAACCTGCACGCGATTTAGTTCAAGGATCGGCGACCGCCACCCATCATGTGAGCAACGAGCGAGACGACAAACAGAATCAGGAAGACGACGAACAGGAGTTTCGCAACCCCGGCTGCCGCTATCGCCACGCCCGTGAATCCCAGAACACCGGCAATCAGTGCAACGACAAAGAACATCAGCGCCCAGTAAAGCATGTGTGGCCTCCTAAAGTTGTGAGTTGCTCAAAACATCCTACGCGCGAACGAAGAAGAGACCCATCCCCGCGAGCCTGTATTCTCCAGTTCGAATTGCGGTATTTGCGCCCTAATGAGGTTGCGGGCGCCGGTCCGTCCCAGAGGACCGGCGCCCGCAGGGGCGTTGTCGAGTAGGGTTGCAGATTACTTCCGCGAAGAACCATTTCTCCATCGGGTGAATGCTGTATGAGCGCTTAGAAAATACGGGGGACAAGGACTCAACAGTACATTTTCTGAATGAACTTCTCCGTTTGGGTAAGGCTTCCGCCGGATGGGACGAAGCCCCGCCGGGCCTTATCGTGTTGATCGCGGGACGAAACTGCAGGTGCTCGCTTTGAGCACAGAAGAGGACACAACAAATGCGACAACTTTCATTACTTCCGAAATTTCTCCTGGTACTGGGCATCTGTTCCATCTTCATCGGCGTGAGCTGGGCAGGCGACGATGACAAGCAATCCGACATTGCCAAACGGATCGATGCATCGGCCAAAGTGCTGAAGGAGATCATGGCGACCCCGGACAAAGCCATTCCAGATAAGGTTATGAGCGAGGCCAAGTGCATCGCCGTAATCCCCTCCATGGTCAAGATCGCCGTTGGATTCGGCGGAAACCATGGCAAGGGCGTGGCCACTTGCCGCACCGCCAGTGGTTGGAGCGCTCCCGCTCCGATCACCATCACGGGTGGAAGCTGGGGCCTGCAGTTGGGTGGACAGGCCGTGGACTTGGTCATGATCGTGACCAATGATCAGGGCATGCAGCACTTGCTCTCCAGCAAGTTCAAGCTGGGCGCTGACGCCTCAGCCGCAGCTGGCCCAGTCGGCCGCGATGCCGCTGCCGACACCGATATCAAGATGAGAGCTGAAGTTCTGACCTATTCCCGCGCTCGCGGTCTGTTCGCTGGAATCGATCTGAGCGGTTCGGTTCTTAGCCAGGATAAGGACGAGACTCGTCTGCTCTACGGAAGCTTTGTGCCCTTCTCCGAGATTCTCGGGGGAAAGGTCCGCGCTACGGCGAGCAGTGCGCCTTTCCTCACCGCTGTGCGCAAGTACTCGGTGCAGAGCAAGGAATCTACTGAGAACGAGTCCAAGCCGGCCGGGACCGCGTCGGCTTCGAACTAGTAGTGACGGTTAAGAGCGGAGACATGGCCCGGGAAAACCAGCCCGGGCCTTGACCGCAAATCGTAGGCAAATGAAGTGCACCCCAAATAAGGAGGATTTCTAAATGTTTACTATTCTTCTGGTGATTCTGGTCTTGATGGTGCTCGGTGCTTTGCCGACCTGGCCGTACAGCCGAGGGTGGGGATATTACCCGAGCGGCGGCCTGGGTCTGGTCGTGGTGGTTCTTCTGGTACTGCTGCTATCCGGCCGGATGTGACCCACGTTTCGTGAAGTTTTTGCCCCAAAAATGGCGAAAGCTAAGGCTTTCGCCATTTTTCTTTTGGGCCAGTGGTTGCAATTCCTGGCACTAAGCGACACCTCAGGCCCTTACAGTGCTCCCCACAATCTCTTACAGATGTAACCCGATAGTGGACTGTGGCTATTTTTTCTACTCTGTCAATGCAAGCTCGCGAAGTTGCTGCGAGCTTTAAATATTCTTAGCCACGCGGAGGAAGATCACCATGGCGACTTGCGCGATTTCAGCGACCGATGCGAACCTCATACCCGCAACTCCTGTTCTTAAGGGACGCGATGAATCTCAGCTTAATCTTGTTCGGCGCGCGCAGGCTGGCGACGAAGAAGCTTTCGCCACGCTCTTTCAGCAGCACAAGAACCGTGTCTACTCGGTCTGCCTGCTCATGACCAAGGATGTCGCCGAAGCTGAGGACCTTACGCAAGAAGCGTTTCTGCAGGTATTCCGCACGGTCGGCTCGTTCCGCGGCGATGCTGCCTTCTCGACCTGGCTGTACCGGGTTGCGGTCAACACGGTGCTCATGAAACTGCGCCGCAGAAAGTCGCCGCCGACGGTTTCATTGGACGAACCGGTCAGCGCCGAGTCGCCTTCGCTTCAGCGCGATTTCGGAAAGAATGATCCGCACCTCAGCGGCCTGGTGGATCGCATCGCCCTGCGCCGCGCTCTGCGAGAGCTTCCTGAGGGTTGCCGCACGATCTTCGCTCTGCATGAGGTCGAAGGTTACCAACACCACGAGATTGCCCAGATACTCGACTGCTCGATCGGCAACTCGAAGTCGCAACTGCATAAAGCTAAGCTGAAAATGCGTGATTTGCTCTTTCCGAAGCGACGAATTTTGCGCCGCCGGCCTGTGCAGCAAAGGGCCGCGATGTAATCCGCGGTGGTAACCGCTACTGTTCTGGGCTCTACAGGCTTCACCGGATTGCGACCCTCGGTCAAGCTCCCTATGTTCGAGGGTAAGAAGGACCACGCCATGCCAGGTAAAAGCACTTGTGGGGATGTGGGCGCCAAAGAGCAACGTGAGTATGAACACATCACGGCGAGCGCCGAGTGGTACGGCCGCTACGGCGCCAGGGCAAAGAAAATGGCTGCTAAGGGTCATGAAACAGCACAAAAAAAAGGTCATCGAACGGGGCAGTGAGTTTGGAAACTTCCGGGGGCGTACGGGGTCCTCTCTGCTTATTCTTTAGTCGATTCCGGAATCTTCCGGCGGAGAGGGGGTCGCGTGGTTCGCATTCTACTTGTCGATGACAATCCCTCCGTCCGCCACTATCTGAAGGCCATTCTGGAGCAACAGACCGAGTGGAGGGTGTGTGGTGAAGCTCGAACCGGCGCGGAAGCGCTGCGAAAAGTGATCGAGGCGCCCCCCGACCTGATCCTGCTGGATTATCAAATGCCGGATCTGAACGGCGTCGACGTCGCCAAGCAGATTGGCGAACTCTTCCCCAAGATTCCCATCCTCATGGTAACGCTCCACCTTTCCCGCCAGTTGGCGGATGCTGCGCGTATGGCGGGGATCCGGGGTGCTTGCGCCAAACAGGACATCGGCTCCGTTGTGGAAGCGGTCGAAGTATTGCTGCGCGAGCAAACCTACTTTCCGCCAATCTCAGTGGGCCAACTCCTATAATTGAAAAATTAGGGTTTGCGGTCGACCGTGCCAGTTCATGGCCGCCCTTGTGGCTGACGCGAATACAGGATTTCCTGTATTGGAGGCGGGAGGTTTGACGGATAGTCTCTCCTGCGAGAAGTTAAATAAGAGGCAACAGGTTCCGCTGCACCCAGACTGGTGGTGCCAGATGTGCAATATTGGTCAGGCATATTCCTTGGTTTGAGTTAAGATGTAGCGAATCGTCTGATAGCCCCCCGGGAAGCTGGAATTGCATGACCATTCGCATACTACTTGTCGACGACCATCCCATCGTACGGCAGGGACTGAAGACCCTTTTGGAAGGGCGCTCGGGATGGGAAGTGATCGGCGAGGCTTCCGACGGAGCTGAGGCGGTGGAAAAGGCCAAGGAACTCAATCCCGACGTGATGGTGCTGGATGTAACGATGCCCCGCATGAACGGCCTTGAAGCGTGCCGTGTGCTGCGGCGTCAGGCTCCGCGGCTAGAGATTCTGTTCGTAACCCAGCACGATTCGCCCCAAATGATGCGCGAAGCCATGGATGCTGGAGCCAGAGGATATGTAGTGAAGTCCAACGCTGCGCGGGATTTATTGGCGGCTGTGGAAGCCGTGAGTCAGCATAGGGTCTTTACCGCTCTGAATGGGCGGGAAGCAACGGGGTCGAACTAGCATTTTGCTGCACTTGAAAATACTGCTGTTTTTCCCTTAACCGGGTGGGAGTGAGTCATGAAACTAAGAATCCTGTTGGCCGACGATCATGAGATAGTACGGCGCGGGCTGCGCTCCTTGTTGGAAAAACGCGAAGGATGGGAAGTCTGCGGAGAAGCCAGCGACGGCCGCGAGGCCATCGAGAAGGCACTCGAATTGAAGCCGGACGTCGTCATCGTGGACATCGGCATGCCCAACCTCAACGGCTTGGACACGACTCGCCAGTTGCTGCAACTCGATCCTCATTTCAAAGTCATTGTGCTTACGATCACTGACTCCGATCAGGTAATTCGGGAAGCTCTGGACGCCGGCGCCCGCGGATTCGTGTTGAAGTCCGACGCCGCGCGCGATTTGGTGGCGGCTGTCGAAGCTCTGCAGAACAAGCGCATGTTCTTCACACCCCGCGTCAATGACCTGGTACTGGCAGGCTTCCTGGAGAAGGGCCATGCAGTTTCCAGAACCGAGGCGCCCAAGTTGCCAACTTTGACTGCGCGTGAGCGAGAGATCACTCAGTTGTTGGCGGAAGGCAACAGTTCGAAGGAAGTCGCGTGCCTTCTGAATCTGAGCACAAAGACCGTGGAAACGCACCGCAGCAACATCATGCGCAAGCTCAGTTTTCACTCGATCCGGGATCTGGTCGTTTACGCCATCAAGAACAACCTGATACAGATCGAACTGCCTCCTCCTCCTCCGAAGGCACCGGTCGGGCCTGCGGCTCTCTAAAGGCAGTCCTGCGCAATGACGAAAATATAAATTCAGATGGTGCACGTCTGCATTTGCGGGCGTGCGCCTATATAATCTAATGTTGTCGGTCGCGTCCGCGACGTGAATTATTCTTGGATTTGACAGCTTATCTCCCTTCTCCCTCCTCATAAACCACAACTCCCTTTCTCGCCAGTCATCCGCTTCTAGATTCGAAGGTTTGCCGCCAAACCTGGGTCTCGCCGAGCGCTGTAGTCGGAAAAACTTACACGTGCCGTTCCGCCTTTGAGTCAATAAGTGATTCAAACGCAATGGAATAGCGGTTTGGCACGACGGGTGCTTCTCCTACACTGCTTCACCTAAAAAACTTGAGCTTTTATTTCTTGAGAGCGCCCGCCGCGACTTGCGCCGGGAGCCGCATCAGTTCCCCACGGAGGCCAGCATGGTTAGAATTCTGATTGCTGACGATCATGAGGTGGCCAGGCGTGGCATTCGTTCGCTGCTTGAGAGCCGTGCTGGCTGGGAAGTGTGTGGAGAGGCCAGAGATGGACGCGAGAGCGTCGACCTAGCTGCCCAACTCAAGCCCGATGTGATCCTGCTCGACATCGGCATGCCGAACCTGAATGGGCTGGAGGCAGCTCGACAGATCCTGGCGGTAACGCCCGACGCCGCAATTCTCATTTTAACTATGCACGATACCGATCACATGGTGCGGGAAGTGCTGCGCGCAGGCGCCCGCGGATTCTTGCTTAAATCGGATGCCGGGCGCGATCTGGTTGAAGCCGTCGAAGCCCTGCAACAAAACAGAACTTTCTTCACGACCAGAGTCAGCCAAATGGTTCTCGATGGCTATCTCGGCCGTGAAAATCCGCCCGGCGGAGTGGAAGAGAACTCCGGAAATATTCTGACCACGCGCGAACGCGAAGTCATCCAATTGCTGGCCGAGGGCAAGACCAGCAAGGAAGTGGCTGTGGCTCTGAGTCTGAGTGTCAAGACGGCGGAGACTCATCGCACCAACCTCATGCGCAAGCTCGATCTCCATTCCGTTGCCGATCTAACGCGCTACGCCGTGCGCAGCGGCATCGTCCAGGTTTTCTAATTCGAGTTTTCTAATCTCGGTGCGGGATTGATCGACTTCGCCTGGCCTGTTCTCCTTCCATGTTCATAGAGGTATCCCCGCGGCATGAAATCGTCGGATGCGCGAAACAACCTGCAAACATTTGCGAGGTCCATCGACATCTTACTTGGCGGGACATTGCAGGAAGCGGGGTGGTTCTTAATTCACAGTAAAGGAGTTACTTATGACGCAAAATCCGAACGAACAGAAGCAGAATGTTGGGCAACAGAAGAAGAGTTGTGAAGTTTGCCATCAGACGTTCGACTCCGATCGCGAACTGCAGGACCACATGCAGAATGCACATTCGCAGCGGAAACAGAGCGGCGGGCAGACCGGAGATCGCCCCGGACAAGATCGGCAGAAGCAGGGAAAAATCGCTTAGCGTTGGATCGGTTCGGCGAGGTTCTTTGCAGGATGCAATTCCGTTGTTTTTTTGGGACAGCCCCATTTCGAGCGGCAGGACGCGAGAAATGGAGCGCTCCTATTACCATCACAAATACGATCATCAGGAGAATGCCATGAATAAAGATCGCGTCGAAGGAAAGTTGAAGGATGTGGCAGGACGAGTTGAACGCCAGGCCGGCGAGTGGACGGGCGATGCCGAGACCCAGGCAAAAGGTGCCGCGAAACAAGTTGAAGGCAAAGTGCAGAACGCCGTCGGCAAAGTGAAAGACGCCGTCAAAGAGCACGAGGACAACCGCAAGGCCGCCAAACCTCCGCAACGCGCTGAAGATTCCGCGGCAGCGGAAGAAGAGGCGGCGGAACTCCGGCGATCCGGTCGCTAGTTCTTGATGTGAGTGGTTCCTGTAATGCCCAAACGCAGAGTGTCCGCAACCACAGGTTGCAGGCGCTCTGCGTTTTTGGTCTTTGGGGTGATCTCGATTCTGGCACCAGGGTTAAAGGAGCGATCCGACGCGGGTGCGGGAGACCCGATCCTCAGACGCGTGTTTGGTCCACAACACATCGATCGCGAAAAGCGCCACGGAAGCTACGCCAAACAGACGAGCCGCGGCATCCTGCTGCACGATCAGGCTCAACAAGCAAAAGACAAGCAAAAATGCGCCGAGTGTTCGCAGCATGATCGCCTCCTTGAAAGTTAACGAATCAGCGTGGGGGAAATGTTCCACAGCTGGGCGAGGGCGCGCGCGGCTTCCGTGAGGGCGCGCTTTTCCGCATCGGGGCCCTCCGGCATTACGGCCTGCTTGCGGACAAAGATTGGGGTCTTGGAACGGCTCAGTGGCTTTGCGCCCTGCTGAATCTGTGCAATGGCGCTTTCAAAGGTTCGCCGCAAATCGGCGGCCGGCTGCGCAGGTACTGAGTTTGCCATCCTCGAGACTGACATGTGATTCACTCCTGGTGGTGTTCTACTGCTGGGCTCAATTTAAGACAGTCAGGGGTCGCTAGGAATACAGGGTTGCCCTCAATCTTGACGGGCGTTTGCTGGTGTGTCGCGCGGCATGGAACGCAAGGAGAAATCAGGGCTTTCCCGATACAGGGAACGCCTGATGGACCACATAGCGGCACCGAAGTAAAAATACAATAGAAGATGATTTAGAAGCTTCACGAACGCTGCTGCCGCAAGCGACACGCGCCCTCGATTGGCGGCAGGCGAATTTTGCGCAGGAACCTTGCTGCTTCGTCCTATTGGAGTACCTATGAATCGAAGCATAAGCATGTTCGCCGCGCTGCTGCTGACGCTAGCTCCGTTTGCCGCCGGCCAGGAATCGCAGTCAGGGTCCGTTGAGGATACGCTGGCATCGCGGGAATTAATTGCCTGGACTTGGATGCAGAAGCCACAGCCTGCTCCACAGCCCATTCCGCCTCCGGACAAAGGCATACCTCAGCCCGGCCAACAGACTGAGCAGCCCCCGAGTCCCCAGCGGCACCAGGAAGCGGGTCAGCCGCAGAGTCAGACTTTCACCGGAAAGATTGTGAAAGATGGAGACCAGTACGTTCTGAAAGCTGCGGGTGCCACGTATCAACTGGCGGAGCAGAGCGACGTGAAGCGATTCGAGGGTCAGGCTGTAAAAATCGTCGGCACGCTCGATGCTGGCAGCAACACCATTCGCATCGCCAAGATTGAATCGATGTCGTGAGTTGAGAGTGCGGAATACGAAAAGCCCGCTGCGTTTCGCAGCGGGCTTTTTAATGTCATCCGGCGGACCGGCTACTTGGTGTCCATAGCATTGATGTCGACAACGTGCAGAGTGTTCGTGCCGGAGTCCAGCGTCGCCGTAACCATCACGTCTTTCCCCTGGAACTGCTTCGCTTTGCTCTGATCGTCCAACTGATAGGAAGCCTTCGTCGAGGATTCTCGCAGGACGAGTTTTTCGCCAGACTTCGCGATCCTGCCTTCGAAGCTGCGGGCGGACTGTTGCGTGTTGGTTGCGTCGGCCTGCGCCTGGGGCATGGGATCTTGAGCGGATGGGGTCTGTGTGGATAGAGTCTGCTGCGCCGCCAGATTCATGCTCAGACTGGAAAACGCAAACATTGCGAAGATTGTAAGGAGCCGTTTCATAATTTTCATAACCTCCAGAATGTGTTTGTAGTGAGCCTTTAGATTTTGCGGCGCACCTTCTAAAGGCTCAGCAAACATCGTGCCAAGCGGTTTCCATCGCGGTCGCGAAGCATACCCAGCCATTGACAATACTGAACTGTGCAGCGATTGCACGATGTGGGAAAGTTTGTCCACCTGTGGGAACTGGCGCGTTACCTCTCTACACGATCCCCCTGAGGCTGCGGCCTACGGGGTTCACCCGAGTTCCTTGCCGGCTTCATTCCGGTATTTTTAGTGGCGGAGACCCCTATGTTGGCAAACGAATCGGCAGCCTACGGAATGTACTCGTGCCACATTGCTTTGCCTGAAATCGTCTCCACCCTCAACCGCGCAGGTTTTGAGAACGAGGACATTTGCATGGTCCTTTCGCCTGCTCACCCGAGTGCGAGCATAGTGCGGGATGCCCGGATCGAAGGCGTGAACCTGCAGGACGCCGCGGCTGGCGCCAACATGATCGGCTGGTTCTCTAAATTCGGGGCCGTGGTGATTCCGACTGTGGGGTTTTTCATTCGGTCGCAGGCGTTTCTTCATGCGCTCTTGATCGAGGACGACGGCTCGGCGCTTTGCGGAGGGTCGAAAACGCTGGCCGGACTTGGCTTCTCATACGACGACGCAAGCAGGCTGGGCCGCCAGCTTGGCGATCGAGGCGCGATGGTTTACGTGTCATGCCCGGAGCCAGCTCGCGCCGGCTCGGCGATCGAACTACTCATGCGCTCTGGCGCGAAAGAAGCAGCTGGTCTGGGATCCGCGACGGGCGCGCTGGCCGTGGCATAGTTTTTTCTCCAGCGACTTTATTTTCCATTGTCTGTTAATTCCTGCGCGCAACTTCCCGCCCTGGCCCATCAGTTGCAACACTTCCGACAGCAACTCTCCGCGTTGGCGCCGCATCCATACTGCGAGTTCAAGAGCGTCGACACTCCCGCTCACGCGAGAAGCGATACGAGACGAAACGAGAGACGAGGCCGCCATGAAGATTCACCATGTTCTGGTTGAGATTGTGATACTCGGAAGTGTCGCGGCCTGCGTGCTCGCTCTTCTGATTGCAACTTTGGGAACCGCGGCGGGAGTTGTCGGCGTGGCCAGGCCGCCGCAAACGATACAGATTTTATCCCACCACATAGCCGAAAGGAGGATTGGTTAAACTCATGCCAACCGATACCGATACGTTTCCTAAATACGATGTTCCAACGGCTGTTATTTTCTTCTCGGCAGGACTGGCGCTGGGTGCGATGTTGTCGTTTGTGCTCTCTCCGCTAGGAGAAGGCTCTCCGGTCCTGCACTCGACGCCGGACTGGATGCCTGTTTCTGCAGGCAGATGGTGAACGCGCTTCTTCTTCTACGGCATCCTACCGATAACGTTTGCTTAAGAGCGCCATCACAATTGAACTCTTGAAGAACCTCGTGATTCGTCCGATTCATCGAGCTGTCTTCTCAAAAGGTTTTGGAGGTTTCAAAATGTCTACACGCACAATCGCTGTTTTGAGCGCCGTGCTGGCCTGCGCGAGTTGGGCCGTGGCGCAAGGGAAACCAGCTCCACCAACCGGTAGCACCAATCCACCGACGGGTTCCGTGAACCCACCGACCGGTTCCGTAAAACCACCGACCGGAAGTACTCCCCAGCAAGGCAGTGCTCAGAATCCGAATACTCCGGGAACGGTACCGGGCTCGAACTCGCCGACAGCGCCAACGCCGGGAGGAAATACTCAGCCCTCAACCGTCAACCCAAATACTTCCACGACGCCCGGCACTTCACCCAGCGGCTCGCCGTGCGGAACTTTGCCCGGCACAACTCCGGGCACGACCAACGGGACGCCGGGTGCCACTCCGAACGCTGACGGGTCGAGTTCAAGCCAGACGCCCGCGGCTCCCGGAAATACCCAGGGCAGCGGCTCGACGCAGCCCGGCACTCCGGGAATGACCCCGACGCCGCGCAATCCCTGCCCGCCGGCGACTGCACCGAATGGGGGCGCTACGCAGCCTCCATCGCAGTGAGCAATGAGCGGTGAGGAGTGAACCACCAAAAGCAATTGGCTTGATGCGGGCCCTTTACCGGGCCCGCTTTTCTCTGGTTAGGCTGAGGTGTTAGCCGGATATATCTTCGCAACGTTCAGCGCGCTCGCGCCGTGTCCGCAGCGTTGTGGCCCTCGGGAATTGGATCGCCCTTGCGGTGAAAGTCGAGCCCGAAATGTGGTTCGTCGCGCGTGCCGGTGATCTTGAACGGAACTTCAGTTCCAGCTCCGTGCTTCGCGAAGAATGGGTCCACCGGCTTCAGCAAAATTGATTTCCAGCCGGTCATCATCTGCGAGAGCTTCGCATCCAGTCGCAGCGTTCCGTGAAAGTCAAACGTCTTGCCGTCAAGGCTGTACTCACCAATTATGTCCGCATGCGTCCCCGGAATCAGGAAATGCAGAGATGAGAAGGACAGAACTCCGTCGCGTAGAGTAAACACTCCTTGCAGGTCTGACGGCACATTCTGAGCCGCCAATTCCTGGGAATTCTTGCCCTTCCTTTGGCTGCGCAGGCTCAGTGAGTCGATACGATTCTGAATCTTGTCGCTGGTGAAGCGACCCGCGGGAATGTGAAAGTTGCCCACAAGATTCAAACGGTTCGCGACGTCAGCTTTGCCGGGCCGAAGACTAAGTTTCGTGTGCATGGCGACAGTGCCGTTCATGATCGGAGGGTCAGTCTTCACGCCCAGCGTCAACAGATCCTGAACAGTGGCGCGGCCCAGCAGCACGTCGAGTTCAATGTCGTGGCCCGGAGGAGTGCTCATGCGCACGACCTTGCCTCTCGCCGTGAAAGAAGAATGCAGCACCGTTGCCTTTACTGGATCGAGATACGTATCGCCGTCGGTGCCATCCACGCGGGCGTGAAACTCGGTATGAAGTGGAACAGGATGGCCGCTGGTTGCGATTCGAAAGTCGGGAGTATCCGTCTGACCGTCCACTTCTATGCTGCCGAGAGTGCCCTTGTACGCCCCTGTGGACGAGAGGATTCCGGCAATGCCATTGAGCGTTCCAAGATCGGCATCGATAAAAGAATAATTTCCGGAAACGGCGGAGTCCCGCGGGCTCGCTTCATTCAACGGTCCGAACTGACCGGTCGACTGAATATCTCCGATCGGCTTTGGGTTGACCAGGGTCGCGACAAAGCGCAGAGGCTGGCCAGGGCCAATATCCTTCATTCGCAGATTGCCGATGTCGAACTCCAACGGCAGCTTGCCCGGTTTGTCCGTGTTGATGATGAGCTTTGTATCGGCACACACGAACCGGTCCACAAAGATGCTCATTTTTCCGTGGCCTTGGCGAAGATCCCGGATCTGCTGGCGATCTTTTTTCGGGGGAATGTTCATGATCAAGCCGCTCACATAGATCGTGTCCACGTGCATGGGCTCGCGGAACAGGCTGCGCAATCCCGCCTGAAAGCGGAACTCGCCAATCTTCAACAGTGGCTGCACGCCGGGTTCGTACGGATTGGGATCGGTGACGCCGTAAATCTCCAGGCCCTTGCCGTCGACGTGGAGGCCATCCGCGATCCAGACATGAAAATCGGCCAGTTCAACGCGGCTCTTAAATCGAGCGGATAAAGTTTCTATGACCCGGCTGCGAAGAATGGGCTGTGCGCGAACTATCACAATGCGGGCACACGCGGCCACAACGATCGTGAGTAGGAGCAGGATGCCCCCGATCCAGCGCCACTTGCGGACGCGGCGGCGCGTCATTCGCAAGACACGGGCAGGCGAACCCACCGGCGGAGATGGAGAGGCTGCGGCCAAGTCCAATCAATAGACGAGGCCGCGTCGAATAGGAATCAGGTCTTTCATGCAGACGAAGCGATGAACTGCCGGCGCAGATTTACTCTGCGGTTGGCAGCGCCCATGCAAAGAGAACACCGCCGCTGCTGGTCAGCACATACTGCCGGCCGTCCAGTTCGTAGGACGTGGGAGAACTCACGATATGCGAGCCTGATCCCGCGTGCCAGAGAGTCTTGCCATCGCTGGAATCGAGCGCCAGGAAGTTGCCGTGTCCGTCTCCGGTGAAGGTGAGACCGGAGTCGGTAGTCAGCACGCCCGCGCCAGATTCAGGCCCAACCTCATGGCTCCAGCGAATCTTGCCAGTCTGGTAGTCGATGGCTTCGATCACCCCTTTGCCCCAAACGCCATAGTCGGCGCCCGCCCAGCCGTAGACTCCATCCGCAGGCTTGGCAAAGTAAAGGCTCCAACTGGGATGCGCGTCGACAACAAA
>Ga0209839_10001032_pt1 | contig 14301 bp, 10 predicted proteins | sample OrgsoiDNA2013050_FD_185800 | JGI IMG/M metagenome (GOLD analysis project Ga0209839, IMG submission 185800) | Permafrost soil microbial communities from the Arctic, to analyse light accelerated degradation of dissolved organic matter (DOM) -... | ecosystem: Environmental > Terrestrial > Soil >... | reverse complement strand
GCACGTCAACTTTGCAAGAAGTCGTAGAGACGTAGCTTGCTACGTCTCTGCCGACAGCATCGATAAAGGCGCAATTCGAGACGATGCCGGCAAGACGTTGCAAGCAACGTCTCTACGAAGGAGACACTATGGGACTCAAAACACACGGAACGATGGCGGTAGATTGGGAGAATCGGATCGACTTCGATCGGCTCCGCCGCGAGCGCCTGCAAAAGGCGAAAAATCTGCTCAAGCAGTCTTCGATGGGCGCGTTGCTCTGTTTCGACATGAACAACGTGCGCTATCTGACGGCGACGCACATCGGCACCTGGGCGCAGGACAAGGCCAACCGCTTCACTCTGTTGCCGCAAAATGACGAGCCCATTCTGTGGGATTTCGGATCGGCCGCCAAACATCATCAATTGAACTGCCCGTGGCTGGATGGCCGCTCGCACTCCGGAATTTCCATGCTGCGCGGCGCCATGACACCGGAGATGGGCCGCGCCGAAGATGTCGCCAAGAAAATTCGTCTCGAACTCGAAATGCGCGGCCTGCACAAAGAGCCAGTTGGCATCGATATCGTCGAGCTGCCCGTTCTCTTCGCGTTGCAAAAAGAAGGCATCGAAGTGGTCGACGGCCAGCAACTGATGTCCGAGGCCCGCGTCATCAAGACGCAGGATGAAATCGCTCTGCTCAACACTTCGGCCATGATGGTCGACGCGGCCTACGACGAACTCTACCGCGCGATGAAACCGGGCCTGCGCGAGAACGAAGCTGTCGGTCTGGTCAGCAAGGTTCTGTACGATCTGGGCTCGGAATACGTGGAAGCGGTAAACGCGATTTCGGGCGAGCGCTGCAATCCACACCCTCATGTGTTTTCCGATCGGGTGCTGCGGCCGGGCGATCCCGTGTACTACGACATTCTCCATTCCTACATGGGATACCGCACCTGCTACTACCGCTGCTTCACCATCGGTTACGCATCGCATGCCATGGTCGACGCCTATAAGCGCTGCCGCGATTATCTCGATGCTGCGATCGAACTAGTTCGTCCCGGCCGCACCACTGCCGAAATTGCTGCGGTCTGGCCGAAGGCCACGGACTTCGGCTTCCCGAACGAAGAAGCGGCATTCGCACTGCAGTACGGCCACGGGATTGGGCTCGCGATCTGGGAGAAGCCGGTGATCAGCCGCCTGGTTTCGTTCGAGCATCCGGTGGAAATCAAGCCCGGCATGGTGTTTGCCCTCGAAACCTTCTGGCCTTCGACCGACGGCTGGAGCGCGGCGCGCATTGAAGAAGAGATCGTGGTCACGCCGACGGGGCACGAAGTGATTACGCGGTTCCCGGCGGAACAGCTTCTGGTCGCGGGCGCGCACTACTACACGGTCAACGGACCGCTGCCGACTACCAGAGAATCCGAAGCTTCGCCCAGCGAACGCGTGCTCGAGATGATCGAGTCCAGCGCGAAAACTGAGCGGGTAGGAGTTTAGGGCTGAAGGCCATAGCAGGCCCTCCCCATTAAAAACTATGGCCTTCAGCGTTGTTATGCCCGCCCTCGAGATGGCGCAGGAGACCGGCAAGCTCATCGCTTGGCGGAAGAAGGAAGGCGACCGCGTTACCAAGGGAGAGCCACTCCTCGAGATAGAAACGGACAAAGCGGTGGTCGAAGTGGAAGCGTCCGCCGACGGCATTCTCGCCGGCATCAAGGCTGCAGCGGGGGATGACATTCCCGTCGGACAAACCATCGCGTGGATTGTCGCGCCGGGGGAAGCAGTTCCCATCGAAAGCGAAACCGCGGCGCCGGCGGCCCGCGCCGGCTCGCACCCGAAGGCCGAGCCAGTTCACGTCGCCGCCACTCCAGCCAGTAGTCCGGCACAAGCGCCAACATCGAGCGCGAAGATTTCCCCCAAGGCGCGGCGCCTTGCGAAAGAGTTGGGCGTCGATCTCGCGACGGTGCGAGCCTCAGGACCGGGCGGAGAGATTCTCGCCTCGGACGTGCAGGCGGCAGCATCCGAGCCCGCAGCGGCGGCAGCAGAGAAAAAGTCAGGAAACATCGAAGTCCCCAGCTCTCTTGGCCGCATCATGGCTGAGCGCACCACGCAAAGCTGGACCACCGTCCCTCATTTCTTCGTGAGCCGCGAGATCGAAGCTACTGCGCTCAACGAATATCGCGAGCGCATCGTTGCCGAAATCGAGAGCACGCACAAGGTGCGCATCAGTCACACCGATCTGCTGGTGGCGCTGATATCCCGCGTGTTGCTGAAACACTCGCGTTTGAATGCCAGTTGGAGCGCCGAGGGAATTCTCCTGCACGATCACGTACACATGGGGATCGCCATCGCCGTCAATGACGGAGTGGTCGCGGCGGTCATTCACAACGCGCATACCGCGAGTCTGGCGGAAATCTCGATCCAGCGGCGGGACGTCGCCGAGCGCGCGCGGGCAGGGAAGCTGCGGCCGGCCGATATCGCTGATGCCACATTCACGATCAGCAATCTCGGCATGTATCAGGTCGATCAATTCAGCGCGATCATTACGCCGCCGCAAGCCGCTATTCTGGCAGTGGGCGGCATCGCTGACCGGGTCGTGGCTGTTCAAGGCCGGCCCGTGGTCCGCCCGATGATGACGCTCACCGTCTCCTGCGATCATCGGGTCGCCGATGGAGCCCGCGCCGCGCTCTTTCTCAGCGACTTGGCAGAAGCAACGCGAGAGCCAGCGAAGTTCCTGAAATAGGGATTCGCTCAAATCGCGATTTGCGCGGTGCCGTGATTAGCTCTCCGCGCCTGCAGACCGGTCACTTCTGGTTGCCTTTCCAGATCGTTGAACCCGGACTCTATGCCACAACACTTTCAGAAAGGTTTGCACCACCGGGGAGGGATCCCGTTCGCGATAGGCCGCAAGCAATTCGGTGCGCGCCCTCACTCCTGCCAGACGCCGGAATACCACGTCCTTGCGTTGCAGGTTGCCGATACATTTCGGCACTACCGACACTCCAATGCCGGCGGCGACCAGGCTGAGCGTGGTCTGAATTTCCACCGTGCGCTGCACGACGACGGGACGAAAGCCCGCCTGCTGGCACAGGCCGATCACGTATTCCGTCCAGCTTGGACGAGGATGGTCTGGATAAAGAACGAAAGGCTCGCCAGCAAGTGCGGACAGGCTCACGGCAGGGAACTTCGCCAGACGGTGTGAGCTGGGCAGCGCAACATACAGGGGCTCGCGCGCTATCGTGCGGAACACCAATCCTTCTGTCTTGGCGGGAAGACGGAGCAACCCGATGTCGATTCGCTTCTCGGTGAGCGCTTCAATCTGCGCGTGGACGGTCATCTCCGAAAGGGTGAGGTCCACGTGCGGGGCGGCCTGAAGAAACTCGCGCAGCACTCCCGGCAAGACGTCGTAGGTGGCGGACCCCACGAATCCAAGATTGAGGGTGCCGCTCACCCCGCTTCCGGCTCGCTGGGCCGCGAGCACTGCCTCGTCGGCTCGCGCCAGTATCAGGCGTGCGCGGTCGAGAAAGACCTGGCCCGCGGGAGTGATTTGCACCCGGCGCCGGTTGCGGAACAGCAGTTGCACCAGCAGGTCTTTTTCCAGAGCCTGAATTTGCCGGCTCAGTGCGGGCTGGGCAATGCGCAGCCGTTGTGCGGCGTGTCCAAAGTGCAATTCCTCGGCAACCGCAACAAAATAGCGCAATTGGCGCAAATCCATGCATTCATTCTAATGCCAATGTGCTATCACCGGAATCTTCCAATGTATTGGACGTATCAGTCGAATTAGAGGCATAGTAGGAGCCTGTATTTTTCTACGACTTCTTGGGCTCAACGGAATCTATGGTCACAGAGCAGGCACCGGTCCAAGCCTGCCATCGGTTCCAGCTAGGTCAACGGTCAGGTTATGTGGTTAGTTCGACTGGCGCTGCGGCGCCCCTATACCATTGCCGTCTCTTGCCTGCTGATCATGATCCTCGGCGTGCTGTCGCTGACGCGCATGACGGTGGACATCTTTCCGGTCATCGACATTCCGGTGGTCGCAGTGGTATGGACCTATCCCGGACTCTCGGCGCAGGACATGGAGCGCCGCGTGGTCCTTATCAGTGAACGTGGTTACTCCACCACGGTCAACGGAATTTCGCGAATCGAATCGCAGTCGATCCCCGGAATTGGGCTGCTGCGGATTTACTTCCAGCCCGGCACTGAGATTGGCGCTGCCATCGCGCAAATTTCTTCCGTATCGAGCACCATTCTGCGCATCGCCCCCCCGGGCATTACTCCGCCGAGCGTGATCCAGTTCAATGCCACCAACGTCCCAGTGGCGCAGTTGACGATCTCGAGCAAGACTCTTTCCGAGCAGCAACTCTATGACTACGGTGTGAATTTCATTCGCGTGCGGCTGTTCACGATTCCCGGTCTTTCCACGCCCGCCCCGTTCGGCGGAAAAGAACGCCAGATCATCATCGACATCGACCCGCAGGCGCTCGCCGCCAAGGGCCTCTCGGCCGGTGATGTCGTCAGTGCGCTTCAGAGTTCGAACGTGATCCTGCCCGCGGGCGATGCCCGAATCGGCGGCACCGACTACACCGTCCAGCTCAACTCCAGCCCCGACACTGTGTCGCAGTTCAGCCGCATCCCGATCAAGGTGGTGGGTTCAGCGACGGTTCTGCTGGGAGATGTGGCCAAGGTCGCCGACAGCTATGCCGAGCAACGCGGCATCGTACACGTCAACGGCAAGCGCGCGACCTATCTCGCCATCCTCAAGCACTCCGACGCGTCGACGCTGGCTGTAGTAGAAGCGACGCGCGAAACGTTGCCGATTATCAAGGCCTCCGCGCCGCAGGGGATGGACCTGAAAATCGACTTCGACCAGTCGGTCTTCGTGCGCGCCGCGATCATGGGAGTGGTGCGCGAAGCCGTGCTGTCGTCGATTCTCGTCTCGCTGATGATTCTGGCGTTCCTCGGAAGCTGGCGCAGTGTGGTGGTGGTTTGCACCTCGATCCCGCTGGCCATTTTTAGCGCCATCATCGGATTGAACCTGAGCGGCGACACCATCAATATCATGACGCTGGGCGGACTCGCGCTCGCCATCGGCATGCTCGTCGATGACGCGACCGTCGAAATCGAGAACATCAACCGCAATTTCGACATGGACAAGGCGATTACGGTGGCGATTCTCGACGGCGCCAGCCAGATTGCCGTGCCTGCGATTGTCGCGACGCTGGCCATCTGCATTGTGTTCTTCCCGGTCGTTTTACTAACCGGAGCGTCCAAGTATCTGTTCATGCCGATGGCGCTGTCGGTGGTGCTGGCCATGCTGGCGTCCTACGTGCTCTCCCGGACCCTTGTGCCGACGCTGACGCGAATTCTTTTCGAAGGCCACCGCGAAGCGGACGAGGCTAAGGAAGAGCACCCCGGAATCATGGGACGCCTGAACCGCCGGCGCGAACGCGCCTTTGAGCGCCTGCAGTCCGGCTACGGACGAATGCTGGACTTGGTGCTGCATCACCGGGTGTTTGCCCTGTGCGTGTTTGGATTGCTGTTCGCGGTCACTGCGGTGCTGCCCTTCCTCATTGGCACGGATTTCTTCCCCACGGTGGACGCAGGATTGATGAAACTCCACGTCCGGGCGCCAGTTGGCACGCGGCTCGAAGATACCGAGCAGTTGCTGATGCAGGTCGAGGGCCGGATCCGAGAGATTATCCCGCCTGGCGAAATCGACACTATTAATGACATGGAGGGTTTGCCGACCTCGTTCAATCTCGCTTTCGTGCCCACCGACAATGTCGGCGACATGGATGCGGAGGTTCTGATCGCGTTGAAGCCTTTGCACCATCCCACCGAAGGCTACATGCAGAAGATCCGCGAACAACTGCCGCATGAGTTTCCCGGATCGAGTTTCTATTTTCAATCGGCCGACATTGTGAGCCAGGTTCTGAACTTCGGCGTGCCCTCGCCGATCGACATTCAAGTGGAAGGCCCCAACCTCGACCAGTCGTATCAGATCGCACGCCAGCTGAATGATGAAATCCGCACCGTGCCAGGGGCGGTCGACGTACATGTCAAGCAGGCGATCCGCTATCCGGCGTTACGCGTCAACGTAGACCGCGAAAAGGCGGCGCAACTGGGCCTTACGGAACAGGCCGTCGCCAATAGTATCCTGATCTCGCTTTCCTCGAGCGCGCTGATTGCGCCATCCTATTTTCTGAACCCCGCGAACAATGTGAACTACGTCGTGGCTGTGCGCATCCCACCGGAGCGATTCGATTCTGTCGACGCGCTGATGAACACGCCGCTGAGTCTGCCGGGATCGGCAACGCCGCTGCAGGCCGCGAGCACCCCGCAGACGCAACCGGTGCCGCAACCGCAATACGAGACTCTGGCCAACGTCTCTCGGGTCATTCCGGACTCTGTGCCCGCGGAAGTCAGTCACTACACGGTGCAGCGCGTGATCGACATCAACGCGAACCTGCAGGGCCGCGATCTGGGATCGGTGGTGGCCGGCATTCAGAAAAAAATCGACGGTTTGGGGAAGCTTCCATTGGGGATGCGCATTAGCGTTCACGGCCAGTACGAAGTCATGAATTCGTCGTTCCGCAGTCTGCTGCTGGGGTTGATTCTCGCCATTGTGCTGGTGTATCTGCTAATCGTAGTGTTGTTTCAGTCGTGGATGGATCCTTTCATCATCATGATCGCGGTTCCAGGCGCGCTGGTGGGGATTCTGTGGATGCTGGCCGTCACCGGTTCGACGATTAACGTCGAATCGCTGATGGGCTCGATCATGGCGGTGGGAATCGCGACGTCGAACTCGATCCTGCTAGTAAGCTACGCGAATGATGCTCGAGTCGAAAAACGCATTTCGCCCATTGGGGCGGCGCTGGAAGCCGGAAAGACGCGACTGCGACCCGTGTTGATGACCGCGCTCGCCATGATTATCGGAATGATTCCCATGGCGCTGGCTCTGGGCGAGGCGGGAGAGCAGAATGCTCCGCTGGGTCGCGCCGTGATTGGAGGATTGCTGGTGGCGACTGTCGTCACTCTCTTTGTCGTACCCGTGGTCTACACTTTGCTGCGAAAAGATTTCCCCACGCGGCACTTGCTCGATGAAAAGTTCGCCGCCGAAGCGCGCGGCGAAGTGTTCCAAGCGGAGGGACGTTGATGTCTGAATCGCAGGGCCAACGCCGCGGATCTGGCTGGCTTTATCTCGCCGGCATTCTGACCATTTTGGTAGCGGGGGTGATGGCCTTCCTTCTTTTTTCCCGACAGCGGACCCATGTGCAGGCCGCGACCGAGCAGTTGACGGTGGAAGGACAGAAGGGACCGTCCGTCGAAATCGCCACTGCCCACAAAGTCGCAGGCTCCAACACCCTGCGCCTGATTGGCGAAGCGCGTCCCTACCAGTCGGCGATCCTGTATGCCAAAGTCAGCGGTTATCTGCGCAGCATCAGCGTGGACAAAGGCGATTCCGTCCACGCGAACCAGGCTATCGCCGTGATCGATTCGCCCGAGACCGACAAGCAATACCAGGCCGCCGTGGCCGATGCGCACAACAAAGAGCTCATTGCCAACCGTGCAGCAACGCTCGTGAAGAAGGAAATGATCTCGCAGCAGGATGCGGACCAGTCGGAAGCCGACGCCGCAGTTTCGAAGGCGAACCTGGAACAGATCGGCACCTTGAAGGCGTATGAACAACTTCGATCTCCATTTGCCGGAACCGTCACGGCACGGTATGCCGATCCTGGCGCGCTCATCCAGAATGCGGCTACGTCTCAGACGAGCGCGCTGCCTCTGGTCGAGGTCTCGCAGACTTCGCGGCTCCGCGTCTACGTTTATGTGGACCAGGCGCATGCTCCCTTTGTGCGCGGCGGCGACCCGGTCGCGATTTCCGATCAGGCCAACCCAAGTCTAAAAGTGGCAGCACGCGTCACTCGCACCAGCGGAGAGATTGATCCTAAAACCCGCACTCTGCTGGTTGAAATTGATGTGGATAATCCGCGCAACCGCATTCTTGCCGGCAGTTTCGTGCAGGTTGAGTTGAAGGTGCAGACCCCCCGCTACGTCGAGGTGCCGTCGGACGCGCTGATCGTTCGCGGAAGTCAGACCTTGGTGGCAGTCGTCACATCCGACAACACCATCAAATTCACCCAGGTTGCGGTTGCCGAGCAAACTGGCGAGACCGCACGGCTGTTCAGCGGTTTGGATGAAGGCGAACACGTCGCCCGAAGTATCGGAGAACGGGTGCCGGAGGGCGGCAAAGTACAACCGGTAACGCGGCCCGGCAGCTAGGGTATTCCGTGCGCGAACTCATTAGATCTTTACTCATGGGACAGAAGAGCCATTGTCGTTGGGCAGGAGTTGCCGCGCTAGCCGCATTCGCTCTCGTCATCCCCCTTTCCACGGCGCAGGACCAGCCTCTCTCTCTGGCTGAGTGCTACCGCCTGGCCGAACAGAATCAGCCGGATCTTGCCACCGCGGAGGCCGAAGTCCACGTGGCTGAGGCCCACCTCAAAGAACGCCGTTCCCCCTACTTCCCTCACCTCAGCTTCGGGGCGACGCACAACCAGCAGACTTACAACTATGCGCCGGGGCCGGGGACTTCTCCTACCACGGCCTCAGGCTTGTTCAACGGCGAGAGGTGGTCAAACTCTCCTTACTACTACACTGGGTTGAACTTCAGTCAGAACATCTACGACTTTGGCCTGACCCGTGGCTCCGTCGAGCGCGGTAAAGCCGAACTAGCTCAAGCGCAGCAAAGCCGTGATCGCGTTCACCAGGAGACGCTGCTCAACGTGCGCAACGGATACTTCAGCGTGCTCGCCGCGCAGGAACTGGTCCAGGTCCGGCAGAAGACAGTTCAAAATCAAAGCAAGCACTTGGAGCAGATTCAGGCCTTCTTCCAGGTGGGGCGGGTTCCCAAGATCGACATGACGCGGCAGCAGGTGCAGCTGGCCAATGCGCAACTCGATCTGGTGCAGGCGCAATCCGATCTGACCGTCGCCCAGGCCGCGTTGGCGACGGCCATGGGCCTGCCGGTGAAAAACACATTCACGCTGGTCGATGTATTGGGAACAGCCCAGGTGCTCGATCAGGTGGATGGGTACCTCTCACAGGCGCGGACGCTGCGGCCCGATTTGCGGGCGCTACGCGAGGCGGTCAACGCTGCGTTAGGCGATATCGTTGTCGCACGCTCGAACTTCAAGCCCCGCCTGAACTTCTCAAGCTTCGCCGATTTTCAGAATCTGAAGTTCCCCCTGGTCTGGAACCTGGGATTCGGCGAGAGCCTGCTGCAGCCTCTTCTCTCCGGCGGCTACAACCGTGCCTATCTCAATGAGACGGAGCAGGCCAAGAGTGCGGCGGAGTCGAACCTGAAATCCGCCCAACTGCAGGTGGATCGCGAGGTCTACACCGACTATGCAAATACGTCGGTATCGGAACAGCAGATTGATCTCGCTACGAAGGCGGACCAGGAAGCACGCGAGAATCTGGCATTTGCCGAGGGCCGCTACTCGGCGGGAGTAGGGAACATTATTGAGTTGACCGACGCGGAATTGCTAGCCGCCACTGCGGGCGCCCAGGTCGTCACCGCGCGCTATAGCTACCAACTCGCCTACGGCCGACTGGAAGTCGCCGCCGGAAAAGACCCGAGCGACTAGCCTTGCAGGCGATCCACTATCCCACGGTTTCGATCGGAACCGGGCTTTCGTAGTCACTCCACCAGATTCCGGGCTCGTCAGGCGACAACTTCTTTTGAAAGGTAAATCCCAGCCGCTGTAGTTCCTGCAGAATCGCTTCAATCGCTGATCCAACTGACTGACGAACGGAAGTGCTCAACGGGTGCCCGGGCTCGTAGCACTTCCCCGCGATTCCCACCAACAGCACGTGCTGCGGCATGGCGCCCAGCATTTCGGCAGTCATCAGGCACTCCGACAATGCGGGCGAGTGTGGATCGAGTCGCTGCGCCGGCGTCTCCCGAAGGATGTCTTCTTTTCTGTAAAGCGTGACCGTGCCCGCGGCGTCGTCGCTGGCAACGGAATCCACCAGGATGAGTGCGTGCAAGCCAACGATCTGATGAGTAAGGTCCAGCGCCGGGGTGCCGAGGTCAGTCAGTTCAACCCTGGGATCGAAGGAATACATCGACTCCAGAATCCGCAGCACATACGGCCCAACGCCGTCGTCGCCGAGCAGGACGTTCCCAATGCCGCCAACCAGTGCGCTCCTCACAGGATTTTCGCCACGCTGATCTTTCGACCAGACGGATCGAATGCATGACACGCACACGCCATGCACGGGTCGAACGAGTGCACCGTCCGCAAAACTTCCAGAGGCTCCTCGGGCCGGGCCAGAGGAGTATGCAACAGGGACGCTTCGTAAGGTCCGTGCGCTCCAGACCGGTCCCGCGGACTGGCGTTCCATGTGGAGGGAACGACTGCCTGATAGTTCTTGATCTTCTCGTCCTTGATCACGATCCAGTGCGAAAGAGTTCCGCGCGGCGCCTCGTGAGTGCCGACTCCCTCAACTTCATGAGTAGGCAGTACGGGCTGGTTGTGGACGGTGTAGTCGCCCTTCGCGATGTTATCCGTCAGCAACTGCAGATGCTTCTGCGCGAGTTCCGCAAGCATGCAGGCGCGAATGGCGCGCGCCGCATGACGGCCGAGGGTCGAGTGCAGCGCGGCCGGCGTAGCGCGAACTCCACCAATCGCTGCAATCTTCTCGATCGCCAGGTCGGTGTACTTGCGCGTCAGCGGATGTCCCTGCGCGTAGCCGATCAACACCTGTGCCAGCGGTCCGACTTGCATCGGTTCGCCGTTGAATCGCGGTGCTTTCACCCACGAGTATTTTTGTTCTCCATCCCATCCGGTGAAGGCAGGCTCGGTTTCTCCGGCCCACGGATGCAGGGCTTTGTCGCCCTGATAGTAAGCGTGCATGACGTCTTCGGTGACGGATTGCCGAAAAATCGGGTCCGCCCCGGTCTTGAATGTTTTCACACCCGCGAGATCGCCATCCCGAATGTAACCGCCGGGTAAGTCATAGGCTGACCCCTGGCTGTCCAAAGGCAGATCGGGAACCGCCAGATAGTTACGCACGCCGCTGCCGATCTTGAACCACTCCGGATACATCGCCGCCACGGCGCACACATCCACGAAGTACACCTGTTGCACGAATTGGACAACTTCCTGAAGCAGCGCGCCGATCATCGCCAGTTGGCTCATGCCGAGGGCCGAAGGGCTGTCCAGGTCGATCGCGTTAGCGACGCCCCCCACGGTCAGGTTCTGTATGTGCGGCGTCTTCGATCCCAGGATGCCGACGACCTGCAACGCTTTGCGTTGATACTCCAGAGCCTGCACGTAATGTGAGAATGCAAGCAGGTTCACATCAGGCGACAGCCGCATTGCAGGATGTCCCCAATACCCGTTGGCGAAGATTCCAAGTTGTCCGCTGCTGGCGACGGCATTTACCCGATCCTGCGCCGCCTTCAGTTCGTTGCGGGAATTGCGGGTCCACGGTGACAGACTTTCCGCCAGCTTCGACGTTGCCGCCGGATCCGCCTTGGGAATCTGCAGCACATCCACCCAGTCCAGCGCGGATAGTTGATAGAAATGCACGATGTGATCGTGCAGCGCGTGCGCGATCAGAATCAGGTTGCGAATGTATTGCGCATTCAGAGGGATCTCAAGCTTCAACGCGTCTTCCACCGAGCGCACGCTGGCCATGGCGTGCACCGTGGTGCAAACTCCGCAAAAGCGCTGCGTGAAGAGCCATGCGTCCCGCGGATCGCGGCCGCGAAGAATCTTTTCGATGCCTCGCCACATGGTGCATGACGCCCATGCGTTGCTGACCGTGTTGTTGTCGACCTCCACATCGATGCGGAGGTGGCCTTCAATTCTGGTGATGGGATCGATTGTGATTCGTTTCGCCATAAGAGCCTGCTGTTACTCGGAGCTCGAAGTTTCTCTGGATTCGTCTTCGCCGAAATGTCCGTACTTGAAGTAGCCCGTCCACCGGATGTAGGGCCGCCGGAACCGGAAGTAACTCGCCATGTCGTGCCACTCGCTAAGCGGAGCGGGAAGAATAGCGAGCCGCTTTACCGCGATCAGAAAGCCCACGATGCCCAGTGAGATGAACCCGAGGGAGACCAGTACTTCGATCAGAGCGGGGAAATACAGTGCCTGCGGATTGGGCCGGAACGCTAGCGTAGTCGGGCTGAAGCGGTAGATCATTCCGCCCAGCGAACTCAGGATGTAGCCGATAAACATCGGCTGCGGGTCATGGTTGCGCACCGAGCGCCGCAGCAAAAATCCGCCGACGGCGATCAGGATCATTTCCAGCCAGAACACCCCGGCGAACCGGTCGAAGTGAAATGCCGTCCCGAGTGCTCCGCGAAACAGAATGTCGACCAGTCGCAGTCCCATCCAGCCGAAAATCAGCCACGACGTAATGCGCGCGGCTTCGTCGAGAACCTCCATGTCCATCGCCCGTTTCCACACCAGGCAACACAGCATCGTGGTTCCGGCGACACAGCCGAACGACATGAACGTCGCCGCTCCCAGATAAAGAACCGGTAGCCACGGAGTCTGCCACAGCGGATGCACGCGCTCCCCGGCCAGCAGCATCAACGCTCCCAGCGACGATTGATGCATTCCCGGCAGCAGGTACGCCGCGGCAATAATCCACGGGAAAAAGTAATGAAGCCGTTTCTCGATGAGCTCCACTCCGGGACGCAGGCGCGAGTCGAAATACCACAGCCGCTCCAGCACCGGCGGAATATTCTCCACCGCCAGCGGGATCATGGCGTAGATCGACATGCAGATCGCTACTTCTGCCAGCGGCGAGTGCATGTTCCATCTCCAAGGGAATACGATCCAGTAGAAATTCCAGGGACGTCCGGCATCAATGCCGAGTAGCAAGAGCCCGCAGGCGTATGCCAGGAAACTGGTCAGCAGTGCCATCCTCATCAGCGAGTGCAGCCGTTTCCGCCGGAACACCCACGCGGCAATTCCCACCGCGAAAGCGCCCGAGCCCAGCGCGGTCAACACCATAAGGTTGAAGGTTTTCCAGATCCCCCAGCCGTAGGCGTCGTTCATTCCGCTGACTGGGCCTAGTCCAGCCAGTTCGCGATACGCGCTCAGCGCGAACGCCACCAGCACCAGTGCAAAGAGCCCAAGAAAAAATCCATTTACAACTGGGAACCCATACACGGGCACGTTCCGTTCCCAGCGAGTGGCCCGAGCCGGATCCATGATTGCCGTCGCTGTGGTCGTTGTTGCGCTGCTCGTGGTTGTGGCACTCATAGTTGCGCCCTCAATCCGGTTTCTTTTTCGCGCTCGTGCGCTTCCTCTTCATGACCCTTCAGGCTCTTGCGGATCACCTGTACCAACCCCGCGTAAAGCAGGGCCGGCAGCGCGAAGTACTGATAGAAACGCCTCTGCCAGCGCAGAGTTCGTGCCGGCACCGACTCTGGTCCAAGTTCGGGCAGGCCGAGTTTCTCGAACGGAACCTTCGACAGGTACAGAGCCTGCGTCCCACCGTTATCGGTTTCGCCATAGATGCGATTCTGGTAGTAGCGGCCAGGGCTGTTCTTGATGCGCTGCTTGGCTTCCATCAGCAAGACTGAGCGCGGTCCAAAGATCACAGCGCCCGTCGGGCACACGCTCGTACAACCTGGCTTCAACCCTTTTTCCAGGCGGTCTTTGCACAGCTCGCACTTGGTCACGCGCGGATTGAACCCCACCCACTGGAAACGCGGAATGTGATACGGACACGTGATCGTGCAGTAGCGGCAGCCGATGCACTTATCTGCGTCCCACTTGACGATTCCGCTCTGCGGATCCTTGTGCAGCGCCTGGAACGGACAACCCGCCGCACACGCTGGATCAAGGCAGTGCATACACTGCCGCTTCACGAACGAGAACGCGGATCCATCTTCCGGCTTGTAAAGCTTGATGACATTGCGGGTCAGATCGTTCAAGTCCGACGGCGCCTGGTGCAACTGGTCGCCGCGCGTATCGGGCGGCGTGTCGTTGGCCTCGGCGCAAGCCGCCACGCAGGCTTTGCATCCGATGCAGACGCTGGCGTCATAAAGCAACCCGACGGCGGCACTGGGAACCGGAATGTGCTCCCCCGCGCTCAACACGTCGGTGCCCACCGCGATGGCCACGGCGGCCGGCACTCCCGCCTTGGCGATGCCAGAGAAGAGTTGTCGCCGAGTGATCGACACGTCAGTCCTCTTTCCTGGCGGCAGGTTTCTCGGTGGGCAATTTCGCTTTCTCTGCATGGGCACGGTCGGCCGCAATTCGCGTCACCCCCGCCTCCATGCTGCTGTGGAAGCGCTGCGAAG
>Ga0209839_10001031_pt1 | contig 14305 bp, 11 predicted proteins | sample OrgsoiDNA2013050_FD_185800 | JGI IMG/M metagenome (GOLD analysis project Ga0209839, IMG submission 185800) | Permafrost soil microbial communities from the Arctic, to analyse light accelerated degradation of dissolved organic matter (DOM) -... | ecosystem: Environmental > Terrestrial > Soil >... | reverse complement strand
GCGGTCCCGGACGAAGGTGGCGGGGGCGAGGATCTTCAGCAGGAATGTGGCGAGCGCGAGATCGGCCTGCTCAGGGGGAAAAAGCCGCGACGGTGTCCGTCGCGGCGGCTAGGGCATGCGGGAAGCTGATCGTGTCCGGGGGGACGCCCGCGGCGGCTGCCCCGATCCCGATGATCTTGCAGATGGCCTGGTAGACGGCGAACAGCGCCCACATTTCCTGCTCGACGCCGGCCGGGTCCTTGCTGCGCAGGACCGGCTGCCCGTCACCCATGTCCGTCTTGTGGTGACCGATGACGGTCTCGCATCCCCACCGCCGCGGGTAGCAGCACGCCAGATCCAGCGCCGGGTACTGCGCGGGGTCCAGCAGGTCGGTGACCAGGCAGAACACCTCGGAGGTCTGTTCGCCCCCGCCGTCTTCGGGCGCGGTGTGCACGGTGTACTCGAGGACCCGGACGGTCAGCGGCGGGCCGTCCTTCTTGCGGGGCGGCTTGAGTTCCGCGAGGTAGGTGCCGTCGGCCAGGACTTTCACCGGCTTGAGGGTGAAGGCAGCCGATGCGCGCCACACGATGTGCGCCCCGGTGGCCAGGAACTCCCGGGCCAGCGCCCAGGACAGGAACTTGCGGTCCGCCAGCACCAGCATCCCCGGCCCGAAGCAGCCGCTTTCCAGCAGGTCGCGGGCCAGGGCCTGCTCGGAGTCGCGGTACGGGCCCAGGGATGCGCCCAGCAGGCTCCCGGTCCCGGACTCGGCCGCCACCAGCCATCTGACCTGCGCGAACGCCCCGTCCCGGGTCTGGTTGGACGGACGGCCGAAGTGCTCGTCGTTGACCGCGCTGTCCGGCACGTCCGAGGTCGACCCGTCGATCGAGACGACCCGCAGCCCGCAGCAGAACACCCCCGGTGTCCCCTCGTCCCCGATCGGCCCCGCGACCCGCTCGAACAAGAACCGGACCGGTGCCGGGCCGAGCTTGCCCCGGCCCCGCGACAGCGAGGAGATGTTCGGCTGCCGCCACCGCCGCCCGTCCCCGGCACCGACCCAGCCGCCCGGGTCCAATTGCTGCCCGGCCAGCAGATCAGCGGCGCGCCGCTGATGGTACAGCCCGTCCGCCAGCTTGGTCATCACCTGCCCGTACCCGCAGTTCCGGCCCCGGAACAGCCACAGCGCGAGCACGAAATACACCATCAGCCGCGCCGGCAGCAGCCGGCGCCGCTGCTCCCGCGCACCGGCATCCTTCACCGCGGCGTCCACCAGCTCCGGCGTGAAAACCCTGGTCAGTACCCCGACCGAGATCCGGTCCGGCAGCCAGCCGTCCGGAGACAGCCCCTCAGAACCATCATGTGCCACGAAACGGTAACGATACCAGATAAAGTCTTAACGCAAGGCCATTGCCCAGATGGGCCGCGTCGAAAACGACGAGGCGATGGTTCCTGTAGTCGCTCGCCCACAGGTTACCGGCCTCGTCGAAGGCCAGGTTAGCGAAATACGAGGTCACTCCCGCGTTGCCCAGGTCGATCCGTGTTGCATAGTTGTTGAGCTGCGCCGCGACAGCCCCGGGGTAGGGCTTGCCTGTGCCGGTGTACATCACTATGCGGTTGTCGAGAAGAACGCCCTCGGCTGCGTACAGATTGCCCGCCGGGTCGAAGGCCATGCCAACGTAGTCGCTGCCGTCCAGCGTGAATACGAACGTCTCCGCCCCCGCCAGCCCGCCCTGCACCAGATAATCCGGCACCTTGAAGATGCACTGCGAGTTCGACGAGCTGTTCGCGATGAACAAGTCGTTACCCAGCAACGCGCACGAGTTGGCCTTGGCCGTCCTGCCCGGGAACATCGCGGATACCACGCGTTGCACGTCGACCGTGTAGGGCGGCAACACAACCGTTTCATGCGTGACCGGATGAGCAACGTACAGCTTCACCCGCGCGGTCTCGTACTCGGGCACGACAAGTGGCTTTGTCAGTTCGATACTCATGCCTGACCCGATTCCGCGAGTAAGCCGGTGACACGGCCGTGTTGATGCTGATAGGTGCCGCTCTGTCCCGGGATTGCGATCGCTGCCAAGTGATGATCTTCTCAGCGGAGAAGCACCCATCTGGTGAGCAGGATACGTGGAGGGAGTCGGAAGCGACGGCAGGTGCGGGTCGGCGCACCGGATGCGGCGCTAGGAGTCTGCTGAAAAAGCACGCAGCTTAGTCGGTGTTTACCGGTTCGGTGTTCGAGTGAGATGATGGTCTCATGCAGCGTTTCGAGCGAGCGGACCGGAAGCTGACCGACGCCGCGGCGCTGGCCGGGCACCTGATCCCAGCGGGCAGCATGTTCGCGTTCTTGGCCGCGCACCGGGCCGAGGTGTTCTGTAACGCCGATTACGCGGACCTGTTCGCCCCGCCGGGGCTGGGCCGGCCGTCGATCCCGGCCACGCAGATGGCCGCGGTGCTGACCTTGCAGGCGCTGTGTGATTACTCCGACCGGGAGACCGCCGGGGCGGTCCGGTTCGACGTGCGGTGGAAGGCGGCGATCGGCGCGGCGCTGGATGACCCGGGGTTCGACCCGTCGACGCTGGTGTACTGGCGGAACCGGATCGCGAAGTCGGCGCGGCCGCACCGGGTCAACGACGCGGTCAAGCAGGTGATCGAGCAGACCGGGATCTTGCGTGGCCGGCGCCGCAGGGCCGTCGACGCGACAATCCTGGCTGATGCCGTGGCCACGCAGGACACGGTGACCCAGCTGATCAGCGCGATCCGGCGGGTGGCCCGGGAGGTGCCCGGTGCGGCGGAGCAGATCGCGCAGGCGTGCACCGGCCATGATTACAGCAAGCCGGGCAAGCCGAAGATCGACTGGGACGACCCGGCGGCAAAGGACGCCCTGGTCTCGGCGCTGGTGAACGACGCGAACGCGGTCGTGGCCGCGTTCGCCGGCGCAGAGCTGGACGAGGCGGCGGCCTCGGCGGTGGCGCTGCTCGCCCTGGTCGCCGGGCAGGACGTCGAGCCGGCCGAGGGCAGCGACGGGACCGACGGGCTGTGGCGGATCGCGCAGAAGGTGGCTGAGGACAGGGTGATCTCGACCGTGGATCCCGATGCCCGGCACACCCGCAAGTCCGGCGAGGCCCGCCGGGACGGGTACCGCGCCCACGTCGCCGCGGACCCGGAGACCGGGATCATCACCGATGAGAAGCTGAACCAGCCGAAGATCCGGATCATGATGAAGTAGAGCAGACGAAGGGACACAACTCGCGGTCTCGCCGCAACCAGCCCATCCTGCCGAACCGCAGGCCACAGCGCCCGCGGTGAGTTCTGAAGCAGTACAGGGCCGCCCCGGCGCGTCACCCAGGCCACCCCGAACGGCTCGCTGACCCTAGCGACCGTGTGCGACCCCGGCGGTGTCCTCGTCCTCCTCACCCCGACTCGATCACCCGCCGCGCGTAACCAACCTGGCGGTCTAACCATTCCGGGGATGTGGCCATCCTGACGATGGCCGAGCAGGAGTCGGCCACGCTCCGCTGATCGCGATCCCCTTCGTCCCGTCGGAGTTCGGCATCTTCGACGCCTTACCCGACGGGGCCGACCGCCGGGCCTATCTATCCGACCAGGTCGCCAAGGCCCTGGCCGAGAACATGCGCACCCCTGTTCGGCCAGCCGGCATCGAGCAGCTAGACATCATCGCCGAGAAGTCGCCGGCCTGAGGGCAGGCCTCATGCCTCGGCGTCGCGAAGCCACTGCGTCGCCAGCGCTCGCACGTCGTCGAGTCCGTCCGTGTCGCCCTGGGCGTTCCGCACCCGTTCTTCCTGGTCCAGGTGGCGTTTGCGGTCGCGTTTGCGCATCTCGGCTAGGTAGATCTCCACCTCCTTGTCCACCGTGGCGGTTTCCTCGTGGAACCGGAGACCGGTCGCGTGGACCCGCTCGTCGCTTGCTCGCTCCTCGGAGATCAGCTCGTCGTAGGTCGAGGACTCGCTCATCAGCTTCGCCAGCACGGGCAGGCAGTCCAGCGCCATCATGACCAGGACGAGCAGCCAGTGGCCGAAGAAGACGAACGCGCTCTGACTGGAGAGCAGCTCGAGGGCGTCCCATTCCTCGATGATCCCGATCTGCTTGGCCTGGTCCTTTCGCCTCGTGTCGACGGCTGTGGTGATCGCCGCGTGTAGCTGGCTGCCGTAGGTCTGCTGGGCGGCGCCGGCCTGCTGGATCATCGCGGCGATCGATGTCTGCAGCTTGGCCAGCTGCGCTTGCTTGGTGGCCAGGTCGCTTTGCTGGGCGTAGGTGTTGGCGGCCGTCCAGTCCTTCTTGCACAGTGGGCCGTCCCCGGCCGTTCCGGTCATGCTCGTGCCCGCCGTGCCGGCGCACTCGCCCTGGGCGATGGAGGTCAGCTTCTGCTCCTGCGTCTCCTCGGTGCCGACGACGCTCTTCAGCTGCGCCTGCTGCTGCTTGGCGGTGGCGAGCTTCTGCTGGAGGGCGTACGGCGGGTTAGCCACGGTCAGGTAATAGTCGGCGCAGGCCGCCGAGCCGACCCATTGCCCGGACACCGGATTGCAGGTCTGCAGCTGGCTCTGGTACTGGTCAAGCTCCATGGTCCGGGTGGTCTGGGCCGTGCTGTCCAGGGTGTTCTGGAAGATGCGCAGCGTCAGCGGCTCGGCGATGGTGAACGCGAGCAGGATCGCGAGCAACAGGCGCGGGATGAAGATGAGAACCCGGCTCAGGCCGCGGACACCGTGCGTGCTGGTGATCAGCCAGCGGTCGACGCTGAAGATGATCCATCCCCAGATCAGCGCGAGCGGCACCAGGGCGAAGGCGGGCGCCGCGACGATCTTGCCCATGGCGGTGAACATGGCGAAGGCGGCCAGGCAGCCGGTGTTCAGCACGATGATGCCGAGCCCGGTGTACTTGGCCCGCTCGGCCGGCGACCAGTCCATGACGTCTTCCTTGATCCCGGCGCAGGCGCGGAACCAGCGCCCGGGGCCGTGATCGGGCAGGACCGGCCGGTACGTTCCTGGCGGCACGCTGCTCGGCACGCTCTTCATCGGCATGGTCGCGCTCGCCTGGCGCGGCGGCACCTGCCCGTCCAGGTCAGTGGTCACGGTCGGCCTCCGGACCGTGTGCCTCGGGCGCCTGGCCGTCGGTCAGTTCGGGTCTGTCCCCGGCCGTCAGCTGAGCGCCGCCGTGATCGCCGTGGATCCGCCTGATCAGGTCCTCGATGTCCGCGTTGTGCGTGTCGAGGTGGCCATTGGCGGCGTACATCTTCAGCAGCTCGATATTGGCGTTGATCTGAGCGCGCTGGGCTTCCAGGTCGTCTTTCCGCCTAGCCTCGATCTGCGCGTGCTGCCACTCAAGTTCCGCCTTCCGCTCCTCGCGGGTCCACTGCTTTTTCTCGTTGCGCCACTGGCCGGCGCGATCCTCGAGCTCGTATTTCCGCTGGTCGTAGCGGTCATCGAGCTCGTGCTGCCGTGTGGTGGCGGCTATCGCGTCCATCCGATCACGCTGCAGGCCGGACTCCTCTCTCTGGTGGATCTGGTCCGCGTACTCAGGGCTGGCTATCCCGCCGTCGGCGTAGGCCAGGTTGAGGGCGGCCTCGGAGTCGTGACCGATAGCCCCCATCCGGTTTGCCTTTTTCAGGAGGTGATCTTGCCTTCTGCTGTCCAGCCGAGCCTCGTGGTCCTCTATCTCCAGCTCGATCTCATGCTCGTTGGTCAGCCTCCCCATGTCGGCCAGCACGGGCGGGGTCTCGATCTGGACCGTGGCGGAGGTGATCTCCATGCCGGGGATCTTCGGTGGGCGGAGCGTCATGTAGGACTTGACCTGGACGGCCATCTTGGTGCGGACCTTGTTGATCTCCTTGATCGGGTGCTCGAGCCCCAGGGAGAACAGGTCCTGGTAGCCCCTGAGATAGGCGATCAGCGCGTCCGCCGCGTTGACCTGACCGTCGCGCACGACGACGACGGGATCCAGCACCGAGCAGATGAAGGTCACCTTGACCGTGAACTCCGAGGCATCCTCGGAGTCGATCCGGAACGAGACCTCGACCTCGGTGTCGGGCCGGACGCTGACCACGCTCACACTGGACGCGCGTACCACGGTGTCGTCGTGGGCGCGCAGTTCCCGCCGGTCCAAGACGTACCGGCTGCCCACCCGCCAGATGAGCACCTCGTGCGGCTTGATCTTCGGGATGTCGTCGAGGTCGCGGCGCTTGAGCAGTCCCAGCGGCCCCCGCCGGACCGGGTCGTCCAGTTCGTGCTGGGCGACGATCGGATACGGAGGCGCCGTTTCGCCGCTCGCGGCGCCCGGCGTGGGCGCCGTCGGTCCGCGGCTCGGGACGCCGGGGTCCGGCGGCTGCCTTCGGTTGTTCCCGGCGCCGGGACCTGACGGTGCCCTCTGGCCGTTCTTGCCGCGAAAATCAGGCCGAACGCTGTCGGCCGACTCGAACCAGTTGTGGTCGGTGCTCATGGCGCTGTTCTTTCTGTGGGTTCCAGATGCTTCAAGGCGTCCAGCAAGGCTTGGACGGTGGCCGCGGTGTCGGTCTCCGGCTGCTTGGAGCGGGCGAGGATATTGGTGAAGTCCCTGTTCAGCGGCTCGTGCTCGTCAGGCGGCAAGGCCTTGGTCAGCGCATCGCCGAGGGCGCGCGCGGCCGCTTGCGGGTCGTCGCTGACGTACTCCAAGCCGCGGACCGCGTCGAGCAGCGCCACCAGGGCGCGCTTGCGGTGCGGCCGGTAGCGCAGCACCGTCGCCCACAGCCCGGTCACCAGGTCAAGGTGCTCCGGCCGGGCGTTCAGCAGCGAGGTGATCGACGGCTGCTTCGTCCTCGGATCGCGGGCGGCGAGTACCTCCACGATGCAGTGCAGGGCCCGCTCCCGGTTCCTGCGGTCGTCCCGCCAGCTCACCGGGGGCTGGCCGGGTTCGCCTCGGTCCTCGCCGTTCCGGTGGCTGGCCCGGTCCAGCCGTTCGCGGAGCAGCTCGAGGACATGGTGCGCCTCTTGTCCCTCCGCCTCTCCGGCCAGGGTCGCGAACAGCCCGGCCATCGCGATGACTGCCTTGGTGGGCACGTCCTTCCACTGCCCGACGAGGTGCCATAGCCGGGCCGCTGCCTCGGCGGGGTAGACCACGCCTAGCTCGCCGCTCAGCGCGGCGGCTGCGGTCCACTGGCGGACGGGGTCTCCGCTGTTCGCCCAGTCGGTGGCGATCCGCAGGGCGATGGGGGCCAGCGTGCCCTCCCGGGACATCAGCCACAGCACGTACGCGGCCGTGCACTGGCCGGACCACGTCTGCTCCCCGGCGGCCCACGAGTGCAGGTATGAGTCCTCGACCTCGTCGAGAGCCGGGAACGCCAGCACGGTCAGGCCCACCGCCACCGACACCTGCACGTCGAGGATGGCGGTGTCGCCGATCAGTTCGGTCAGCCAGCCGCGTACGGCCACCCAGAACGACATGTCGTACTCGCCCCACAGCTCCTGGAGTGCGTGCCGGTGGGACATGTACTGGTAGTTCGGGTCTTTCCCGCGGAAGTGGACGCGGCCTTCCTTTCGTTCCAGGAGATCGTTCGGGCGGCGCCGGGTTCGCGCAGCGCTCAGCCCTCGGGCCCGCCGGGCCGAACGGTCCCGGCCGTCCTCGTCGGCGTCGTCCTTGTCGTGCTTGTCCTCCTCGGGATCCGGCAGCAGGTGCATGTCGCGCAGCGCGCTTCCGAGGCGGCTGAGCATCGCCTCGAAGATGCGCTGACTCTGCCCGGCGGCGAAGCAGAGCGTGACGACCTGCTGGATCTCGTCGTCGGTGCGCTCCTCGGCGGCCAGCCATTCGCGCACGTGCCGCCCGGGGTCGTGGGACAGTTCCGCCAGGATGTTCGCCGGGTTCTCGCCCTCTGCCAGCCGCTGCCCGAGGACCGCGATGTCCCCCACCCCGTAGGTGTCCGGCACCTTCTCGGCCATCTCCACGATCCGGCCGGCGGCGCTCCCGGCGTCCCCGCCCGCCGTATGGACGGCCAGTACCTGCGCCGCAGACGGCGCCTGCCAGGCGAATCGCGCGACGGATCGCCCGCTGTGGCCCGACTCCGCCGTGATCACCAGGTGCGCCTTGGCGTCGCTGACGTGATCCCGGAGCACCCGCCAGCTGAAGTCGCTCGCGTGGTCGGCGCGCGGGGCTAGCTGCCAGTCCTCGACGAGGTAGCCGTGGTCAGCCTCGAAGTCGTGCTTGGACAGCTCTTCGAGGCTGAGCGTGGGCGAGACCACTTCGAGCGGTGCCGCCCCCGCGGCCAGCAGCAAGCGAACTGCGCTAGTCCGCTTGCCGAGGCCGCCCGTTCCGCCGAGGACGACGACCCGGTCCCGATCCAGCGCCTCGGCGGCTGCCCGGAAGAGCGGCGGCTCGGCGAAGTGCTCGCACAGGGCGCTGGTCTCCTGCTCGGTGAGCCTGCCGGTGCGTGCCCGGCGGCCGCCGTCCTCCCCGCCCGGGCCGCTGGAGGTCCCGAACGTGGCGTGCGACCCGTTGACCGGGCCATTGAAGATGTTGGCGTTGAAGTTGCCGAAAAGCGACGCAAGCTGCTCCTGCGCGTCGTGCGCGGCGTTCCGGTCACCATCCGCCGCGGACTTGCCGGTTTTCCCGTCCTGGGCACCAGCTTGGCCGGCTTTCCCGTCCGGGTCCGCGGCTTCGCCGGCCTTCCCGTCCGCTGCCGCGGTCGGCGCCTCCCGGGGCTCCTGGGGTCGCTCCGGCTTTTCCTGATCGGGCGTGGGCTGCGTCCCCTCCTCGCTTCCGCCGCTCATCGCAGTCCGCCGTAGTTGATCTGAGTGCCGAAGACGGCGTGCTTTGCGTTTACCGGCCCGTTGAACACGTTGCTCACCCCGGCTGCGGCGGGTTCGTGCCGCTGGCCCGCCGCGGGATCGCCCGCGGCGGGGGCCGCCTCGCCGGCCGGCGGCTGGCGAGGCTCGTCGCGCTCGTGGTCCTGGTCGTCGTCGTGCTGGCTTGGGCCGCCCGGCCGCTTGGTCCGGGTGCCGGCCGCGCCGCCCGGGAAGGCGACGGCTTCCGGAGCGAGCAAGCTGTCGTCCTTGGCCAGGATGAGCCGGTACAGGTCGTCCAGAGCCCGCCCGGTTTCCGTGCCGTTCGTCTCGAGCAGCTGCGCGGCGAACTCGCGCTTGACCTCCAGGGCCCGCGTCGGCTGCCCCGCCCGGTAGAGGGCGTGCATGTACAGCCAGGCCACCAGTTCGTCGTCGGGACGCTCCCTGAGCAGGGTGCTCAGGCCCGGCAGCCGCCCGCGTGACTCGCCGTGCCCGAGCGCGATCTCGTAGAGGGCAAGCTCCGCCGCGCGGATCTCCTCGGCCTGCGTGTGCCGGTAGCCGTCGACCCACCGCCCGGGCATCCCAGCGAGCGGCTCGCCGTGACACAGCCGCAGGGCCTCCTCGAGCAGCCCGACGGCTCGCCGGTCGCCGTCGCGGGCCAGCGCGCGGGCGCGTTCGGTCAGCGCGTGGAACACGTGGACGTCGACGTGCGCCGGGGGAACGTCGAGCCAGTAGGTGCCGTTCGCGTTGTGGAGCACGTCGCCCAGCCCGGCGGTGGCCAGGGTCCTGCGCACCGCGACTACGAGGTGGTGGAGAGCGTCGAGCGTGGCGCCCGGGCCGGGGATCTCGTCCCAGATCGCCGCCATCAGCTCGTCGTTGGCCACCGGCATGCCCTTGGCCGCCAGGAGTTTGACGAGCAGCCGCTGCTGCTGGCCGGGGCCGGGCGGATGCGGCCGCCCGCCCGCGGTCAGCTGGAAGGCCCCGAGGAGCCGGAAGGTGACCGGACCTCTTCCTTCCTCGTCGTCCCTGATCGCGATCTCACCGTTCATACCGGTACTTCCTGTTCCGCGCGGTCAGGGACCCAGGTCTTGATACAGGTCTCCAGACAGGTCAGGGGCCAGCCTGACAACCATGAATCCGCCCAGCTCAGAGCCGGACCGTGGCTTCCGTCGGCGGCACGGCGCCGCCGAAGGAAGAGCTGGAAGGACATCGAAATGAACGACTTTGGCAAGCTGGCTACCCAGTTCCGGAAGAGTTCCTTCTCCGGGGCCTCCAACCCGGCCTGCGTGGAGGTTGGCTTCGAGACGTCGGCCGTGCTCATGCGGGATTCAAAGGACCGGGGCGGCCCGGTCCTGCGCTTCACCGTCGAGGAGTGGAAGGCCTTCGTGGCCGGGGTGAAGGCCGGCGAGTTCGACCTGGCCTGACAGGGCCGGACCAGGCGGGTGCCGCGGCCCTCGCGCGCGGCACCCGCCTCCCCCCCTCGTTTCGCGGCGGCACGGATTCCCTTCACGAACCCTCCTCAGTCCGTCATCGCCAGGTCGATGAGCAGCGCCCTGGACCGTCCAGCGTCCAGGGCCTGCCGCCACACCTGGTCGAAGACCTCGGTGTAGCGGGCTATTTCGTCGGATTCCATGACGAAAGCCACCCGGTCGAGCAGCTCGAGTTCCACGACCGTCGGCTCGCCCCCGGTGAACTCGAAGATGTGGAACCCCGCTCCCAGGGCATAGTGAGGTCCCGCCTCGAAGGGCAGCACCTGGATGGTCACGCCGGGGCTGGCCGCGATCTCGGCCAGGTGCCCGTACTGCTCGCGCATCACCGCGAGGCCGCCCACCGGCCGCCGCAGGACGGCCTCGTCGAGGATCACGTCGAGGCGGGGAGCGTCGTTCCGGCTCAGCACCTGCTGGCGCAGCGCACGCAGGCTCGCCAGCCGCCGTACGGTCTCCAGCGGGAGATCGCTCTGGGTCTCGATCAGCTCCCAGGCGTAGCGTTCGGTCTGCAGCAGCCCAGGTACCAGGTTGGGCTGGTAGGTGCGGAGCGCGGCCGCGTCGTCCTCGAGGATCAGCTGAGTCTCGAAGGCCTCGTCGATCAGGTCGGCGTACGGGTACCACCAGCACCGGTCTCGTGCCCGCCGCGCCTCGCAGAGGATTTCTTCCCGCTGCTCGCCGCTGGTGTTGTAGAGGTCGAGCATGCTGCGGACCTCGGTCAGCCGGACGGCGGCCATCCCCGCTTCGATCCGCTGGAATCGCGGCCGCGGGCAGTCCAGATGCTTGGCTGCCTCGCCCTCGGTCCGCCCGGCCTCGTCGCGCAGATGGCGAAGCGAAGCGGCGACCCTCCGCCGTCTCGCGATCGCGCTCATATCGCCGTGAGTCACCGTGCCATTACCCCCATAGCTCAACACCTAACGACCCAGTAATGCAGCAAATTTCGGTCCGGATCTGTATGTATGCAAAACTTGGCCCGCGAACCGCTGTAAAGCGCGCCAGCGAAGACAGAACAATAATCCCGGGACCCGGCCTAACGCAGGCCATCTTGGCACAAATACGTCCGGTTGGCGCCAATGGGGCCAACCAGGCATGACAGTACTACATGCAATTTGCAGAATGCAAGGCACTTCGCTATGATCATGGAACTGGCTGGCGGGCAGTCAGGGAGACGATCGCTCGGGCGACAGCGGAACCGGAACGGGGTCATGGCGGCAGGAGGCAGGAGTCCGTTGATGCGGCGTCGGCGGCTGGCCGCCGAGTTGCACCGGCTGCGGGCAGCGTCGCATCTGACCCTCGAGGATGTCGCCGACCATCTGGAGTGCTCGCCCGCCAAGGTCAGCCGGATAGAGAACGGCCAGGTCGCCGTCCGGATCCAGGACGCCAGGGAACTTCTCGACCTGTACGACGTCGACGAGGAGCAGCGTGAGCCGCTGCTGCAGATGGTCCGGCAAGCGCGCGGCAAGGGTTGGTGGTCGGACTACGCGGATCTGCTCGACGAGGGTGGTCAGACCCTGCTCAGCCTGGAGGACGAAGCCTCCGCCGTCCTCGTCTACGAGACCAACCTCATCGCGGCCCTGCTGCAGACTCGCCGCTACGCGTGGGAGCTGATCTCGTCGCGCAACGACTCGCGGCTTGACCTCGTGCAGCGCGCGGTCGACCTCAGGATGGCCCGCCAGCAGATCCTGGACCGGCCGAACGCGCCCCGGCTGAACGTGGTGCTCGACGAGGCTTCGCTGCGCCGGGCGGTCAGCAGCCGTGACGTGATGTGCGAGCAGTACGAGCTGCTGGCCGACACGGCAGCCCAGCCGAATATCAGCCTGCGGGTGCTCCTGTTCGGCGCCGGGGCACATCAGGCGATGGGATTTCCCTTCCAGATTTTCGAATTCGCCGACGACGACCCGCAGCTGGTGTGCGTGGAGCTGCTGAGCCGCCGAGAGATCCTCGAGAGCGCGGAGGAGGTCGGCCGGTATCGTGCGGCGTTCAACCAGGTCTGCGAGCGCGCCCTGCCGCCCGAGGAATCGCGGAACTTCCTGGTAAACCTGGTCAAGGAATACGGGCAGTTAACCTATGTCGCATTTAGCGCACGAAGCCAGCGGAGGTGTTTATGAGCATGGTTAACCCCGCAGGGAGGGCCGTCGGCCGCCTGCCTGGAACCTCGGTCCGGTGGGTCGCGGCCAGCGACCCGAGCCCGCGGACGACGCCGGGCGGACTGCCACGCCGGCGCTTCCGGCACCGGGTCGAGTTGGCCTGGTCGCCCGTTGACGCCGTGCTCGCCGCCCGTGACCTGTCCAACCTAGTCGTCATGGCCGCGACCCTCGCCGTGGCGGTGCTATGCGCACGCGACGGCAGCCTGACCGCAGTGATCATAAACCTCCCCGCGCTCGCCGTCGTCTGGGGTGCGGCCTACGGGCTCATCCGGCTGGGCCGATGGTGGCGCGGCGTGCGCCCGCCCGAGCATGAGCCGCCCTGCCGTCAGCGCTGAGCCAACGCCGTGGCCGAGATCATGGGCATTCCGTTCGGCCTCGATGGACATCTGGCCGCTTGGGTCGTGGGTCATCTAGCCGGTACGAGCGCGGATAGCTTAATCGTCGATAAGGATTCAAACCGCTTGACTCCGAATCGAACAGATCCTGAAGCCAGTGACAAACCAAGTGACAACGGCTCCAGGCAGTAGCAGACGGAGCACGATGTACTCAGACACCGCGGTCACTCCGACCTGCGGTAGTTCGACCTAATCGGACGCCGTCAGACGAAAACGGCAAGCATGGTAAGGAGAAGGTCTACGATTCGATGTCGTAACGGGGCTCCAGCTCTAAGATTTAATTCAAACACCACGAACATTCCTGGGGGCCATTCCGGGGGCCAATTGGACTCGGCCCCAGCCATGCCCAAAGGATCGTGCAGGCTGTCCTGTCTCGTCCAATCTGAGTCAGGCGTCGTGGATCTGAGTCATTAGCTCGCTGGTCCCGCTGGCCTGAGTCATCGGCGCCCGCGACTGCCGCCGGGACAACTGCCCGCGCACCCGCCGGCGCCGCGATCAAGACGCCCCGCTGCCCGGATGGCGGCAGCACACCTGCCACCGTGAGTTCGGGTCGCTCGCGCCGGCCATGCGTGGAACCTGGCCGGACCATCCAGTCCGCAGCCGGGATGCAATCGCCGCCGGGCACGTGGAAGTACCGCGTGGCCCGGCTCAATCTAGTTCAGCAGCGGCGGGCCTTGCCGGATCCTGGCCATCGCACCGGCCGGGTCACAGCGCCACCAGCCCAGCGCTTCCACCCACCAGGTGAGACCGGCTTCGCGGTAGGCGCCTACGTTCCGGCCGCCGCGGTCAGCCGCCGCGCCGTCGGTGCGGCCTTCCAGCGCAACAGCCAGCGGCGGGGCCCCGTCTTCGCGGTGCTCGCGGATGTAGCGCATGACGGCGGCCAGTTCGGCCGGCGGCATGGTCTCCCCCAGGCCATAGCCGGTGTGGGTGGGCATCACCCCGTCCCAGCGGGCAGCCCGCCGGAACGGCGCCTTGTTCGGCCACCGCCCACCGCACCAGATGGGAATGCGCGGCTGCTGGAGCGGCGATGGAAGCATGGTCACGCCGGTGACGGTGACGTGCTCACCATGGAACGTGACCGGCTCGCCGCGCCACAGTTCCGTCAGCACCTCCAGCGACTCGTCCAGCCGGGCAGCGCGTTCACGCAGGTCACCCGGTTCCCCGAACGCGGTGAACTCCTCGGGTACTGACCCGAGCCCGGCGCCGAGGATCAGCCGGCCACCGGACAGCCGGTCCAAAGTGGCCGATTCCCGCGCCACCTTGCCTACCCGGCGGCGGGCCAGCTGGTTCATCAGGACGCCGAACCGGATCCGGCTGGTGCGGGCCGCCACCGCCGCGATGACTACCGTCGGGTCGGCGACCGGCCAGCGCTGGTCCCGGTACAGCAGGTGATCCCAGATGAAGAAGGCATCCCAGCCGCTGTCCTCGGCCGCGACCGCCAGGTCCGTCAGCAGCAGCGGATCGCCGAACGGGCCCACGTTGGGAACCCCGGCCGCGAACCGCACGTCAGCCTCGGCCACGCTCTGCGTCCTGGCCGGTGT
>Ga0209839_10001030_pt1 | contig 14310 bp, 10 predicted proteins | sample OrgsoiDNA2013050_FD_185800 | JGI IMG/M metagenome (GOLD analysis project Ga0209839, IMG submission 185800) | Permafrost soil microbial communities from the Arctic, to analyse light accelerated degradation of dissolved organic matter (DOM) -... | ecosystem: Environmental > Terrestrial > Soil >... | reverse complement strand
ACTCCGATCTGCGGGGGGGATCCGGAAACACTAGCGGAGTTACCTGAGGGTTGGACGATGTCCTGGTGCGCAGGTGAGCGTTCCACACCTTCAACGTGGCGAAGAACTGGCCATAGACGCGGTACAACTCAGCTGCCGCCGCCAGGTCACGCTCCCGCCTTGCCTGTGCCGCTTCGCGCCGTTCGGTGTACCACCTAGCGATGACGACGCCGATTATGGCGACGACGAAGGCAACGATAAGACCCGACACAGCATTCGCCAAGATCGTGTCCCCAAGACCCATCTGATCCCCCAAACCGCAGCCCGAAGTTGGCTCCACGTACCAGGATCCGCGCGCTGGACGGGAATGTAAATAACAGCAGACGGAGAGGCCGCTCATGGCTGAGCGCCCTCCGTAGCCCGATCTCGGTTGGGTCATCATCTCTCGCATAGGCAAGGCCGAAGACGAGACTTTCCCGAGGGGACCCGCCGCCTGTCTGTGAACATCGGCAAGATCGCCTGATGCGACAATACGCCCAAACCCCGGCGATAAGTCCCGGCGCGTTGCCACGCCGGAGCCCCAGAAATCACTTCCGGCGGGGCGAGGCATACGGCGAACAGGCGGCCAAAACCCGGAAGCTTGGGGTGGCCTGTGAGAGCAGATGAGCCACTACCTCGCTCCGCTGACAGGGTCTCGCCTGGTCATCAAATCACTGTGCAAACTGCTCGATCTGCTCCAGTGACAGACCGCCCCGAATTGGCAATATGAGTGCAGCCGCCGGACAATCGGCCTGGCTGCGGGCCACCCAGAGGCGGCAGGTACGCCTCGGACGCTGGGCGGCAAGACGCATGCTCATCCAGATCCGGATGTTTCCCGGCGCGGCCTGGAGGCGATCTGGTGCACCAGATCGACCTGGTGTGCACAGCCCAGTTGATCGCCGCAGGAAGGCTGTGGGTGCCGAAAACCTACGCGACCAGGCGATATTCGTGAATCACGCCCCCGGCGCGATCGCGCCGCTGGACCCGGAACTGATCGAGATCCGTGATGCCGTCGGGCAGTTGCCGTAGCGGCGCTGCCTGCTTCAAGGCGCGGTGCGGCCGGTGGGTGTTGTAGAAGTCCTCGTACTCGCGCAGCACGATCATCAGGTGCCGCTGGTTCCATACCAGGGTCCGGTCCAGCAGCTCGCGGCGGCAGCTGCCGACCCACCGTTCCATGATCGAATTCATCGGGGGCGCCTGGACCGCAGCACGGATTATCCTGGCGCCAGCGGCACGGAAGACCTCATCGAACGCGGCGGTGAGGCTGGCGTCCCTGTCGTGCAGGACGAACTTCACTCGCGTCCCGGCATCCTCCAGGTCCATGACCAGGTTCCGGGCCTGCTGGACCACCCACGCCTGGACCGGGTGCTCGGTCGCTCCGAGGACGCGTATCCGGCGCGTGCCGTGCTCTATAACGGCAAGGACGCAGGCCTTCGTGCCGTTGAGCAGGTCGGCGGTGAAGAAGTCCAGCGCCAGGATCCCCTGCGCCCGGGACCGCAGGAACTCAGCCCGGCCAGGTCCCTCCCGGCGGGGCGCGGGATCGATGCCGGCGTTCTTGAGGATCTGCCAGACCGTGGACGGCGCCACGGTGATGCCGAGCCCGGCCAACTCGCCGTGGATGCGGCGGTAACCCCACGACTCGTTCTCCCGAGCAAGTCGTAGCACCACCGACCGGACCTTCCGGTGCATTGCCGGGCGCCCGGACCGGCCCTGGCGCGACCGGCGCGACCACCGGCGGCGGACGATGTCCCGGTGCCACCGCAAGATGGTGCCCGGGGTGACGATCAGCCGCATCGCGGCGAGACGGTCGATCGGCAGCGTCCCGGCCAGCAGGGCAAGCAACGCCCGGTCCGGCCACGTCAAACGCGAATGAGCGCGAGGCCGCTCGCGCTCAGCCACAGCGAGCTGATGGCGCAGCATAAGGATCTCGGCGTCCTTCCACCACCACTCCCGCCGCGACAAGCCCAGCAGCGACACAGAAACGGGTGACAATCAAGAAGATCAGCTTCAAGCCCACAAGCCGAAGATCATCCCACGCCCCGGCAGGCCAAGACCGGACTCGCATGTGCCTGACGCAGGGCCGGGTGACCAGCGGCCAGCAGAGCATCCGGCCAGGTGGCACAGGTTTTCGGCACCCACAGGTACATGCTCAGCTCAGCGCCGGGATGATGTCGGCGCCGTAGGCGGCCATGGTGGCTTCGGGCTGGTCGTGCATCAGGTAGACGGCGAACTGGTCGACGCCGAGGCCGGCCAGCTCGCGCAGCCGGTCGACATGCGCGGACGGCGGCCCGGTCAGGCAGAACCGGTCCACGATGTCGTCGGGCACGAACTCGGTGTCCGGGTTCCCGGCCCGCCCATGATGAGAGTAGTCGTAGCCCTGCCGCCCGGAGATGTAGTCGGTCAGCGCCGTCGGCACCGGGCCGTCGATGCCGTACCGGCGCACCAGATCCGCCACGTGGTTGCCCACCATCCCGCCGAACCAGCGGAGCTGATCCCGCTGATGGGCCAGGTCGGTGCCGACATAGGCGGGCGCGGCCGCGCAGATGGTGACGGCATCGGCGGGGCGTCCCGCCGCCCTGGCCGCGTCGCGCACCGCGCCGATGGTCCACCGGGCGATGTCGGGGTCGGCCGTCTGCAGGATGAACCCGTCGGCCTGCTCGCCGGCCAGCGCAAGCGCCTTCGGCCCGTAGGCCGCCATCCAGATCTCCAGCTTGCCGTCGCGTACCCACGGGATCTGCACCACGGTCCCGTGCAGCGTCGCTTCCCGGCCCTCGGCCAGGTCCTTGATCACCCGCATCGCCTCGGCCAGCGTGGCCAGCGAAGCCGACTGCTGGCCGATGACCCGCCGGGAGGAATCGCCGCGGCCGATGCCGCAGATCGTCCGGTTGCCGAACATGTCGTTGAGCGTGGCGAACAGCGAGGCGGTGACCGACCAGTCGCGGGTACCCGGGTTGGTCACCATCGGGCCGACGACCAATGCCGACGTCGACGCGAGTATCTGCGAGTAGATGACGAACGGCTCCTGCCACAGGACATGCGAGTCGAAAGTCCAGCCGTAGCGGAAGCCCAGGTTCTCGGCCTCGCGCATCGCGCTGACGACACCGCTGGCCGGCGGATCAGTCTGCAGAACCAAGCCGAAATCCATCGGTTGTCTCCCCGTTCCTTGCGCAGCGGCCCTACCGGCCGTTCAGCTCCGCGACTGGCCCATCAGCTCTGCTACTGCTGCATCAGCTCAGATACTGGCACAGCTCCCGCTGCAGGAAGCGGCCGTGGCCGGTCACGCCGTGATACTGGCCGGCGTCGATTATGACCCGGCCGCGTGACAGCACCGTCTGCACTCTCCCGGTGATCTCCATACCCTCATACGCCGAGTAGTCCACGTTCATGTGGTGGGTAGCGACCGAGAGCACCTGGCGGGCGGCCGGGTCGTAGACCACGATGTCGGCGTCCGCGCCCGGCTGAATCGTGCCCTTGCCTGGATAAAGGCCGAACATCCGCGCGGGCGTCGTCGAGGCCACCTCGACCCAGCGCGCCAGGGAGAGCTCTCCGCCAGTCACGCCCTGATGCAGCAGGTCCATGCGGTGCTCCACGCCGGGAATCCCGTTTGGAATCTTGCTGAAGTCGCCGCGGCCAAGTTCTTTCTGCTCGGCAAAGCAGAACGGGCAATGATCGGTGGACACGACCGACAGGTCATTAGTGCGCAGCCCGCGCCACAGCGACCCCTGGTGCTCCCTGGGCCGCAGCGGCGGGGAGGCGACGAATTTGGCGCCGTCGAAGCCGGGCCTGGCCAGATCTTCGATCGACAGGTACAGGTACTGCGGACAGGTTTCGGCGAACACATTCTGGCCGGTGTCGCGTGCCGCCGTGACGGCATCCAGCGCCTGCGCAGCGGACAGGTGCACGATATACAGCGGCGAGCCGGTCACCCTGGCCAGCGCAATCGCCCGCGAGGTGGCTTCGGCTTCCAGCTCGGGCGGCCGGGTCAGGCCGTGCTGGACCGGGTCGGTCTTCCCGGCCGCTACGGCCTGCGCGACGAGCTGATCGATCGCGATGCCATTTTCCGCATGCATCATGACCAGCGCGCCGGTCTGCGCGGCCTGCTGCATCGCGCGCAGGATCTCGCCATCGGTCGCGTAAAAGACGCCGGGATAGGCCATGAACATCTTGAAGCTGTTCACGCCGGCCCCGATGCAAGCGTCCATCTCCTTCAGGGTCGCATCGTTGACATCGGACACGATCATGTGGAATCCGTAGTCGATCGCGCACTGGCCGTCCGCCTTGCGGTGCCAGTTGTCCAGCGTCGATAGCAGCGAGGCGCCCTTGGCCTGCACGGCGAAGTCGATGATCGTCGTAGTGCCGCCCCAGGCCGCCGCGCGGGTCCCGGTCTCGAAAGTATCGGCGGCGAACGTACCGCCGAACGGCATCTCCATGTGCGTGTGCGCGTCTATCCCGCCAGGCAGCACGTACTTGCCCGCGGCGCTGATCACCCGGTCGGCACTCGCCGCCCAGGAAGCGGCAACCTCGGTTCCCGGCGCGGCAAGCGCGGCAATTCGCTCACCGTCCGTCAGCACATCCAGCGGTGCGGCGCCGCTCGCGCTGATAACCATGCCGCCGCTGATCAGGATGCCCATCACTGCCTCCGGTCTGCGCTGCCTGCGGTCTGCACTGCCCGACGGTCTACGGCTCGGTCAGCGGCCCGTAGGCGTCCGGTCGCCGGTCGCGGTAAAAAGCCCACAGATGGCGGACTTCCTCAAGCTGGTCCATGTCCAGGTCCCGGACCACGACGTCGTCGGCGGCATCCAACGCGCCGTCGCCGATCAGCTGGCCGCGCGGATCGGCGAAGTAGGACTGGCCGTAGAAGTCATCGTCACCCAGCGGCTCGACGCCCACCCGGTTGATCGCGCCGACGAAGTACTCATTGGCAACCGCCGCGGCCGGCTGCTCAAGCCGCCACAAGTACTGCGCCAGGCCGCGGCTGGTGGCCGACGGGTTGAACACGATCCGCGCGCCGGCCAGGCCGAGGGCCCGCCAGCCCTCCGGGAAATGCCGGTCGTAACAGATGTAGACGCCGATCCGGCCGACCGCGGTGTCGAAGACCGGATAGCCCAGGTTGCCCGGCCGGAAGTAGAACTTCTCCCAGAACCCCGCGACGTGCGGGATATGCGTCTTGCGGTACTTGCCGAGATAGCTGCCGTCCGCGTCGATCACCGCTGCGGTGTTGTAGTAGAGACCGGGCAGCTCCTCCTCGAACATCGGCACGATCAGCACCACGCCATGCCGCCGGGCAACCTCGCGCATCAGCTGCGTGGTGGGACCGTCCGGGATCAGCTCGGTGTAGGAGTAGTAGTCGCTGTCCTGCACCTGGCAGAAGTACGGCCCGTAGAAAAGCTCCTGCAGGCACACCACCTGAGCGCCCGCAGAAGCAGCCACGCCGATCGCGCCGACCGCCTTGCTGATCATGGAATCCTTGTCCCCGGTCCAGCTGTGCTGGACCAGCCCCGCCCTGACGATCTCTGTCACCATGTCTCCTCCTAGCTCGGTTCTGGCGGGACCTCTCACCCGCCATTCCTGCCCACCCGGGCGCCGGTCACCCGGCGCGCGCGGCCGCATTCGCGGTCACCCTGCGCTTGCCGTCCAGTGCCGACAGCACGAGATAGACCGCGAACCCGGCCGCGAATCCGACCACCCAGCCGTAGTTGTACAGCGGCTTTAGCAGCGGGATCAGGCCATCGGCAGGGAACGGCCCCTGCCCGGGCGCCGAGTATGCCCCGCCGACCGCCAGCCCGGCGCCGACCACCGTGGCCGCCACCGCGGTCCAGCTCCAGCCGGCCTGGTACCAGTAGCTGCCATGCTCCCGGTACAGGTCGGCCAGGTTCAGCTGGGTCCGGCAAAGCACCCAGTAGCCGGCCACCAGCACGCCGGAGACCGCCGCGATCAGCCCGCCGTAGAAGCCCAGCCAGGTGTAGATGTACACGTGTGGGTTCGACAGCAGCCGCCACGGCTGCAGCGCGACGCCCACCACCCCGGTGATCAGCCCGCCGACGCGGAACGAGATCAGCTTCGGGGCAAGGTTGGAGAAGTCGTAGGACGGGCTGACCACGTTGGCGGCCACGTTGACGGAGACTGTCGCGCCGAGCACGGTCAGCAGGCCGAGGATCACCACGGCGGGGTTGGACAGCTTGGCGGCCAGCTCCACCGGGTCCCAGATCTCCTGGTGGTACACCGCCTGGGCGCCCGAGGTGATCAGGATGGCCAGCAGGCAGAAGAACGTCATCGTGGTCGGCAGGCCGAGCACCTGACCCAGTTGCTGGCTCCGCTGGCTGCGGGAGAACCGGGTGAAGTCCGGGATGTTCAGCGACAGGGTGGACCAGAACGCGATCATGGCCATCAGCGACGGCGTGAACACCCGCCAGAACCCTGGCCCCCAGCCCAGCCGCGATGGCTGCGACAGCAGCGGGCCGAAGCCGCCGGCCTTGGCGGCGATCCAGACCAGCAAGGCTACGAACACCACGAGCACCGCTGGCGCAGCCCAGTTCTCGAACCGGCGGACGGCGTCCATGCCGCGCCAGATAATGCCGACCTGGATCACCCAGAACACCGCGAACGAAAGCCACAGCGTCCACGGCTGACCGCCGACGTGCGCCGCGTTGACCCAGCCCTGGCCGGCCAGCTTGCCGACAATCACATGAACGCCCTCGCCGCCGAGCCAGGTCTGGATGCCGAACCAGCCGCAGGCCACCAGGGCTCGCAGGATCGCGGGAAGGTTCGCGCCGCGCAGGCCGTAGAAGGCTCGCGCGAACACCGGGAACGGGATCCCGTATTTGGTCCCGGCGTGACTGTTGAGCAGCATCGGGAACAGCACAATGACGTTGCCGATGGCGATTGTCAGCAGCGCCTGCCAGGGGCTCATCCCGAGCACGATCAGGCTTGCTGCCAGCGCGTAGGTCGCCAGGTTGTGCGACATGCCAACCCACAGCGCCAGGTAGTTGTAGGTCGTCCACGTCCGCCGGCCGACCGGCACCGGGACCAGGTCAGCGTTCGCGAACCGCCCGCCAATGGCCTCCGGGCCGACCAGCTCAACCCGGCCGTCCGGGCAGGTAACCTGGCCGGGAACGCCGACTGAAGCGTCGGTGGAGGCCATCGCTGCTCCCTGTGCTTCGCTACGGGCTCTACATAACCGTCTCCCTTGACGACCAACCAGGCCGCCATTCGCGCAGCCCGCTGGTTCTGATGCTACGCCGTCGGCCGGCGCAGCGCTAGCGTCGTATTAGTCATTGGCTAGCCAGGCCATTGGAGCTGCATTTAGCGGCGCGCCATACGGGCCTCGCCGGAAAGGGCGGCCAGCACATCTCCAGGGCAGAATACGGAGCGAATATTCAGGAACCGATGCTCATGCGCAGCCGACTGTGATGAGATCCTCACGATGGTGCACCAGGCTGCTCCGATCAAGGGACCACCTGGCACTACGCGGGACTCAGATCTCCGGAAATTCGTGATGATCAAGACCGCCACCTGCGGGAACGCGATCAAGGCCTTTGCGGAAGCTTGTTTAAATCGCCGAAGCCCTCTGCCGATGAGTAACATCAAGATTCTTCACTTAGCGGTGCCCCGCAGCGAAGAGCTTGCTGTTCGCCATATCCGGGAACCTCCTTCGGAGGGAAGATCAAGAACTTGGCGGACCATCGAACCGTTTCGCACAGCAACTTCCGGCGGCCTGAGGCTGCGACATAGCCCGTCACTAGCCCAATGTAGACGTCGTCACCAGGATTTAACGCAGCTGTAACAAGGTCACTTTACGGCCGGTCATTCTGGCATTATTAAGTGTGGTCCAGCGCCCGGCGGCAGGTGATCTCGTCGCCCGATCAGGATGTTCACGCCTGCCATTTGGCCCCCGGCTCCCCCGACGCGAAACCCCGCCGGGCCGCCAGAGCCCACTGACGCTGTCTTGGCGACCGTGACATCGGTGCCGACCCCGTACAGGACGCGCAGGACCTAGCCCTGCGCGTCCTTGACCCCCGCCGATGCGCGAGGTCAGGAAGCCACTGGTCGGGTGGTCCGGCGGTGCCCTTGCACCGAGGAGGAAAGCAGCAATCCACCGCCGCCCGATAATCCCGGGCAATGACCGCTAAGGCCTGCTGTTCGTTACTCTCGAGAGGTCTGGGGGCCGTTGGCGTACTGCCGAGCGCACCGGCTGGCGCCCCGTTGGTGACGTGCAGCCGGGTGACTGTTACTGGGGGGCCTGGCGCACAGGTCGGCACGTGCCAGTGCGTGGCGTCAGTGCTCGCCTTGGCTATTGGGCGGGGCGCCGCTAGACGTGGGGGCAGTGGCCGCCCCCGTCGATCTCGACCGGGTCGACTCCGAGGCGCTCGCGTGCGGCAGCGCGCATCCACTGAGGCCGGAATGTGCGATCGCCTCTGGGCAGCACGTACGTCGACGGCGCAACTGGTTCGGCGGGCTGTCCCGCCTCCTGGTAGGCGCCGACGGGAAAGAACAAGCGCAGCGTCGATACTGCCCAGCGCAAGGTTTCCAGGTCGCAGTCGTGGAACAGGAAATACGCGGCGACCACAGGATCGGCGGTTGGCGGCTCGGTCAGCGACCGCCATTCCGGGCCGAACATCTCGGCACCCGACGCTTTGATCTCACCGGCGAAGCTCTGGCCGCCTGCCGGGTCAGGGACATATCCGGCCAGCCACACCAGGTGGCGCGCACCCACCTCGCGTGCGATCGCGGGCAGCAGCAGGCAGCCGCCCGAGTGAGCGACCACGACTGGCTCGTCCGCCTTGCCGGCGACCTGGTCGGCGGCCAGCCGGGCATAGTCAGCTGCGAGCAGGCCGGGCTCACCGGCAGGCAAGTCAACCGCCTGGACCCGGTGACCGCGGCGGGTCAGCGCTCCGGTCAGCCGCTGCCAGGCCGCCGGCGCCTGGGTGGTGCCATGCACCAGTACGTAATCCATGCTCGCTCCCTGCGCCGGTGGCTACCGGATCGTTACGACCCGTCGCCGCCCAGCCTTCCCCCGCCGGGGTCACAGGGCAGGCGCATTTCACCGAGGGCTGACCCGCTACCGGTGGCCGTCAAGCGCGTCCCGGACGGCTCCGGGTCCGGCTCGTCCGGGGAACTCGATGCGGTCGAGGGTGACGGTGTAGCGGTAGGCGCCGGCGATCGACAGGCCGAACAGGTCGCACAGGGCGCGCATGTCGCCGCCGGTGGCCTGGACTTCGTCAAAGATGCGGTCCTGGCGGATGAGCTGGCCGGACATGCCCAGCTGCTTGCGGATCCACCACACGCTGACGTGGCGGGCGGTCCCGGCGTTACGCACGTGCAGGAACAGGTAGGGGTTGACCGAGTCCGGCCAGGTCCGCTCCCGGAAGTCCAGGTAGTGCCCGAGCCGCTAGCGCACCGGCTCGGTGAGCAGGATGACCTGGTCGCCGATGTGCAGCCGTCCGTCGCGCAGGTCGGTCAGCTTCACTGCGCACAGCTGGTAGATGCGCACGGCGTGGAAGGCCAGCAGCGCGGTCAGCACGGCGCGAGCGGAGTCGGCGGAGTCGAGCGCGGCACGCAGCGCGGCCAGGCTGACGGGCGCCGGGGCCTGCCTGGCGGGCTGGGGTGCGCTGATACGGGCGGCCGGGTTGACGAAGACGAGCTTGCGGCCTTTGAGGATGCGGGGAAGATCGAGCGCAGGCCCTGCATCATGCACGCCCGGGGCGTGCCGGATGGCGGCAGGATGGCCAGTACGTCGTCGCGGCCGATCTCCCGCAGCGACTGATGCCCGGCGGCCCACTGGCGCAGCGCGGGCGGCGCCCACCGCAGCTGGGTGCCGACCGTGGTCTCGGCGCGGGGCAGCAACCGCGGCGGGATGGCCGAGCCGTGGCGACGCGGGTGCGGCTCAAGGCGACGGTGTGCCCGGCCGGGCAGGTGACCATGCCAGCCTGCTCGTCCACGGTGAAGTCGTCGATGGTGAGCCCGCCCTGCACCGGGGCCTGCAGCGGCTTGGGCTTGATCACCGCCTGGTGCCCGGCCTTCTCTATCGCATCGCGTAGGTCACCGGTGCCGTAAGCGGAGTCGCCGTACCAGGCCAGCGGGTCACCGCCGCCGCCGTTGTCACCGCCGCTGCCGCTGCTGGCACCGGGGGGGTGCGCCGGCGCCGTCACCGGCGGCCCCGGCGGCCAGGAACTCCTCCGCCACCGCCGGGTCGCTGTTGTCCTGCCCGGCGGCCCTGGTTAACTTTGGGCTTCCTCCGGTTTGACGGACATTCACCATCAGGGGTTCTGCCCCGGGCGGAAGGATGTTCATCATGGAGACCATGGGGCGGAAGCAGCCGCGGCGCCGCCGGTCGTTCACGCCGGAGTTCAAGGCGGAGATTGATCTGCCCCGAGCTTTCCGGACAGCTGATTTACGGTTAATTCACGCTGCGATCTGCTGTTCCAGATACTCGTTGTGGACTTGTTGCGGGGTCCGGTACTGAAGTCCGGAGTGCCGACGCTTTGAATTGTACCAGAATTCGATGTACCTCACCACGTCCCGGCGCGCGTGTTCGCGAGTCGGATACTGGGTGCGGTAGACGCATTCGTTCTTCAACGCGGCAAAGAAAGACTCGGCCATCGCATTAGTGTGTCCTGAAGATGATTGGGAGGATTTCGATGTAGAAGACGAAGTTTTCCAGTCGTCGTGCTGTTGTGGAGATGAAGGTAGGTCCTTCGGCATCGGCATGCAGGTGCAGGTGTCAAACTGCCACGAGCTGCTGCGGTGAATGAGTCGTGGTGGTGAGCGTCGTGGAAAAGCCACACATGATGTGGCAGGTGTGGACTGAGAAGGCGAACGTGAGTGAACCACTGATGACGTGTCGTTAGGCTAGGTGACATCGAAACCAGGGCCTTAATGCTGCTCTGGGATAAGTCAGACGGGTGCCTGTCTATTGGTCTGGCGGTGTCCGGCATGAAGGTGGCGCGAGCTCGGTCCGGGCTTCACAACGGAACAGGAGAACTCCTCGGCGTGAAACAGAGATCCGCTGGGTTGAAGTGGATAGCGAGAGGGAGAGCCGCAAGCGGTGAAAACCGTGAGTGGCGGAGTACCGGTCGCGCGCCAGGAGGGCGGAACGCCCCGTAGTAGCGGTGATGTCCCTGTAATGGGGACGGAGCAAAGGGGGCGTGTTGTTGGGTGTCGATCGACGATCAACCAGTAATGGGAGGAATCTGATGAGCGGCACAAAATCAGCAGGCAAGCCGTTTGACATCCCGAAGATTCTGGTGTGGAACGCATATCAGAAGGTCAAGGTCAACAAGGGAGCGGCTGGTGTGGACGGGCAGTCGCTGACGGAGTTCGCACAGGATGAGAAGAACAACCTGTATAAGCTCTGGAATCGGCTCTCGTCGGGAAGCTATTTTCCACCGCCCGTCCGGGCGGTGGAAATACCGAAACGCGGAGGCGGCGTAAGGACGCTTGGGGTACCTTGTGTCGCCGACAGGATCGCCCAGACTGCGGTGGCGATGGTACTGAGTCCTGGAGCGGAAGCTGTCTTCCATCGGGATTCCTACGGCTATCGCCCGGGGCGGTCTGCGTTGGACGCGGTAGAGTCGTGCAAGCAACGGTGCTGGCGGCACCCATGGGTGATCGATCTTGATATCCAGGGTTTCTTTGACAACGTGCCGCATGACCCAATTCTCGCTGCGGTTAGCAGGCATACCGATTTGTCATGGGTTCTGCTCTATGTGAAGCGGTGGCTAACCGCCCCGGTTCAGCAGGCCGATGGCACGCTTATCAAGCGAATCAAGGGAACTCCCCAAGGTTCCGCGATCTCGCCATTGTTGTCGAATCTGTTCATGCACTACGCTTTCGATTCATGGTTGGATCGAGAGTGTCCATCAGTCAGGTTCGAGCGGTACTGTGATGATGTCGTGGTGCACTGCGCCAGCGAGAAACAGGCGATATTCGTCGGTCACTCCATCGAGCGCAGGCTACGGCAGTTCGGCCTGAACCTGCATCCGGACAAGACGCAGATCGTGTACTGCAAACAGGAAGGCCGGGACCCAGATCTCCGGAAGGGGCAGCAGGCCTGCGTATTAAATCCGCGGTTGCGGGTGGATGCGGTAGGTGATTGGTCGGCTGTCGCCGGGGATGGCCGGTGGCTGGGCGTTGATCTCGTCGGTGAGCAGGGCGAGGGCCCGTGCGAGGCGGGGTTCGGCGGGGGCCTGGAGGGTGACGGTGATCGCGGCTGGGGTGAAGGTGATGGTTCCGGCGAGGCCGCGAATGATGGTTGCCCTGGTGGCGGCGCGGTATTCGTCGTCGTCGCGCAGATAGGCGTTGAGGTGGGTCGCGAGCCAGTGCTCGGCGTTGTGCGCGAGCAGTCGCAGCACCATCTGCAGGCCGCGTCGCCCGGTGCGCAGCACGGCGGTGCGGGCGTCGGGGTCGATCTGGTCGGCGGGCAGCTTCGCGGGGATGCCGTCCCGTGCGGCGGCCGCTTCCCGCAGGTTCCTGCGCGCGGCGCTGATCGCGCGCTCGGCGGCGGGGATCGCGGCGTTCTTGGCGGCGGCGGTGGTATCCGGGTCGCTGAGCAGCGCGGCGAGGGCACGCTCGGCGGCGGCGAGCTCGTTTTCCGCGTGGCGGACCCGGGTGTTCGCGGCCTTGCGGGCCGGGTTGGCGGTGATCTTGGTATTCACCTCGATGGCGGCGGCGTAGTCGCAGATCTTGTCGATCCCGTAGTTCACGCTGGCGTACTTGAGGAAGTTCTCTTCCCGCCACCGGGACTTCAGCCAGGCCAGGATGTCCGCCGGGCAGGCATCGAAGTCGGAGGTGAGGATCTGCAGCACGACCCGGCCGTGCTCGAACAAGGTGAGCTGCCGGGCTTCGCCGTAGTCCTTGAGCTGCACTTTTTCCTCAGCCCAGGCGATGGTCCGCTGTTGTCCGCCGATGGTGGCGATGGTGATGACCGGGAGCATGGCGGGGACGGCCAGCGGTGCCCGCCGGTAGGTGACCCAGTGCACGTCCTGCTTGCGGCAGTGGGTGAAAACCTGCGGGTAGGCGCCGCCGCGGTCGAAGCCGAGCATGATCTTCGCGCCGTCGGTCAGGGTCTTCTTCAGCTCGGCCAGCGCCTTCGGCAGCGTGGCGGTCAGGCCGGACGGCTCGCCGGTGACGAAGCACACCGCCCGGCCGTCGTGCGCGGTGACGTGGGTGTCGGCCCGGCCTCTCTCGGCCCGGCCCCGCTTGTTGTTCCAGCCCTTGCCGGCCGGTTTCGCTCCGGTGTACGGGACGAAGTGGTCGTCGACGTAGTACACGCCTGAGGCCACCGGGTCCGCGTCCAGCATCGCCTGGGCGAACATCCGCTGCAGCTCCAGCGGGTCGGCGCGGTCGGCGACCGCCGCCAGCCGGGGCCGCAGCGTACGCAGCCCCGGGAGCCAGGACAGCCCGGCCAGCGGCCCGGCCTCGGCCGCCGCCAGGTGCTTGAACTGCTCGGTGGTCTCCGCGCCGAGCGCGAAGCAGGCACTGACCGCCGCCAGCAGCGCCACGTCCTGCGGTGCCGCGTCCTGCCCGGCCGCGGCCCGGAAGATCTCCCCGGCCCCGGCCCGCGACGCGAACGCGTGCAGCAGCATCGCCCCCGCGTACCGGGACCGCACCGTCACCGGCTCCGCGGGCCGCTGCCCGTCACCCGCCGGGGGCACCGGCCCCGGCGGCACCGGGCCCGCGGGCCCGGGCCGGCTGCCCGGCTCCGGCACCGCCGCCTCCGCGTCCTCCGGTTCCGGCTCGGCCTGCGGTTCCGGCTCCGCCTGCGGCAGCAGGTCCTGCACGTGCACCCGGCCCAGCCGCCGCAGCACGGTGGACTGGTTCACCCCGAGCCGCCGCGCGATCTCCGCGTCCCGCACCCCGGCGGCCCGCCACTCCCGCGCCCGCTCCCACGCCGCCTCACCGGTCTCGCGGGGTCGTCCCGCCGGGCGGACCAGCGCCGCCGTCCCCTCCCGCAGCGCCCGCTGGTGCAGCGTCGCCACGTACGCCGCGCTCAGCCCGAGCACCGCGGCGACATCCTTGCCGGGGAACTTCAGCTGCCGCAGCACCGCCGCCGCCACGTGCCGCATCGCCGTGTCGTCCGCAGCGAACCGGAACAGCTCCGCGGACCCTGCGAAGATCACCGTCTCCCCGCCGGTATCGAGCCGGCGCAGGTCACGCGGGTCGGGGCATGCCCTCCAGGATGGCAGCGGCGGCGGACATGCGATCAGGCTACCACGATTTAACATATTATGCAAAGAAATACAGACAGTTACCGCAGCTCAAATGCCCATCTTCCGGAGATCTGGGGCCTATGGA